>Ga0187882_1002715_pt1 | contig 15896 bp, 14 predicted proteins | sample June2016WEW_19_1_3_FD_132991 | JGI IMG/M metagenome (GOLD analysis project Ga0187882, IMG submission 132991) | Peatland microbial communities from SPRUCE experiment site at the Marcell Experimental Forest, Minnesota, USA - June2016WEW_19_150 | ecosystem: Environmental > Terrestrial > Soil >... | reverse complement strand
TGTCGGTGGTGCGATGCCTGCGAGCTGGCCGCCTTGAAGCGGGCCGAGAAGGCCGCCGCAGGGCCAGTCAACTTGAGCGGCTGAAGCAACGCTTTGCCTTCGACATCAGTCGTCATTTTCGTTTGACTCTGACCCCTGCGAAGCTTCTCCGCGGCCCGGTTATCAGTGAAGCGCATCCTGCGAGGGCACATGCGATGTTCGACGTGCGGCCGCGAAGCGTTTTTGCTGAGCACCGCACAGAAGTGGAGGCGGGACGACTGGGTCTACACGGAGAAGTTCTACTGCTCTTCGTGCGGAACAATGTATGTCCTAGAGGATGGCAAGACTTGGAAACTGCAGGTGGGACAGTGAATCGGTCTAGTTCGGCAGGCTCAGGCGACTCGAAAACCGTGCCAACAGAAGTGGACTAGCAGGCGGACTTCCCTTAAGGCCCGGAATTTCTCGGTCTCTTCCTTGCCCACTCGACCGCTCGTTCGGTCTTCTCCCAATTGTCTCGAAAACGCAGACCCGCCGACGCCTCCGCAACTAAAATACTTCGTCGAGGTCGAGCTGCATGGATTGCGGGTTAGCTGATTGAGGGAAGAGACACTCTACCCGGCCGTAGCTCGGTTCTTCCAAGCACGTGGCCTGCCAACTTGGACCGAAAGAGAGATCAGGGCCATTCGGAAGCTGAAGATGATTCCAGATGTTGTCGCAATCGATGCGCTCACCATAATAGCGGTGGAGGTAGAGGGCGACACCATGTCGGACAATTTCAACCACGCGATGGGTCAGGTTCTTCGCTTTCGAAGCTTCGCGGCTAAGGGGTATCTAGCGTTCCCACGCCCGGTCCCTGAAAGTTTCAAGGGCGAGTTGCGCGACGGATTCCCGGACGCAGGCCTCCTAGAAGTGGATCTCAGTCGCCGACCGGAGGTGATGGAGCTGATTTGCCCGACGGAGAGCAAGCCCACGAACATGAGCCAGTACCTCGCCTGGTACCGTTCCATCGAAGATGTGAGAGTAATAAAAGCGGGAAAGGCGTGGGGGGACGAGCCATCCCCGAACATGCTCCTGATCAGGGGCGTCGAACTCGATCCCGGAGAAAAAGTCGTCCGCCTCTCTGTCATGGACCCCGCCGACGATTCGACCTTTGAACGCGTTCACGAGGTAATGCGGGAACTCGACAGCGAAATATACCGTGGGGAGCTGCCCGACAGATTCGGAGACGATACCAGGCTGGAACTCGTAGGGTCAGATCTCTTTTCGATGTGCTCTTCTTGCCGCCACGTTAGGCTGACCTCCTCGCCGTGCGCGTGCGGTGAGGCCTAGCAGCTAGAGCTATCTGCTGATGTGGGGAAGGAGTAGCCTCCGGGGGAAAAGAAATGAGAGCCAGAAACATTTTCCTCCTTTGCTTTCTCCTATCAGCAGCCGTTCCATTGGTGTTTTCTGCACACGGCGATATTCGCGGGACGACACTGTTGCCTGCCCCCAATCAGGAAGTTGCTCCCTTGAACTATGGGAGGCCCGCGGGTCTCAATTACTCCGTCACGCTCAGTCAGAACGTAACCAATGGCCAGACTCTGACCCGCTCGCAATCTTACGCTTGGGACCCTTTTTCGACGTGGGTGGTCACGATAACAGTGCCGACCTTGTTAGCCGTCAGTGTCGCTTCGGTCAGCTGGGGGCTGCGGGCGAGGAAGCCCGTTCGATTGGTGCTCGCCATCGCGTCGCTGCTCGACCTTGCAGCATTCTTCACCATTCTGTTGGCGCTTGGCCCAGGCTCTCAGCAAGTGATTCCGTTTCTCCGAATTTGGGCGCGAGCATCATTCGATCAGTCGATAATCCTCGCCACCGCGCTCGTCGTCTGTCTGGTCGGCTTGGCTGCGGCCGTCCAGAGGTCTAGAAAACTCTCGGGTGTGGGCGGAGGCGATTTCTCCTTCGAGGTCTTTCAAAAGCGCAACACTCCAAGGGGTTTTTACAGCTACGACCTGCCGCGGGTCGGTTTCGAATTGCGCAATCTTTCGCCGATCACGGCAAGGGTGTGGATGAGCGTCCATCTTGGCGAGAGGACACTTGGAATGGTCCAAGACCAGCACGGCTACTACTCCGGAGAGATGACGTTGGAGCGGCCGCAGCCCAGCGTCTTTTGGGGGAATTTTACCGTTCCGAGTGAATGCGCCAACAGCCAAGAAAACCTCAGGCTTCAAGCCCGTGTAGACGCAGCAGACAACCGCAAAAGAGTCCGCACGCTGGTTCGCTGTTTCACATACAATAGGGCGAACGACAGTTGGTTCCTTGAGCCGACAAGCTGGGAGAACCTGCTCAAGAGAGCGAAAGAAAAAGGGTACAAACTCTAGCGCTCTAGGGGCGCTCTAGCAGCACGGTGACCTTTTCCACCGCCCACTTCAGAGCGACCGTCCGCCCGATGACGCGGCCGAGTTCTAGCTCCAGTTGAAGCGCAGGGGCGGACTCTTCCGTGGCGAGTGAGAGAGAGATGAGACCGACCTTGCCGGCCAACGGCTCGACCGGGCATAACTGCCCGCTTGGGCAATGCCATGATGAGGTAGCCGCAGAACGGACACATGCCGACCCTCGCCCGATTCACGCTCAACCGGATAGCAACCCGTCCTCAGCGCTTCCGGTTGACAAACGAAAAAAAGGTTGCCGGACTTTCGAAAAACTCCCGGAAAATGAACTCCGCTGGAAACGTAAGCCGCGATACAATTACCCTGAGCGTTGACTCGAACCGCGCGTTGAAATCTATTCAGACTTGTAATGAATCCGGATTGTTCTGCATCAGTTAATGTTCTAGCTTTGTCGTAATGATCTGGAAATGTCCTCCGCAAGACTGTCCATGACGTAATTCTTGTCTGTAACGCGGGAATGAAAGACGCAACTCTGCCCGCAGTCAAACTGAACATGCATTAACTTTGCATCATAGCCTTCTCGTCGGAGTTTTTCAATTTTCTTGCGAACGATTGTTCCGCGCCCTAGTGCCGGGTGCACGACGACTCCGCCCTCTTGGATCGCGTCCCAGAACATCTCATGCAGGCCAATTTCCCAGGCTATGATGCTCATATAGGCGTCTCTTCTGTTGATCTTACTTCCTGAGGAAGATGTGTTGCCTAACTTGCCTGAACCTATCGCGTGAAGACGTCGCCCGACTTTCAGAATGTATTCGTGGTCCTGCAATTGTTGTTCCAATTGGGACGGGATCGCGCTCGGACCCTGACTAGCCCCGAATAGGGCACCGACGAATGAAGATATGGTATCCGTATCGCTGCCCAGTAGATTAGCTGAGGTAATCAGCGCTTCGTCTGAGTGCTCATTGTATTTGAAGAATAGATAGATTGCAGCGCATATGGTCGAAAGCGCTGATCCCTTTGTCATTGGGTCGAGGGCTCCGATGGTCGAATAATATTCCTTTGGGTCACGATCAATGTACTTTTCAATGTTTCTGAGGTATAGTCCTGCTTCTGTGATGGTTTTTTCAAGGTTTAACTTGAACGTTCCTGATTCCGATCGTGCATGCGTCTCCCATTCCATTATCCAGTCATTTATTCGTGAGTCTTTCCTAATGGTTTGCCAGATGGTTGCGAGACTGGAGCTCAAATATTCCAGCATCGTTTCAAGTTTGATTTCTTGGTAGAGAATCGCATAACGAATCGCTAGGCCGTACAAGACGGTACCTGTCAACGCGCGTGGGTGACCGTGAGTGATCAGAGTATTCAGGATAGAATCGGTTATGACACGATTCTCATTTGCAGCAGAAGCTAGAGAGATCGGCAGGTTCCGCATTGTTGCGCCGTTAGCGCCCGTCATTCTATAATCTAGATCATTGCGTCTGTAGAAATTCCGCAGCCAATCCGACTTGGGTCCGACAAGAGCTCTCGCTGCTGCCTTAACAGAACGCCCACCACCTCTCTCGTAATGCAGCCAGAGGGGTAACTCATGATATGCAAAACGCTCGGGCTCAAAGGCTCCCACATCGCTAATGCACCGAGCGACTGCAAGACTCAATTGGGTGTCATCAGAGTATTGACCTGGTTCTATCCGGTCCGGATATCCCCACCATAAACCGCCAACTCGCTTATTCCACCCGACGTAGTTCTTGATAGGCAATTCGAACCGAAGTTTACTGTCGACCTTGAGGAATTCGATAGGCCATCCAAGAGCGTCACCAATGGCGCTAAACAAGAGAGCTGCTTCATAACGGTCCCCACGTTCCCTAATGGTGGAGATCGCCTGTGGGTCTTCGGAAAAGTCGAGGGTAGATTGAATATCTCGTACCATTGTTGTCAAGCTACCATCTGAAAGGGGTACGTCAACCATCTTACCTCGTTTAGCCATATTTCAATGCTACATGGACCAATGGGCAGACTATCGGTGGAAACAGAGGGCCACCATCTCCATTCGTTTGATGTCTCGAATTCCACTTGATCTTCCATGGCGCCAGGGTTCCATTTCAAACGCCCCTTCGTTCCTGCCAAGACCCTTGCCTCTACTAGGGCCGTGATGACGCCTCCAGATTTTTTCTTGAACTTATCCCTAGTTTTGGGGGTCTGCATCGCTGTCTCTTTTGTGAGCTCGGTATCAAGCAAGAATACTTCCGAAATGTGCGAAAAGTCAATATTCCGAAGTGATTTCGGGTGGTCAGCAAAGGGCGCCCTGTCGACTTCAAATTTCGGGCGACGAGCATCTCCCCACCGCCGAATACCTTCTTTTAGACTCGCGTTACTCACGAATGTCACTCTGCGAATGGACTCTGTCCCGACGCAATCTGGAACCATCACTTCAGCCTGAGATTGGTGGACCCAGTCTTGATCCCAAGGTAATGGATTCGACTTGACCATGCTGAAGTTTACCAAATCTAGTCCGGTAATGCCTGCCCCATGGTTCTGGGCATGATGCGCCGCATTTGAGTCAGTAAAGACAACACCTTCTCGAAGCGCTACATGAGTGGAAAACTCGAGAAAACAAAGGTGACGGGCTTTTTTCGCGCGGTACGCCATAGGGGTATTTGGCGTAAAAGTCAGAGAAACAAAATTCCAGTTTCCCTTCTCTTTGTCAATTTGATGCGAACGGTCATTACCACCCGGCTGCGGTACAGTCTGCTGGTTCCAATTTCCCTTAGATTCCAAGAACTGCTTGGAACAAAGGGCCTGGAGACGTGCTATGCCCGGCAAATTCTCTACGTTAGTGAAGTGATACAGCGCGGAAATCTGCTCTTTCTTTAATCTCTCCGAGATCTTATGTGCGTCCTGATGTTGCCGCATTCTCTTACGCAGCCCTGTTGCTACCTCGGTTCTGAAAGCTAATCGCACGTTACTAGCACAAAAAGCCTGCATATAGGGAAGCAGGCTGAGATATGTTAGACCCTTCGCAGAGACCGCGACGGAGGGACAACTTTCCTTATCCTCTCCGCTCAACAGTATTCAGACCGCGAAACCATCTGTCGCTCGTTGTTCGTTTTTTTCGGAGGGAGGTACTACCGGTGCGGCCGTCGTAATTTGAATCGTTATTTCTATGTGTGGGGGTCAGCTGGTGCGCACCCCCCGGGAAAGAGCGGCAAACTGAGGAAACAATGCGACTGAAAAGAACGCAAGTACTTGCGCGGGTTAATTTGGTCCCTTTGTACGAGTCTTGAAACCTTCAGCCACTACCCCGGAACCGATTCCAATCATTATCCCAGAGATGAAATTGGCCCACTCTCTCAAGTCGAGTTCTTGGGGAACCAACCAAGCTGGGCTGACAGTCACGAAGTACTGAGGAAGGACACCACTGAAGTTGAGGAACCATGTCGCAACCCGGTCTTGTCCTAATGCGAACTGCTTGTCAGGTTGAGGAAAAGTTTCAGATAGTGAGAGAACCCAACTCCTTGGGTATATGATAGAAAGAGTAAGACCGCGGTTCAGAATTTCGTTCGGTGTCGTGTCCTGCATAAATTGGGCAATTTCACTGTCCGACGAAATACCATAACCACTACCAAACGTGAATCCGGTTCCCCTTCTACCGAATTTCCACGAAGTGATTGGACCGATTACTGGGACACTGAGCACGAGACTCGTTGACCCCAAGGAAGGAAACTGATACCGACCTCTCGTAAAATACGAACCCGATGAGGTTACATTTGTGGTTGCATGGAATGTAGGACCGGAGACTGAACCTATCGTTGCGTCTTTTTCAATGATGGAGAGCGGTTGCAGGATTCCTAATCCGTAGGCCCTTGTCTTATTATTCACTATGAGGTTAAGCTCAACTTGCAACAACGGATTAGGCAAGAATGTAAGATCAAGCCGGAGCGTTACACCCGTCAACTCATAATCAGACGTTGATTCACTTTGGGGAACAAAGATCCAGGTGGCATCTCTTGGTACATCCGATCCGATTGAGAATGAAGTCACCGCAAAAATACTGATCCCAATGGAGAGGAGGAGAAGACCTACAATGGGCTTCTTCAGAGACAATCATTCGCTGCCTCCGGCCGGCGAGTGACGGTGACCGTCATCTTCGCTTGCCCCCTCTATACAAAGCCCATGAGGCTACCGCGATCATAATCAATACCACCAGTGAAGCGATAATTGGCAAGCTTATCTCACCGCCACCTGAAGTCGAGGTTGTGGTTGAGCAATTAATCATATCACATGGGTTGAATGTCTGTGTAGGCAATTTCACCACTATGCCGCAATTCCCTTGCGCATCGCACGTTGTCGAATAACCTGTCATTGACTGTGTCTCACCTACTGTGAATCCAATTGACGCTGAGTCAGATAGGGCCTTAGCAGACCACCCATCTGTCGTCAACCCAACATCTTGGATTTGAAACGTGACTTGATGCTGCCCCATAGTCGCAGAGCCCGGGATAGTTAACGAGTAGGTTAAGTCCGCCTCAGCACCCGGGTCAATCGTTAGCGGAAGTTGCTGAACCGGATTCAGACTTGACCCAAAATCAGATTGTGCTGTGGCTGAAACTATCCTTAGAGGATAGTCTCCCGTGTTCGTCAAATGAGCTGTAATCGCGGCTGAGCTACTTGGAGCGATCGTTGATGGATTGATGGTGATAAATCCGGTGGATGACGGAGAAATCTGGTAAGTAGGGATGTGAAGCTCGAATACGTCTGGACTGCTTTGCTGAAGCCAAGGAGGCAGACCATAGCCGATCATGGTGGGAAGACAAAACGAGCCCCCCAGGCTTGACGGGTCGGCTGTCTGAGACAACTGATAAAGAGCGGCTAGATCCAACGTTGAAGGAAGACCATAGCTCTTGGGAAGACTGTCAACTGCAGCAAACATTGCATCTCGGTCGTTCTGGGAGTGACCGAGCCCGAGAGCGTGACCCAACTCATGCAGGATCACATCCTCCACGTACAGATCGTCGGGATTCTGGGAATGACTAGGTGGGAGACTGATTTGAACCTGAACGTTCGGATACTGACCTCCATACGAAATGATTGCTCTGCCCTCAAAACCCACACCCTCACCGACGAAGAAGGATAACGTGATGACCCCCTCAGCGGGTTGATCAGCAAGGTATAGAAGATATGGTGTCCCATGCTGGCTCTGATAGCTATCAATGAACCAGATTTGCGACGAGAACCATATAGACATGGCAAAGAGAGCTTGTTGTTTCTGGACGTCGTTCGTTCCCGCAGATATGTAAACGCCAACATAGCTTCGCGGCCATTTGAATCCTTCAATCGCGAGGCACTCTTGAGCGCGAACATAGGTTGGCATCATAAGCAAAATGACGCCCAATAACAAAAGCACGTCCAGAAGTACACTTGCGCGCAAAGTGACGGAAGACAAGTTAAGTACTTGATCGTCGCAGTCCGATTTAATGATTGGTCTTGTTCACGGGCGCAATCGAAAAAAAGATGAAGTCACCAAGGAGTCAAAGGGCAATCTTCCAGTAGTCATTATCGTCGGTCACAACATCAACCTTCATGCCGACCTTTGGGAACTGCTTGTAGTGCTGCTTGAATTGTGCTGGCTAGCGAATCGGGTATCGAGAAAAGTACGCTGCATTGCTTACCCAGGAGGGCTAAAGATGACCTGCCTTTCCAGCTATATGGAAGGATCAAGACAAAATTAGAAATCGCGGATAGACCAAGTTGTCCGAAAAATGGAAAGAGTCTTAACCGGAGGACGGGTTAGCAGAGAGAGAAGTTACGTATGTCAGTCCAGGAAGATGAAGAGAACAGAACCGACGCCAATTGGGTTGATCCAGTAGACGCACAAGAAGATGATAGTGCATTCCCGACTGAGTATACAATTACATCCTCTCCGAATGACTTCAATGTCAAGACCCTGTTCGATTTCATAGAAACCAGGTCAATAAAGATTCCAGGCTTCCAGAGAAACTACGTTTGGGACATAAGGCAAGCCTCGAGACTAATTGAATCAATCATGATGGGTCTTCCTATTCCCCAATTGTTCTTCTATGAAAAAGGGCGCAACGATTTCTTAGTAATTGATGGCCAACAGAGATTGATGACAATATTCTATTTCATGAAAGAAAAGTTCCCTCGCGAAGAGAAGAGAGCGGAGCTACGGAGGGTCTTCGACGAAGAAGGAAGTATTCCACCTCAATACTTGAGCAACCTTGAATACTTCACCCGTTTTGATCTGAAATTAGGAAAGCGCTCCAACGGAGAAAGAAGCAGGTTTGAAGATCTAAACTATCAAACCTTGAATGAAGATGACAGGTTCACTCTCAACCTAAGAACCATCCGATGCGTCGTCATACTGCAACATGAACCCAAAGACGATTCGTCAATGTATGAGATATTCTATCGCTTGAACAGCGGAGGCATAAATTTGACTCCTCAGGAAATTCGGATGAGTTTGTATTACTCTGGATTCTTCGATATGTTGAACAGAGTGAACTTGGATAACCGATGGAGAAGACTGACGCGGCCTGAACCAGACTTGCACATGAGAGACGTAGAAATACTGCTCCGAGGATTTGCGATGCTTACTGATGGCAAGAAATACAAGCCTCCAATGATGAGATTTCTCAATGAATTCGCCAAAAGAAGCAAGAGCCTGAAAGAAGAAGAAACAGAATATTATGAGTCTCTATTCCTTTCATTCGCGGACCGTTGTAAGACCTTGCCGAGTGAAGCCTTCATTTCTAGAATTGGAAGATTCAGCGCGTCGATGTATGAGGCAATATTTACTGCTGCATGCGAAAGCGCATTTGCTAAAAGAGGCCTCGACGTTAGGGATATAGATGCAGCTCGATTAGAGAAGCTCAAGAACGACCCCCAATTCATTGAAGCGAGTAGATATCTAACTACGAGCAAGGAAAACGTCGATTTGAGGTATCAGAAAGCAAAGGAAATCCTCTTCTCATAGTCTTGGTCTCTGGCATGAGTACCAGTATCGTCGACGAATTCTATGATCGCTACACGCAATTGTTAAGAAAATTAGAATCTGATGAAGAACCATCGTTACAGGTATGGGCCAATGACAAGTTTAGCAGAACCTTGGTTCTTGTTATCGCGAACTACCTTGAGACTGAGGTCAAAGAAACACTGAGGAGCCTTATCCAAAATAATTCTAACAGCGAGTTAGTCGTGAATTTCCTCGAGCGATCTATGGAGAGGCGGTATCATGAATATTTTGCCTGGGAAGAAAATAACGCGAACCGGTTCTTCTCCCTCTTCGGAGAGACTTTCAAACTTAAGGCATCGGAGGATGTAAAATCTGATGATGATTTGACAAAAGGCGTGCGCGCTTTCTTGGAAGTAGGGCGAACGAGGAATGATCTGATACACAAACAATTACTTTCGATCACCCTACAAAAGACGGCAGACGAATTCTACGAGCTCTACAAGCAGGCAGTAATGTTCACCAAGTATCTACAAAGCAGACTGAAGTAGTTGGGAGAATCGCATTCTGGTTCGTATCCATGATTGACATAGCTGACTGTACACGAGTCTTGTAACCATCATGACAGTGTGTGTGGGTTCGGTAGTGAAGACAACGGGACTTAAGCCGTCCTTCGGTCGAATTCTGGGGGGGTGCGCACCACTATAACCACACACACTTTCAATTCGATACATTACTAATATTGTTGGAAGAAAGAAGAGTTCAGCAATCCCTTGAGAAAATAGAACAGAGATCGAGTTGAAGTGCGCCCTTTCAAGGTCATCTTGGTGGCATCGATCGGACTTTCATTCGGGGGGCTTGTTCTCATCTATCACGAACAGATAGGCTGGTTCAGCCCACTTAGTATGACATCCGAATGGGGGTTCACTTTGATCTCAATCGGCGTTGACATCGCAGTCACCTACCTAATCATCGACCAACTACTGCTTAGCGACGAAAGAAGAACCTGGAAGGTCGTTGAGGAGCAGGCACACGAGCTTATCGCTAGTGAATTGTCGAGGGTATTTCTATGCCTCGGCGTAGTTACGGGTATCATCAATTCGCTTGCCCCTGGTGAACATAGAGAAAAGGAACTTCTTGAGGAGATGAGGAAACTAGCGGAGCCGGCCAACATCTCAGTCCTACAGAATAACTTGGCCAGATTGAAACTCTTTCAGGCTGTACTACCCGCTGCAGTACCAGAAGTGATTAATTCTCTTACTAGAGAATATGCAGAAAGACTTGGCGAGCTGCAACTGCGTTATTCATCTAGGTTTCTTGACCCGAAATTAGTGCGATTGATGGCCGATGTCGAGAACCATTTGCGACATCTAGGGATCATCATATCGGAGCTCCGGAGCGTCCTAACGCTTTCAGAGGAATTAGATACATCGGCCTATGAGGCCACAATTGCAAAAGACGACATTCAACCTTTGCTCAAGGCATTTGTGGATGCAGTTGATGACGGCGTGTATGAATTACCGCCATATTCGATGAGTTGACCTTTGGGGGTGGGTGGGTCAGCTGGTGCGGGCGGCCGAATTTGAACTCCCTCGATCAGGACGCTCAAACCTGAGCGAGAATCCCGGGGAACAAACAATACTCACTGATTCCCGGCTCCAGGCTCAAACCAAGTGACATTACCCAGAAACCCCCTAACCTTCTAACAATACTGTTTTTTTCTATCGGATTTCTGGCCCGCTTTTAATACCTTGTGAAGTATGAGAAGTAAGTGAAAGGCGTGGCGAAGCGGATACGACTTCTTGACGAAGAAAATCCCGCAGTCAGAATTGTCGGATTCGTCGGCGGATCCAAGTCCATCACCATTCCGACGGAGTGGTGCGGCGATCTCGGTATCGCGCAGGGGGATTATGTTGTCCTGCGGCGAGGATTCTACGAAGGCACAAAGTACGGGTCAGTTGTGGTTATCGAGAAGCTGAACGCTGGGGGCGCGCACCGTGACGGCCGGCAAACCCAAACCCAAGTGAAGGCTGGGACGAGTGGCTGACCAACGCAAAGTTACAACGAGTCTCCCCACTCTCGTATACAACGACCTGAAGTCGCTGGCCGATGAGCGCGAGCTTTCCGTCGCCGCGATGCTCCGGCAACTAGCAGTGACGGGAGTCGCCGAGGAGAAGACGCCTGTGATGCCGCTCGGAATCGAGGCTGGCTTCGGGCCTCCACATCTTTACTTCTTCGGCACTACCGGCCAGGGCAAGTCGACCGTCATCGAAGAGTATGTGATCCCACGCCTCGGGCGCGCACGGCGGACGGTTGTCTTGACCGACAGCAACGACGACATCAGGAAGATCTACCGGGACGCGTTCAAGGTAGTGCCTCTCGCTTCGAGCCGGAAGTTTCCGTCGTTCGACAACGAACGCTACGAGGAGATTAAGGCACTGCAGGCCGAACCGGAGTTTGAGGCGGAGGTTAGCAGGGCGATTAGTGCCGTGGTGGACTCAAGGCATCGGAAGATCATTGTCGCAGTGAAGGCGCCGGACAGGAGGGCAAAGAAGTGGCTTGTGAACTCCTTCATTACGGAAATAGTCGGCCGCGATTGGGGCAACCCCGGACTGCTCTTCGTCGTCGAGGACGCGCACAAGTATGACTGCGAAGAGTTGGTCGGCAGCGGCCGAAAGAACGGCATAGTTGCTATCCTCGCCGGCGTCAAGGAGCCCGACGAAGACACCTCGCGGAACACTCGCCTCGTCCTCGGCCCGGTCGGAACCGCCACGGCAAACCGAATCGACCCGACGATCGTAGCGATGGCGAAGAGGCTCGGCCGCGGCGAATTCCTGTGGCAGTTCTCGGCCGGACGCTGGGCGAGGTTCAGGCACAAGAAACAAGGAGGGTCGAAACAAAGAACCGGCCGACGAAAAAATCCGCCTCAGAATGACGGGAAACCAAGGTAATTCCGTGCATATCAAACCTTTTTTCGAACGCAGGTCAACGCCGAGAGGCCAAGCCACGCGCATTTTCGGCTATTCGAATTCGTAACTGCGGGCCTATTCGCTCGTTGGAAGGAGCCAAGGGCCAAGGTACTTCGGCAGAGTCAACTATGGCTCTTCTAAGCTGTATCGTATTCTGGCTCAAGGAATGGAGCGCTTGAACAATTAATTCGGTGAGAGCTACTCTTCTCCGAAATAATCATTATCGATCTTTTTCAACTCATATTTCTTGGTCACAGCGACACCTACATTGTGTTCAATCATCAGCTTGGCGAGTCGTTCGCCATCGATTAATTCTAGCTTCTTTCCCGTCATCTTTGAGAAGCCTAACGCCCCGTCCGAGAATCGTGACGTAGTGATGAATACCCCTTTGTTCGCCTTCCTTGTATCGAGACTTGAAGCGAATGCCTGTACTTCCTTTTCCGGGACTGTGGCCGCCCATCGCTTTGCCTGAATACACACCACATCGAGACCGAGTTTGTCTAGGTTGATTATGCCGTCAATCCCTTCGTCGCCACTGCGACCGACTCGCTCTCCGGACACGCCATAACCCATCTGGCGAATCAGCTCCACCACGAGATTTTCAAAGAAGCGCGGAGGACATCCCTTGATTCGAGTTAGGAGGTCTTCAGCCAATCTGGTTTCAGTGATCTTGTAATTCGAATCAATAACGTCCTCGGGTGTCTGACTTGGAACCTCAGGGTCTCCTCCCCTGAGTTGCAGTCGTTTAAACTCGCGAAACTCAGGAAATTGTTCGAGGAATTTGTTGTTGATCAGGGTCGGATTGCTATTCAGAACGGAGAGTCCCCGAGGAGTTATCCGAATGGTTCCCCAGCCCGTGCTCTCAAGGAGACCCGCTTTCATGAGGTAGGTTCTTGCCCATCCGACTCTGTTGTAGAATTTGGTTTGTGTTCCACTGGGGTTAAGCTCGTCTCTTTCTGCGTCACTCATTTTGAATTGCCGTTCCAATTCGCCGTAAGTGACTTCGCTAATTTGGTGCTCTTTCTTGTCGCCTATCGCCTTGAGTAGTGGAAGCATAAGCGTCTGATAGTCAGGAACACCCATCCGCATCACCCTTCTTCTTGTGCGGGTGGCGACCTAATGGCATTTTGCTTAGTCGGGAAGAATGGCGGGTATCGGACAACGCGGGTGAGTCTTGCGACATCGGACAACGCAGAGTTCAGCGATCGGATACAGACAGTAGCGCTCAGCATTAGCCTTGGAAACTTGTGCTGTTAGCGCATCCACTCTCTACATTTAGTATTAAAAGACGGGAGAAATTTTCGCATCTGTGATTTGGGACAGCGAGGCGCAAACTGTTCAACTCACTGGTGTCCCTACCGACACTTGGGGGCGGCTGCCTGAAACTTGGGCCGGGTTGGAGACGGAGCGGTAGCGGCCTAGGGCTGAAAGTGAAAGGGATTGGAAAGTGGGGGGGGGGGGGCCGCCGGCGGGAAAAAAAAAAAAAGGGGGCGGAGGCGGGGGGGGGGGGGCAGGCCGAAGGTGATAGCCAAGAAAATACCGAAAAGGCTAAAAGGGGCTGCGTCGGCGACCGCATCAGGCTTTCTCGATCACGAGCCTCTTCCCTTCTACATGGATTTTGATTGATCCCTTCTCGCCGGTCAATGGGAACTGGCTGTCAGCGGCCAGGATCACCGGAATATAGATGTGCATTTTTCCGTCAGTGCGGTAGTAGCGGCCCTTCGCTTCGAGCGGCAAAAATCCTTCTTCCTCGTGCTCCACGACGCGGAAGCCTTATTTCTCGGTTTCGCCGTAGGTATCCCCACAGGGGATACTAGGAGGGATACTCAAATGTCGGACGAAAAGGGGGTAATGCCACGAAGATTGAGAGTGAGGGCGACTGGGCGGACGACGAAAGAGTGGTTGTCGCGCTACGGCGGCCTGGAGGGTTTTCAGCGTCACTTGGAGGCCACGAGCGTCTGGCTATACTCGGAGCCCGTTCGTGTGCGAATAGGTGACAAGTGGACGGAGGCCGGCACGCAACCTGCTTTGCGGAACGGAGAGTTCCGTATCTTGCTCACGGATGCTGACAGCGACACGCCGACTTGGGATTACGATGTCGAAAAAATTCTTCCTCCGAGCAGGGATTCGAGGATGAGGGCGTTTGGCGGACAGGAGGTCGAGGTCGAAATCCTCCCCCCCAACATCGTCAGGAGGGAAGAAATAGGGGTGAAGGTCGCCGAGGCTGCGCCGACAGTTCAGCCGATTTCTCCCGCGTCTCCGGAAGCGCCGAAGATGACGATCAGAAAGTGTCCGAAGTGTGGGGTCAGCCAAAAAGAAGACGTGAAATTCTGTGACGGTTGTGGAGCGCAACTTCCCGAATTCCTTGTCCGGGAGTTCGCCATAGTGTTCTTCGACGGCCGTGAAAAACTGGCAGAGTTTCAGGACGCGAGGGTCAACGCGGCCCTTGTCCTCGCAGAAAGGGGTAGGAAGATCAGCCGCCAAGTAGTCTTCGACGACCGCTACGCCGTAATTCTCCGTGCTTCGGCTCCGGAGGCAAGTTCGGTCGAGGACTTGGATGTTCTTCGAGGAGTGTTTGCCGAGTTCGAGGACGGAACAGGGAGGAAGTACGGCGAAGTGCTTACTGACAGCTACGAACTCAAAATGCTACACAAGATGTTGCGCGACCAGTACTCGGAGTCTGAGCTGTGGCGCGGGAACGAAAAATAGGGAGGTGACTTTACTGTTCAGAAACAGGGTTGGTCTGGCCGGCGTCTGCGCCGTAATCATGGGGGTATGGGTTCTCTGCTTCGCGGTTGCTTCGGTAATCGTGTCCGCGTACCAGTCGGCCTACTGGCCTGCCTTCTACGCGATGGCTGTCGGAGCTTCTCTCGTTGCTTCCGGCACGGTGTTGGCCAGAACGTTCAGGTAGGGGCTACTTGTTTGGCCCTCCCAGACTTGGCCCGATGGCTCTGGGGTTTTGGAGCCACCGCATGGCTGCCTGCTTGGTTCTGAAATCCTCAGTGAAACAGTCGCCTGTGCTGTTGTCCACACCAACCCACCATCGGCCTTCACGGGTCAAATACAGGGCTCGATAGCGCTTCAACTTCCACCGTTCGCTGTGCTGAATGATGTTCTGGACGAAGCGTTCGGAAACCTGTCTGACCCTGCGCTGTTTAGTCGAATTCGGCAAAGAGCGCGCCCTTCCGGATTGCTTCTGGAATGTTGGTTTCCGATTCTAGTTGCTGATCGGTCAAGTTCTCCTGTTCACTGTCGTCAATCAGGTTGAACACGTCCCAGTGGCCCTTCTCGTACCAGACACGTTTGCTTGAACGGAGGCCACCGTTGAGGCAGAGGAACACGTCAACTCCGTCAGACTGAGCCGCGAGTGTTCGAAGTTCTTGAAGAGTTTTGATTTGTGGTTTGGCGGCTTTCAGTTGTTCGGCTAAGGTGTCGAGTAGCTTGGCTTCCTGGGGGTATTCTTCTGGGTTGGTGTCGAAGTCGCTCAGCCATTCCAACGCGTACCTCAGGGTTTCAGGGTCGAGTTCGATCTGTAGTTTCAACCTTGAACCGCATCCTTCGGGTGTCTGACCTCGAAGTTCGTGTTCCAGTCGGGAGCGATCACCGCTTTGCTTC
>Ga0187882_1002712_pt1 | contig 15905 bp, 16 predicted proteins | sample June2016WEW_19_1_3_FD_132991 | JGI IMG/M metagenome (GOLD analysis project Ga0187882, IMG submission 132991) | Peatland microbial communities from SPRUCE experiment site at the Marcell Experimental Forest, Minnesota, USA - June2016WEW_19_150 | ecosystem: Environmental > Terrestrial > Soil >... | reverse complement strand
GTCGTGGAAACCCCCGGGAAAGCCCGGAAAGGGGTTCACAGCGTGTAGGCCAAGGGGTCCTGTCGCTGCTGCGTGGGGGTGCCGACCACCTCGCCGTCATCTGTGTCCGGGGTGGTGCCGGAGGGCACATAATACTTCCAGTCGATCCTGCCGGAGGCAAGCAGTTCGGTGATCTCGGGGAAGTTGTAGGTGGTCGGTTTGGGCTGGCCGCTGCTGCCGACATATCCCCCGCTTTGCGCCGCCAACATGTAGAGGTGCGCGGGCAGACTATAGGAGGCCACCGATTCGAACATTCGATCTTGCAGCACGTACAGCCGGGCGTAGCTCCAGTAGTTCGGGATCTCGTTGAAGTCGTGATAGCCCATCACGTCGCGAGGATCCTTCCCGGGGCTGCAGATCGGGTTGGGAGGACGGCACGGGTCCGTGTTGTCGCCGCTCTTGCCCAGATAGGACTGGACCAGGAAGCCGTCCATCTTGCCGCCGTCGATGGATCCGTGCGCGTTCGACCAACCGTGGGGGCCGCCCCGGTTCACGTCGTTGGTGTCGCGATAAGGCGCCACGCACGGCGCGCCCGTGCCGTCGGAGAGGCAAACGCCCGGCGGCAGACCTTCCGCTCCGGGGTACGTTCCGTAGTAGCTGTCGAAGCTGCGGTTCTCCTGCATGATGAACACGAAATGCTGGATCTTCTCGAGACCCGGCGGTGCAACCTCGGACAGGGCGGTGCTGGCGCGGCGCGTGGCGAGCAGAATGCCGAGCGCCAGCACAACCACCATGACGAATCCGTGTGTGAGCGGGCGATAGCGGCGCATGACGCCTCCCTTGTTTACAGGAACCCGGTCGTTGCCGGATTGTTTCGGAGCGGATCTTGGTCGCACCAGTCGTGCGGTCAATCTGGCGGGGCATGTACTTTTTGCGCGCCGGCGCCCCATCGGCCAGGCATAGAGGCTCCAGCCGGGTATCGGCGGGAACCGCCGGACTGGCGAGAAGGCGCCCGCGGAAACGGAGCTCACATTCCGTCTCACGCGGCCTCTTCGCCCGGAGCCTGGCTCGCAGGCGGTATTCGTGCGGAAACGGCGGTCCGGACATGCTGCGGACCGCCGCACTCTCGGGATGCCCCTCGCCCGGGGGCCCTGGCATCGGAGCCAGAGCCCCCTGAGCGGAGGCGAATCGGCGCCCGGCAAGAAACCAGCGTTCACCTTCTTGCGAGATTGACTTTGGGCGTGGCCAGGTAGCCGATCACTTCGTCCTTCTTCACCTGGTTGATCACGATCTCGTACGGCTGCCGGCTGCCGGTCCTGTAGAACTGGACCGGCTCATTGATGGTCCTGTCCTTCTTCTCCACGGTCTTATCGTCGGCATAGAGGTTGACGGTGAACCGGTTCCTTTTCGGGTCGGTCTTCCTCAGCGCGAGGCTGACGTCGCCGACCCTCTTGGGGCCGCTGTCCTTCCTGATATCGAACTCAAAGTAGTTGCGCTCCCCGAGTGCGCGCAGTTCCGCCAACTCCTTCGAGTTGGTGGCGATCAGGCCGCTCATCACGCCCATGTCGCCCATGGCACTCTTCAGGTCGGAACCCGTCTTCTGGAGCTCCGCCTGCGTCGAGGCGACATCCGCCTTCACGCTGCTCACATCGCTGCTGACTGCAATGAGCCTCGAGTCGGCCGTGCTGGTCGCCTGCTTCAAGTCGCTCAGCTCACCAGCCACCTGCATCTGCTCCTGCTGCCGCTCTTTCTGCTGTTGAGCGAGCCTGGCAGCCAGCCTGGCCGCGCTCTTTCGAGCGTCGGCCTTGGCTTGCTCCGTGGCGGCCATGGCCGATTCCCGCGTTTCTTCAGCCAAGGACATGGCGCGCTGATGGCTCTCTTCGATGTTGGCAGCGACCTCCCCATGGACCTTGGCGATTTGCGCGTTCAGGCTCTCTTGCACTCGTGTGACGCCTGTTGCGAGCCGGCTCGCGCTGAACAGAAGGTATACGTTGCCGACCAGCGACAGCACGATCGCGACATACCAAAGGGCATGCATGCGCGGCTGGGAATGCTGCTCGGGTGTTTCCGGGACCGTGTGCTCGAAATCCGTGGGCATAATCCTCATCTCCTTTTTGAAACGTAGAATTGCGGGTGCTCAACGGTCAGACCGATCACGGCGCTTCGCATCGCGCGTGTGACTGTCGATTCTCGTCGCCCAAGGCGCCACCGGCAGCAACCGTGTCCCTCTGAGCCTGGGTCATGGGGCCTGACCTCCTGCACGAGTATGTGCATGTTTCCTGCCAAGTTCATAGGTGCTTGAAAACAGGGATACTCGCGTTACCGCGGCCCGTTGCGCACGTGGGCGATTTTACCTGGTGAGCTGGGCAGTTGTTACCGGCGCTCCCCGCAGCGCCGGCAGGAGGGCGTCCCTCCGCCAGGTTTCCGCGGCCCGATTCCGGGACTGCCTGGAGAGGGACAGGGGGTGTACTTGACAGCGGCCGGGAGTATAAAATGGAAATCCTGGTTGAGAGCCAAACGAGTGGCCGAGGTGGTTGGGAGGCCATTCACACGGGAGGGAACCATGCGTGGAGGACGTCTATCGCGCACCCTGGTTGTTCAAGGCGCACTGGCCGTTTCACTGTTTGCCATGGGGCCCACGGGGACCATCGTGGGCACAATTACCGACCCCAGTGGAGCTGTCGTACCGAAGGCGCGGGTCACGGTGCGCAATCAGGAGACCAACGCCACCCGCGAGGTAGTGACGGATGGAGAGGGCGACTACAACGTCCCGCTTCTGCCTCCGGCTCTCTATCAGGTGAGCGCGGAAAAGCCGGGCTTCCGCCGGAGCGTCTATCGCGCCGTCAACCTGGATGTGGATCAGACCGCGCGCGTGGATTTCACGCTCCAGGTCGGCGAGGTCAACGAGGACATCGCGGTGACCGACGCCGTTCCGATAATCCAAACCGACACCTCCACCATGGGCCAGGTGATCGACGGCCGCCAGGTGCACGAGCTGCCTCTGAACGAACGCAACTTCCTGTCTTTCGCGCTGCTGGTCCCGGGCGGGCAGATGCCCGTCGAGGGTTCTCAGAACTCCACTCAAGGCGGGTCGATCAGCGTCAACGGGGCGCGCGAGCAGTCGAACAACTTCCTCCTGGATGGGGTGGACAACAATGACCCCTACATCAATCAGTACGTCGCCCTGCCCTCCATCGACGCCATCCAGGAGTTCAAGGTGCAATCCAGCGACTATTCGGCCGAATTCGGCCGCAACGGCGGCGGCCAGATCAATGTGGTGATCCGCAGCGGGTCCAACCAGCTTCATGGCAGTGTGCTGGAGTTCATCCGCAACCGGAACATGGATGCCAAGAACTTCTTCGATCTGCCCGACTGCACCGCCGCGTCCCCGCCCGGCACCTGCGCCGGGATCCCGCGCTTCGATCGCAACCAGTTCGGCGGGACCCTGGGAGGCCCCATCCGCCGGGACAAGACCTTCTTCTTCGCTTCCTACGAAGGGCTGCGCTTGAGACAGGCGACCACGCGGCAAGCCACGGTGCCTTCGCAGATGGAGCTCGCCGGGATTCTGGCCATGGTGCCTCCCGCGTATCGCAATCCCGCCGGCATGGCGGTGCTCAACCTGCTCCCGGCGGCCAACACCGGCTCGGATCTGGCGAACTCGACCACCTTCACCTCCTCTCCGGTCATTCGCAACTCGGTGAACATGCCGCTGGTCAAATTGGACCACCACGCCGGCTCCAACGACTCCATCTCGGGGCACTACGCCTTTTTCGACGAGAACCGCTTCAACCCCTTCGATCCCGTCAACGCGTTCACGAACCTGCCCGGCTACGGCAGTTTTACCCTGAACCGCGGCCAGAACGCAGGTGTCAGTTGGACGCACATTTTCAGCCCTCAAGTGGTCAACGAGGCTCGTCTTGGGTTCAACCGGTTGAGGGCCGCCATCTTGCAGGAGCACCATGGCACGAACGTGAGCCAGACTCTGGGCTTCCCCACCGTGCTCACCAACCCGGTGGACCTGGGCACTCCCAATGTCAGCCTGCTCGGCTTCGAAGGAATCGGCGAGCCCATTAACTACCCGCAAGACCGTCGCGACAGCACCTTTCACTTTGCCGACAACCTGGCTTGGAACCATGGCCGCCACCAATTCAAGTTCGGGGCGGACATCCGCCGCATGCAGTTGAATTCTTATATCGACTTCCTGGCGCGGGGCGAGTGGTTCTTCATGGGCGGCCTGAGCGGAGATCCCATGGTCGCCTTGTCGCAGTTGGTGTCCGGAATGCCCGACTACGCCGTGGCGGTCAAAGGCGACACCTTCAACGGGCTGCGCAGCACCGGCCTCGATTACTACATCCAGGACGACATCCGCGTCGTGCCGCGCCTGTTGCTGAATGTCGGCTTGCGGTATGAGTACAACAGCCCGCCGGTCGAGGTTCACGATCGCTTCAGCGTCCCCGACCTCAGCCCGGCCTCTCTGGGATGCTCTCCCTATCCCGACTGCCAGTTCATCCGGGCGGGCACGAGCGGGGTGCCCCGAGCCACCTACAACAAGGACCTCAACAATTTCGCGCCGCGTATTGGGGTAGCCTGGCGGCCGCTGAAGAGCGAGCGCTGGGTGGTTCGCTCCGCATACGGAGTCTTCTACGACGTGGGCATCCTCAACATCAACATCTTTCCCCGAACCAATCCCCCGTTCTACGAGATTGCGGCTTTCCTCAACAGCGGCACGAACGTCATTCAGGACATCCTCAGCCAGCCGGCGCTGCCGCAGGTGCAGCCCAACGTGATCGCCCGCGATATGCGCGACGCATACATGCAGCAGTGGAACGTCGACTTGCAGTACGAGCTGCGGCCCAACTGGATGATGGACCTGGCCTACGTGGGGTCCAAGGGCACGCATCTGCCCTCTCCGCGCGATCTCAACCAGCCGCGCCCCGACACCGGCGCCGTTCAGTACCCGCAGTTTTCCTCTATCCTGTACGTGTCCTCCGACGCCTCGAGTTCGTATAACGCTCTGCAATTCCGCTCGGAGCGGCGGGTGAGCCAGGGGCTGGCCTTCCTGGCTGCCTATACCTTCTCGAAGTCCATCGATAACGACTCGGCGGTCTTTAGTGGCAGCGTCGGCTCGGGCCTGCCTCAGGATTCGCAGAACCTCCGCGCCGAGCGGGCGCTCTCCGACTTCCACGCCAGCCACCGCTTTGCCCTGAGCTCCCTCTATGACCTGCCCTTCGGCCGTGGCCGAAGGTGGCTCAAGGACTCCGGGCTGGGCCAGCATCTGTTGGGCAACTGGCAGTTGGCCGGGATTCTGACGTTGCAGACGGGCCACCCGTTCACGGTCAACCGCGGCGCCTCCCAGACTGCCACCGCCATCACCGCGTTCGGCGTTCCCGACCGGCCGGACCTGGTCGCTGACCCCACCGTGCCCGGCCCCGTGGCCGCCAACCCGGACCCCGCGTGCCACGCGACGCAATCCCAAGGCGGGCGCGCCGCGGACTTCGTGGACCGGCCGGAAAGCTGGTTCAATCCCTGCGCTTTCACCGCCCCCGCCCCCGGCCATTTTGGCAACGCCGGCCGGAACATTCTGATTGGCCCGGGCGTGAACAACGTCGACTTCTCGGTTTCGAAGAGCTTTTCCTTTGGCAACGAGGTGCGCCGGCTCCAGCTTCGGGCGGAGGTCTTCAATCTGTTCAACCACACGAACTTCGATATCCCCGCCCACAACCTGGACACACCGGCGTTTGGGATGGTCCTCTCGTCGAACGCTTACGGGAACAAGCCGCCCCGCCAGATTCAGTTGGGTCTCAAGTACGTGTTCTGACGCGTCAGCGGTAGCGGTACAGCTTCACGTGCAAGATACTGACGCGGGTGGCAGGCAGCCGCAGGCTGGCCCGCGCTTCCCCACCCTGTCCCGTATCATCGCCGGCCAAGCGGCGTCCGATGACCCAGCGGCCGTCCGCAAACGTGCCTTCTTCCACGCTGGCGAGACTGGCCAGCGGTGGCCCGGGCGTGATCGGTTCCACCGTGGCAACGATGCCGCTGCCGGCCACCCAATACTCGTCCGGCCCCACCCAGATGAAGATGGCGAATCCGCGGGGAGGTGGCTGGGGCGCGCCGGCTGCGGGCGGGGGCGCCGCCGGGAGCACACCCCAACGGCCGCGGCCCATCGACACGCTGAAGGTGTAGCCCCCCAGGGAGACCTTCTGAGCGGGGTCGTTGGCCCCCGCCACGGCGGCGTCCATCGTGCCTTTCCCCTGGTTTGCCAGAATCAGAGGGGTCAATTGGGATAGCACCGCGTAGCTCTTGGCGAAGAGGCCCTCGGGATCGGGTTGCCTTTCGATGCCAAACGGAGAGAAGCCGATGGCGTTGTAGCGGCCTACCGCGCGGAACAGGTTGGCGGCGTCCGCCCTGGTCTCCGGAATCAGCATCGGGTTCTCGCCCCGCCTGTACCTCGCGCAGATCTCGCCGAACTCCGGCAAGTAAATGTCCGGCGCCAGGATGTCGATCCGCGGCGCGCCGGCCCTCCACACGTCATGCGTGTGATCCACCGGGCCGCCGCTCGGATAGTCGCCCGGCTGCTTGTCCCGCGGCTGCACCAGCCACGCGTTCACAAACATTGGCAGCGGGTACTCCTTCTTACCCGCCTCGGCTACCCGGTTGACGTACCGCGCATAGTGCCAGGCCATGAAGATCTCATCCACGGCCTCGCCCTTGCCGAACACCTCTTCCCAGGTCCCCGAGGTCTTGAAGCCGCCAGCCTTCCACACCCCGCGGAATTCCGGCAGCAGAGCGTCCTTGTGTTTTTCGAGGTAGTCCATCAGTTCCTGAGGCACCGGTTTGGCGAAGGCTGCATTCGCGGCGGGGCAGCGGTCGCGGGAGTCCCCGAGAACGCCCACTTCGTTCTGAACCTGGATCATGATGGCCGTGCGCTCCTGGCTGTCCACCTGCCGAACGCGCCGCATCAGGGCGGCGAAGGCGCGAGCATCGGCGTTCACGCTCGCCTCACTGAACGTCGACAGGATCTCGCGGCCCTTTCCGTCCTTGTCCCGAACCAGCGGGAACCGTTCGAAGTCCCTCTTGACCCACGCCGGGCAATAGCTCGAGGTGCCGTTCTTCCAGCTCCCGAACCACAGCAAGACCAGACGCAGATTGTTGCGCCTGGCGTCCTGGATCAGGCCGTCGACCAGCGAGAAGTCGAACTGGCCCTCCTCGGGCTCAATCCAGGACCAGGCCACCGCGGCCAGGACCGTATTGAGATTGATCTCCACAAGCGCCGGCCAGATCGGCTTCATGTTCTCGAGCGTGGAGGATGTGTTGTTGCCCAGTTCCCCCGCCAGCACCAGGAACGGCTTGCCATCGACGATCAGTTGGGTCGCCGCGCCCCGCTTCTCGAGGTGCGGAACAGGCTTGGTCTGCGTTTGGGAGCGCACCGGAATCGAAGTGAGCCCACACAGGGCAGCACAGCAGCAGAGCGTTCGCAGTCTCATTCTCATCACCTGATGTTCGGAACCAATGACTTAGATCATCGCGCGCTCCGGTGCAAGCGCTGGCTGGTCGGGCTATTGACCTGGGCTGCCCGCAACACCGACAATCGGAAACGTTGGAGCAGCCTATGATCGAACTACCCGAACTGCCCTACGCACAAGACGCGCTGAGTCCGTATATCTCAGCCGAGACGCTCGCCTTCCACCATGGGAAGCATCACCGGGCGTACGTCAACAACCTCAACCAACTGATCCCGGGCACCGAGTACGAATCGCTGGACTTGGAGGGCATCGTCCGCGCCTCCTCCGGGAAGATCTTCAATAACGCCGCCCAAGTCTGGAACCACACGTTCTACTGGAACAGCCTCGCGCCGGGCGCCGGCGGAGAGCCGGCCGGGGAACTGCGACGGCTGATCGAGGCGGCCTTTGGCGCCTTTGGAGAATTCCAGAAACAGTTTGCCGCCTGCGCTGTCGGCACATTCGGCTCCGGATGGGCCTGGCTGGTAAAGAAGCCTTCCGGCGCCCTGGAACTCCGCAGCACCAGCAACGCGGAGCCGGCCTTCCTGAACGGCGACGTCCCGCTCATCACCTGCGATGTCTGGGAACACGCCTACTACATCGACTACCGGAACGACCGGGCGGCCTACGTCAAGGCGTTCTGGAACCTGGCGAACTGGGGGTTCGCCGAACGCAACCTCGGCAGGTGAACATGAGCTGCGAGCCGGTCCGCATCTTCGTCGCTGGCGGGACATTCGACAAGGAGTACAACGAGCGGAACGGGACCCTGTTCTTCCAGGACACCCACGTGCCCGAGATGCTCCGGCTCGCCCGCTGCCTGCTGGCGACCGAGGTCCGAACGCTCATGATGATCGATAGCTTGGAGATGACGGACGACGACCGGCGCATCATCGCCGAGCACTGCCGGAACTCGCCGGAAACCAGGATCGTCGTCACGCACGGCACCGACACGATGGTCGAGACCGCCGTCCACCTGGGCCGGGAAGTCCAGGGGAAGACCATCGTATTGACCGGTGCGATGGTGCCCTACAAGTTTGGGAGCTCGGACGGATTGTTCAACTTGGGCAGCGCCCTGGCTCTGGTCCAGACCCTGCCTCCGGGCGTCTATATCGCTATGAACGGCCAGGTTTTCCGCTGGGACCGCGTCCGCAAGAACAAAGAAAAGGGCATCTTCGAGCCCCTTTGACGGGGAGCCTCTGTACCCCCTTTTTTCGAAACTTTCACCGCGCAAGGTGAATCCAAGAACATAGGGATTCACCCAAGGGGGGACATTATGAAAGCTCTCGGGTCTCGAGTTGCCGCACTCTGGTGCCACATGACGCACCCGGCGCCCATGTGGCCCGTCAACGGGTACTACAGGTGCCCGACCTGCCTTCGGGCGCATCCTGTGCCCTGGGAGCATCCCGCGGTTTCCGCGAGTCAACCTGCCAAAGTCACGGTGATCAACGCGCAGCGGTCCGAGGCTGTGCGCCGTTCGGTCCATGCCATGGCCGCCGCGGCATCCAGGTAAAGTATCGCTTTTTCAAGGCATAATGGTCGCAGGCGCCCATGCCTGCGAACCTGACTCCCGAGTACCTGGCCGCCGAGCGGGAGTATAAGAGCGCCCACACCCAGGCGGAAAAGGTGGCGGCGCTCGAACGTCTGCTGGCCACCCTCCCCAAGCACAAAGGCACCGAGAAACTCCAGGCCGACCTCCGGCGCCGCCTGTCCCAGGCGCGCAAGGAATCGCAGAAGAAGGGCGGCGCCCACGCCGCGCCGTTCTACCTCATCGAAAAGGAAGGCGCCGGCCAGGTGGTGCTCCTCGGCCCGCCCAACGCCGGCAAGTCCCAGCTTGTCGCCGCCCTCACCCACGCGCAGCCCGAGGTGGCCGACTACCCCTTCACCACCCGCTTCCCCACCCCCGGCATGATGCTGTTCGAGAACGTCCAGATCCAGCTCGTCGACCTGCCTCCGATTTCCGCCGAGTTTACGGAGCCGTGGATCCCGCACGTCGTCCGCAACGCCAGCCTGGGTGTCCTGCTGGTCGACGTGAACGCCGCCGCCGTGCTCGACCAGATCGAGTTCATCGAGCAGACCCTGGAGCGCCACCGGCTGCCACCCCCTAAGCTGCTCGTCGGGAACAAGCTCGACCTGCCCGGTGGTATGTCCAATTTCGCCGCCCTGCGGGAACTCTACGGCGATCGCTACGGCTACGTTGGCATGTCCGCCTCCACCGGAGCCGGCCTCGACGGCTTCGCCCGCGCCGTCTTCGACACCCTCGATATCGTGCGGGTTTACACCAAGGCCCCCGGCAAGAAGGCCGAGCTGGACGCTCCTTTCATCCTCCGCCGCGGCCAGACCGTCCAGGACGCCGCCCGGCTCGTCCACAAGGACTTCGCAGAGCACCTCAAGTTCTCCCGGCTCTTTCACATAGCCGGAAACCGCGAAGGCCTGATGGTGGAGCGCACCCACGTCGTCCAGGACCAGGACATCCTCGAATTTCACATCTAACCATGCCACTGCGACGTCCAATAACTGTGGGGAATGAAGTAACGCCCAAGAGCGTGTATCTGAACCGCCGCAAGTTCCTCGCCGGAGCGATGCTCGCCGCAGCCGCGCGCCGACTGACCGCCGGCGACCGGCTCAACGTCGCCCTCAAAAGCCCGTTCAGCACCAGCGAGCAGCCGACCCCGCTCGACGCCATCACGCACTACAACAACTTCTACGAGTTCGGCACCAATAAGGACCAGCCCGCCAGTCTGGCGACGGACTTCAAAACCTCGCCCTGGACCGTCTCGGTCGAAGGCGCCGTGAACAAACCCCGGACCTTCGACCTGGACATGCTCATGAAGCTGGCCCCGCTCGAGGAGCGCATCTATCGTCACCGCTGCGTCGAGGGCTGGTCGATCGTGGTTCCCTGGATCGGATTCCCGCTCAACGCGCTCATCAAGCAGGTGGAGCCGCTCTCGAAGGCCAGGTTCGTCGCTTTCCAGAGTTTCTACGACCGCCGCCAGATGCCCCAGGCGCAGTGGGCCGGCATTGCGTTCCCTTATGTCGAAGGCCTGCGCATCGACGAGGCCATGCACCCGCTCACGCTGCTCGCGGTCGGCCTCTACGGCGAGGTGCTGCCCAACCAGGATGGCGCGCCCATCCGCCTGGTCGTTCCCTGGAAGTACGGATTCAAGAGCATCAAGTCGATCGTGAAGATTCGCTTCGTCGAGAAGCAGCCGCCGACCACCTGGAACCTGGCCACTCCGCGCGAGTACGGTTTCTATTCCAACGTGAACCCCACGGTGGACCATCCGCGCTGGAGCCAGGACAAGGAGCGCCGTCTCGGGGAGTTCTTCAAACGGCCCACGCTGATGTTCAACGGTTACGGCGACCAGGTGGCATCGCTCTATGCGGGCATGGATCTCCGCAAGAACTACTAAGGTTGCGGTCTTCCTCCTGGCCCTGTCCCCGCTGGCCTGGCTCGCCGCCCGCCCTCTCGGCCCCAACCCCGTCGAAACCATCACCCACGCGACTGGCGACTGGACCCTGCGCTTCCTCGTCCTCACGCTCGCCGTGACTCCGCTGCGCAAGCTGCTCGGCGTCCCCGAGCTGATCCGCTTCCGCCGCATGTTGGGTCTGTTCGCGTTCTTCTACGGCACGCTGCACTTCCTGACCTACCTCTGGCTCGACAAGTTCTTCGACACCGCCGGCATGATTAAGGACGTGGCCAAGCGCCCCTTTATCACCGCGGGCTTCACTGGGTTTGTGCTATTGGTTCCGCTGGCCCTCACCTCGACGGCAGGTTGGATCCGGCGGCTGGGCGGCAAGCGCTGGCGGATGCTGCACCGCCTGGTTTACGTGAGCGCGCTGGCCGGGGTGGTGCACTACTACTGGCTGGTAAAGTCCGACGTGCGCGGGCCGCTCCTCTACTGCGCGCTGGTCGTCGTCTTGCTCTTGTGGCGCACGCGCCCGGCTTCGGCCAGGGCATCCTCGTAGCCCAGGGTCATGTGGTAGACCATGCTGTCGAAGAACCGCCCCACGCAGTGCTCCAATTCCTCTTCCGCGTAGATCGCCACCGGGCTGTCACCGATGCCCTGATTGCGCACGAACTCCAGCATCCGGTCCTTGATGATCATGTAGCTGAGCACCACTTCGGCCAGCGGAATGGATTCCTCGTACCGCAGGCCCCCCACGCGCTCGAAGCGCCGCGCCAGCTCCTCGGACTTCGATACGCTCAGCCAGTGCCCCAGGTGCTCGAGAATATCCCGCGCCCGCTCCCGCAGATCGCTGGCCGGCAGACTGGCGACATGCTTCAGCCGGGGATCGTGGCGAATCTCGCTGAGAATCCGAGTGGTGATCGGGTCCCAGTGATCCTCGATCAGCCGAATCAGTTTGGAAGAGAGCATAACTCACCTCCCAGAGATGGTTATACTCTCATTTTACCCCGCCGGCGAGACTTTTTCGCTTTAGCCCTCCCGCACGCCGCCACCGCTGCCGGCCGGGCCTTTGCATGCGGCTCTGTGCGTGGGATCGTCTCAAGAGGAGCGCGATCTGCTGTTTCAGGACACTGCTGAGGCGTCGCCCTTCGCCAGCCGGCTGGCGACCGCGGCGCATTCACATTCCGCGTTCACCTCGCCTCCGATCAGGATTGCAACGCCGGTCAAGTATAGCCACAGCAGCAATGCGGCCACCGCGCCCAGCGATCCATAAACCTTGCTGTAAGGAGGAACCAGGAAAAGGTACAGACGCAACCCGAACGACGCGGACAGCCATAGTACGACGGCAACAACCGATCCGGGTACGACTCTTTTCCCCTGCCGCGCACGCAGGTCCAAGCCGAAGCGGTAAGTGAGAACACAAAATGCAAACGCAAAGACGAGCAGAAGTGGCCATTGCAGCACCCGCCAAGCTAGATGGAACGCCGTGCCCAGACCAAAACTTGCGGCCAGAAACCGGCCAATCATTCCGCCATACAGCACAACGCCCATGATGAGAGCTCCCAGCAAGACGAAGGCGACTGTCAGAAGCAGGGTGCCGAGGCCCGCCTTCCACCAAGGGCGGGTCTCCCGGACGCCATAAGCCAGCCGAAGGCCTTCCTGAATGGCCCCGGTCCCGAAGGACGCAATCCAGATCCCGGTCAAAAAGCCGAGCGCAACCTTGCCGCTCCCGCTCGCAGCGCTGATCTCGTCCAGTGTCTTGCTGAAGAGAAGCTGAGTCTCCATGGGAGCAAAGGCGCTGAAATACTCCAGCAGCCGCGTTCGCAACGCCGCGCTGGACTCGACGAAGGTGCCCAGCAAAGCGGTGAGGAACAAGAGAAAAGGAAACAGGGAGAGCAGGAAGAAGTACGCCAACTGGGCCGCTCTTCCGAGTGCATCGTGTTTCCAGACACGCTCCCACACCTTTGCAGTCAAATTCAGCAACGGCATAGCACGTCTCCTGGTTCGCTCTTCCACCTGCCGCGTCTCCACCTTGAGGTATCAGCTTGACCCATGGATAATTCTATTGCCGCTGGCCGAACTGGTGCAATCGTCCCACGACACTAGTCTAGAGGCGTGTGCATCCGGAGAGAACGGCAGTTGCAGGGCGCCAGTCCTCGATGAACCCTCTTGGTTGCTCCGGAGTTCAGCGCGGCGCGGGAGGCTCCTTGTCCGTCGGAATGCCAGCCAGGTAACGGTAGAAAGCCACTCGCCGGCGAGAAATCCGTCCCGGCGGATGTTCAGAAGAATACGTTTTCAGACGATCGCTAACAACTGCGCGACTCAGCGCCGCAATTGGCGATGCGCGCCGCCGCCCAGCCCGCCCAGATCAATTATCACCGCGATCAGCAGCCACAAAAGATTGATTCCCGCCGTCGGCATGCCGCTGTTAAGTTCCCAGGCGTATACGATCGTGGTGAGCGGCAGGAAAATGAAGCCGAGTACCGGCAGCACCAGACCACCGTGGAATGCGTGCTGCAGGTAGGTCGAGTAGATCCACATCAACACGAGCGCGACGCGCGGAAACAGCAGGATGACGAGCAGGAGGGCGCAAGCGATGGTCAGTCTCCTGCCGGGCAGCACGAGCCCGTCCAGTGCGATGATCTCAGATTTCGGCAGCATTCGAGCCAGAACGAGAGCTTCGAAATGCTTCCCGCTACGGCTACGCGCGTTTCGGATTGGCCCCGATCCATTCCGTTGCGCTGGTCTGGCGCGGCATGCAGCAGGAGTCTGCCCGTAACCCCAATGAAATCAGCGCCTTTCACCCCGAACTCATCTTCCGGGAGGTCCCCGGATGTCATCGATCATCTGAAATCGTCTTTTTCTGAACTCCGGCCGGAGTAGAGCAGCATCATCTGCGCCGAAGGCGCAATCGTCCGTCGATCATCATCGTTTTGGCCTTCCGTGGCGCCAATGCGGATGAAGACTATCCCATTCCGCATCCGAGAGACGGGCAAGCGGTGTCCGGACCACACCCACAGCACGTTCCTATCCGATGTGCTCAGGCGGCGAAACCTGCATGCTCCAAGCAGATCCTGCACTTCTGGTCACAACTTTCGCACGCGCATTTGGTGGCCAGGCCTTTATCTGTCTAGGCGCGAAAGACGGTGCGGCACGTGCACTAGCAATGGTTATGCACGATTCACAACAGATCGCTGCCGAGCACCGCGACCTTGCTGCCCACGCCCATCGCACTGGTACCGAGCATCACGGAAAACAAGATCACCTGACCGGACATGAAAGCTCCAGACAAGCCCTTGAGCACTCGAATAAGGCTTACCTGCACCCACTACAGGAGCATCAGAAAGCCGGGACCGAGCGGGGCATCAACGTGATCGCTCAGGAAGCCAAAGAGCAGGACATCGCCGCACTCGCTTATAGACTCTGGCAAGCCCGGTGCTGTCCAGAAGGATCACCGGAAGAAGACTGGTTTCGTGCCGCAGAAGAACTGCGATCCCGGCATTAAACATGCCGGCGGGTAACGGAGACCCTGCCCATTGCCGATCTAGGCAAGATTCAACGATAGGGAGACCACAGATGAAACAGAGTACGAAGGATCAACTTAAAGGCCAGCTTCATGAAGTGAAAGGCAAAGTCAAAGAGAAGGCCGGCCAGGTTACGAACAACCCTGATTTAGAGGTTGAAGGCCAAACCGAAAACCTCGCCGGCAAAGTTCAGAAGAAGCTCGGGAAGATTGAATCGGTCCTCGAGAAGTAAACAGGACGGGCTCTGTCTGGACCATGTTTCGCGGTTCGGCGCGACTGATGCGCCGCTCTGCCGCAGTCCGTAGATACAGGGCACGCGTCGCCCTTGTACTTGGGCTTCACTGCAACGTAGTCGCCGCCGGAGGAGGCTGCCGTGGTGAAAACGCTTGGGGTTATCCTGATTGTGCTTGGTTTGATCGGTCTTGTGTGGGGAGGGTTTACCTACACGACCAGGGAAACGGTCGTCGACATCGGGCCGATTCACGCTACTCGCGACAAGACACACAACATACTGTTGCCTCCCCTTGCAGGCGCGCTGGCGCTCATTGGCGGCATTGCGCTCGTGCTAGTACGCAGAAAGTAGCCGGGGATTTGCGCCGGCGCTGAGATTCGGAAGAGAGGAAGATCCGGAATGCTGATACTGCTTATCATTCTGTTGTTGGTTTTAGGCGGCGGTGGAGGGTATTACGGCTACGGCCGCTGGGGTTACGGTGGAGGCGCAGGTATAGGGCTGGGTACCATATTGTTGATTGTCCTCGTAGCCTACATGCTAGGGCTTTTCCGCTGAGGCGAAGACCGGCAATCGCCACGCCGGACAGCGCGGCCAGGCTTCGGAGTCGGGGTGTGCTTCAGCAGCGGAGCCGTGTCCGGCCTTCGCTTTGCTGGTAACGCAAGAACCGACCCGGAAAAATGAGTCAGCTTTACATAATACCCAGAAGCGCTCTTGGAAGGTGTTGAAGAGAGGGCGGGATCTTGGTTTCGCTGGTGAGTCCTTCCTCGGCCGAGGAAGCCGCGGAGCATGGTATACCCCAAGCGTATTTCTGGGCGCAGCCGAACGCGGAACACTTGGCGGAGCCTGCAATAGCGGTAAGATCGTCCTGCGTGTTGGTTGGTTCTTCGGCTCTCTCCTGGACAACAAGAGCGGATCGTCGGAATCCACGCTGCCGGGCTGTTCGATAGCTGTCGCCCGTTGCGTTATCAAGCGCACATAGATCGTGTGTAACACCGCAGTGTTTAGGAGACGATTCCTGTCGCGCAATCCCCTTCCCATAAGGGATCGGAGACCGCAGTCCGAATGCGACTTTCCGCGGACGTTGGCGCCGGGGAGTCACCCGTTCCTCGCCAATCGGGCCCGCCGTTACGCCGAGGCTGCCGCGCCCTCAGCGCTCGTAGCCTCCCAGCTCGGCGCAGCTCGAGAACGACCCGCCCGGCTTGCCGAGGATGCGCACGCCCACCGCCTTCAGCGGCTCTTTCAGCCTTACGGAGAACGCCTCGCC
>Ga0187882_1002706_pt1 | contig 15927 bp, 10 predicted proteins | sample June2016WEW_19_1_3_FD_132991 | JGI IMG/M metagenome (GOLD analysis project Ga0187882, IMG submission 132991) | Peatland microbial communities from SPRUCE experiment site at the Marcell Experimental Forest, Minnesota, USA - June2016WEW_19_150 | ecosystem: Environmental > Terrestrial > Soil >... | reverse complement strand
GGTGGCCACCATGCCGGCCTACCTGAACGCCCTGACCGGCAGGGGGGTTCACATCGTGACCGTGAACGACTACCTGGCCCGGCGGGACAGCGAGTGGATGGGCGGCATCTATCGCTTCCTCGGCCTCTCCGTCGGCCTGATCGTCCACGGGTTGGAGACCGGCGACCGCCTGCTGTCTTATGCAGCAGATATCACCTACGGAACCAACAACGAGTTCGGCTTCGACTACCTGCGGGACAACATGGTGATGCGGGCCGAGGATATGGTGCAACGGGACCTGCATTACGCCATCGTCGACGAGGTTGACAGCATCCTCATCGACGAGGCCCGCACGCCTCTGATCATTTCCGGACAGGCGGAGAAGCCGACCGATCTGTACCGGCAAATCGCCCGGATCGTACCCCGGCTGCAGGTAGAGAGGGACTACCAGGTGGACGAGAAGCTGCACACCGTGGCTATTACTGAGGAAGGCACCCATAGGGTGGAGCAGTTGCTGGGGGTGAACAACCTCTCGGATGAGATCAACCTGGAGCTGGCCCACCATGTCTACGCAGGGCTGCGCGCCCATTCCCTGATGAAGCGCGACCGGGACTACGTGGTCAAGGACGGCAAGGTGATCATCGTCGACGAGTTCACCGGGCGGTTGATGTTCGGGCGGCGCTACAGCGAGGGGCTGCACCAGGCGATCGAGGCCAAGGAAGGGGTCAGCATCGAGCGGGAGTCCCAGACCCTGGCCACCATCACCTTCCAGAACTACTTCCGGATGTTCGAGAAGCTTGCCGGCATGACCGGCACCGCCGCCACCGAGGAGGAGGAACTCCGGAAGATCTACGGCCTGGACGTGGTGGTGATTCCCACCAACAAGCCGATGATCCGCTACGATGCCTCGGACGTGATCTACCGCACCGAGCCGGGCAAGTTCAAGGCGGCGGTCGAGGAGATCGCCGGGGTGCACCAGACCGGTCAGCCGGCGCTGGTGGGCACCATCTCCATCGAGAAGTCGGAAGTGCTGAGCGGTCTGCTGAAGCGCCGGGGCGTCCCGCACCAGGTGCTGAACGCCAAGTTCCACGAGCAGGAGGCGAAGATCATCGCCCAGGCGGGACGTCTGGGGACGGTCACCCTGGCCACCAACATGGCCGGGCGCGGCACCGACATCGTTCTGGGGGGCAACCCGGAGTACCTCGCCCGGGAGGAGTTGCTGCGCCGGGGGTATGAATCCGAGGTGGTGGCCGAGGCAGCGGAGTTTGGCGTTCCCTCGACCCCGGAGGTGGCCGAGGCCCGGGAGGAGTACCGTCAGTTGGTAGAACGGTTCCGGAAGGAGACCGAGGCGGAGCACGAGCGGGTGGTGGCCCTGGGCGGGCTACACATCATCGGCACCGAGCGTCATGAGAGCCGGCGCATCGACAACCAGTTGCGCGGGCGTTGCGGACGCCAGGGCGACCCCGGCCTGTCACGGTTCTACGTCTCCCTGGAGGACGACCTGATGCGCCTGTTCGGCGCTGACAGTATCGCGGGCATCATGGACCGGCTGGGCATGGATGACTCCGTTCCCATCGAGCACAACCTGGTCTCCCGATCCATCGAAACCGCCCAGAAAAAGGTGGAGAGCCGCAACTTCGACGCCCGCAAGCACGTGTTGGACTACGACGACGTCATGAACCAGCAGCGGGAGGTGATCTACGGCCAGCGACACCGGGTGCTGCGGGGCGAGGAACTGCACGAGTCCCTGGAGGAGATGATCGACAGCGTGATCTCGGCCGCGGTCGCCCGCTTCACCGTCGAGGGCAAGTACCCGGAGGACTGGGACCTGGCGGGATTGATCGCTTACGGGGAGCAGGCTTTCCTGCCCCAGGGGGTACTGGCTGTGGAGGAACTGCAGTCCCTGGGCAGCCGGGAGGCGATCCGGGAGCGGCTGTCAGAGGATGCCAAGTCTTTCTGGCAGGCGCGTGAAGAGGAATTCGGCGGCAGTGACGCCATGCGCAATTTCGAACGGTTCATCCTGCTGCGGGTGGTGGACGAGAAGTGGATGGAGCACCTGGACGCCATGGACCAGTTGCGCCAGGGAATCGGCCTGCGTGCCTACGGCAACTCGGATCCCCTGGTGGAGTATAGGTTCGAGGCCTATAAAATGTTCCAGGAGATGATCACCAGCGTTCAGGAGGACGTGGGGCGCTGCCTGTTCAAGCTACGGCTGGTACAGGAGCAGCAGCCGGCGGTGCGGGTGCGCCAGGTGGTGGAGAACCGGGGGGATGACGAGGCGCCCGCCCAGCCGGTCAGAGTCAAACAGACTGTTGGCAGAAACGATCCCTGCCCTTGCGGGAGTGGAAAAAAGTATAAGCGCTGCTGCGGCAAAGATGCCTAAAGAAGTAATGAGTAACGAGTAATGAGTAACGAGTAACTAGGATTGAGGATTGAGTATTGAGTGGGAGGACAGAGAAATTCGAGGACTATGTCTAACATTGCGGAAGGATTCGAAAACTCATCACTCATCACTCATCACTCTGGGGAGGTGGAGCCTATGGTTTTGGCTGAAGTGAAAAGAGAGGTCGAAAGGTCGAAAAAACGGCTCGAAGAATTGAGGGTTTCTCTTTGACGTAGCCCGGAAGCAGGAGCGCCTGGCCGGGATAGATGCCCGGGCAGCGGCGCCGGACTTCTGGTCAGACCCGGCCCAGGCCGGTCGTGTGCTTCAGGAGGCTGCCCAGTTCAAGGATGAGATCGACCTCTACCGCAACATGGAAAAGGATTTGGGAAATGCCGAGGTCCTGCTGGAGCTGTACGCGGAGTCCGGGGATGCCGGTCTCGGGGCAGAGCTGGAGGATAGCATCGGCATGCTGACAGGCGCCCTGGACCGCTGGGAGCAGGAGAACCTCTTCAGCGGCCCCCATGACCGCCGGAACGCCCTGATCTCCCTGCATGCGGGGGCGGGCGGCACCGAGGCCCAGGACTGGGTGGAGATGCTGTTCCGGATGTATGGGCGCTGGGCCCAGGAGCATGACTGCAAGGTGGAAGTGCTCGATCTGCTGCCCGGTGATGAGGCCGGGATCAAGAGCATCACCGCCCTGATCGCTGGACACATGGCCTACGGCAACCTGAAGGCGGAGCGGGGCGTGCACAGGCTGGTGCGCATCTCTCCCTTCGATGCCTCCGGGCGGCGCCATACCTCCTTTGCGTCGGTGGACGTGATCCCGGAGGTGGAGGAGGATGCGGAGGTGGGGATCGATCCCGATGACCTGCGGATCGATACCTACCGGGCCAGCGGACACGGCGGCCAGCACGTCAATAAGACAGATTCTGCGGTGCGCATCACCCACCTGCCCACCAACACCGTGGTGCAGTGCCAGAGCGAGCGCTCCCAACTGGCCAATCGCCTCCGGGCGATGAAGATACTGCGCTCGCGCCTGAATGAACTGAAGATGAGGGAGCAGGAGGAGAGGATGGCCGGCCTGCGCGGCGAGCAGCGCGAGATCGCCTGGGGCAGCCAGATCCGCTCCTACACCTTCGAGCCCTACACCCTGGTCAAGGACCACCGCACCGGCGTGGAGATCGGCAATGTCCAGGCGGTCATGAACGGGGCGATCGACCCCTTCATCGAGGCCTTTCTGAGAAATGGGAAGCGGGAAGTGTGAAATGAAGACCTTGGCGGAACCAATGATTTGAGAGGTGAAAAGCGAATCACACATCTCAACTAATCACCAAAGAAGTCTCCCGCTTCTATAAGCGGGAGATGAATTTGGCAGAAGCTTTTGGTTCCAAATTCAGTGGGGGAGCACAGGAGCCGAGGCGAAGCCTCGAGCCGGCGGACCCCCACTGAATCACCGAGCAAAGCGAGTTCGTTGCCCCGCAGAATTTTTAGCGGGGTTTTCATTTTGGGCAGGAGGGCGAGGTGACGGGGGCCCGGCGGCTAAAGAGAAGTTGTGGGGTGAAATTTGGATTTTTGTGCCACACTATGCGGGAAGGGGTGTCAGCCGGTGCCATACCGCAGGGTGGGACAATTACTGCCAAAAAAACGGCTGTTTGCCTGGATCGGCATTACCGCCGGATCACTATTTGTCGCCCTGGCCCTCGACATGTTCCTGGTGCCCAACCGGATCGCTGCCGGCGGGGTCACCGGACTGGCGACCATCTTCTTTTATGTTTTAAGGATTCCCATCAGTTGGACGATCATGGCGATGAACATCATCCTGCTCTTTTTGTCCCACCGGGAGTTGGGGCTGCGGCTGGTGATCCGCAGCCTTTACGGAGCGGCAGTCACCTCGGTGTTTGTGGAGTTGCTGCAATACCGGGTCCCGGTCGCGACTCACGACCTCCTGCTGGCGTCCATTTTCGGTGGGATCATCGCCGGCCTGGGAACGGGGATCGTCCTGCGGTCGGGGGGGACTACCGGGGGCACCGACCTGGTGGCGCGCCTGGTGCACAAGTTCCTGCCCATAACCCTGGGGCAGGCACTGCTAGGGGCTGATTCGGTGGTGATCATCATGGCCGGCATCTTTTTCAACGCCGAGCTGGCTCTCTATGCCCTGCTCGGCCTGCTGGCCACCAGCAAGGTAATCGACCTGGTGCAGGAGGGACTCAGCTTTGCCAAGGCGGCTTTCATCATCACCGGGCGCAGCGAGGAGGTGGCCAGGGCGATTTTCCAGGACCTCGGCCGGGGGGTGACCGCCCTCGCCGGCCAGGGGATGTACACCGGCGAGCCGCGCCCGGTATTGATCAGCGTGGTGGCCAAGACCGAGGAGAGCCACCTCAAGGACGTCGTTTACGGGGTGGATGCCAATGCCTTTGTGTTTTTCACCGATGCTCACGAGGTGCTGGGGAACTTCATAGCAAGGCCAACGCTTATCAGGAAAAGGGATCCGGCGTACAAGGAAATGAGAAGGTAGTACATGGCGCCGCCGGGCGCGGCGTGGAGCACCCAACGGAGTGTTGAAACGAAGATTCTCTTTCTTAGCAGGAACGATCCATGCGAGGATAGAAGTAATAGCCACTAAAACTGTTGCCATAAGAACAGTCAGTATCTGAACAGCAGAGTTCATTCCACAGCCGGAGCGCTGACTGCGGAAATTTAAGGGGGAGGCATCGTCATGGAAGTGCGGGACGACCTGTTGGAGGAACTGCGCCGGAGGGCGCGGGAGATCCGCTGCGACCTGGTGCGGATGCTGGCGGCGGCTGGCTCCGGCCACAGCGGGGGCAGCCTGTCAGCGGTAGAGATCGTCACCGTCCTGTATTGGCATGTGCTGCGGATCAGGCCCGAGGAACCGGCCTGGCCTGACCGGGACCGCTTTGTGCTGAGCAAGGGGCATGCGGCGCCGGTGCTGTATGCTGCCCTGGCGGAGCGCGGTTTTTTCCCTGCAGAAGAACTGCAGACCTTGCGCAAACTGGGCAGCCGGCTCCAGGGCCACCCGGACCTGCGCAATGTCCCGGGGGTAGAGGCCTCCACCGGGTCTCTCGGACAGGGCCTCTCGGTCGGCCTGGGCATGGCCCTGGCAGGCCGGCTCGACCGGCGCTCCTACCGGGTGTACGTGCTGTTGGGGGACGGCGAGTGCGAAGAGGGCCAGGTCTGGGAGGCGGCCATGGCAGCCGCTCACTACCACGCCGGCAACCTGACGGCGATTATCGACAATAACGGGCTGCAGATCGACGGCCCGGTGGCAGAAGTGCTGTCGCCCCTGCCACTACCCGAGAAGTGGCGGGCCTTCGGCTGGGAGGTGACAGAGGTGGACGGCCATGACCTGAAAGCCCTGTTGCAGGCTTTCGATTGGGCAGCAGGCGCCAATGACAGGCGGCCCAAGATGATCGTCGCCCACACCGTCAAGGGCAAGGGGGTCTCTTTCATGGAGAACCAGGTGGACTGGCACGGCAAGGCGCCCACATCGGAGCAGGCCACCTGTGCTCTGAAAGAATTGGAAGATGGATGGCAGAAACTGGCAAAAGCCGGGGGTTTGGAGGAGGGGGTAGCAAGATGAGCAGTCAGCAAAGCCGGGAACCGGTCGCCACCAGGGACGCTTACGGGCAGGTCCTGGTAGAGTTGGGCGGGCGCATTCCGGAGCTGGTGGTGCTGGACGCCGACCTCTCCAAGTCCACCAAGACCGGCGATTTTGCCAAGGCCTATCCGGACCGCTTTTTTGACATGGGGATTGCCGAACAGAACCTGATGGGTACTGCCGCCGGCCTGGCCCTGGCCGGGAAGATTCCCTGCGCCAGCACCTTTGCCGTTTTCGCCACCGGGCGCGCCTTCGACCAGATCCGCAACACCATCGCCTACCCCGGCCTGAACGTGAAGATCGTGGCCACCCACGCCGGGATCACCGTAGGGGAGGACGGGGCTTCCCACCAGGCGATCGAGGACATCGCCCTGATGCGGGTGCTGCCCGGGATGACCGTGATCGTGCCGGCGGATGCCACCGAGACCAAAAAGGCGGTGGAGGCGGCGGTGGCTATGAAGGGGCCCGTCTACATCCGTCTCGGGCGCACGGCGGTACCCGTGCTGTTCGGCGAGGACCACCGGTTCCAGATCGGCAAGGCGGTGATCCTGAGGCAGGGCGCCGACGCGGTGATTTTTGCCGCCGGAATTATGGTGTCCGAGGCCCTGCAGGCTGCGGAGCAGCTTGCTGGAAGAGGCGTGAGCGTGGCGGTGGTCGACGTCCACACCGTCAAACCCCTGGACCTGGAACTGGTCGTGGAGATGGCGCGCAGGACGGGAGCGGTGGTTACCGCCGAGGAGCACTCCATTTACGGCGGGCTGGGGAGCGCCGTGGCCGAGGTTCTGGGTGAGCGCTGCCCGGTGCCGGTGTTGCGCCTGGGGGTCAGGGACCGCTTCGGCGAATCCGGCAAACCGGCGGAGTTGATGGAGGCTTTCGGTTTGACGGCGCCTCACATCACCCGGGCGGTGGAGCAAGTGCGCCTCCGGTCCGGTCGATAACAATTCTTCTCAGGAAGAAAAAAGAAAGCGAAAAAAAAGGAAAAAAGTAATTTGTGTCGAAACAATTCCTTGACAGAAGGGGTTGTTTTTTCTTTATTCAGACAGTGCGCGCGCCTGCCGGCCTGCGGCTGTGAGCATCATGATGGGCTGAAAGAACTACTCTAAAAATGAGAGAAGGACATTGCGCCCTATATCCCCATAGCTGAAGCCAAGAACTCGTTGAACCGAGGTGAGACGGGTGATCCAATTCTTCAATGTTTCCAAATTCTATGATGGCGTCAAGGCGCTGGTGGGCGCCACGCTCCAGATCGAGAGAGGCGAATTTGTCTTCCTGGTGGGGCCGAGCGGCGCCGGAAAGACCACCCTGCTAAGGATGATCTGGCGTGAGGAAGTCCCCACCAGAGGCCAGGTCTACGTTTGCGGGCGCAGCATTACCAGGATAAAGCATAGCGAGATTCCCGCCCTGCGCCGCCAGATCGGGATGGTCTTCCAGGACTTCCGGCTGCTGCAGGAGCGCACGGCTTACGAGAACGTGGCCTTTGCCATGCAGGTGATCGGCTCGGGACGGGCGGAGATCAGGCGGCGGGTACCGGAGGTCCTGGAGCAGATGGGCTTGAAGGATGTGGCCGGCATATTCCCGAGGCAGCTTTCCGGCGGCGAACAGCAGCGCGTAGCCATTGCCAGGGCGCTGGTCAACAAACCGGCCCTGCTGATCGCCGACGAGCCGACCGGAAACCTGGACCGGGATACCGCCTGGGAGATCATCAACTGCCTACAGGAGATCAACAACCAGGGAACCACCGTGGTGATCGCCACCCACGCCCGGGAGATCGTGGACACCCTGCGCCAGCGGGTGATCGCCCTGGAAAATGGCAGAGTGGTGCGGGATGAGTGCGAGGGTGCATATGCCAATGCTACCTAAAACCTGTGGCTATATTTTACAGGAGTCCCTCCGCTCCTTGAAACGAAATGGGTGGTTGAATTTTGCGGCGGCGGGGACGACTGCCGTATCTCTTTTTATCCTGGGCTTCGCCATCCTGCTGGTGATCAACACCAACTTCATCGCCGGTTCGTGGGAGTCCAACGTGGAGATCATGACCTACCTGAACGACGGGGTTACAGGGGATGCGATCACCGCCCTGCGCGCCCAGATCCTGGCCATACCCGAGGTCAAGGACGTGCAATTCGTCTCCAAGGACGAGGCCCTGGCCACCCTTGAGCAGCAATTCGGCCAGAACGGGCAACTGCAGGAGAGCCTGGGGGGGTCGAATCCCCTGCCTGACGCCTTCAAGGTGAGCACCACGGACCCCCGGGAGGTGGCCGGGGTGGCGTACCTGCTCGGCCGCATGCCAGGGGTGGACCAGGTGCGCTACGGCCAGGAAGTGGTGGATAAGTTGTTAGAGCTCACTTACTGGATGCGCCTGGTGGGACTGGCCATCGTGGGCATGATCGGGCTCTGCTCCATCTTCCTGATCGCCACCACCATCCGCCTGACCATGTTCGCCCGGCGGCGGGAGATCGGGATCATGAAGTTGGTGGGGGCCACAGACTGGTACGTGCGCTGGCCGTTCCTGCTGGAGGGGATCATCCTGGGCGCCGGCGGGGCATTGATAGCCATCGCCGTGCTCTTCTTCTCGTACAGCACCCTGGCTCCAAAGATCATGGAGGCGCTGCCCTTCTTGCCGCTGATGAACAGCAGCCTGGTGTTGCTGCAACTGTTTGCAGGGCTCTTGGCGGCTGGTGTCGGCCTGGGTGTCATCGGCAGCCTGATCTCCGTACACAGCTACCTCCAAACTTAGTGGTTGACAATTGGTCGTTAGTCGTTGGTTGCGCGTGGAGGGGAGAATACGTTGAGGTGGACCAAGATCACCCTGGGCCTGCTCCTGGCGGTGCTGATGTCAACGATGGCTTTGTGGCCCGGTTGGGCGGCAGGGACTGATGATAAACAGAGCCAGCTTAACCAGGTCAATCAGAAGATCGAACAGGAGAAGGCGCAGCTCGAGCAGAAGGAAAAGCAGAAACAGGCAGTGACGCAGCAGTTGTATCAGGTCGATCAGGGTATAACACAGACCCGGGACGAGTTGGATACCCTGAACGGCAACCAGATACTGCTGCAGACACGCATCAACAATACCCAGCAGGACATGCAAACGACTCAGGCCAGCCTCGATGACCGGACGCGCATCTTCGACCAACGCCTCAGGGATATCTATATCGACGGCAACGTCTCCTACCTGGATGTGCTGTTCAAGGCCACCAACCTGGACGACTTTCTGACCCGCTTCGACCTGTTGCAGCGGATCGCCGAACAGGATATCTCGCTGATGAAGCAGATCACTGCCATGCGCGACCAGCTCGTCCAAAACAAGAAGGATCTGGAGGGTCAGCAGGCGCAGTTGGGCGTAGTTCAGCAACAGACTCTAGCCAAGCAAGCCACCCTGACAGCGAGCAGCCAGCAAAAGAAACAGTTGGTGTCCCAGATCCAGGCCCAGATGGGCATCTTGCAGCATAACGTGGACGAGGATGAGGCCTACTCCCAGCAACTCACCCAGATCATCCAGGGGTTAACGAACAAGAACGCCCCGCCCCAGGGCACCGGACACTTCATCTGGCCGGTAAAGGGGCCCATCACCTCTCCCTTCGGCATGCGCATCAATCCGATCACACACCAATACTCGGGGCATACGGGGATCGACATCGGCGTTCCCTATGGCACTCCTATCGCCGCCGCCGACGGCGGCACCGTGATCTTCGCCGGCTGGAACGTCGCCTACGGCAATATGACCGTCATCGACCACGGCGGCGGCCTCTCCACCATGTACGCCCACCAGTCGAAGCAACTGGTGGCCGTGGGGGATCATGTAACCCAGGGCCAGATCATCGGCTATATCGGCACTACCGGGTGGAGCACCGGGCCGCACCTGCACTTCGAGATCCGGGTGAACGGCGTCCCGAAAAACCCTATGTTGTACCTCCCGTAAAGGCATATCGATAAGATAACAAGCCGGGGGTAAGCCCGGATGCGGCGGAAAGCACGCCTGCATGTCGAGGTCAAGCCCCGGCAGGAAAAAGATCAGAGCGTGGAGTGAGTTCGATCAGGACCGATAGACTTCTCGTTTTTCCTAACTGCTATCTTTGTCCTGCTTTTTGCTGCCGCTGCCCAAGCCCATGAAGCGGGCAGCCGAACTTCTTAAAGATTGACGGCCAGCTCTCCGGCTACTATACTACCTATATTTTTATTTATAGGAGTTAGCAGGAAAACTGTCAGGGTATGTCGAAGTTGTCAAATAGCTATAGTAGTTAAGCAGAAAGGACTACATGATGAGGTCGACGATCTATTCTAATGCACTGTCTTTTTGCTTGTGCCTGGTTCTTGGCTGTATTTTTTTTAGCGCTACCGGCAACTTGGCTTACGCTGACAATGTGACAGTAAGCGGGGGCCAGCAGACTGCCGCAAGCGTGGAGCAAGCCCTTTACGCCTGCAATGTGCAGTTGTGGGTAGCTAGCGATACCGTCAATGTGCGTTCGGGCCCCGGCACGAGCAACCAGAAAGTCGGACAGGTGCATCTGGGAGAGATCGTCCAGGCAAAAGCAAAGAGCGATGACAACTGGTATCAGATCGATTTCCACGGAGAGACGGGGTGGATTGCGGGTTGGCTAGTTCAGGTCTACCAACCGTCAGCGGATGCCTCCCGGGGGTTGGCGCCTGGTATAATCAGCGTTGCCGAGCGTTTTTTGGGCAGCCCCTACCGTTATGGGGCGAGCGGGCCTTATAGTTTCGATTGCTCCGGTTATACGCGCTACGTTTTTTCCCTGCTCGGGATCAACCTACCGCACACCGCCAACGGCCAGGCCCAGGTAGGTGAAAGGGTGACGTCTCTATCCCCGGGCGACCTGGTATTCTTCGGGAGCAACGGTTATATGGATCACGTCGGGATCTACATAGGCAACAACTCTTTCATCAGTGCCGCAAACTACTGGTCTGGTGTCACTGTCTCCTCACTCAGCGATTTCAGACCCCGGTATGCCGAGGCGCGTAGGATCATCTAAAAAAGTGATGAGTAACGAGTAATGAGTAATGAGTAATTGCTCATTTTATGCCGCGTTCGCTTTGGCGAGCATCCGTCTTTCAGCGGAAACTCGAATGCCGACGATAATGCGTCCTGTCTCTTTTCCCAGGTTTTTCAACACTCAATGTCTGTAATGAGTAATACTGTAACGATACCCTTTACTTAAAACTGATCCTTCGGCTAGTTGATTCCGCCTGTTCCCAACTGTAAAAGGTCGCTCGCCGGAATGCAGCTAGCCTCTTTGTAGTGAGTTGTTGCTTTTGTTTTTCCACTCATCACTCATAACTCATAACTGATGCGTTTCACTTCCTGCCTCACCGTCCAGAAGAGGCAGTTTTCTTCCGATGGCATGAAGTGATTGCCGGTTTGCTCGAAGTTCACGGCGTAGCAGCCTCCGCCGCATCTCTGAAAACAGTGCCTGCAGTGCTGCGGTTGCCGGTCGCCGGCGTTCCGGAAAGGCTCAAGCAGCCTGGCATCGATGCCCTCGTTCACGTTGCCGATGATCCATCGCCCGGCCTCATCCTCCAATCCCAGCAGCTTCGAGCAGGGGCTCACGCTGCCATCAGGCGCCACCGCCAGCGAGGTCCTGCCGGCCCGGCAGCCCCAGCCGCCGTATTCATCCACCTGTTCGAACTCCTCGATGAACAATGGCACACCCCGTTTTTTCCATTCGTAATACTCGTGGAGTATGGCCACCAGGTTGAGGCCGTACTTTTCTATCTGCTTCTTGCTCCATTGCGTGGGGCCATGGGCGGGGCCGATGATCAGGTTGTACAGACCTAGATCCACGAGTTGTCTGAAGTCATCTCTCATGGTGTCCAGGGCTTCGGCGCTGACAGTCATTCTGGCGCCCAACTGCGGTTGGTGCTTTTTCATCAGTGGTATCAGGTCAACGATTTTATGCCAGGTACCCGCGCCGCTTTTGGTCAGGCGATACCGGTCATGGCTCTCGGGCCCCCCGTCTATGCTGAGAAGGATATGGATCTTGTGCCTGGCAAAAAACTTCAGGGCCTCCTCATCGATCAGGGTGCCATTGGTGGTGATCGCCCAGTTGACGTACCGGTTGCGCCTCCGGGCAGCCTCCATGGCGTAGGGTACTATTTGCTCGATCAGCGCCAGTTCCAGCAAGGGTTCGCCACCGATCAAAGTTATGGTGACCGCTGGAACTGCTGCCCGATCCAGCAGCAGGTCGATCGCCTTTCTGGCGGTGGCGCCAGTCAGGCGATCGTGGGCGCTTTTCCTGCGCACGAAACAATATTGGCAGGCCAGGTTGCAGTTGAAGGTCAGGTTCAATTCCATGGCTGTCAGATAGAGCTTGCTCATGCTCAGTTCATTAGCTACGATGCCTGCCAGCTTTCTGGCTTCACCAGGGCTGATCAGAAATTTACCTGTTAAAATTTCAGCAAGAGCCAGGGGGGAGTACCCTGGATTGGCGCCGGTGTACTCCCCGATAAAGTCGCTGATCTGGTTGATCCAGTCGATCCTGCTTGTTATTTCCATGACATTATTCTTCTGTAGCTTGGTCATTCACGGTCTGGCCGTCCGTTTCGGCCTGGCTGTCCTTCGCCGGGTCCGGTGCTTGCTGGGGCGTCCCCTCCGGCGCCTGGTCGCCGTAACCGAACGGGTAGAAGCAGGGATAGGCGAAGCGTTCGAAGCAGGGATAGGCGAAAAGTTCGAAGCAAGAGGAGCCGAATCGCTCGAAGCAATGGTGTCCGAAAAACCGCTCGAAGCAGTGGTGTGCGAAAAACCGCTCATAGCAAGGATCTGAGGATGGACCCGGGGAAGGCGTATCAGACCTGAACGGATGGTAACATGCCCCGGCAAACCGCTCGTAACAGGGGTTGGCGTGCGGATGATAACAGGGATGGGCAAACCGCTCATAACACGGATCCGTGGCAGGTTCCGGGGAAGGCGCAAAAGGCATGAACGGATGGTAACACGCTCCGGCAAACCGCTCGTAACATGGCTGTGCGAATGCTTCGTAACAGGGATGGGCGTGTGGCTGGTAACAGGGATGGGCAAACCGCTCATCGCAAGGATCCGGGTCTGGTACATCAGAGATGTACGGCTGGTAACAGGACGAAGCAAACGGCGCGTAACACGCCTGCGTGAACGCCGTGGCACAATACGAAGTGAACGCCGTGGAGCATTGGGTGAAGAACGGCGTGGAGCAGGACGAAGTAAACGGCTGAGCGCATTGCATATAAAATGGCTGGTAGCACGCGGAATACGTCTGATAGCATGGCCGGGTATATGCTTGATAGCATGGACGAGCATACGTCTGATAGCACGGACGAGCATACGCCTGGCGGCACGGCGGAGCGCCAAAGGGCTTGGGGCACGGGCGAGGCTGACCGGCATACGCCTGGCGGCACGGCGGAGCGCCAAAAGGCTGATGGCATGGCTGGACGCCGAACGGCTGAGCACACGGCTGGGCAAATGTCTGATCGGGTTCGGGGAGGTTGGCGCCATCCTCGGCAGTCCTCAGTCTATAGGCGATATCCTTCATATTCTCTTCAGTCAGAGAACGCATCAGGTTTTCCCAGACAACCTGGATCGCTGAAATAGGAATGACGCAGACTCCCTCATCAGTTTCCAGATGGACAGTTTGCTGGTTGACCGCGGCGACAGCGCCGGCGATCTGTTTCCCTGAAGCCAGCTCGACAACTATTTTTTTGCCTTTGTAATTCTTCAGTTGTTCGTACACTTTATCTCACCCTTTCTGGTTAATTCCACCTCTCCACCATCTCCATTATATGTAAACATACATTTTATGTGACTCGTCCGGCGCGGGGCGGATGATCGAAAGGCCGGATAGTCCTGTGCGCTACCCGGCCGGGCCATATCCCCCAGGTTGAAGGTTGGCGCCGGGCGCCTGCCATGGCAGGCGCCTCCTGACTAACACCCCAGGTAGGTGGAATAGACGAGCGATGCCGTCCCGGAAGCACTGGGGTTGATCTCGGAGACCAAAGCGTTCATGGGTCCTGACAACCTGGGCTGGAAGGCCCCGGAAGTGACAGGAAAATCATAAGACTCTGTGCGGCCTGCCACGAAGGTATTCCCGGATTTATCAACGGCAACGCCATTTCCCGCCTCAGATCCGGAACCCCCCAGGTAGGTGGAATAGGCGAGTGAGGATTTTCCCGATCTGCTGGTGTTGATCTGCGATATAAAAGCGTTGGAACCACCGGAATGGATGCTCTTCAGCATGGATTGAAAGGCGCTCGCAGTGACCGGAAAGTCCTTTGAGTAGGTGAATCCTGTCACGTAGGCATTGCCGGCCGTATCGACAGCGATGCCGTGCCCCTCGTCACAGGTAGTTCCTCCCAGGTAGGTGGAGTAGACGAGGGATCTTGCTCCATTGGCGCCGGTGTTGAGCTTGGCAACAAAAGCGTTGGTGCCGCCCAGGACGCTCTTCAGCGCCGTTTGAAAGGCGCCGGAAGTGACCGGAAAGTCGCTTGACCGGGTGAATCCTGTCACGTAGGCATTGTTGGACGCATCGACGGCGATGCTGTATCCCTGGTCAAAGAGGCTCCCTCCCAGGTAGGTGGAGTAGGTAAGGGCGGCTGTGCCTGTCGTGCCGGTGCTGATCTTGGATACAAAAGCGTTGGCGCCGCCGTGAATGCTGTTTAGGGTGGGTTGAAAGGCACCGGAGGTGACCGGAAAATCCTTTGAAAATGTGAACCCTGTCAAGTAGATGGCGCCGGAAGAATCGACGGCGATCCCATAACCCTCGTCGAAACTGCTCCCTCCCAGGTAGGTGGAGTAGGCAAGGGCGGCTGTGCCTGTTGCGCCGGTGTTGATGACGGATAAGAAGGCGTTTTTGATGCCGTTCAGTTTGCCCTGAAACGCCCCGGCGGTGGCGGGGAAGTCCGGGGATCCGGTGAAACCGGTCACGTAGGCGTTGCCGTTGTTATCGACTGCAATGCCAAAGCCCACGTCCAGGACGCCCCCTCCCAGGTAGGTGGAGTAGACGAGGGCGGCTTCGCCTGTCGCGCCGGTGTTAAGCACTGATACGAAGGCGTTCTTGAAGCCATTCAATTTGATCTGAAACGCCTCGGACGTGACGGGAAAGTCGGGAGATTCGGTGACACCGGTCACGTAGATCATGCCCTTTTTATCGACTGCAATGCCAAAGCCCACGTCCAGGACGCTCCCCCCCAGGTAGGTGGAGTAGACGAGGGCGGCTGTGCCTTTCGCGCCGGTGTTAATCACGGATACGAAGGCGTTCTTGAACCCCTTGCGCTCGGCCTGAAACGCTCCGGGGGTGACGGGAAAGCCGGGGGATTCGGTGAAACCGGTCACGTAGGCGTTGCCGGCACTATCGATTGCAATGTCGAGGCCCGAATCAATGTCCCCTCTTTTCGGGTAGGGGGGAAAGCCCAGGCTCGGATCGATTACCAGGGTGTAGCCGGGGCTGTAGTTGTCACTCACTCTGAAACTACACCGGTTTTCCCCGGACTCGCTCTTTGTGATCACGAAATTGCTGGCCAGGGGCACCTTGTTACCGTCGATTAACTGGTAACTGACCGGCCTTTTGTCTGTCATGACACCGAACGGAGTTGGAATCAGGATATTCCCATCCTTGTCCAATACCAGTTCATCTACACCGGAGTAGCCCAGGCTGATGCTTTTGATGTCAGCTCCGGGATGTACAACGAACTCGTACTTGAGTTCTCCCCCCTGCTCCCTGAAGACCAGGTCGATCTCCGGCCAGAGATTGCGATAGATGACCTCTTCATAGGTGGGAATGCCCGTGCGCCACCTATCGGAGTCTGCGCCAAGAAAGTAGTTCACTTTGGCGATACCCGGGACACGTCCTTCCGGGATGGTGGGGTTGGCGCCTACGAACCTCAGGTAGAGGGCAAACCCCTTGACCGTCTGCTCCTCTTCATCAAGATCAGCTTCTGCAAAAACCACCTCTTCGGGCGTGAAGAAGAT
>Ga0187882_1002704_pt1 | contig 15937 bp, 10 predicted proteins | sample June2016WEW_19_1_3_FD_132991 | JGI IMG/M metagenome (GOLD analysis project Ga0187882, IMG submission 132991) | Peatland microbial communities from SPRUCE experiment site at the Marcell Experimental Forest, Minnesota, USA - June2016WEW_19_150 | ecosystem: Environmental > Terrestrial > Soil >... | reverse complement strand
GATCGCCAATACCTTTCCCGTGCCGAAAGGCCAAACGGCGTCTGGCGCCAGCGCCGGCGAGCAGGGTCCCTATTTCGGCATCTGCCACACACGCTGGTTCCATGGCATCGGAGAATACGGCGGCGAAGCAGCCTATACGCAGGGAGGTAGCAGTCGCGGCGGCGCGGCGCGGGCGCCGATCCGCAAGCTCGGCGACGCGGTCGATCTCGGGCCGGTCCGCGTTTACGCTTACACGGGGTCGTGGAAGACTGGCGCCGCCTGGTTGCGCACCCAGAGCCGCGATCTTCCCATTCGGGTCTCACCCGCTCAATGGTACCAGAAAACCACTTTTCTCTCGGAGGAAAACGCCGATAACATGCTCGCCCGTGGCGAAACCTTCTATGACCTGCGGAAAGTCCTCGCCGAGCGACAGCAGTTGGGCAGCGACTTTTTCCACCTCTACGCGTTTCACGATCCCGAGTTGCTCGGCGATCCGCGCAATTGGGTCAACCGGGGAGACTACTCGCTGGCGGCCCAGAACCTCGGCGGGTTCGAAGCCGCGCGCAAGGGAATCGAGACGGTTCATGAAGCCAACGGGCATATCATCTACTATGTCGAAGGGCTGATCATGTGGAAGCGCTCGCGCATCGGCCGCGCCGAGGGCAAGCATTGGGCATTGATGGAGCCGGATGGCGCCTACACTGAGCATTACAAAGGCTTTTGGCACATGTGCCCCGCTTACCCCGAGTGGCAGGACTGGATCGCCAAGACCTGCGCCGAGATTGTCAAGAGCACCGGCGTGGATGGTTTCTTCATCGATTCGACAACCGCCACATACAACCATCGCTGTTTCAACCCGGCCCATCACCATCCCCACCCGGATGTCTGGAATTGGGGCGTACGCCAAACGGCCCGCCGCATCCGCGAGGAGGTCGATAAAGTGAATCCGAACACCATCCTCATCACCGAAGCAGTGGGCGACATGGTCCGCGAATACACCGACGGATTCCTGGCTCACGGCCATGATTGGGCGGGCGGAAACTTGTCCGAACCGCTCGTCCGGTTCATTTACCCGGACTTGCGGGTCTTCGAAAGCTCGCGTTGCAGTCCCTCTAAACCCGAACCGCCCCAGCGCGAACAGGTCTGGAACTCGGTCAATGGTCTGCGCATCTACGCCCACAACCCGAACCGCCAGGAGATGGCTCCCTACAGCATCAAGACCCGCCACTACTACGACGCGTTCCCCGAAATCCCCAACAACCGCATCGCACTCGAAGACGTGAAATGTGAACATTGCATCGCACAATTATTCGAAGCTCCCTACCCGATCTTGACCGTCGGCAACCTGACCGACAAAGACATCACGGCAACCGTGACGCTTGCGCCGCCAGCAGGAATCTTGTTCGATCGGGTAACTTCAGCGAAAATCCCTGTCGTGAACGGCAAAGTCACCCTCCCACTCACAGGCTGGGATTTCATGGCCTTTGAGGTACGGCCCTGATTAACGTCAATCAGCCAAACTCTGCAATATGCAATCTGAGATGAAAGAGAAATCCGACTGGCAAACAACCGCAACCGTGAACGAGCTTGAAGCCAGCGCTTCGTCTGCTCCAGCGACCATTCGCCGCCGCGATTTCCTGAAAAGTGTCGCGGGGGGAGCCGCCGCGCTAGCGGCCATCGGGCCGGTGTCGGGTGACGCACAGGAAACCGAGGCCGCGGCCAAACCTATCCGCGTGGCTCACGTTTGCCTCGAACTGGACGGTGCCTGGGGCTTTATGAAGGAAGCGCTGGCCCAACCCGGCGTCCAATTGGTGGCCGTCGTCGAAGGCCATGCCGAGCTCCAACAGAAGTTCAGGGATTCCAGGATTCCCGGCACCGAGAAAACCGTCTTGTATGACAACCTCGATAAGATGCTGGAGACTGCGAAGCCGCAGATTGTGATCGCTACCGCGCCCAACAATGAACACCTTCGCATCACCGAAGCTTGCGCCCGGCACGGCACACACGTCTGTTTCCAGAAGCCGATGTCGGTTACGGGCGCCGATGCCCGCCGCATGCAAGCGGCCGCCGAAAAAGCCGGCATCCAGATCATGATCAGCAACTGGGTTTTCTGGGGCGCGACCTTTCAGGAAGTTTTCCGACAGGCCCGCGGCGGTGCAGTGGGCAAAGTCCAGAAGATGTTCGTCAAATTCGGTCACCACGGCCACAAAGACCATGGCTGCTCGAAGTGGTATATGGACTACTTCTTCACGCCCGAACGTCATGGCGGCGGCGTGCTGATGGACCAAGGAACCTACAGCGTTCATGCTTGTGTGCTGGTGATGGGCCAGCCCAAGCGCGTCTGGGCCGTGGGCCACAACCTGAATCCTGACAACCCACCCCCCTCGGAAGACGACGTTACGGTCGTGATGGATTACGGTGAAGGCTCGGCGGTCGCTCAAGGCTCCCTGGCCTGGCCGGTTTTGGGCAAGGCCGAGATGGAGATCTACGGCCAAAAGGGCACGCTCCGCCTGGCCGACGGCAAGCTCTGGTTCAGGCCTTTTGAAAGGACTAAACAGGTTCCGGAGCAACTGGTGGACATCCCTCAAATTCCCGCCGACCGTCGTGCCGGGTTCGCCCATTTTCTGGATTGCCTGGCCCACAAGAAGCCCATCGACGAGGTTCACGCCATGCCGATGAACATCCTCATCCAAGAAGTCGTCGATGCCGCCTACGAATCCATCCGCTCCGGTCGGGCCGTCAGCCTTGCCGGATAAAAGGGAACATCATCTTAGGAATACTAGGTTAAGTATATTGACATCCATTTCCGGGTGCGTTAGTCTGGGTCCGTGACTCCTAAAGAAGTTGCCGCATTGGATGGAAGGCTGGAACGGTTTTTAGCGGATCTGACCGCGTCGCTCGGCCGAAGCGAACGCCACCACTGGGCCAAGGTTTATTTACAGGGGCTGCTCATGGAGGGTGGCCGCAAGTCCATTGAACCCCTGGCCCAGCGGATTGCGGGGGCCGACGTTCAGTCTTTGCGACAATTTGTCGGTCAAAGCCCCTGGGCAGTAGAACAGATACAACGGCGATTGGCGGAGAAGGTGGTTGATCTACTGGCCGAGCCCGAGGTCTGGATGATTGATGAGACTTCCTTCCCCAAGGCGGGAGAGGCTTCGGTGGGCGTGGCGCGGCAGTACTGCGGAGCTTTGGGCAAGATCGCCAATTGTCAGGTGGCGGTCAGTTTGCATTGGAGCACGTGTGAGGCGAGTTGTCCGTTGGCGTGGCGGCTGTACCTGCCGGAATCCTGGCTGGCAACCCCGGCCCGGCGAGCGGAGGGCAAGATTCCCGAGGCCATCGGTTATCGGAGCAAGAACCAATTGGCGCTGGATTTGGTGGATCAGGCGCTGGCGTGGAACGTGCCCCGTTTGCCGGTAGTGGCTGACTCGGCCTACGGCAATGATTTCGATTTCCGTGCCGGCTTGCGCGAGCGGGGATTGCCGTATGCCGTGGCGGTCGAACCGAGCACCAAGGTCTGGACGAGTGACCCGGCCCAAGCGCCAGTGGCTGCCAGCAAACCTACGGGTCGGCCCCGGCAGTATCCCGCCCTGAAAGATTTGCCTGAGGCCAAAACCCTGTTGGGGGTCGCCAACGCTTTACCGAAGCAGGCATGGCACAATATTACCTGGCGCCAAGGGACAAAAGGGCCGATGTGTTCCCGGTTTGCCCAGGTCAAAGTTTGGGCGGCACATGGCTGGAGCCGACAGGAGCACCCCAAGCGAGTTTTGGAATGGCTGCTGATCGAATGGCCGGAAGGGGCGGCGGCTCCCTCAGACTACTGGCTGGCCCAACTAGGCGATCAATCCTTGGGCTTGCGGCGTCTGGTAAAGATAGCGCGTGCGCGCTGGCGGGTGGAGTTGGATTACCGGGAACTCAAAGAAGAACTGGGATTGGACCACTACGAAGGGCGGCATTGGCTGGGTTGGCATCATCACGTGACCCTCGTAAGCATGGCCTTTGCTTTCTTACGCACGGAGCAAGCCCGCGCAAAAAAAACTTCTGCTGCGACGCTGACGACGCTGCCTGAGACGCGCGCGCGGCTGCAGGTTAGGCTCATTCATCTGGCGGGACAATGCCCGTGGTGTGAAACCCGCTTTGATGATACCGCTTGATACTTAATCTAGTATTACTAGGGGGCCGCTGGACTGCCTGAACGGTTACTTAAAGTGAATTGCCTCGGCTCGATACAACGCCTCGTGCGTAGTGCCGGCCGGCAGTCGAACCACGAGCACCCGGTCACCCCTCGTCGCCGACCAAATGCACGACCTCCCGCGGATTTCATGTAGCCTGTAGGCCCCGTAAACTCTGTCCCCTGGTAGGCCAAGCACTTCGTCGCCCTAATCTACAAACAGCATTGACCTGCTGTCAGTTCTTTAAAAAGCTGGCGGCATGAAACTCATCCGGCTGTTCTCAAACCTGCGCCGATATGCCCTTCGGGTGGCTGCAGTTGCCGTTTGCGCGGCCGGGCATGCCGGACTCGCGGCGACGGTGTCCCTGGATCTTTCCACAGCCAAGCTTGTGATGAGTCCCAAAGCCAGTTCCGCGCTCGAATTCGCGGATGGCACCCGCTGGCTGGCATCCGGTCACCCAGCCCTGGCCCTGGAAGCCAATGGGGCAATGCATCCAGCCGAGTCTGCTGAACTCTTCGGAGACACGCTGGCGGTGCGTTTTGCCGACGGGTCGCGAGCCGAGTTCCAGGTGGCCCGCGGCCGCGGTTTCGCGGTGTTTCGCTTGACCAGGCTTGAGGTGCCGCAACCGGTCGCGCGTTTCCGCTTGTTCCAGCTCGCGGCCCCCCTGCAAGCCCGGTTTTGTGACTCGGTCAATGGCGCGGCGCTGGACGGCAATTTTGCCGCCGTCATGGCAGCCAAACCCAATATCCACGCTTTTAATGAGCAAGCCGGGGGCGAACGTGCGGACCGAGCTGGATGCAGTCATGAGTTTGTCCAGGTCACGCCCGGCAGGGTGGGCGCGCACGCCGCCCGCTTTACCGCCACGTGCGACGCGCAAGCCAGCGGCTGGAGTGTGCGCGGCCGCAACTTCGCCTCTCCTCTGGACCTTTCCGGCTGCCGTGCCCTCCGCGCCTGGGTCCACGGGGATGGCCGGGGCGAAGCCCTGAAGATCCAGCTTTACGACGGCCAGGGCGGTTACCGGGACAATTATGTGCAGATCGATTTCCAGGGCTGGCGCCAGGTCACCTTGACCAATTGCCCCGTCAACTCGCTACGCTACGACCGCGTCACCACGCTTAACTTCTACTACAACGGTCTGCCTGCGAGCACGACCGTGACCTGCCTGGTGGACCACGTCGAGGCCCTGCTCGAGCGCGGGGATTCGAACCGTGTGGTGCTGCTGGAGGATTTTGAAGATGCCGCCTCCCTGCTCTGGTCTTCGCCGGTCATGAACCTGTGCGTGGAAACCGAAAAGGCCCACGGCCTCGAACCGGCAGCTTTCGGCGTAATCGCCTGCCGCGAGGCGGATTTCCTCGACACCGTGGCGCGCTTTGAAGCGGCCGCCGACCTGCCCAGCCCCAAACCCGGCGGCGTCTGGAACAAGCAATCACCCTGGGTCAAGCGCTCTTACCTTTTCCTCACCGATTTCCGCGAGTCCCAGTTTGATCAAGCGTTGGCCCTGGCGCTGCGAGGCGGCTTCCACATGCTCCTCTTAGGCCAGGAATCCTGGGCCCGCGGCACCGGGCATTACGACATCGACCGGGACCGGTTCCCGGAGGCTTTGGAAGGTTTAAAACGGACCATCAGCCGCTTCCAGGACGCCGGCTTCCGCGTGGGCCTGCATTTTCTGGGTCCATCCATTTATCCGCCCGATCCGTACCTCACGCCCGTACCGGACTCGCGCCTGGTCAAGGGCGCCGCCGCCACGCTCTCAGCAGGCGTAAACGCCGCTACCCATTTCCTGCCCCTGGCCTCCGCGCCGACCAACTTTCCCGCCGAAGACGGCGGCTACGAGGGTCAAGGGACCGTGCTCCAACTGGGCGACGAGTTGATCCAGTACAAGTCCCCCTCGCTCCAGCCGCCGTTTGGCTTCCGCGAATGCACTCGCGGGTACCTCGGCACGCATCCTGCCCCGCACCCGCAAGGCGAGACCGTTCGCCATCTCGTCCGCGCTTACGGTTACCACATGTTCGACATGGACACCTCACTTCTCGACGAAGTGGCCACCCATTTCGCCCGCGTCGCCAACACCTGCGGCATCGACATGGTTTACTTTGACGGCTCGGAGCGCCTGCAAGGCGAGCACTGGTTCTACAACGCCCGCCTCCACCAGGCCTTCTACGACAGGCTCACCAACAAAAACACTCTCCTCCAGGCCAGCAGCTTTAGCCATTACTCCTGGCACCTGCTGGCCCGCAGCGCCTCCGCCGACGGCCACGGCGACCTCAAAGGCTACCTCGACCAGCGCTCGGGCTGGTTTAACTCCTTCGCGCGCGACTGGATGCCCCTGGACATCGGCTGGTATTACGGCTATGACCCCACCGCCACTCCCGACATGTTCGAGTATGTCCTGGGCGCGACTCTCGGCTACGACTCCTCCATGTCCTTCCAGGTCTCCTGCAAAGCCGCCGCGGCCCATCCCTTTACCGGCGCAATCCTCGACCTCATCGCCCGCTACGAGCAATTGCGCCTCTCCGGCCATGTCCCCGAGTCCGTCAAAGCCCGCCTGCGCATCGCTCCCGCCCTCACCGCCATCAAGCCCGGCGAAGCCCAAGCTGCCCTGGTGGAAAAGCGCCGCGAGTACCGCCTGCTCGAAGACAACGGCAGACCCTATTTCCAACGCGTCATCTACGAACCCTGGCACGAAATCAACCCCGCCCAAACCAACTCCGCCACTTGGCGCGTCCACGTCAAAGATGCCCCGGCCCGCATCGGCGTCCAACTCTACGCCCCTTCCGGCACAGAAATCATTGACCCCTGCATCGAACTCGCCGGCCACCGCCTCGGCTGGCAGGGTAAATTGACCCAAGGCCAATTCCTCTTTTTCTGGCCCGGTGAACCCGTCACCCGCTACAGTCCAGAGCAGAACCCCAACCGAGCCGCCATCGCCCCCACCATCACTTTGCTCCCCGGCGAATATTCCGCCAGATTCGGCTCGCGCGAGCCGCTCAAGGCTCCCGTGCGTGTGCGGATCACCCTCCAATCGCCAGAGCGCATGGATCTCTGATTCTGAATCATCGACCAAAACGCCGCTGAGCATAGCTCTGAACGACACGATCCGAGACGGGTTTTATCGCTTGCAGCCAAGCCGACCCGGCTCGCTGATACGTCTCCCATACCATCGGATCGTGCGAGGCAATCACGATCCCGCGTTCGGCTAGGGCCAGTCGCACCAACCGGTCCAAAGCCGCCCGGTATTGTTCCTCCGAGGTGCGGATTTGCGGCAAGATATCCTCCTCCAGCAACCGATAGAGATAGACTTCATCGCTCGCGATAATCACCAATCCCGCCGCGGTGTCTAGCAGCACGGCCTGGCTGCAGATCGAATGCCCCCCCAGGCAAAGCGTCCGTATCCCGGGAAAGATCGTGGCGTTATCCTCCAAGCGCACCCGCCCCACCTGGCGGGCCTGCGCCAGCAAATCACTAAAAGCGTAGTCTACATAACTGTTCCACCGGCCGTCCTTCCACCGGGCCAGGTTGTCGCGCCACCCGGTGGCGGATACGTGCAGCATCGCGTTGGTAAAACTCTCGGCCGCGCCGCTGTTTTTCGCGTCGTCCATCCCGTGATGATCGGCGTGCAGATGAGTGAACACCAGGTGACCGATCGGCGAGGGTGTGATCCTGAGCGCCCTCAGTTGGTCAAACACGTTTCCGTGCGGCTGAAGGATATTGTCCGGGAAGCGTTCGGCAACCGGCCGCTCTGCCCCCAGGTCCCGGAACAGGTGGTCCGGCTGATCGACGCCGGGGGCACTTGCTGGGGCGGCCAGAGCTTTGTCGCCCACTTCGGCCTGGGGGATGCCACGAATGTGGACGTGCTCCGCATTGAATGGAGCTCGGGCAGTGTGCAGGAGTTGTACAACGTACCGGCCAAACAGTATATGACGGTGACCCAGCCGGCGAGGCTCTCCATGCCAAGCCTGGGGGAGCTGCACATCCAATGCTGGAAAGAGATGGCTTACCGCGTGGAAGGCTCGTCCGACCTGGCGGCCTGGACACCGCTGTCCACGGTGACCAACCTGACGGGCAAACTCCAGTGGACGGACCTGGACGCGCCGGGCCGGAACGCGCGCTTCTATCGGGCGGTGAAGCAGTAAATTCCAACGAATTAGAGAGGATTGCTGCGGTTGTGGCACTCTCGCGAGTTCAGGTCGAACCCACACTGGTCGTGCCCGCATTGTCAAAGTCCTTGAGTGATACCAACCATTCCGTTCGGAGGTTCGCAGCCCAAGGTCTTGGACTATTTGGAGCGGAAGCCCGACAAGCGGTTCCGCCATTGGTTCGGTTGCTCAGCGACCCAGATCGACTTGTCCGCAACGCCGCTACGAATGCCCTGAAGAAGATTGACCCTCAAGCTGCGGCCAGTGCAGGAATCAAATAGCTAAACGCCCCCTGTCCTCACGGTGATGGAAGAAATGGGGACAGGAACCAGGCCGAGCCTTTGACAGCCCGACCCAGTGCCCATCCCCTTGATTGTTGTTGGTTTGTTCACGCCGCCAGGTTGAATTTCCTCCGGCCCAACTCCCCAAACCGATTGACCAGTTCCGTGGCGTCCCGGTGAGCAAGATTCCTGGCCTGATTTGCTAGTTGTGACAGGCCGCTTTTCAATCGAGCCCTGGCAACTACAGAATCTCGATATTCCTCAGCCGTTTTCGACAGCAGTTCCTTCTTCACGTTCTCCAACTGCTGTTCCATGACCGTATCGTTAACGAAGTTCATGGATTTGAACTGGTCGATGAACCTGACGAGCCGATTGAGCGCTCTCTGGTGGATCCCGGTTTCTGAGCCATTGATGCTGCTCCAGAGGTCCTCGCAGAGCTGGGCCGTTTGCTCCCTCAACGACGCCACGCAATCCGCCACAAACGATTCCACGTCATTGCGGATTTTCTGACCGGCTTCCTGGGCTGCCTTTTGTCGGGCTTCAATGATGGCCTGCTGCTGGGAAGCCGAGACCAGTTCCGCCGCCATGTGTTCAGGCAGGGCGATTTGGAAGAGCTGGATGTCGAAGCCGTAATACCCGTCCATTTGGTTCGGGAAGGGGAATGAGGCTTCGATTTGGGCGACGAGCTGGTCCGGGTCTTTCGCCAGCTTCTCAGCCATCGTTCGCCATTCCTTCGATGCACTTTGACGCAGCGAGGAATACTTCTTCAGGAACCCCTCTTTGGCGGCCCAGAATTCGGTTTCCAGTTCTTCCAGCTTCACATTCGGCAGGAAGTGACCCAGGCCATTGAGAAACGGAAAGGTGAAAGGCGCAGGGTTGACGCTTGACGTGGCGGCATTTCCGTGGGAGGCTCAAGCGAAAGCCATGCAAGCCATTAACCGACTCATCAACGAGGAGCAGGAACCGTCGGACGTGGCGTGGGATGCGAAGGCGGTGCGCCGAATCACAGTCGAATGCGGCCTGACCATCTTTACATGTTTGTCACAATAAGGAAGAATTATGAAAATACTCCTCATAATGCTTTATATCGGGTTTGCGCTTTCCGTTCGTGTCTACGGACAAACAAATCCGGTCCCTCCGGCTGTGGAAACACTGATCTGTATTCGGCATGGTGAAAAACCAGCCACTGGGCTTGGACAACTGACTTGCCAAGGTCTCAATCGCGCCCTAGCCTTGCCCAAAGTGTTGCTTGCGAAATATGGCACACCGCAGTTTCTGTTTGCACCAGATCCCACCCAAACGATAACCGAGTATGCGGGTGCATACTATTATGTTCGTCCACTGACGACGATTGAGCCCACCGCTATTTATTGCGGCCTCCCAGTCAATACGCAGTTCGGCTACACCCAAATCACCGAGCTTCAGGGGGAGCTTCAGAAGGATGCCTACCAAAACGCAACCATTTATATCGCTTGGGAGCATGTTCTTCTCCACACTTTTGCACAAGACATGGTCGAGACATATGGCGGAGACCCGACACGGGTTCCTGCTTGGCCGGGAAATGATTACGACATAATTTTCGTAATCAAGATCACTCGTAACCAGGGTCAAGAATCGGTTGCTTTTACAATCGATCACGAGGGATTGAATAACTTGAGTACTGATTGCCTCCAGATGCAAATCAGCTCTGCCAGCCCTGGCGTTCGGACCAATCAATTCGGGTTCAACATCACCGGCACCTCCAATATCGTCGTCGTGGTTGAAGCCAGCACGAACCTGGCCAATCCCACATGGTCTCCACTGCGCACCAACACTCTCACAGGCGGCTCGTCCTATTTCAGCGATCCGCAGTGGACGAATTATTCCAGTCGCTTCTATCGCCTTTACTGGCCGTGAGGTTTGGCAGGACGGGCAAGTGGCCCAAGAAATCGCCCTTAGGCGAGCGGAACGCCTGGAACAAGCCAACCGTGCTCCTGGGCAGTGCCGGCCTGCATCTCGCCATGGTCTGGGATGTCAAAGGCGGTTTTGGTTGAACTTGCCTTTATCCTTTCGCACACGGCGTGCGAGCCCATCCAATTTTTGAAGCTCCTTGCCCGGTCAACACGACTAACCTCATACGCAAACCGACCCCCGCTGCGTGGCGCGAGGAAAACCATTCGCGTGCTCATCGATTTATGCCTGATGCTGCTCTTGCCCCTGACTCACTTCCCAGCGCGAGCACCCTGGCTCCGCCCGACCATACTTTCTTACCGTTTACCTTCACGAGCTTCAAACCCTGGACCGGCGGGATATGGAGCCAGACCTGTGAAAACCGGCTGCGCAATTGCGGCCTGTAAACCACGTCGAGCAAACAGCCATCCGAGGAAAGCCGGGTTTCCACCGTGACCGGTCCATGCTCGGTGGGCACTCGCCGAAAGATAGCCGTCTTTCCAGGCGGCAGCCACGCCAACGGCATCAAACGCAGCAGATGCATTTCATCCGGACGCAACTGATCGTCGATCACCGCCAGCCTCGCCAGGTAAATTGCCAAGGACGAGGCAAATACGTTTCCCGTGATGCCTCCTCGGGTCTCGCAAGAAATGCGGGTTTGCCGGGACATTGCCCCGGCGAAGAGACTGTACATCCCTTCGAGAAAACGATTGCGGTCGCCGAGTTGCCAGGTATGAAACACGTTCCAGGAATAACACGGTTCGCAGCTCGACATCTCGTGCTCGAGGACCGGCAATTGCCAGCAGTTGGTATCGTGTCGATAGGTCTGATGCTGTGGTCCCGCACGGAAATAGGCCAAGGTGTCTTGCATCATCGGATCGCGAGCCTCGAGCAAACCCGCAAACACCAGAAAGAGCGGGCCGCAATCGAGGTAAAACGCATGTTTGGTTTCGGCCTCTTCTTCTCCCGCCAGCGTGGTGGGCACAAACGCATGGGAGTTGCCCTGGTTGTCATGCCAGACCGGCGCCTTACTGCGCTTGTCTTGCAGGGCCTTCACAAAATCCTCTCGGTAGGCCTCCGCTTCGCGCGCAAACTCGGCTGCCCGTGGGTGGTTAATCTGCTGGAGGAGCCGTACGGCGGCACAAAGCCCCTTGCAGTTCCACCCGATGGACCACACCCCTTGGATGACGCGTTGATTGTCCGTCGCCACGGCTGGCGGCAGAACGCCTTCGTAACCGCCATGATTTTTCTTCCGCCGCGACTCCGCAATCCACTCACAGGAACGAATGATGCCCTCAGTGGATCTCGCGATGAAATCCCGGTCGCCGGTCAACAGCGCGTGTATGGCGATGGCGTAAAGCACGGCGCCGTTATCGGACAGCCAGTCGATGGATTTATACAGCGCCGGCGTGCTGAAATAGCCTCGGTGCAGCTCATAGGCGGGCCCGGGCGCTTTCACGGTGCCTTGCTCCTCGAGAAAAATATTCAGGTAGCGTTCCACCGTCCGGTGATAACCGAGCGTGTCCAGCAGCATCACCAAATCCATGGAACCCGGAGTGGCCCAAAGGTCGGCGTAGGTCCAGGAGCCGTTGACTTTGCAGTATTTCCCCGTGGCCGGATTCTTCTCAGTCAGGAGGTTGCTGAACCGGACGCTCTGCTGGATACAGGCATTGATATCCGCTTCCGGCACCTCGATGCGCGTGAGAGTGGCGGTGATCTTTTGCCAATAACGGCGCGTCTCTGACAGGGCGGCCTCATAACCCAGCGCCAACTCGGCATCAAACACCGGTCGTTCCGCACATACCATCGGCAAGAGAACATCGACGTGCGCTCCCTTCTTAGCCGGCAGCCGCAGCTGGAGTCGGTACCACGGCTGATCGTCGGTTGGGGTGGAGAACCCCAACCCTCCGCTGTTACCGCCCGGCGCCACGGCCAACCGCACATGGGAGTCGCCTTCGAGAACGCGGAACCCCTTCGCCGGATCGAAGTCGCCGCCCTCGGACCTCAGCGGGCGAGGATAGCGTGCCCGGTCAGAAGCAAAATGAACGTTGTTCCACATCGTCATGTCCGTGCTGAGATGGGGCGACTGGAGAATCAGGTCGAAGTCCTGAACGGATTGCGCGCGGGCCTGGTCCAGGTCATGCACCCGAACGCGGAGCCACAGAAACAAAGGTTCGTTGCCGGTCTGCACATCGCCGCCGCCGGGGAGGTGCGCGAACACCTCCGAGCGGATTCGCAATCCGTTCTTCGACCATTCCGACCAGAACACGGGAGCCCCATCGTCATTCCAGCCCTGGCGCACCGTGTGCTCGTCAAGCCGCAGCTTGTCCGCCTTGAAATTCCGTGCCCACTCGTCGTAATCGGGAGTGAGGGAGAGTTGCAGGCCTTGGCCGCCCGAGCGGCGATTCATGTTGGGCCTGGCCAGGACGGTGCCGTTCCACAGGACATTGAAGCGGTGGAGATGGTCTTTCCAGCCGACCGGAGTCCAGATGTTCCAAAGATCGGCCCACCATTCCGAGGCAAGTTCGAAATTCGGCTCCTGGACCAATTGCGGATTCTCAGCCGGAGCCGCCTCCGCCGCCAACAGGTTCAGGGAAAGGGCCAGCATGAGGCTGCCGGAGCCCTTATGACGTAGATTGATTTTCATCGCAGCAACGTGGTCAGTTCGGCGGTAACACATCGTTTCGTTAGCGCGCAGGGCCGGGCAGCCACCAGGTAGTCAATGGTTCGCCCCAGCACCTAGCGCGACTCGGGTTTGTTACTTAGCAGATCAAGGTTGCAGAGGACAAGATGTATTTGGTTGTCGGTGATGACCTCCGACTAATGCAACGCTTTGCTCAAGTCTTTCACCGGGCTAATCCAGGCGGTGAGCTTCAAACCCCAAACCACGGCGCCGTCGCGTAACGCCGCGGGCATGGACTCCGCCTCGAGCAAGCCGCCGGCGGCGATGAGTTGGTGCAAGCCGAGATGAAGGCGTCCGCCATGGGCGATCGCCGCGAACACCGGATGGTCTTCGATGATGCCGCCGAAGCCGGGGCCGTATTGGCTGAGAAAGTAACCGGCGCGCGTTTCCTTGAAGCCGCCGGTGCCGAGCAGCAGCACGGAACAGTTCCCTTGTCGGAACCGATCGGCGTGGCGAGTCCGCTTCAACTCGCGCGTAATAAGCATGCAGAGGTCGGCCGGCAGCGGCGCGTTCGTGCTCAACGCGGTGGCGCCGGGCAACTCGCCCGCTTCGCTGTAAACGCCGGGCAGAGCCGCAGGGCGCGCGACACGCGGATAAGCATAGAATTCCCAGTCATTCCGGGTCATGCGTCGTGTGCCTTGCGAGAGTTCAACTTCCAGGTGGACGAAGCGCGGCATGGTCCCGGGCAAGCTGTTGATGACCACATCGCCGAGAGGGACGAGAGCCAAGCCCACAGGGCTCGATCCAGTGGCCTTAGACGTGGCCGGCTGGAACCGCGGCCCAGGACGAGCAGTTGGTGGCGCAGAGCCAGGTTTTCGAGGAGCAGGTTCCGCCGGGATTTCAGCCCGGCTACGGCAAGACGGAGAACAACTGTCAGCCAACGAGTCATGTGGGAGAGGATTCAGGAAAACTCCTTGGAAACCCAGTGTTTTTATCCTCGATGAAGTTTTTCCCAACGACAGGGGTTTGGATTGCGCTTGGAGGGCTAGGCCCCTAAGCTGTTCTTCCAGACGCGGACCCCAAAGGCGGGGGTGCAGCGCTGTGGAGCGCTTCTGCCTCAGGCGGAATCGGTTCCCAAAGCGAGTTGAGGAATGGTGCTATGCAGAAAGCTGGAGAATCAAGCGAGCGGGCAATTGGCGTGATGTCCCGCCGGGACTTCCTCACCAGCGCGGCGGCAACCGCGGCCACACTGACTGCATTACCCGGGCAAGTCCTGGGCGCTTCTGCCGAATCGCTGAAAAGCGAGGCGCGGCTGCACAAAGGCAAGCCGGGCCTCTTTGTAAATGGGCGACTGACGAGCATGATGACTGCCTTCGTGGGGCGGTCCCAGGATCTTCCTGACCTGCTACAGGCGGGCTTCACGATTATCGATATGGGCGTGCCCTTCGGCTGGACTGGTCCCGAGTCGTACGACTACACCGGCACCGACACCCGCATGGAAGAATGCCTTGGCCAATCCGACAAGATCCTGATTCTCCCGCGCATGGAAGTCGTTCCTGGCGACTGGTGGGGCGAAGAATTCCCGAACGACATCAGCCGAAGGGCAGACGGCAGTCCGGCTCAGTTCAAACAAAAATGGCATCCGTCATTTGCCTCGCCGAAGTATCGCAAACTGGCCTTGCCCGCCATCCGCAGCTTTGTGCGCCACCTCGAGGAAAAGTACGGGCACCGTGTGCTCGGCTACCTCGTCTGCAACGGCGTGTACGGCGAGTGGTTGTCGTGGAGTGCTTACTGGGAGGTCAATCCGGGCGAACCGCCGCCGAAAAAGTCCGGGGTCGAGGACTACAGCGCTCCTGCGCAGGAGGCCTTTCGCCAATGGCTGCGAAAGAAATACGCAAACAACGTGACGCTGCTGCGGCAGGCCTGGGGCGACTCCAAAGTGAACTACCAAACCGCCGCGGCGCCATCGGAGGAAGCCCGCAAGCGGCCGCCACACGGCATTTTCTTCGATCCGAAAGTGAGCTCCCAGGTGCCGGACTATTTCGCGTTTTACAACGACCTCATTTCCGACGTGCTGCTCGAACAAGTCCGGGCGGCCAAGCAGGCGGTCCATCGTCGCAAGATCGTCGGCGTGTTCTACGGCTATCTTTGGACCAATTATCAGCATCTGAGCATGAATCACAGTGGGCACCTCGGCCTGCAAAGAATCCTCGATTGCCAGGATATCGACTTTGTTGCCGGCCCCTACACTTATGACAACCGCAGTGTTGGGGGCGCGAACAATGCGCAAGGCTTGCCCGAGACCGTTGCTCGCTACGCCAAGCTCTATTTCAACGAGGCCGACACCGAAACCCACCTGCACCAGCGGCAATGGCGTTGGGGCAACTCGCTCCGCAACCCAGTGGATTTCGCCGAGACCAAGGGCCTGCTGGTCCGCGACTTCGCGTATGCGTTCACGGGCGGCTTTGGCACTTGGTTCATGGAACTGCTGGGCGGGATGTACCACGACCCTGCCATCATTGACCTGCTCGTCAGGTTGCTCGCCATCGACCGGGAGTACCTGGAGGCAGACAAGAGGGCCGAAACCCAAATTGCGGTCGTGCTGGACGAGCCGAGCTTTACTTACGTTGCCGACGGCGAGCCATTGCTGACGGCGCTGTTGAACGTGCAGAAGTCATATGAGCTGGTTTACCTCGGCGCGCCCTTCGAGACGGTACGGCTGGCAGACCTGGTGGCGGGGCGGACGCCCCCGTTCAAGTTCTACCTTTTTTTGAACACGTTTCGAGTCACGAGCCATCAACGTGAGCGCGTGCAAGCGCG
>Ga0187882_1002693_pt1 | contig 15988 bp, 10 predicted proteins | sample June2016WEW_19_1_3_FD_132991 | JGI IMG/M metagenome (GOLD analysis project Ga0187882, IMG submission 132991) | Peatland microbial communities from SPRUCE experiment site at the Marcell Experimental Forest, Minnesota, USA - June2016WEW_19_150 | ecosystem: Environmental > Terrestrial > Soil >... | reverse complement strand
GTAAAATCCCTTGAAGGTTGTCAGGTCTTCGGAGAGGTTCTCCACATCCCGCACCCGGGGCTTTCTCAGGAATGCCTCGGCCACGCCGGTGAAAAGGCCGATCTTGCCGAACGGATTCAGAGTCCCGATCGGCGCACCCACGAAGGCGATGACGATGGTCAAAGGATGGGCGGAGGCGAGCAGAGACCCCAAGGCGGCAAGCCCTCCATGGAGCAGGAGCCAGCGCCAGAACATCTCCAGGCTCATCTGCCATCCCGCCTTGATGAATCCGAGCCCGAAGAGAACCACGATGACGGCGGGAATCAGCCAGGGAAGCACGCGGCCCGCCCATCCCCTGATGGGCAGCTGGTCGAGAGGCCCGAGATCGACTGTTTCCCTTTTTTCGGCCAACGCCATGATGTGCGACGCAATGCCGTTGATGTGTCCCGCTCCGACCACGGCGACCACCTTGTTCCCTTCCGCCTGATAGATCCTCGCCGCGAGATAGATATCCCGTTCGTCTATGAGCACGGCCTTGGCGGCCGGCAGGTAGTCGGCCAGCTCCTCCATCATGCTCTGCAGAACGTCCTTCTGTTTCAGTTTTTCGATGTCTTCCGGCGTCAGCTTTTCATTGGTGAACACCGACGCGAGCATGGCGGAGAGCATTTTCATCTTGCCCCAGAGACGCGTGCGGCCCCATGCCCGGCGCAGCGTCACCTGAATGTTTCGGTCGCAGAGAGAATACGGAATGCCAAGCTCCTGGGAGACCTGGATTGCGGCAAGCATTTCCTCCCCGGGCTTCACGCCGAGGTCCTTCCCCAGCCTGCGTTGGAACGAGGCCAGCACGAGGTTTGCCATGAGGAGGAATCCCTTTCCCTCCCGTATCACCTTGCCCACATTCAGGTTTTGCCAGCTGTTGCCCTGGCTCATCGAAGCGTGCCGCCCCTCATCCAGCTCCACGCAGACCCGGTCCGGCTTTTCCTCGTTGATGACGCGCCGCACTTCCTCGACACTCTCACGCGAAACGTGCGCCGTGCCCAGAAGCACGATTTCTCTGCCCTCCACAGCGAGCCTGGTCATTTCCTGTGCCATCTACCCACCTTTCCTGAATGGTTTCGCGCGGATCGTACTGCTTAGCCCAATCGCGGCCTTTAATCAAGCCTCGCGCCTCAATTTGACAATGGAACGAGTCGATATTCTAGGGTATTCTAGATTTCTCTCAGGAGGGGAGTGCAACTCGTGAGCTCGCAATGTCCCGAGTGCGGGTTTGACCTCGAGTCAGGCAAGGCGTGCGGAGTCTGCGGCTATCAGCCGCGCTCGGTCGCTCCCGCAGTCAAAGTTCCGACCGCCCCTCCGAGCAATCGAAGCTCCGTAGGCGTCCTGATCGCCTCTGCGGTGGGCCTGCTTGTCGTGCTCGCAGTGTTCATCATGGTCGACATCAGCGGGCGAGAGTCGGATTCGGATCAGCCGGCTCCGCGAATCACGGTAGCCATCCCCTCCCCGCAGCCGAAGCCCGCACCGGTCCCCGGCCCTGAGCCGGTTGCGGCGGCCGCGCCGGCCCCTGAGCCCGCACCTGCTCCAGACGTGGTCCCTGCACCTGCACCAGCGGCCACCGCCGCCGCGGTGCCTGTACCCGAGCCCTCCCCTGCCCCGAATACAGTTCCTGCCCCGGTCTCCGTTCCCGCGCCGGCCCCTGTTCATGCTGCCAAGGCAGTGCCTGTTGCGGCACAGGTGAAACCCAAGCCGCAGATCGCACCGGAGACAGGTCCGATCTTGCTCGGCGAGCAGGGGCCGGTCTTTGACGTTGCCTCCCGGAAGGAGAAGCCGCCGCTGACCGACCGGGCCGCGTTCGTCTCCTGGATGCTCACCCACACGGACCAGAAGGAAAAGTACCTCCTGGCGAAGTGGGAGAGAGCGCAGGTGCTTCTGCGAACCAGGAACATCACGCACGAGCGCATCCTCGAGGCATTCCTCCGCGCTCCACGCGAGTACTTCGCCCGTGATGCGCGGCGCGCGTACGAGAATGCGGCACTTCCCATAGGGTACGGTCAGACCATTTCAGGGCCTCACATGGTGGCCCGAATGACGGATTATCTTGATCCGCAGCCGGATCAGAAAGTGCTGGAGATCGGCACGGGGTCGGGATACCAGTCCGCCGTCCTGTCGGAGCTGACCAACCACGTCTACACCATAGAGATCGTAGGAGCGCTGGCCCGCGAGACGGACGCCATCTACCAGCGATGCAAGGCGAAGTATCCCGAGTACGGCAACATCCAGAGAAAGATCGACGACGGCTACAACGGGTGGCCGGAGCACGCGCCGTTCGACCGCATCATCGTCACGTGCGGCATCGACCATGTCCCGCCGGAGCTGCTTCGTGAGCTTGCGCCCGAGGGCATCATGGTCATCCCCGTCGGTCCTCCTTCAGGCCAGACCATCCTTCGCATCACGAAGCACGTGAACGGAGACGGGTCGGTGGACCTGGAGAGAGAGGACATCTACCAGGGGAAGCACAAGGAGATTTTCGTCCCCTTTACGAGCAAGGGTGGAGGCCTGCACACCGCAGCGGATCCCAAGGCCACCGAATGATGCTCAGGCGGACAAAACTCTCCGACGTGAGGCTGGCGGCGCTCTTCCTTGTTTCCGTCTGCGTCCTGGCATTCGAGATCGAAGTGATGCGCGCTTTCTCGGTGGCAAGCTGGTCGAACTTCGGCTCCATGGTGATCAGCATCGCCCTGCTGGGTTTCGGGCTGGCCGGGACGCTTCTCACCCTTCTTGGAAACCGTATCCGCGCCAACCCCGACACGTGGCTGGCTTCCTCGGCCTTCGCGCTGGGCCCATCGATGGCGGTCGCCCATGCCCTGGCGCAGCAGGTGCCTTTCAACCCGGTCCTCATTGCCACGGACCCCTCTCAGCTCTGGTGGATCGCGCTGTACTACGTGCTGTACGGAGTTCCTTTTTTCGCCGGGGGGATTTTCATCGGTGTCATGTTCATGACTCTGGCCGGCAGGATGCACCAGCTCTATTTCTGGAACATGCTCGGCTCGGGTCTCGGCGGGCTTCTCATACTCGGCTTCATGTTCCTTTTCCCGCCCGGCTTTCTCATCTATCCCCTGGTCGGGGTCGCCGTCCTTCCTGCTCTTCTCTGCTGCCTGCGATGGAGCGCGGAGGAGGACCGATTCAAAATACGGCGCCTTGAAGCCGCGCTCCTGGTCGTTGTTGCCTCGGTCGGCTTCATCCTTCTTGGCCGGTTCGGGAGCCTCAACGTCTCGGACTTCAAGGGTGAAAGCTACGCCCGCAAATACCCCGATTCGACGCTCGTCTACGATGCATTCAGTCCCCTGGGTGAAACGCGCGTATTTTCCAGCTCGTATTTCCATTTCGCGCCCGGTCTCAGCGATAATGCCGGCGTATCACTTTCGAAAATGCCCCAGAATGCGTTCCTGGGTATGTACGTTGACGGTAACGGGCCGGTCGGCGTCATGCGGAAGTTGAAGAGCGACGAGGAAAGCTACATTGACTTCCTCCCCATGTCGGCGCCCTACATCATTCTCACGAAGCCCCGGGTCCTCGTGCTCAGGCTCGGCGGAGGCGCCGGCGTGCACACGGCCATCCATCACGGCGCAAGAGAGGTATGGGTTGTCGAGTCGAATCCCGACCTCGTGCATATGCTGAGAGACGTGCCATTTTTCAGGAAATACGGGGGGGATTTTCTTGCAGATCGGCGGGTGAAGCTGGTGAACGCGGAGGTGAGGTCATTTGCGGGCTCGACCGAAGAGCGATTCGATCTTGTAGAGATCGGGCTTATCGATTCGATCGGTCTGTCGCAGGCGGGCGGGTATTCGGTTGAGGAGAATTATGTCTACACGACGGAGGCTCTCCAGGAATACCTGAAGTGCCTCTCACCATCGGGCGTCCTCTCGATAACCGTATGGGACACGCTGAGCCCGCCGCGGAACGTGCCCAAGCTTCTTTCGACAGTGGTCGATGCGATGCGGAGGAGCGGAATCAGGAATCCTGAAAAAAGGATCTTCGCCTTCAACCTGCTCCTTTCCACGGCAACCGTGCTGATAAAGAATGACGATTTCAGCACCATGGAAGTCGGCCTGCTGAAAGAGTATTGCCGCCGGATGTCCTTCGAGCCTGACTACTACGACGGCATGCCCCGGGGAGAGAAGGACTTCGGGCGGATCCTGGCAGGGTATCGCGGGATTTATCAGGCCGACGATGCGGCAACCGAAACAGGAAAAGCGCCGGACGCGGAGCTGAGGGCCAGTGATCTTTATCACTACTCCCTCGAATGGATGCTGGCGGGGAGGCAGGCGGAGCTTTTTTCTGATTATGTTTTCGATATTCGACCGGCGTCGGACGACAAACCTTACTACTCAGGGTACCTGAAACCGGCTACGCTTCCGCTTTTCATTTCGCACGCAGGGGAGATCTCGGAAGAATGGGGATACCTTTTGCTTCTCGGTACCTTTCTTCAGTCCCTGATTTTCGGCCTGCTTATCATCATGCTCCCCCTGGTTGCGCGCTGGAGAGAGCTTTTCATGGGGCAGCGCGGGACCCTGGGGGTGATTGCCTACTATGCCGCGCTCGGCATCGGCTACATGATGGCGGAAATATTCCTGATCCAGCGATTTGTTTTCTTCCTGGCTGACCCCGTGTATGCCAACGCCATAGTCATCACAATTCTCCTCATTTCCTCCGGCATCGGCAGTCTTGCCTCGGGAAAGTTGAAAGGAAATGGACGAGCTGTGGTCATGGCCGCTGTAGGCGGCATTGTGGCTTTTGTTCTTTTCTACCGGTTCGGTCTGTCCTCAATTCTAAGAGCCGGGCTTGGGCTTTCCCTTCCGCTCAAAGCGCTGCTGGCGGCCGGCCTCATTGCCCCGTTCGGGCTCTTCCTGGGCGTCCCATTCCCCACCGGATTGGCAGTCTTGTCCGCGAACAGGAAGTCGATCCTGCCGTGGGCGTGGGGGATGAACGGCGCGCTTTCCGTCACCGGCTCGGTCCTCACTCGCCTCATCTCCACTTCCGCGGGTTTCAGCGCGGTCCTCATGGGGGTGGGCCTGGTATATGTGTGCGCGGCGCTGCTCTTTACCTCGAACGCGAAGGGGCATGTGTCGACTTCTCAATAAGCGAGTCGTCCTGCGGAGAACCAGCATACCCGGAACGCGTTGACATCCTCAGGAAAGGGCGACAGAATCCCGGGTATGGAGCGGGAGAAAATCCAGGATTCGGAAGACTTCTACCAGGCGGCGGAGGTGGTAGTGAGAGAGTGCCTGTGGGGTGATTACCGCCTCACGCCGCAAGAACTCGCCGACAGGATTCATGCCGGCGACGATATGGAGTTCAAAAGCTGGATATTCTCTAAAGTCGTTGACAACAGCAGTCATCCGTCCCGCTATATCCGCCTGCTATTCACAATAGAGGAGGCGCGATTCCTGCTGGACCGCTCTTTGAAAACCGCTCGGGATCGCCGTGCGCTGAGGCTGCGCCTCATCGAAAGGAACATCTTCGGCACCGGCGAGGATCTCATGCAATATTCATGGCACCGACTAGACTTTGCAGTGCCATTCAATGCTTAGTGTAGCAACATGTGAGCCTCGCGGCTACTGTTAACACCTTCCTGGCCAATAGGTCCTCAATTGCTACACTAAACGAACACTCCCGTCTTCTTGAGATTCTCCTGACACTCGAGCTGAGGCACCTGGGAAAAGCCTTCGTGCTTCAAGGAAGCCCGCACCAGCTTTATCAGGTCTGTCCGGCTCACCCTCCCCGCCGTATCCCTGATATGCTTGCAGAAGAAGTAGGTGAACGCTCCCCCCGGCCTGCCCCCGACATCAGCGTCAGCGGAGTACTGGTCCGAACGGCACGCTGCCCACAACACGTGATTCAGCACCCCTTCCTCTCCGATGCGGCGCAGCTTCAGGGCGTCTCCGAAAATGTCGTCTGCCCGCAGGGCGATATCCGCGGGAGGCGCGAGGAAGCGCGGTCGTATGCAATGACTGCTCGCCCAGAGGGCCTTTTCGTCAAGGAGCCCGGCCTGCTGATCGCGCAGGCTCGTCCTGTCGATGATCATCTCCCGTGTTCCCGTGCCCGAGTGGCACGAATCGAGGATGACTTCCAGCGACAGCCCCTTCTTCAGCTCGCTGAATATGGCGGCAAAATCGTCATCCTTGATGTACGTCCCATCCCAGTCGAAGTCCCACGGACAGATGATCTCGTCAAGCCCGTCCGCAAGCTCGTCTCCTTCCGTGTCCCGCACTTGAGACCCGTGGCCCGAATAGTGGAACACGGCGCTGTCCCCTGCCCCGCTTTTCGCGATGAGGCCCTTGAGCCCCTCCAGGATGGCCTGTTTCGTCGCGCGCTTGTCCGAAAGCATCACGATGTCCGTCGAGGCGAAGCCGAAATACTTCACCAGCACGTCATAGAGGTTCGTGATGTCGTTGACGCAGCCCTGGAGATCGTTCTGTGTACCCGGATAATCGTTGATCCCGACCAGAAGAGCACGTTTCATTTTCAATTCTCCTTTCTGATTTAGTGCAGAGTATTACATCACGCAGACGGGGAACGCAAGGGGATTATTCTCCTGCCCTTGTTTTCTGGAGCGCTATCTGTTTACATAGTCTTCGCACGCTTACGAGGACGGTGTCATCTGTGAAAAGAGCTCTCATCACCGGGATTACGCACGGTTCGGCCCGGCTTTGAAAGCGGAGGCCGGCAGAGTGCGATTGCCCAACGAGTGGGACTATCTGATCGTTACGGCATCGAACGAGCGACAGGCCGGTTGGTATCGCTCCCAGCTTTCTCTCAGGGTGGAGCTGGGCCTTATCACGGGCTTTCAGCAGGTCCTCGTAATAGCCGATCCGCAGGGAACAAGGGTGGGGAGCTGCGGAAGCACCATCTTCTGCCTGCTGGAAGTCATCAACAATGAAGTTCTACGAGGACGATCAACGGCCAAGAGCTCGGAGGCGTTGGCCGAGGTCCTCAAGGGTCTGCGGATCCTGATAATTCATTCAGGGGGAGATTCACGGCGGCTCCCCGCGTATGGGGGATGCGGCAAGCTTTTTGTTCCGCTGCCGATTTCCGGAGACGGTGCACTGCACCCTACCCTGCTCGATCGACAACTGCCTCTCTTCCAGGCTCTTCCCGGGCCTCGCCTCGAGTCAGGTCAAATTGTGATCGCATCCGGTGACGCCCTGCCTCTTTTCGATCCAAAACGGCTGCAGCTCGACGGCGACGGCGCGGTGGGCCTGGGGATCCTCTCTACACCCTCAGAGGCCAGCCACCATGGGGTTTTCTGTGCCGGGGTGAACGGAATAGTGAAGAGATTTCTCCAGAAGCCTTCGGTGAAGCAGCAGGAGAGATGGGGCGCTGTTGACGGATTCGGTCAGACGCTTCTTGATTCGGGGATTTTCTCATTCGATTCTTCCCTTGCTGCGCGCCTCCTCAGCTTCTGCGGGGCAGCCTTGCGACACGGAACCCTCTCCTGGAGCCGGGAGTTCGAGCATGCCGTCCTTGCAGCGCCACTTGATTTCTACCGTGAAATCTGCTGCGCGCTGGGGAGCGAAGCCGATCTCGAATACTACATGCAAATGGTCAGGTCTTCCGGCTCACAATGGACGGATGCCGCGCTCGCCAGGGCATTCAAGCTTTTCTCCACCGTTCATTTCTCCGTCGAGCCGCTGTCCCAAGCCAAGTTCCTCCATTTCGGCACCGGCCAGAGCCTGATCGAGAGCGGCTACGAGCTTCTTCAATTGGAGGCGCCCCAGGCGGCCCGCGGGAGATGCCTTCAGGCAAACAATCACTTCGGACCCCTGGGGAAGCTCCGCGGTGAAAACTCACTGGTCGAAGGATGCTCGATCGAGGCGGAAGTTGCTCTGGCGGGACAGAATTTGCTCGTCGGCGCCGATGTAAAACAGCCCTTCGCCATGGCACAGGGAATGTGTGTGGACGTGCAGCCAGGGATGGACCCGCAAGGAGGCCGGATCTGGTACGTGCGCTGCTACGGCACAGCTGACAGCTTCAAGGAAAGCGGTCGCGACCAGCTTGTTTATTGCGGCATGAAGATCGAACGGTGGATGGAGCTGGTGGGCGCAAGCCCGAACGAGATCTGGGGAAATACGCAGGTCGCAGGGCGGGAGCAACTTTGGGAAGCGCGCCTGTTCCCCTCGGTGAGCGACCCTGCGGATTTTGTTCGCTGGCTCTGGATGCTGGAGCCGCAGGAAGCATCTCCGGCCCAGAAAGAGGACTGGCGTTCCGCATGTCGGTACAGCATGGCGGAAATTCTTGAGAACGCGGATCCCGAGTCTTTTTCTGCCCGTCGGAAGCGCTTCCGTCTTGAGGAGCTGGTCGCCTCCCGAATGCAGGTTTTCAGAATCGGCAGCGATCTATCCGCTCCTGAGCTGGCATACTTGCTGATCGATGATGCGGATCCAGGGGCCACAGCCGCGCTCCTGCTCGAGGTGGGTCATTGGTGCTCGGTACAGTCACACCAGATCAGGGCATCCGAGCCATTCATGCTCGCGCGCATCATGCATACGTTGGGATCAGCCATCAAAATCGCGGCTGACAAGGAAACTGCTTTTGCAGGCCGGGTTGCGGACGGTATGAACGCAAAGCTGGGCCGCAAGACTCGCGGGTGGCTGGATTCACTTGGCCTGGAGCCGCCGACGGCCGCCAGGCTGGGAGAATGGTGCGACGCTTTACGCACCTTTGCGCTTGACCGGATGGGAAGCGTCATTCTCGCGAGCGCGGCCCGCCGGAAGGACCGGCCGAAAAGCCGCCTGCGCGCCGACGAGATCGTCTGGGGCCGCGCACCCGCCCGACTTGACCTGGGCGGCGGTTGGTCCGATACCCCACCCTACTCCCTCGAGCATGGCGGGTGTGTGCTGAATGCCGCGGTAGACCTCAACGGTCAGCCGCCCATCCAGGCATATGCGCGGGTGATTCCCGACCTCCTCATTCGCGTCCGCTCCATCGACCTTGGCGAGCACGCGGAAATACGGGACCTCGATTCTCTGCTCGACTACCGCAACCCGACACTCAGCTTCACGCTTGTCAGGGCCGCGTTCGCCCTATCCGGCTTTTCTCCGGATGCGGCCGATTGGGGAGGCTCCCCCGCGCTGCCGGACATGCTGCGCGCGTTCGGCGGCGGCATCGAAATGACGACATTTGCAGCGATCCCCAAAGGTAGCGGGCTGGGCACTTCCAGCATCATGGGTGCAGTCGTCATGGCCGTGATCAAGCGGATGATGGGAGAGGTGGTATCCCGGCGCGAGCTCTTCCACCTGGTTCTTCGCCTCGAGCAGGCACTTTCAACGGGAGGGGGATGGCAGGATCAGATCGGCGGGGTTGTGGAGGGAGTGAAGAAGATATGCACCGGCCCTGGCATGGTCCCTGAAGCGGACATCTACCACATCCCGGCCGATGTGCTGGATCCTCGCGTCAATGGCGGACAAACGCTCTTATTTTATACGGGGATAACGCGGCTGGCAAAAAACATTCTTCAAAAGGTAGTGGGCAGATACCTGGATCGCGAACGTTCGTTCCTTCGGACGCTGGCGGAGATTCATGCCATACCCCAGCGATGTGCAGATGCAATGTCTCGGAAGGACATCAGACTCTTCGGCGAGCACGTCGGTGCATCCTGGATCCTGAACAAGCAACTCGATCCTGATTCGAGCAACCAACCCGTGGAGGAGATCCTGAACCGGATCGGCCGTCACGTGTACGGGTCAAAGCTGCTGGGTGCGGGCGGTGGAGGATTTCTTCTGATTGTGTGCAGATCACCCGAGGATGCGAGGTTGGTGAAGGAACTGCTCGAAAAGGAACCTCCGAACGAGCGGTCCCGGTTTTTTGATTTTGATATCAGCGCCGAAGGGCTTGTTGTCACCGTCTCGTGAAGGTCTTATTCGCTCGGATTATTGCCGAAAGCTGGCGCTGAGCTTCGCAAGGATGAGGAGCTCAAAGCGTTTATTGCCGGGCACCAGGCGATTGTTCAAGACCTCGCTGTTGTTCGGGCCGAAGATAAGCGGGAGACCGACCTGGATCGTGGTAAGTGCCACGGGAGAAATCTCGAGAAACGGCCCAATAAGGGCTGATCCATCCGACCAGTTCTGCTGCCAGAGCAGATTGAGGGCAAGGCCGGACGGTCCCAGGTTCGAGAAATGCACGACGGCGGCCGAATTGTGCCCTCCCGGGCCGGTCGCATCAGCTAGCCAGGAAGTCCCAGGGTCACGCTCTCCGTTGTAAGCGTATTCCAGGTAGAACTTGATATGGGCGTCCGTCCATTCCCGGGACAGCCCGACCACAGCGGTGGGATAGATCCGCTGCAATCCGCCTCCCACAAAGATGCCGCCCCCCGTCGTGTCGATTGTTGAAATGCCTGCAGATGAAAACCTGACCGGGAGAGCCATCGTCATCTCTGCGGAGAGGTCGAAACCGCTTACGCTCGTTTTCATCGCCAATAAAGCCCGAGGAGTGAGGAGATGTTGCCAGAATCCAGCGATGCTCCACTCGATAGGACCCGTCACCATGTCGTATTCGAGTCCGTACCCCGCGTACTTCGGACTTGGCGTGGATGGATTGGGGAAGTAGTTTGCCAGGTCGAACCGGGCAAGAAAAGTAAGCCCGTTTAGCCCGAAAGGTATGTTCATCTTTACCGAGACAGGCACTGTCTCGGTGACGGTGCTGGTGATGACATTGGTCTTTTCCCAAAGCGGCACGTTGGTCGTGGTCCACCCCGGCAGGCTGCGCGCCGGCAGGTTGGCAAACTGATAGAACTGGGAATTCCCCCATGTGTATGCGAAGACCCCGATTCGGAAAAAGACACTGTTGAGAATTGAATAGTCGACGAACATCTCTGAAAACAAGGGCCCAGAGCTCGGGAAGTAGTAGCTCAGCGTGCCGCGGATCCTCAGCTCACTGGCAGGCCTCACCTCAAACCCGAAGCTCGTCGTCAGGGAGCCGCCGGCCTCGGCTCCGAAATTGTCGCCCGGCCGAGCCAGCTGCGGAAACTGGGACCAGCCAAGCCCGAAAAGGCCATAGATGTCCGCCGATCCGAAAAAGTGAATTTTATCATCGCGCAGCAGGTCATCTGGACGCACCGATGCCGCTGCCGGGGCTTCGGGCGCCGGCTGCTGGCTTACCGGGGGCGGAGAGGCCGCAGGGCCGTCATTGAACAGGCTGTCCGCGCCTTCTGAGCCCTGTTGAGTCTGCGCGGAAAGCCCAGCGCTGAGCAGGCAGAGGAACGCTGCTGCAAGCGCATGCAGGCGCAGGCCCGACCGGCCACCTCGAGTGTGTGACGCCTTATTCACCGAGCTTTTCCAGCCATGTTTTCGTAAAGGTCGCATCAGGCAAGCGTTCAAGCGACGGTCGAGCGATCGTATACGTGGTCCGCTCATTGACGAACGTTCCGTTGATGGTGGCGCCGCGCAACTTGTCAAAAATGACGACTGTCTGAGGGACGTAACGGGCGCCGATCTGCTGATACTGGGGGAAGGCCACAGTTCTCACGTGCTGGCCCGAGTAACTGTAGTCCTCCGTCTTCCGCACCAGACCGTCCGCGTCGATCCAGATCCTCATTTTCGGAAACGTGATGTCGTCACTTGTCGCCTGGAGGTCCAGGAGCCAGCAGTCGTACTTGCCCAGCTTCTGGCGTGTGGAGGACGTCACTCTATAGTCCCCCGCAAGATTTGAGCGTGTGAAGTCCGAGTTGCGCGCATTCATATTCTGGAAGCGGTCTTTCGCGCTCGTGAAAGTGAACCGACGCGACACGGGGTCATAGAACCAGAGATTGTTCCCGGACTTCAAGTAGCCCTTTCCCTTGTCCTCTTCCGGCTTCACGATGACGATGAGGTAGGTGTTGTCCTTGTCCCGCCTGAACACCATCGCCTGCTTGGAGTTCGTTCCCTGGCCAGGGGATTCCTGTACGAATGTATACTGGGCGGAAAAATCGGAATCGGGGAAAGTCACGAGGGAGTCGGCTTTCTTAAGAAGCTGGACGAAATCGGGGGTGTTTCCGGCAGCCTGGGCTTCCCCCGTGCGGGGCGCCACAAAAGTCCCCGCCGACATGGCCAGGAACAGGCAGACCCCCGCTGCACGGGACAGGATTCTCATACTGTTCCTTTTCATTCGGCTCGAATGGCAACCACCGGCTCGATCCGCTGGGCGGATCGGGCAGGACCCAAGGCGCCAAAAAGGGTGATCAAGGTGATGAGCACGGCATCGACCGCCACATTGTCAGGATACAGCACCCAGCTCAGGTGTCCACGGTCCAGGAATATGTCGAAGCCCGCGGCGCCGCTCAACTGGATCTGGGAAACAGCCGACAACGCGAGAATGCTGAAGGCAAGACCGGCCGCGACACTGCACAACGCGAGATAGAGTGCCTCACAGAGAATGATGTTTCGCACCTGGGTCCTCTGGATCCCAATGGCGCGCATCGTGCCTATCTCTCTGGTGCGCTCATAGATGATCACCCGGTAGATGTTGAGAATGCCCACTGCGATGACAAGTGAAAGGAGCGCAAGGATGCCGTAGCTTACCAGGGTGAGGGCCCTCAGCATCGTGCTGATCTCGGGCATGAAAGTCACCACGGGCATGGCGGTATAGCGGCCCTCCAGAGCCTTGGACAGACGTGCCGCGATCCGGCCCGCGGCGCGGTAATCGTCGAGGTAGAGGCCAATGGTAGCGCTGTAGTCAAGGCCTTTTCCGAGTGCCCGGTTGAGGACGCCACGGTCCATGTACACCGTGTAGTACCCGAATATGCTCACCTCTCGAAAGACTGCCTTCACCAGGAGCGGCACCGTGTTGAGGGCGCCCCCGTCTCTTTTTACCTGCAGGATTATCTGATCGCCGACCCGGGCTCCCAGCAGCCGCGCAGTCACCTCGGAGATCAGGGCCCCGTCCGGCTCATTCATTTCGTCCGGCTTGCCCGACACAAATTGAAGCCCGCGGATCTTGACGCCCTCGGTGGACCAATCCATGCCGATTACACGACGAATCTGTACCGATTCACCATTTGAAAACACGACCGCTTGCGACCAGAAGTGGGTTCGATGCGAAATCGCGGCAGGGTGAATTCCCGCCCGGGAAATCGCCTCCCGGATGAAGCGATCCTCAGCGGCGGCCGTCATGGCTGGTTGAGATTCCTGGACTCTGCTGATGATCACGTGCCCGCCATAGTAGCGAGCGCCGCGTGTGTTGATCTGGCTCGAAAGACCGGCAACAAGGCTCTGAACGGTGCAGACGAAGAAAAAACCCACGGAGGCGGAAAGTCCGAGCAGAATGAAACGGCGGCTGTTGCGCGTGAAATTCCGAAAGGCGATCTGCAACGTCATACCTGGCATCATGCCGTGTGAATCGCGCGCACGGGGGGAATGCGGAGTGCAAGCCGTACGGGGTACACCCATGCAACCGTGCCGAGGATGAGCGAGGCGAGGAACGATAGCGCGATATTGCCGTTCGAGATGGCGACATGAAGTGAAGAGCCCCCGAACACAAGGGCAAGGATCTGGTTGTTGAATCGCAAGGCGGCCCGGTCCAGGAACGCCACGCCTGCGGAGCCGAGGAGAATCCCCGCGAAACCCGAGATCAAGGTAAGGGCGAGGGTTTCGACAATGAACAGCCCGCGAATGAATCCGCGCCGAGCGCCGATGGCGCGCATTGTACCGATCTCGCCGGTACGCTCGAACACGGACATTACCAGGGAGTTCATGGTGAGAATGACAACGATCCCGCCAACCATGAAAAGACCCGTGTACAGCACAATCTGCATGAGGAAGACATAGAGAGCAACGGCGCCCGCAGTTCCCCGCCAGTCTCTCACCTGCACGGTGAGACCTGCACCGGACAGCTCCTTCCGCAGCGCATCCGCAATGCGGCCCTTGTCGGCACCCGGGGCGGTCCTGATGAGGATGAAATGCCATGCGCCTTGATGGCCGAGCGGGGAGACATCCGCCGCGACTCCGGCGCGATGCGCTTCCGTCATCATTCTCTTGAGCTCGTCCAGGCTTACAGGAGCTGAGGACTGCCCGGTCTTTCCATCGCTGGCGGAAGGGCTCGATTCGGCTGAGAACAGCGAATCGATGTCGCCTGCAGCCCCGGTTGTCGGCGCGGCAGGCAGGCTCGTCGCCGTGAAAGGCGTTTCGTCTGTTTGCGCGTAGCCGCAGAGCGCCCGCAGGACGCGACCATCGACTATGACCACCTGTCCGAGGAACTCGCTGGCAGGCTGGTATCGGATGACTCCCGCCAGAGTCACTTCCCTGATTGTAAATGTTTCATTGCCGAAGTAGGTGAGCTGCACTTTGTCGCCCGGCATCGGAGCGTGGCCCTGCGCAGCCGCAATCTTCGCCGCCCACTCTTCGGTGAGCACCACCCATCCCACGCTTCCCCGCGCAGGCGGGGCGCCTACCGTGAATTGCAGCCTTGGGAACAGCGAAAAGTATTCATCGTCGATGGTACCGAGTCCCAGTCCATAGCCGCGGGCGCCGCCCGCCTCTACGAGGACAGGCGATGTCAGAACGTAGGCGGTGCGCTGCACGCCCGGTTCGTGGGCGATACGCGCGCCGACATCAAATGCGTTTACAAGCAAAGGCGCGGAGGTGTAGTCCCCGATCACAGGAATGTCGGGACCGAACAGGCTGAAAGACTGTTCGCTGCGCTGGCTGACGGACAGGTCAGCAGTGAAATTGTCCGCGAAAGCGCGCTGGATGCCGCCGATTGAGCTTTCCAGCACGGAGTTGCTGACAAAAAAAGCGGCCACACCGACCGCGATGAGGATTGCCACAACAAGGTTCTTACCGCCGCGACGGAGGAGGTTGCGCAACGCAATGCGAAAAAGGATCATGGAATGCTCTTATGGATCATGAAAAGCTCGTACAGATCATGGTATGCTCATAGGGTACCTCATCATGGGTCATGTTTCAAGACAATCACGAATCGCCACCCTCCTCGCGCTTTCCGTGTTGCTCGTCGCATGCGCAGGCGCCTCATTGCCGCACATGTCGGCCCGCTCGAGCTCAAGCGCAACCGCGTATTCAGCGCGAATTGCGTCCATCATTTCCTCCTGGGAATCGGCGGGTGGATCGCGAGACCGCCGGCCGCCGGGGTGGGAAGCCGGACCTCCCGAGGGTGCTGCGGTGAGCGCCGCATGGTGGGGCTACCAGCCGGCGGACGCCACTGTCGCGCTCCAGGCTGCGGTGGATTCAGGCGCCAGGGTTATTGTGGTGCCGCTCATGTCAGGGCCGTGGATTCTCTCACGCACCCTCGATCTACGCTCCGGCGGGCTTGAGCTCGTCCTCGAGCCGGGTGTTGTCATCCTTGCCGCGAAAGGGGCATTTCGAGGCGGAGGGGACTGTCTTATTCAGGCCCACGGCGCGGCCGACTTCTCGATCCTCGGCTATGGCGCCTCGCTTCGAATGAGGAAAAGTGACTACGCGAAAAGGCCGTACGAGCAGGCTGAGTGGCGGCACGCGATTTCCCTCCGCGGGGCTGCACGGGCGCGAATCGCGGGGCTCCGAATTGAAAGCGCGGGCGGCGACGGGATCTACGTCGGCGTCCAGCGTCGCGAGGATGTGCATGTCCCCTGCGAGGACCTCACGCTCCAGGACCTCGAGATCCTCGACAGCCATCGACAGGGCGTGAGCGTCATCTCCGCGAGGCGCCTTCTGATCGAGGACAGCCTGATCTCGGGAAGCTCGGGCGCCATGCCCATGTCGGGCATCGATTTCGAACCCAACGGGAATGATCCCGGGTTCGAAGATTGTGTTGTGCGAGGATGTCGGATCGGGGGAAACTCAGGGGCCGGCATCCTGTGCGTCCTGTCGAACCTTGGAGCCGACGCCGCGCCCGTCTCGATCCTCATTCAGGATTGCAGCATAGACAATCTACTGGTAGCCGTCTGGCTGCGTGGCCTTGAAAATCACGTCCGCGGCACCCTCACCTTCGCGGGCACCCGCTTCCGCGGGCTTCAGTTTCTCAGGGGCTCTTCCGATTTTTCGGT
>Ga0187882_1002688_pt1 | contig 16010 bp, 14 predicted proteins | sample June2016WEW_19_1_3_FD_132991 | JGI IMG/M metagenome (GOLD analysis project Ga0187882, IMG submission 132991) | Peatland microbial communities from SPRUCE experiment site at the Marcell Experimental Forest, Minnesota, USA - June2016WEW_19_150 | ecosystem: Environmental > Terrestrial > Soil >... | reverse complement strand
TTCGATGATCAGCGCGTCGAATCCTGCGGCTTTCAGTTCTGCGCCGAAAAATCCGCCAGCTTCCGTCTCACCGTAGGTACCTGTCAACGGCGATTTCGAGACTATACTACACCTAGACATTCCGGCGATGGGAATTCCCGTGATAACGCTCGGAGCCACAATAATGATATTCTCAGGTCCCAACGAATCAATTTTCGGGGCAAGCTCGCGGAACAAATAATACGCGCCTAGCCCTCTTCCGCCAAGATATTGTTTATACACTGCCTCGTCCGGGTTCTCAACCTTCATGGTCCGCGCTTGAAGGTTCACTCGGGCTATCTTGCCATTATATCCGTACACCAATTTCCGTCAACCTTCCAAAGTGCCCTGCCTACGAGAACACAGACGCGGCATTGCACCTCTTGATTAGGGGAAATGTTCTCAATATAGAGGGCTTTCTGCGCAACTCCACGAAAGAGAATCACACACCCATCGAAATGAAAACTAAGCATAACCCAGGGTTCCTAGTGACCTCCGGAAAACAATGGAAACTACGAAAAGCGTTTGCATCACTGAATGTGGTATCCTCTCTTTGACCTGCAGGTATCACAGGCCAGTATTCCAAGCTATAGAGATGTCAAAACCTGCAATCTGCGGAATCGCAGGCGTGACCGGAGTACCCCGACCTTTCTTTTGGTCCTCTTCCCAGACTTTGAAGTCAAAGTACCATCCTTTAACCGAAGCCGTAGCCGACAGCTTCATGGCTTCTTCGCTGACGTTCCCGACCCCCAAGCTAGGGGGGACTCTCAAGCATTTCTGCGAACTCGCAAAGCAGACGTCGATGACGCGTTCGCACCATCGGATTTGCACAAGGCCAAGAACCAAAAAACGAAAACTTCAGGGTTTGGTTGGGCTTCTTTCGGACTGCAACAGTACGTACGTACTTGGCATTCGTTGCTCAAGGTAAGGAAGGCTTTGCCTTTCTTTGGATAAGATGTCGAAATCCAGTTTTACTGAGACCATTTCCTTGGATGGTTCCGTCTTAGCCAAGACCTTGCAAGTTGGGGACACTATCTGACTTCTGCCGAAGAAAAACGTGTCACCTTCTCGGCCGTACCTGTTTGAGAATGCAACGAAAACTCCGTTCTCGGCTGCGCGGCTGCGTAGGAACGTCTCGATTTGTTTCGAGAAGGGGTGCATGTCTGCTGCGGGGAAAATCAGTGTTTGTGCTCCTTGAATCGCCATTACTCTCGCCGTCTCGGGGAACTCCAAATCGTAACATATCCCAACACCGATGGGGCCGATGTTTGTTTGAAAGACACGAAATTCCTGTCCCGGTGTGAAGTAGGTTCGCTCAGTCGCCCATAAGTGAATCTTGCGATAGGCTCCGATTACATCTCCCTGGGGGCTCAGGATTACCGCAGAATTGAAAACTCGGTTCGAAACTGAGTCACGTTCCGCCATACCAGCAATGAGGCTGAACCCGAACTCGACGGCTATCTTGCCCAATCTCTCGGTGGTGGGGCCGGGTATCTCCTCAGCCAGGTCCACCCATTTCTCGTTCAATGAGTAACCCGTAGTAACGAGCTCCGGGAAGACGATTAGGTCAACTTCCATTTTCCCTGCTCTTTTCGCAAGTCTACTCATTCGGCGCAGATTCTCTTGAACATCGCCCAGCTTGCAGTTCATCTGAGTAACAGCAATCTTTGCGTTCACTATTGTTTCACTCCAACTTCCTTACGCTTCAATGCGTATGCATTGTTTCAATTTGTCCTTCTCAAGGTCAGCTATATACCCTCTCAGTATGCCGCTTTGGTATTCACTGCCAGGGTTCGCGCAGACGGTTCTGCCTATGTTGATGTGGCCTGGTGATTCGTGAATATGGCCATGCAAGCCGACAAGGGGTTGGTATTTCTCAATAGCGGCTCTGACGGCAGTTGATCCCACAGGCATCCTAACTAGGTCTCCCATGGTCACGGTGGGTCGCAGGTTTTCGTCAAGTTGCGGCGCGATATCTATCGTGGAATCGTAAGGTGGGCAGTGAAGGTTGAAGACTGAGTTCTTCGGGTCCTTCAGGGCAGACGCTGACTTCTCAATCATCGCGCCCAATTCCTCTTCACTGCACTCCCTCGGCGTCTTCCAAGGAGTGGGGTTGCTGAACCCGATACTGATCATTTCGTGAACTCCGTCTAAGTCTATGACCTTGTTTTCAGGGTCTACAGCAAACTTAGAGCGGTGGATTGGTTCAGCCAGCGGCGGCGGGTCATCATTTCCTAGAAGTATGAAGAGCTGGATTTTCTTTCCGGCCAGTTTCTCTTCCGATATTCTGACCCATCGCTCAATCGTCTCGACCATGACTTGCTGGAAAAGCGATTTCAGCTGTTGGGGGTTTGCGTCAAGTTCTTGCACGGTTTTCAAGTCAGTCGTGTGTGGGTAGTAGCCTGCGTTCCTGATTCGTTGCTCTAGCTCAGCCAACTTTCCTGCTTCGTTCACTTGAAGGTCCTGGTCGAATATCTGGCGGGTGTGGCCGATGTAGGTTCCGTTGCCTTGGTCGACTATGGGAATTATGGCCTTCCCCGCCAAATCCCCGGCCAGTATCATGATGTTGGCTTTGTATACGTCATACTTGCCCGCATTCACGAATTTGTTGAAGCATTTCTCGGAGCCGTGTAAGTCGCAGGTATAGAGGATCCTGGTCCGCAATTATCTGGACCAGGCTCACTCGGGTGGGATTGTCTTGAAGATTAAGTCGACGTCGACCCCGCGATGTTTCTGGTATGCCTTAGATACGAAGTAGAGTGCCGCGCCAACAAGGATGATGACCACTGAGAGAGTAATGCCGCTGTTGGTTGAGTAGCTCCAGAGTTCTTGACCTGGCGTGTGCAGGATTGTGGCCAGGATGGGTTGGAAGGCTGAGAGTATGTACACTGGAACGATGATTATCAGCCAAACCAGCCCGATCAAGGCGACCACCGGGACCGGTCCGATCTTTCCCTTCCATGGCGATTGTTCGAACAGGTCTTTTCGTCGGTAAGGCAACAGCAGCACGTTGAAGCCTGGGAAGATCCAAGTCATCGCTGAAAGGAGTATGCTGTACCAAGCAAGTGATAGGGCACTAAGACCGTAGACGGAGAAGACATAGAAAACCCAGCCGCCGAACAGTGTTATCAAGTAAACTCGCAGTGGGGTGTGTGTCCTCTCGTCGAGTTTCGAAAACCATTCCGGAACCAAGCGGTCCATTGACCACGCGTACACCATTCTCGACATCATTACAAGGTACGCTGGGCACAATGAGAACATAAGTACACAGCCGCCGATGGTGACGAACAACCACAACGGCCACAGGTCGGGCCTACCTATCAGACCGTAAAGTGCCGATGTTGGTGCAACGCCGCCCAGGGGAGCCTTGCTCGGGGCAAACCACCAAAGGTATCCCCACGCATTGACAGTGTCATATCCAAAACGAGCCGTAACAGTCGGGACAAGAATCACCCAGATCACTATCAGATAGATGGCAACACTGCCAACCATCGAGAGCAACGCATTTCGCTTCAGGTTACCCTTCAACTCACCAGCAATGTACCCAGAGTACTGGAACCCAATCAAGTCGAAGAGCCCGAAAGCGAACATGGATGGAAATACCGTTAGGGCAAGCGGCGCCAACGAAAGTCCGGCGGTCGATGCCGAGTCCATTATCGAGCCGAGTGAAGTGCTTGTGAATTTCTGGAAATTCGTCGAGAACGTCGCAGGATCCACTAAGAACGTGCCGATTCCCATGACCAAAGCCGAGAGTATCGCCAAGATGCAGAGGCTCGAGAGTATGGCGTGGAACGTGCGAGGTTTCGCCAATGCCATCAACGCAACCAGAAACGTAATGAAAGTTCCAAAAATCAGCTGATTCGTCTGAAGGGACAGCCATGCTGAAACGCCAACCCATGAGCTTTCGACGTATGCGACGCTCATTCCGGCCAGAAAGGCCTGCGAGCTCAAATTGATCATGACGAGCTCAAATGCCATGATGGCCATGTTACAAAAGATTAGAGTCCAGCTCTCAAGCCACCCCAAGAACGGATGCATGACTCTGGATGTGAACACATAGTCGCCGCCACTTCTCGGCATCACTGAGACGAGAATGACGAAAATCAATGCCATGAAGATCAAAGAAATTCCAGCAATAATGTGCGCCAAGCCAATCGGAGAGAACCCAACAATTGCGGCGCCACCGTATAGGGGCAAGAAAATAATCGCCAAAAGCACAACATTGCCCGAAAGTGCGGCGATGTTGAAGAAAGTTGCCTTGAGCGTGCTTACTTCACGGACGAGTCCAGAAGCTTGCCTAACGAATAGTTTCCTCTCAGTCAAATTCAACGCACCGAGAACAGTTGATCTTCACGGTGCGGTTGTTATTTATCACTTGTCTTTATATGGTATTTAGAAGAAGCCCGAATAATGTACCTTCTGTGAAATTCATTATCCATTGAGTCGCCTGTTTCCGAAAACTGAAGTAGACTATGACCAGAACAGTTCTCGTTGGTCAACGCGGGAAGGTAGTTTCCGCCCGGGACCACTGAACGCGCAAAGCGAAGCCATATCTCCCAACCTCCCGTATCACGTCGCATGCACCTGAAAGGAAAAGTCGCGGTAGTAACTGGATCGGGTTCAGGCATTGGCAGGGCAACGGCCATTCTATTCTCGAAGGAAGGGGCCAATGTGGTTTTGGTTGGTCGGAGGGCTGAGATGTTGAAGGAGACATTCTCAAATCTTCAGGAGCCAGGATTGATCGTGCAAGCAGATGTGTCGAAACTCCAAGAAGCGAATAGAATAGTCGAAGAGACCCTGAAGAGGTTCGGCAAGATTGACATTCTCGTGAACAACGCAGGCGTTGAGGGCCCCCACAAAACCGTTGTCGATACGACAGAAGAAGAGTGGAACTCTGTCATCGACATCAATTTGAAAGGGGTTTTCCTCTGCTCGAAATTTGCCATTTCAGAGATGAGAAAGAACGGCCACGGCGTGGTGACGAATATATCATCGAATTGGGGAATTGTTGGCGCAGCAACATCAGCGGCCTACTGTGCGTCCAAGGCGGGCGTGATTATGCTCACCAAAGCAATGGCAATCGACCATGCAGGGGACGGCATCGTCGCTAACTGCATCTGCCCAGGAGACGTGGACAGCGCCATGATACAAAGAGCCCTAGAAGACTACCCGAACCGCGAGACAAGGGCTCGTAACATTGGAAGGCTCATCAGTCCTGACGACATCGCTCACGCTATCTTGTACCTAGTCTCAGATGAAGCCGCGATGACTACTGGAACAGCATTCATAATTGACAATGGCGCAACCGCGGGCGAAGGCCCACAGTTACTTCCATCGCGGAAACCTAGAGTGAACTCAAACGAAGAATGATTGCAAGAACAGAAAATTCGCTGCCTCATCTGCCAAATGTTATAACCCAGCCAAACTCAATTGGACTAAAGGTGCGCCCAGTCGAACCCCAAGACACTCCAACAGAAGAAAAAACACTCCATAAAACTACTAAAGCAACTTGTTTCCATTCCGAGTAGTAACCCCCACGTCTCTGACCAAGACGAGGTTGAGATTGCGAAATTCTTGCGAGAGGAACTTACAGACGCGGGTCTCCAAGTCAGACTGCAGAACGTAACCAGTAAACCTTACTACAATTTCACTGCCGGGAGAAACCGCACTCGCCCTAACGTTATTGCCCGAACGGGTAAGGGGAACGGAACAAAGCTGATCCTGAACGGTCATATCGACACCGTGTCAGGGGACACGATGAAACACGCGTTTGATCCTCACGTGGTCGGCGGCAAACTCTACGGGAGGGGCAGTTCCGACATGAAAGGTGGGGTCGCCTCGATAGTGGCGGCTGCCGAGGCCATAGTGGAATCGGATCTTGACTTAGGCGGCGAGCTTGTCCTGTCACTTGTAGTTGACGAGGAAACGTCAGGTACAGGGACTCTGGAGTTTCTGAAAACCGAAACCGGGGATTTCTGCATCGTAGCCGAACCGACCAACAACACGCTAGGAATTGCTCAGGCGGGTTACCTGGACTTCAACATCTACTCCAAAGGTGAAGCAAGACATGGTCAAACCACGCTTCCGGAGCTTTGGGCAAACGCTTTCGTTCAGGCTTCAAACCTGTGCAATCGCATTCTCGCCGATAGGAGGATAGTCACCAAGAAGAAGTACAATGGATTGCTTATGAAAACGACCTTCAACTTCTCGCCGGCACCCTATCCAACTCTTCCTTCGGGTGCATGGATGACTATGGAGGAGTTCAGAATCAATTGCCTGCTCGGCGTGATTGCCGAGAGGTCGATTGCAAAGTCGACCAGGACAGAGAAGTTGGCGATGAATCGAATAAAGAGAAGGATCGCAGAGAGCAACCGGGAAGGCCAAACAAACCGGTTCGAGCTCTTGGATATCAAACCCGGGTTCATTCAGGCGCCGAATGCTTACACCAAGGCTTTCGAACGTACCATGCAATACGTTCTCGGCCACCACAGGCATAGTTACGTATACAGTTTCTGTGATTCATCGTACTTCTATCGTGCCGGAATCCCCACAGTCCTCTTTGGGCCGGGAAGAATGGAATTAGGGCATGGGACGAAGGAATACATCAACATAAGTCAAGTCAAGGATGCAACGGCAGTCTTCGCTTACGCAATTGAAAACATCCTGGGAAGTTCCTCTTCCACAGCATCGCGATGAATCGGGTGCTGTTTCGTGCATGATAGGTTCCGCCAGCGATGGGAAGACTGTCATGATGAGATTCTCAAGAAAGATACGATGAACGCAAGCAAATATAGAGCAAACCCAGACACCATTCTGCAGAGCCGCGAGGATACCCTCTCACATTGAAGACTCCTGATTTGTCGAGTTGATTCATGATGGCTGAGAGCAACCTGAACCAGATTCTATTCTTCCAGGAGATTGACAAGATCCTCTCAGCGGCGAAGGAACAAGCAGTCACCATGAGGCTTCTGGGTGCTACTGCGGTACGAACCCGTAGTGAGTCCTCCAAGAAGATGGCCGAGGAACGGATGCTCACCGACCTCGACTTTGTTGCTTACAGGAAGGACCGGCGCAAAATCGAGAAACTTCTCACCAAACTGAATTACTCGCCTAGCGTCAGCTTTAACATGGCCCATGGCGATGAACGGCTCCTATTCTTTGGAACTGATGGAAACCTGAAGATTGACGTCTGGTTGGAGGTTTTCCGAATGGCGCATACATTCAACTTCAAAAAGAGGTTGGAGCTCGACTACCCGACACTTCCACTCTCAGACTTGTTGATGACGAAGCTCCAAATTGTGCAACTGAATGAGAAGGATCTTAGGGACATCATATGCTTGCTCAGTGACCACGAACTGGGTCAAAATGATGACGACAGGGAGAAGATCAATGTTACGCGTCTGTTGGAGGAAACCAGCAGCAACTGGGGGATATACAAAACATTCACAATCAACCTGGTGAGGGCCAGGGAGCTGGGGCCGAGCTACGTCCAAAATGGAGATAGGATCCTGAAGAAGGTCGACGAGATTTTCAATGCGATTGAAGCAGCGCCCAAGACCCTATCTTGGAAGCTAAGAGCCAAGATAGGCGACAAGAAGCCCTGGTACGAGAGCCCAGACGTTCGGTAGTTAGCCAAAGAATGGGTTCAACAAATCCTCTCGTCGCAGGCGCAAGGTATGGATCAGGTCCATCCAGAAGAGAGGTAATCCAACCTGGAATCTTTGCAGCGCTCTTCTCCAATCCATGTAGTTCATGCTTCAGGTCAGCATCCCAGGATGCGATCAATATGTCTCTTCAGACGAACCTAGTTGAGGATTTGGAATATGAGTCCGAGATCTTCGCACAGTGCTTCTCAATCGTCGACCAGATGGATGGTGTCAAAGCGTTTCTAGAGAAGAGAAAACCTGAGTTCATCGGGAGGTAGTGTGGGTCTGGCATAGGTTCAGCTGGCAACGTAGCCTATGCACTAAGCGCGTACACGACCTACCCCTAATCGTGGCGATGGGAGGCCGAGTCAAGATATCCGTTTTCCCTTTTCGCTCGGAGGAGAATACCAGAGCAGAATCCTCCGGGAATACACCGTCAGTCCCGAAAGAGACAAGTTCAGAGAATGCATACTTGTCGAAGACTAACTACTTCCGTTCTGGACAGCTTGGACAATTATCCGGTATTCGATTTCAAGAACTTCATCATTATTCTGATTAACTGCCTTAGCTTTTAATGTCACAAGTCCGCGGTTATCCGCCAGAGTCTTCTTACCGACGACAGTAACATGGGATTTGACCGTGTCTCCAGGTAGAACTGCTTTGGTCCACTTGATTGTGGAACCAACAAGGGCAACAAAGCCCTCTCCGAAAAGCCCTACTGGAAGCTGATAGATCAGTCCGGTGCAGATGGAAGCTGTAAGCAGGCCCGGAACTATTCTCGATTTGAATGCGGTCTTGGACGCGTATACTTCGTCTAGGAAGAGCGGATTATAGGCACCTGTTAAAGTCGAAAATAGAACGGAGTCTGCTTCCGTGATGGTTCTGCCATTCGTTGCGTAGTGAGCCGCTTCTTTGAATTCCTCTAAGAACATTGCTTGGTCCACCTTTCTTATTTGAGAACTTACATAAGAGTTCAACCGGTAAGTAGTAGAGGTGAAGCGTGATAAAGGAACCGCCGGTCTTCACGACTGCGAGCGAAGCAGTGAGAGAACTCGTTTCCGATAATGATACGATCTTCATAGGTGGTTTCGGCAATCTTTACCCTTTTTCTGTAGCTCACGAAATCATTCGTCAAGGTAGGCGTAACCTAACGATCTGCAAACACAGCCCGGAACTGATAGGCGATCAGTTAATCGGAGTAATGATGAGTTGCAGCCTCGATACGCGAAGATAAACGATACATACTGGCTGATGCAACTCCCTGAACGATTTAGATGAAGGGGCCTCTCGCCGATCTGAGAGTATTGGACCTAAGCAGGGTCCTAGCAGGTCCATTCGCAACCATGATCCTTGGCGATTTGGGAGCTGAAATCATTAAGGTGGAAATGCCCGGCACGGGTGATGATACAAGACAGTGGGGACCGCCATTTGTTGGCGGAGAGAGCGCGTACTTTCTCTCGATAAACCGAAACAAGAAAAGTATCACTCTGAACCTCAAGAATCCGCAGGCCAAGGAAATTGCGCACAAGTTAGCTGCGCTATCTGATATGGTGATAGAAAACTTCACTCCGGGCGTCTCAGCGAGGCTCGGTCTCGACTACGAGACGCTAAGAAGAATCAATCCCAAGATTATCTATTGTTCAATTTCCGGCTTCGGACAGGACGGACCATACCGAGAGTGGCCCTCTTATGATATAGTAATGCAAGCCATGGGCGGATTCATGAGCATAACCGGAGAGTATGGAAGGCCCCCCGTGAGGATCGGTGTCGCTGTGTCCGATATGATAGCGGGATTCTATGCGGTCATCGCATTGCTGGCGGCATTGAAGGCACGCGACCGAACGGGCAATGGTCAATTCATTGACATTTCCCTCTTTGACGCTACAGTTTCGGTTATGACCTACATGGGGGAATACTACTTCGTCACAAAAGAAAATCCCCAACCTGCGGGTTCATCGCATCCAACTATCGTTCCCTATCAAGCTTTCAAGTGCCAAGACGGTACGGACCTGATCATCGCGGTGGGGAATGATAGGCACTGGGAACTCTTGTGCAAAACGATTGAAACCAAAGATCTACTTCAGGATTCAAGATTCGCTCACAATGCGGGACGCGTCCAGAATCGTGACGAGCTGATTCCGAGGCTTCAGAGTATCTTCTTGAAATGGAATAGAGACGATTTGTTCAGAGGCCTAATCGGAAATGGAGTGCCTTGCGGACCAGTCTACAAGATGAGTGAACTTTTCGCCGACCCTCAGGTACTACACCGAGGCATGGTAGTTGAAATGGATCATCCGAAATTAGGAAGTGTCAAGCTTATTGGGAGTCCCTTGAAGCTTAGTGGGACACCAGTTCAGTTTCGCACGTCACCTCCAATGCTTGGAGAAAACACTGTGGAGATTCTGGAGAGACTTTTGAACTACAAAAGAGATGAGGTCAAGAAGCTGAAAGAAGAAGGCGCGATCTAGTTGCAGGATAGATCGAGGCATGTTCTAAGGGAGTTTTGAATTGTATCTGACAAACCAGGAGGAAAAGATGGCCAAGGGGGAGTGTGGGGAGGCCGTGATGTTTTCAATGAAGATTCTAGTGGCAGTGGGCGAAGCCTGCGGAGCAGATCGGTTGGTGGAGGTTTCTCGTTGTCACGTAATGACGTCCATGGCTCCAGATATCCAACACGCTCGAATCGATCTCCTGGAGAAGTTTGCATCAGCAGGAGGAAAATACATAGTTCCGACGACGGTCGACCCAGCATCACTCGACCTTGAACATTGGAGAGAGTTCAAAACTCCAAGCGACTATTACAGAAGTGCAATGAAGCTTCTGCAACTGAATAGGAGATTGGGTGCCATCCCAAACTACTCATGTATTCCATATGAGCAAGGTCTCGCCCCAAGTTTTGGAGAAATGGTTTCCTTCACGGAATCATCTTACGTCGCTTTCGCAAACTCCGTAATAGGAGCTCGAGCAAACCGGGAGTCACAGGGCATCGCTGTGTCCGCAGGCATTACGGGAAAGGCCCCTTTGTATGGTCTACGGTTGAAAGAAAACAGGCATGGCGACGTCCACGTCAAACTAAAGGGACTAGATTCTTCTTCATTTGATGATAGTGACTATGCGGTTCTTGGATATCATCTGGGTGCAAATCTCGGACATGAAATCCCCGTCATAGATGGAATCAAACCGGGGATAACAATCGACCAACTCAAGGCGTTAGGCGCATCCGTCGCATGCAAAGGTAGTGTTGCAATGTATCACATAGTCGGAATTAGTCCTGAAGCAAGAAGTCGTCAGGAAGCATTTGGCGGAGAGAAACCAAAGGACGTATTGGAAGTGGACGCGAATGCACTCAAACGAACGAGAGAGGAGATTTCAACAGTTTCTGGGGGGAAGATTGACGCAGTCTTGGTTGGTTGCCCACATTACTCGGTCTTTCAGATCGGGAAACTGGCCCATCAGCTTGAAGGTAAAAAGGTCAGCACTAATGTGAAGTTCTTCCTTTACACCTGCCAGGAAGCGAAAGCGCTCGGTGAGCAAATGGGTTACATCAAGACAATAGAAAAGGCTGGTGCACACGTATCTGTCGGAACATGCATGACATTATCCCCAATGAAGTACTGGGGATTTAAGACAATAATGACGGACTCGCCCAAGTGCGCGTATACTTGCCCCGTTGACATCGGGGCAAATGTCATTTTCGGAACTATCGACCAATGTGTAAGAGCAGCGGTAAGAGGAATAGCGTAATGAACGAGCCTAGAATGAAGAAAGTGATTCTCAAGGGTCATGGTGTCGTTGAAGGTAAAGCTGAGGGTCGTGCCATCGTGGCAAAACATGCATTCGCCTTCCCTCACGGAGTCGACCCACGAACGGGAATCATTACCGACATCAGGCACGAATTGAGGGGCGAGAGCATTGCAAACCGAGTCTTTGTCTACCCCTACGGCCGAGGCTCAACTACGGGTGACTTGTGGATGCTTGAAACGGCGCGACATGGAAAGTGCCCTGCTGCCATAATAAACCTGGAAACGGACGCAATAACGGTAGCAGGCTCGGTATTATCATTCTTGATCTATGGACGTAGGATGCCCATAATTGAGAAGTTGAACAGAGACCCACTTGAGACCATCAAAACATCCGATTACGTCCGAGTAGATGGAAAGACCGGGGTAGTGGAGATTCTCAAAAACGATATGACGAACCGAACCAACTATGGATCATCCTCCAGACCTCTTCGTCTAAAATCACGAGAGACAGGGCTCCTCACTTGAATGGAGAGAGAGCAAGCGAAGCATCCAGGCGCAGTGAGAGACTATCTTGTTGAAGCCCGAGGAATATCACAAGAAGAATTCTACAATAGGATACTTGGGCCTGCTAGGGCGAAAGAATTCTTAGAAAAAAAGATCCAAGATATGACGGACCGCCCATGATCGAAGGCAGTCGCATACTTCGCTCAGTATTCATGTCGACTAATTCTTAGCTCATTTATACCAGTAAATTGGTGTCAAAATCCCCCGCACCATCTACTGTTCGTTTATGAAATATGCCGGACTAACGACGTCAAATACAGTGACCTCACAGCCTTTCCTTGCAAGTTTCAGCACGAGCTTTTGTCCTATACGGCCTGATCCGCCAGTCAAGAGAATTTTCAGGTTCGAATCCCTCGAGCTAATCCTATTGTCAGATCGAGAATCCTGTGATAAATCCGTCCCAAATCGCATGGTGGATCTTATGTGGTTGCCTGCAGTCTCCAATCAGGTAGAGCTCTTTCACGTCGTTTGCTAGGGCGTCATAGATTTCTCTTCGCGGTCTAAGGCCAGTTGCGAGAGCTATCGTATCCGCTTTGATTGTGTTTTTCTGGAAATTCTTGTCAATAGTGATAACGCCATCGTCGGTTACTTCTTCAACATAAGTATTGACTAATGTTATAACTCCACTTTGGTGAAGCATTTCGTGGAGCATCATGTGATTGCTCTCCCACAGATCGGTAGCTAGACCAGGTAGCATTTCAGCCACGGTCACTTTCTTGCCTAGGCTTGCTAACCAGACTGCGGTCTCACACCCTTCCGATCCTCCGCCGATAACCACGACAGTCTTTCCAGCGTCTCTCTTCCCCGAGAGAAGATCGCCACAGGTGGTGACAGTATCATTTCGTATCCCTCTGATGTCAGGGACTCGGTACGCTGATCCCGTTGCGATGGCCACGGCGTCCCACCCGCCCTTCTTGATGGATTCTGGAGTGGCTTCAGAGTTGAGTTTGAGATCTATGCTGAGTTCCTTCAGTTGAGTTTCATACCATCCTAGTAGTCTCCTGAGATCGGATTTGAACTCTGGAACACAGGCTTCTATTAGGTGTCCGCCCAATCGTGCACTCTTCTCTAATATCGTCACATGGTGCCCTCTAAGAGCTGCGACTCTAGCACACTCCATCCCAGCAACTCCGCCACCCACTACCAGAATTCGCCGAGATTTCTCCGCACGAGTTATCCTAAGCTCTTTTTCTTTAGCACAGGAAGGATTCACGGAGCAAGTGAACGGCCGACCCATCGACTCTGATTGTGATCTCATCATGCATCCTTCATGACAACCGATACATGGACGAATATCCTCCAGTCGTCCCTCTCGAATTTTCCTTGGCCAGTCCGGGTCTGCCAGCAATCCCCTGCCTATTGCAATTATGTCGGCTTTGTTCTCCTCTAGGACTTTCTCCGCCAAATCGGGAATGTCGAGCTTACCCACGGCTATGATCGGGATTGAAACAACCTTCTTGACTAAAGCAATTAGGTCCAACGAGCAACCATGTGGTTGATATGTCGGGGGATGCGGCCAATACTGACTTTCATAGCAGCCTGCGTCGACATGCAAACCATCAAATCCAGCCTTTTCTAGGCTCTTCCCCATCTCAAGTCCTTCCTCAATATCGCGGCCACGCTCGACGTATCCTCCCTGGCTGAGTGAACCTTGTTCTCGCGTTTTCAAGAAATGCTTAAGTCCATACCGGTAAGTCACTGGGAAATCTTTTCCAGCCCCTTCCTTGACAGCCTCGAGAACTTCTATGGGAAGCCTGAGTCTCCCCTCCAAATCGCCACCGTACTTATCCGTTCTCCTATTCCACAACGCGGTCGTGAACTGATCGAGAAGGTATCCTTGGTGACCATGTAGCTCCACTCCGTCAACTTCTGCTGATGCGAGAAGCTCCGCTGCTCGTTTGAAACTTTTCCCAAGTTGTTCAGTTTCCTCCGTTGTCAACGCTCTGGTTGACACGTTTGGCCTGTAGAAAGCCGGATTAACGGAAGCCGAAACCGGTTTGAATCCAAATACGTCAATTATCTCCGGCGGAATAAGGCGCCCCGTCCCGGCGGTTAATTGAACGAACAATTTGGCGCCATAGGCATGCACATAGTCGCTCAGTTCCGAGAGAGGACCTAAGCCTTTGAGGTTAACGATTGGGTAATATGGTACAGGCGCTGGTTCGACTTCATTCTCGACCTTGAAAACACCTGTTATTACTAAGCCGACCCCTCCCTTAGCCCTTTCAATGTAGTATTCAACCATCCGCTCCGACATTACTCCATCTCTATAGAGGCCTAGGGGCAACATGGGAGACATTGCGATTCGGTTCTTAATTGTGACTCTTCCGATCTTTGTCGACTCAAACAACTTATTGAAGTTCACTCAGGACTCTTCCAGAATATTGTCGACATTTGAGGAAGGTTCGTATATATGACCTGTCAAAGCATTTCAAAGCTCGTCAGACTCCTCCTCGCTAACGTCTCCCTCATCCTCTTCTTCGAAGATTGAAACTACCGACTTCTAAGCCAACTACGTGTCGCCCTTCAGTCTTTCCCTTTGCTCAATTAGCCTGCTTACAATTCTAAGAATATTGCTGGCCCCGAAGTCTATTGGCTGCGCAGACAGTGAACGCCTATCTTGCGTGTGATTCCTCGATCGAAAACTACGTTGTGATATCGCAGAAGTCCATTTTTGGTTGAGGGGATTTCACGTTTGCGTTAACGTTGGGCATAATCCCCGACCCCAATTCAATTTCTGTTGTCTTTTGTCACGAAGCTAGCATTACCTGCAGGTGGAAGATAAACACCTCGTAGGGTCCCAAGTGAACTAACCCATCATCCTGATTGAAATTGGAAGATCAGAAGAAATCAGATGCCTCTCCGTTCTCGGTCTGACATAGACTGTTCGCCACGTTCTCTCATAAACGGATGACTCATTGACAGGTCTTCACCGAAGTAGGCAGGGTTAAATTCGCATCAAACTGCACGAGCGCAATTCGGTCGTCACCCAACATGCAGTTCTGCCCAAAATGCCGTCTATCAATGATTCCAATGAAGAAGGAAAAAGCAATTGTGCTTGCATGCCCCAAGTGCGGGGGAGTAAGTAGACGTTCGGGTCCGATGGTACAGAAACTCGGAACTGCAAGGGAATCTGTCGCGGTAATCGGTAAGGAAGAGGAGAAGAGCATACAAATCCTGCCCACAATGAAAGTCAGCTGCCAAAAATGCGGAAATGGTGAAGCTTTCTATTGGATGGTGCAGACGCGAGGAGGCGATGAAGCCTCGACCCAGTTCTTCAGATGTACTAAATGCGGTCGAACATGGCGAGAGTACTCATGAAATGACAACTTGAAACGTAGCCTTCGCGCCTGTGGTCTGGTTGGTGCGGGGAGTTAGGTTTGCACCCACGTTTGAACCCGCGTAATTTTCATTCAGCGATGGGGCAGGGGATTTCAGCCCCAAATCACCGGTACATATAAGCTCCTCATCATGAAACCGGAGGCAAGCATACCACAATTTACCGGTGAATTTGTGTCATTCAACTTTTCTTGTGGGTTTCTCGGTTGAGCGTTTGCCGGTCATTGCCTTGACTTGGATTTTTACGACCGCTGTTTCCCGGCCACGTGAGGAACGATACTCTTCAACCATGAGAGGTGTCAAACTCTTGGCCGCATCCTGCCCGGCATATTTCGCGACAATGAGTCGAAGTGGAAGCGTCTTCTCCTCCGGACTTGACAGAACCTGAGCCGTACCAGAAACAACAACGCTTCGGTACGCAGTATCGTATTCGCAAAGTACCGATGCGGGGACCGTGCCCAAGAATTCGTCTACCTCAAAGCAGACATCAGGATTTTTTCGTAGGAATTCAGTTTTCAACCCCAGATCTGAACCATGGAAGTAGATAGCTCCGTTTTCGTAGGCGAAATTCACCGGAATAATCAACGGTTGACCATTCCAGCATATGCCCAAACGACCTACCTTGGCAGCGAGAAGTATCTCCTCCATTTCCCTCCGGTCTTCGACCGTCCTTTCATCAATACCGACCGTTTTCACGTAA
>Ga0187882_1002682_pt1 | contig 16022 bp, 12 predicted proteins | sample June2016WEW_19_1_3_FD_132991 | JGI IMG/M metagenome (GOLD analysis project Ga0187882, IMG submission 132991) | Peatland microbial communities from SPRUCE experiment site at the Marcell Experimental Forest, Minnesota, USA - June2016WEW_19_150 | ecosystem: Environmental > Terrestrial > Soil >... | reverse complement strand
GCGTGATGTTCGTGGTTCTGATTAACAGGCCGCTTGATTTGTAAACCTGCTCTTTTTCCGACCACGCCTTGTTGGGGTCAACTTCGAGGCCGAGAGTCGTTCCAAGCATTCCAGCCGCAAGGTCTTCGGAGAAATCGGCGGCCTCGTGCTCGTTCATTCCGTAGCCGTGGACTTCGCTGAGGTATCCCCAGTTGTTGCGGTCTTTGGGAACAGCCAGCCCGACGGACGAGCCGATAAGTCGTCCATGCTCGTCGGTATCCGACCTTGCCATAACGCAATAGCTGATTTCGCCCGGGGTCAGTCGTTTGAGACCGACCTCTTTGCTTACAACTTTGCAGCGGGGGGGCAGGATTGACGAGACCTGCACGAGGTTCTGCTGCGCCACGCCTGCCGCTCTTAATGCGTCCTCGAATGACTTGAGCCGATACTTATGGCGACCAACGCCCTTGGTTAGAAACACTCTCGTAGGAACGAGATTTCTCATTTCATTCTCCTGAGTACTAATTCTATTGTTTTATTAACCACAATAATGCCAATAACCTTTTGCTCTCCGGCAGTTTGTCCGCGCGCATTCCGGTGTGCCGTCCGGCCATAAGTCGCTGATTATATCTTTACGTGTTTCGCTTACAATAAAAATTATCCAAACTTTTTTCACGGCCAGCTTTTGCGAAGGCCGGGGCCGGGCGCAGTTTTCAAAAAGGCAGTGCAGCATTTTGTGATACTCACAGAAGGGCTTGCTGCCAAAGCTGAAATTTATCCGCTCTTGGCGGGGAAGCGAAGCAATCTCAAATAGTAATTACAGGAAATAACCGCCGCCGGATGGTTAAAGCCGACCCTGTTATGAGGACGGATTATCAAGCCATCCCCGACAAAAATTGCCCAACGCCTGATAATATGGGCATTGGCGGGGCATTGGGGGGTTTTTTGTTGACAAACCAGCCAATTATCTTTAGTATGACCGTTCTAAAGACGATTACTACAAATGCTTACGCCCATATCGTTCCCCGCAGGGGGGCGGGGGCTGTAAGTCGCCGTCGCGGCGGGGGTTACGCCGGCGAAGCGGCGAATTCAGGGTGATAGTGGCGAAGTGTTTTTGGAGACCTTTCAATGCTTAACAGAAATAATCTTGTAATGGTTGTGGGTATCGCACTGGTTTTTGTCGCTCCGGTATTTGCCGAGACGCTTGAAGGAAACTATAACGACCTGCTCCACTACCTGAATATCGGCCGGTTCGATATGGCTAAGGGTTATGCTCAGGCGATTTTGGACGGCAATGCTGCTCCGCTCGATTTGTTTGCGCTGGCCGAGGGCAACCCGCAGGGTTATGCGTTGATAGTCAAAGCCAAAGATAGTTCAACGGATACAGAGCTTGCCGGTCTTTGCGGCAAGGTTGTGGACATAATTGAGCAGGGCAGGTTCATACGTCGTTCCGACCCGAAGGTCATCCTCGAGGAAATTGCCCGGCTAAGCAGCACAAGCCGTGGCCGGCTTAACGCAATTAAACGTCTGCAAAACGCGGGCGAATACGCGATAATGTATATGCTCGATGCCCTCGGCGATGATGCTCGCAAGGCCGAATGGCCGGACGTTTCTTCGGCTTTGGGGCAAATGAGCAAAGAAGCCATCAGGCCTCTTACCACCGCTCTTCAAACCAATAACGTCGGCGTCAAATCGGAAATCATCAAGGCATTGGGCAAAATCGGGTATCCGCAGTCGCTGCCGTATCTCAAATATGTCGCTGAAAAAGATAGTTCTGCGGAGCTTAAGGCGCTGGCTGAGGAAAGCATAAAGAAAATTGACCCCGTGGCGTTGAAAGTCCCGGCAGCACAGCTTTGCTATCGGCTTGGTGAGGATTATTACTATCATGCCGAATCACTTGCTCCCGCGGCGGACGCCAATTTTGCCAATATATGGTTCTGGGACGCCAAGAACGCCCGGCTTGACAGCGAGCGGGTTGACAAAAGGTATTTCAGCGAGCTGATGGCGATGCGCTCCTGCGAGTGGGCGCTCAAGGCCGACGAGAATTTCGGACAGGCGATAGGATTGTGGGTTGCGGCGTTTTTCAAAGCCGAGTCGTACGACGTTGAGATGCCCGGCTATTTCGGCGTGGGGCACGCCAACGCGAGGACATACGCGACAACTGCCGGCCCGGAATATCTGCATCAGGCCCTTGCTCGCGCGATGAAAGACAAAGATGCCCAGGTCGCGTTGGGTGTTATAGAGGCGTTATCGACCACGGCGGGCGAAAGCTCACTGTTTTATCGGGTAGGCACATCGCAGCCGCTGACTGAGGCCCTTTCATTTGACTCAAAGGCGGTGAAATTCAGCGCCGCGATAGCAATTGCCGCTGCCGGCCCCAAGCAGGCCTTCCCCGAAAGTAAACTCGTCGTCGCCAACCTCGCGGATGCGCTTGCACAAAGCTCGGAACAGCCCTCGGACAATATCCCGATGTGGAACGGCTCGCTTGCCGATATATACGCACTTCGCGCGGCGAGAGCAATGCTGAAAATTGCTCAAACCCGCAACCCGGTTCTTGATTTGTCCGCGGCACAGAACGCACTTATCGCTGCGACGAAAGACAAGAGGGTGGAAATCCAGATGCTCGCCGGGCAGATACTTGCATATCTGAATACACCAGAAGCCCAGCAGGCCATAGCCGCGATGGCGATGGCCGAGAGCAATTCCCAGGATATTCGCGTTACGGCGTTCGGTTCGCTGGCGGTATCGGCCAAAGTTAACGGCAATAAGCTCGATGATGCCGCGATAAACGCCATTTACGGATTGGTCAGCTCAAAGGATATTGACCCCGGCTTGCGTGCCGCCGCTGCTGCTGCTTACGGCGCACTAAATCTTCCGAGCCAAAAGGTCAAGACCCTGATTCTTGACCAGGCGCGCAGTTAAAAGGCGTTTGGCGAGCGGCGGAGAAATTCTTTGCCCTCCGACTTGTCCGGCGTAGCGCAAGCGACCTGTCCTCCGTAGCTCGTTAGAGCGAAGGATGGAAGGAGGGTCATAACCCCTCAAGCCAATATCTGGCGAAGGTCGCCAAGTCGAATATATCAACGCTGCCGCTGTGGTCAAAATCAGTTCCCTCACACCAGTTATTTGACTCTTCGCAATCCGTTTCAAACCAGTTGTCTGCAAAAATGGCATAGTCAGTGAAATTGACTGCGCCGTTCATATCTACATCTGCCACCGGCCATAGCCAGAACTCGGCAAATATCTGCAAATCTTTAACATCGACAACGCCATCGTGGTTAAAGTCTCTGCCCTCACACCAATCAGGCTCTGAACATGTACCATCCATCCAGTAGAAAGCAAAGATCGCAAAGTCGCTAAAGTTCACAATTCCATCATGATTCAAATCCACAGCATAGAACCGCACGTCTGAACCGGGATCAAATGGAATATCGAATGAATTCGTCATCCCAAGTTGGATACTCCCAGTCAAGATGATTGGTGGCTGGCGACGACCGTCTCGCTCAAACGCGTTGACTTGCAGCGTATAAGTTCCTTCTTTTTGCCCTATCAGAATCATACGGTAGTTCCCCGCCACCGGCTGGAAGATGTCAGCCATATGCGACTCAGTCATGGACTCAACGTCGGAATCTGCACTGTCGTAGCCTTCCCGGGTGTAAGCCGATTGCGGAATCTCTTCGATGTCTTGTTCGGTTCCCTGGTCAAAACCCGTACGGCGACCAAGTGGGTCGATGATCAAGAGTTCCACCGCATCGCTGGCCGCAATGTCCATTCCGCTGACATCGTCGGGATCAACTATGATGCCCCGGGTCCGAAAGTAATTGCCATGACAATCCCTAAAAGTCTTATACGCGTCTAGATAATTCACGTCTGCGTGTCCTGGATCCACAATCTTGAAATTGGTTCCTCTCATGCCGGTCACCAGCACGTAGTGACACCATTTGGTTTTACAACAACCGCTTTCGCAATTCTTATTCCGGGGCTTGACACGGACAATTACGGGATGACTATTATTACCGCACAAGACACTCTGCAGGGCTGCCGGGTCTGACGTTTCAAAGCTTTTAAAGCACAATTTGGGCCGACCAACGTCAAAAGCTGCGGAGCTGACGGCTGTAGGAAACATCACGGCGCTATTTATGTCGTATCCACCGAACGCCAAGAGAGTGACGTCAAGATCGTCGGGGGTGTACTGATACGACACGCCGCACCGGTTCAGCTCGAAGTTAAGCGCCATAGCAAGCGAGGTAAGTGCGCATCCTTTACAGCGAATTGTTTCGTAGCCGACGGGTCCGCAACTCGAACTGGGAAGTACGTAACCGTAGGGCCAGTCGCCCCAACGACTGTCGCCTTGGAGCATTGGCTTGACACACCACTGGCACCCCGGGGAAAGGGATAGTGCGGTCGGAACACCGCCAAACGTTGTGTCCCAGCCCGTGGTCCCCGCCAAGTAATAGACGGTCGCATTATTGTCGCCGTTGAACACAGACGAATCAGCGCTGGGGGCGTTACCTTGGAAATAGACGCAGGTCAGGCTCCAGCAGTATTCGAACGCCGACTCCCCGATGCTGGTGACGCTGTTGCCTATCGTGACGCTGGTCAGGCTGGAGCAGCCTAGGAACGCAGAGTCCCCGATGCTGGTGACGCTGTCGGGGATCGTGACGCTGGTCAGGCTCCAGCAGTATTCGAACGCCGACTCCCCGATGCTGGTGACGCTGTTGCCTATCGTGACGCTGGTCAGGCTGGAGCAGCCTAGGAACGCCCAGTCCCCGATGCTGGTGACGCTGTCGGGGATCGTGACGCTGGTCAGGTTGTTGCATTCAACGAACGCCTCGTCCCCGATGCTGGTGACGCTGTTGCCGATAGTGACGCTGGTCAGGTTGTTGCAGCCAGCGAACGCCCAGTCCCCGATGCTGGTGACGCTGTTGCCTATCGTGACGCTGGTCAGGCTGGTGCACCACCCGAACGCATCGTCCCCGATGCTGGTGACGCTGTTGCCGATAGTGACGCTGGTCAGGCTGTAGCATTCAACGAACGCATCGTCCCCGATGCTGGTGACGCTGTTGCCGATAGTGACGCTGGTCAGGCTGTAGCACCACCCGAACGCATAGTCCCCGATGCTGATGACGTTATTACCGATCGTGACGCTGGTCAGGTTGTTGCAGTCGCCGAACGCATAGTCCCCGATGCTGATGACGTTATTACCGATCGTGACGCTGGTCAGGCTGGTGCAGTCAGAGAACGCCCAGTCCCCGATGCTGGTGACGCTGTTGCCTATCGTGACGCTGGTCAGGCTGTAGCACCACCCGAACGCATAGTCCCCGATGCTGGTGACGCTGTCGGGGATCGTGACGCTGGTCAGGGTGGTGCAGTAGCCGAACGCCCAGTCCTCGATGCTGGTGACCGGCAGGCCATTGATCGTGCTGGGGATGGTCACTGCACCGCCGGAACCGGTGTAGCCGGTGATGGTGCACGTGCCGTCGCCATTGGTCGTGTAAGTGTAATCTTGGGCTTGCACCACGCTCGCGCTAAACACAAAAGCAGTTAGTAGGCAGAAAATACAAATAATCTTCTTTTTCATATTTTTTCTCCCATCCAAAAGCGGTTAGCCGCGGCTGTGGTAATGGCGTTGGCTGCCTGCACCGCAGAAAGAAGAAATGCCATGAATGCGATTAGGTGTGTTTTAGTCATTTTTCTCCTCCTTGGATTTTCTCTACAAAACGCTTTGTCGGCTTGGTTGCAGCACATGTAGGGAATCCACCGAATTGATAGTTATTGATTATAACACGGATTTCAGCTAATGCAAGAAAAAAACAGGGGAAATTCGCAGCTCGCCCGCCGTTCGTCTGGCGGTATCGGCCCAAGTTAACGGCAATAAGCTCGATGACGCCGCGATAAACGCTATTTACGGATTGGTCAGCTCAAAGGATATTGACCCCGGCTTGCGTGCCGCCGCCGCAGCAGCTTATGGCGCACTGAATTTACCAAGCCAGAAGGTCAAGACCCTGATTCTCGACCAGGCGCGCAGCTAAAAGCGTTAGGATGTTCACTTTCTGCCCGTTGCGGCATTCGATAATTTCCTAAAGTTTCGCAAGGAGAGATACTACGGGGGAATTATGTTGTTCGGGTCCGGTGACCTCCGTATAGATGCCGGATTCATATAGTTATTTGGTTCATTTGTGTTAATAGGCCGATTCAAACTACCCCTGGCATTGGCGTCCGCGACAGCTTTATTGACCGGCTTTATCAGCAGCTCTTTGATTGTTTTCTCCACGCCAACGGTGTCATTACCCGATGCGACAAATGTATCCATAAACTTGCACCACCAGACCAGGTATGACTGCATTTTGGCTTCTTCGAAGGTTTTGGTGTCTAAGCCGAGTTCTTTGACGTATTGTTGCTGGGAAAAAGGGGTGGTGCAGATAACAAGTGTTGCGAAACTGCATACCAAAAAGCCCGCCAGGAACCCCATAAGGCCTGAGCCGATGATATTTACTGCCCTCGGGAAGGCAACCTCGAACTGGCCTATCAACAAGACGTATGCGATACCATGCAAAATCAGGAATGCGCCAGTTCCCGTTACCAGCAGCGAAAGTGCCTTGCCGTATTGCCCGTTCGTGGCAGCAGGGAAAAACTCCTCAATGACAGGCCCAATGCGAACCGCTATGTAAACGGCAACCAGTAGATTAAACAGCGTCGTCCATGCGTGGTAGAAGCCCAGCTTTATCGTCGAGTAAGCGAAAATGACAGCAATCAATATACTTATCCAGAATACTACCATAATTTTATTCGACCACCCTTTGCATTTCATCGATGCTGGTCATGCCAGTTACAACTTTGAACAGGGCCTGCTTTCGCATATTTGATTTTCCCCGCGTGTCGCCATCTTTTCTCAACTGGTCTATTGGCAGTTTATTATTCGACAGGGAGTTTTTAAGCTCGTCATCGAGGGTCAGCATATCGTAGATTCCGATTCTTCCGTAATACCCGGTTCCATAGCAATGCTCACAGCCGACCGGGTCGTATATGTTGGCGTAGTTGACCTTCTTTTTTTCAAAGATTCTTAGTTGTTCCTGGCTTAGTTTCGCGGGGGCCTTGCAGTATTTGCACAGCCGGCGGATTAATCTTTGTGAGATAATCAAACTCAGGCCCGTTGCCAGCATCAGGGGGGTAACGCTTAAATCCAGCAGTCGAATCATGGCCGAGGCGGGGCTGTTGCTGTGGACGGTTGCCAGAACCAGATGCCCTGTTTGTGAGGCCTGAAGGCCGATTACGGCCGTTTCCTCGTCGCGTATTTCGCCCACGACGATTACGTCGGGGTCTTGGCGCAGGATGCTTCGCAGCGACTTGGCGAATGTTATCCCCGCCTTGGGGTTGACCTCAATCTGGCTTGTGTTGGGCAGGACGTATTCGATTGGGTCCTCGACTGTTATCACGTTTCGCGTGTAAAAATCGATTTTATTGAGCATCGCGTAAAGCGTCGTTGTCTTGCCGCTGCCCGTCGGCCCGCACAGCAGTATCATACCTGATGGCTTCTTGATGGCGCTTTCAACGATATTTCTTTGCTTTTCAGTCATGCCTACACTCTCAAGAGTGTATATGCTGGCGTCCTGTTTGAGGATTCTTATCGACAGTTTTTCGCCGTTGAGCACGCCAGCGCTTGCCACCCGGAAAGAGACCGTTCCATCCGGAATCTTGGCGACAAATGCGCCGTCCTGTGGTCTGCGTCTCTCCGAGATATCCATATTAGAGATGGCTTTGATGCTGTTTACTATGGCCTGGCAGGTGGATGCCTCTAACTGGTTGGTTTCCCGCAGCACGCCGTCAACGCGAAATCTTACGATGGATATGGAGTCGCTTTTGGGGTCAATTAGAATATCGCTTGCCCTGTCCTGAAGAGCGTCCCATATAATTTTTTCGGTCAAATTGAGTATGTGGCTGTCTTGGCGACGCATTTTCCCGTGGCCGTATAGCTCCTTAAGCTCGGTGCCGGATGAATCAAGCAGCTTGATAAAGCTTTCTTTCGAGCCGCCCATCAGTTTTGAGGATTTTATGGTGTCGCTGATTGTCAAAAACCGCTCTTTTATCGCCTCGAAAAAATTTCCCCGCTCGGCGATAGGGGTCTTGATAACGTCTTTTATCAGGAAAACCAGCAGTGGTATGGGCCCGAATAATAGCGTCAGCGCGTTTATGAACGGCTTTTTGCCTTTGGGCACTACCAAACTGAACTCCACACGCTGGACGCAATACAGCCCCAGATACACCCATCCCACAAGAAGTATAAGCTTAAGAGGATTAAACGGTATATCCGCCGCGGCCAGTACGCCTGCCTGACCCGGCAATTCAGCCGTTGCCTGGTGTGTGGCGGAGAATAACACTTTCATAAACCAGCATTGCATACCTTCCCTCTTACCCTCAAAATATACTGGACCAGGAAGCAATTGCTAAGCACTCCAAATTAACATAAATTTCTGTTGTTGGCAAGGTATTTAGTAGTTAATGGTCCCCTGAAATTTGGGGAATTTTAGGGGTTTTAGCGTTATCAGCTATATTTCACCACCCCCGTCAGGATAAGCCGGCCTGTAGATTGGAGTGGGCAGTTCAGGGCGGATTCATTGCCGGAATCTTGCCGATTTTTTTAGAGTATTTGGTATAATGGCAGGAGATAAGCGGTGAACATAAACCGTCAAGATATTCCGGATGTGCCAGAATGAAGCTTGAAATGCGAGGACAAATGCGGCTGGAGCAGCAGATGAAGCTGGCTCCGCACATGATTCAGTCGATGGAGATACTCCAGCTGCCGCTCCTTGCGCTTCAGGAGAGAATAGAGCAGGAGCTGAACAATAATCCTGTTTTGGAAGCGGATGAATCGGCAGAACAGGCGGATACGGCCGCTGAAACGACAGCCGAAACGGAAATTCAAACCGAACCCAAGTCGGGGCCGGCGGAGGATTACAAGGGTGATGACCGGCTGGATGAAGAGGTGCGGGATTATATTGAGCATAGGGACGATTATCCGAGACCTCGGTCGGACGAGCCGGACCTGAAGCTTGCCGCGATTAATAACACTGCCGCTCTGCCGCAGTCGCTGCATGATTACCTCGAAGACCAGTGGCGGATGGTCGAGGCGGAGGAGCCGGTAAAAAAAGCAGGCAATATGATTATCGACTACATCGACGACAAGGGGTATCTGTCGGTTCGATTAGAGCAGTTGCACAACAAGGACCGGACGGATTTTACGCTTGAGGATTTGCAGAAGGCGATTGTGCTAATTCAGCAGTTAGACCCGCCGGGCGTTGGCGCACGCGACCTTAAGGAATGCCTGCTGATTCAAATTAACCAAAGTAACGAGGATGTGAGTTTCGAGACGACCCTTGTTACTAATTATCTGGAAGATATGTTAGAAAACCGGCTGCCCGATATAGCCAGGAAAATGGGTTGCTCGATGGAGGATATTAACCAGGCGATTCTTCGGCTGAGTAAATTTGACACCTCGCCGGGACTGCAAATCGGCAGAAACCATAACCATCCTGTTACCGCGGACGTGATTGTGGAATATTCCGAAGAAACGGGTGATTACACGGTTCGTCTGGTGGAGGATGGTGTGCCTCGGCTGCGGATAAGCGATGATTATGTCAAAATGGCCTCGGGTGACAAGGTAGGCGAAAACGCGAAACAGTTCCTGCAGAACAATATTCGTTCGGCGCAGTGGATAATCGACGCGATACAGCAGCGAAAAAATACGCTGCTCAAGGTTACTCGTTCGATTGTAAATCGGCAGAGGGAATTTTTCGACAAAGGCCAGTTATATTTGAAGCCGTTGCCGATGGCGAAGGTTGCCGAGGACGTCGGCGTGCATATTGCCACCGTTTCCCGCGCGGTTGCAGGCAAATATGCACAGTGTGAATGGGGCATTTTGCCTTTGAGAAAGTTTTTCTCAGGCGGCATCGAGGATACGCAGGGCAACGAAAAAAGCTGGGAGGCGATAAGAGGCAAACTGCAGGAAATCATCGATGCCGAGGACAAATCGAAGCCCCTCAGCGATGACCAGATTAAGGCAAAACTAACCGAAGCTGGTATCACGGGCCTTGCCCGAAGAACAATCGCCAAATACCGCGGCCTGCTCAAAATACCACCCGCACGTCTTCGTAAAAAATACTAAAAAATGTTGTTGACCGGGCAAACATGTTTGATACTATATGAGTATATAATCACATAGTAACATTGATGGGAAATGAATATGCCTGATTCAAAAAAACGACTGTTGTTTCAAAAACAGGCCCAAATTGCGCAGGCAATCGGCCATCCTCTCCGGCTCGAAATCATTGATTTTCTAAAGGACGGCGAGCAATGCGTCTGCGATATCGCCGAGCAAATTGGCGCGGAACGTTCAAACGTGTCGCGGCATTTGTCTGTTATGGTTGCTGCTGGGGTGCTGGAGCATCGCAAAGAGGGGCTGAAGGTCATCTATCGGCTCAAATGCCCCTGCATACTGGAGTTTTTCAAATGTATGTCGAGCGTGCTCAAGCAGCAGGTCAGAGAAAGCAGAAAACTTTTAGCAGAGCTTTAACGAAGGAGTTAAGAATGTCGCAGGGAATTGCGAAACAACTTTCCTTTTTAGACAGGTACCTGACCCTGTGGATTTTTCTGGCGATGGGTATCGGGGTCGCATCGGGCTATTTTTGTCCCTCGATTGTGAATTTCTGGAACGCATTTCAATACGGCACAACTAATGTTCCCATCGCAATCGGGCTGATTTTAATGATGTATCCGCCTTTGGCTAAGGTCAAGTATGAGGAACTGGGCGGGGTCTTTCGCAATTATAAGATACTGGGCCTCTCGCTGCTTCAAAACTGGGTAATCGGCCCGGTCCTGATGTTTGTCCTGGCGATAGTGTTTTTACGCGGCTACCCGGAATATATGGTCGGCCTGATTATCATCGGGCTGGCAAGATGTATCGCAATGGTTATCGTCTGGAATGACCTTGCCAAAGGTGATACGGAATACGCCGCCGGGCTTGTGGCGTTTAATTCGATTTTTCAGGTGTTGTTCTTTTCCGTTTACGCTTATGTATTTGTAACGGTTTTGCCGCCTGTGTTCGGTTTGGCCGGCAGCGCAGTCAATGTCTCAATTGTCCAAATCGCCAAAAGTGTTTTTGTTTATCTGGGGATACCATTCATAGCGGGCATCGTTACAAGGTTTTCTTTGATAAAGATTAAAAACAGGGATTGGTATCAAAACAAATTCATTCCCAAAATCAGTCCCATTACATTGATTGCCCTGCTTTTCACAATCATGGTGATGTTCAGTATGAAAGGGCAGTTTATAGTTTCGCTGCCTGTTGATGTGCTTCGTATCGCGGTGCCTTTGCTGATTTATTTTGTCGCGATGTTTTTCATCACTTTTTTCATCAGCGCAAAAGCAGGCGCCGGCTATGGTCAATCGACAACTTTGTCTTTGACTGCCGCCAGCAATAATTTTGAATTGGCTATCGCGGTAGCTGTTACGGTCTTTGGCATTAACTCCGGTCAGGCCTTCGCGGCCGTCATTGGTCCGCTCGTCGAAGTCCCCGTAATGCTTATGCTTGTAAAAGTATGCTTAAAAATGCAAAACCGATTTGTGGCGGCCCACTGAAACCGGATGGCCGAGGGCTGGACGAGACGCTTTTATTTCCCGATGCAAAAGCGGGAGAAGATGCGGTCGAGAATCTGTTCATCGATATTGTGCTGCTCGATGTTGCTTAGCTGGTTATAGGCGGTCCTGAGCATCATAGCAGCCAATTCCTCGCTGCCTGCCTTTATTTCCTTTTCGGCCTGGATGATATCGTGAACTGCGTTATTGATCGCCTGCCTGTGCCTGGCGGTCAACGCGATACCGTATTTATCCGCCGAGGTGGATTTACCTTGTCCGGATGTGACGGCAATTATTTGTTCGGCTATTTGTGTTTTTAGGTTATCGATGCCTGTGTTGCCGTGTGCGGAGACGGGGAGGAAATCGCAGTCGAAGAGTGATTTTAGTTTTGAGAGTCGTTCGATAATAATCTTTTCCGAAAGTAGATCGGTTTTTGTCGCGATTGCCGTGAGATTAGATGGGTTTATCAATCGGCGTATCGCAATATCTTCGGCCCATTCAGGTTTTGTTATATCGACGCAAAAGACAACTACCGTTGCGTTTCGTATTGCTTCAATTGCGGCCTGCTGGGCGAGTTCATCGAGTATATTTTCTGGTTTTATTATTAATCCGGCGCAATCGAACAGAACGCAACGACAGCCGGGAAGCTCAAATTCACCTGTAAGGACATCACGGGTTGTTTTTCGCTGATGCGAGACGATACTGCGTTGTCTGCCAAGAAGTTTATTGAGCAGCGTGCTTTTGCCCGCGTTGGGAGTTCCTGCGATTCCGACTGCGGGAAGGTCAAGTGTTGATTCGCTGCGTATCGAGCCGGCGAGAAGGTCGTTGAGCCGGTTTATTGTCTCGTTCAATTTGGCGATTATATCCGCTTTATTGGCGGGGGAGATATCTTCGGTGCTGAAATCAATGTCCGCTTCAAGCCGGCTGAGAAGGTCGAGAATTGATTCGCGAATTGTTTTTGATAATCGCCCCAGCTGGCCTGCCAACAGGTTTTCCGCTGCGGCAAGCTGAAACGTGTTCGAGGCGGTAATCACTTCGTTTACGGCTTCGGCTTGTGCGAGGTCGATTTTGTTATTTAGATATGCCCTTGCGGTGAACTCACCCGCACAAGCGGGCCGGGCGCCGAGCTTCAGCAGTCGTTCCATTAACGTTTCAGTGATTGCCTGATTTGCCCAGAGGTGTATTTCGGCCAGGTCGTCTCCCGTATAAGAATGCGGCTGGCGGAAAAGGTAAACAACCGCGTCGAGATTTATATCTGATATGCGACAGGTCGTTATGCCCGCCTTGTCGGTGACAGGCGATGTGCAAATGCGGTTCAGGATGTCGAGTGTCTGCGGGCCGGATAAACGAACAATCACCCGATGGTCATTGTTTGGTGAACTAATTGCCGCGATTGTGTTATTAGAGTTATACACATTCACTGAACGCTATACGCTGTTACTTAGATTTTGAAGAACGGTTTTGACTTCGGCTTTTTGACTTTGCCGCCGGTTTTACTCGTTACAGGGACGAAGTTTTCGGTTTCCACCAGTTCCTGTTTGGCGATGTGCTTTTTGATGTAGTATTGTTCGAGGACGCCGCCAAACACGCTGGCCATAATATAAAGATTCAGCCCCGAAGGTGAATTGTATAGCATCAGCGGGAACATCACGGGCATCATAAACATCATAATTTTCTGCTGTTGTGCCGCTTGCGAGTCGGCAGCGACCTGTGCGGGCATAAGTTTTTGCTGGAGGTAAAACGCCACGCCCATAAGAATCGGCAGCAGGTTAAACGAGTCGAGCGTGCCTAACAGGGGCAGCATTACCGCCTTGAACCGGAACAGCGCATCAGGCGCCGAAAGGTCTGTAATCCAGAAGGGCAAAAACTGCGCGCCGCGAAGGTCGATACTGGCGTAAACAGCGCCGTATAGCGCAATCCATATCGGCATCTGCACCATTGTCGGCAGCATTCCCATAACCGCCGCGGAGTGAGACACGCCGTATTTTTTCTGCACCTCGGCGATTCGGCGGTTCATCTCCATCATATTTTTGCCGTATTGTTTCCTGATTTCCTGCACCTCAGGCAAGGCGTTGAACTTCGAGTATTTGCTCATCGATACCTGGCTTAGCCGGGTGAGCGGGTGAAGTATCAGCCGGACGAGCAGGACGAGTATGATGATTACGATGCCGTAATTAGGGATAAATGTGTAGAGCCATTTTAAAAGCCAGAGGATTCCAAAGGCCAGAGGATGAATTATTGCGGCAGGGCAGCAGCAGGCCATAAAATCCATTGTGTTGACAAATCCGAGGTTTTGATACATCGGCACTTTATCGAATAGCGATTTATCTTTGGGGCCGAGGAATAACTTGAAGCTTAAAGTTTTACTCTCTGCCGGGGCAAGCGCGATAGTTGTGGTTTTAAGGTCGATGCCGATGGTTTCATCGCCGCTGTTGAGCTGGTAATCGCCGTCCGGATTTGCGAACCAGCCGGACTTGTCGGTTATCCAGTTGCAGAAGTTCATATTCGCGTCGGGTGTCGGGACGACGATGGCCGTGAAGTATTTGCAGGTGATTGCCGCCCAGATAAAGCCGGCGTTGTGCTGGGCGAGTTGTCTGCTTTCAGGTGTTGTGGCCTTTTTGAGTTTGTTTGTGTCGAGGAATGTGCTGACAATTTCGCCCTTGGTATCCCTGAAAGCTGCGATGGTTTTTCTTGAGTCGCTCCTTGGGTCGTCTCTTTTTATGCCGGCAGGGCCGGTCATCTCAAACTGGAGTTTATGTTCATCGGAAGAGAGGTTCTCTATGGTTAAATCGCAGTCGAGGTCATAATTTTTTGGGGTGACGCGATAGGTTTTTGTCAGTTTGATAACAGATTTACCTGTGGTCTTGTCTTTTATGATTGCCTCAAAGCGGGCGGTTTGTGCGCTGTTATTGGTTTCGACGTCGCCGGCTGTCCAGTCGAGCTTGTCCAAGCGTAACTGCAACTGGTTATCCAGTATGAGCGACCGGGTTGCCATTGAAAAAGCAGGCGCGCCGTCGAGGTTGACCGTCGGCGATAGTATCGCAAGCGGCTGAGGATTTTTGTGGTCGAGGTCGCCGAATTCGCTGAGTTTGGCGTCGCTTATACCGGCGCCGCGGGAGGTGAGGTCGATAAGGAACTTGAATCCGGTGTTGGGGTCGAGCGAGCCAAGGGTAAAGGTTTTGGGACCTCCGCCGACTGCGCTGAAGCTGGGTTGAGGCGCCGCCTGTAGAGAGGGTGCCTCGTCAGCAGCCAGGGTTACACAGGGCGAACAAAAAACAATTAACATCAGCGCCAAGACAATTTTTAATTTCATATCAAGCTCTTTTATCTTCCTTCTTCAAGCCGGTCGGCGTTAAATGTGTCAAGCTGTCCCATCGCCCTGATTTTGTCGGCTGTGGTTTTATAATCGTATTCGAGGCGGACAAAATGCACCTCGTTTTCCTCGATGTAAACGTAGCTTGCGCGGTTGTCGCGGTCTCTGGGCTGGCCCACTGAGCCGATGTTTATAATCGCCTTTTCGTCTTCGACAATCGGATATACGTTGCCTAATTCGTTGGGCAGGTAAAAATCCGGCTCATCGAGGAATACGCCCGGCAGATGCGTGTGGCCCACGAAACACAGGTGCTTGACCCGCTCGAAAAGCACGCGGACCTTAACTGGATTGGTATAAACGTCGTCGGGAAAGATATACTCATTGATGGGTCTGCGGGGCGATGCGTGTATAAAATCGATGGTCGCCGCGATGTCGCCAAGCTTTGCCTTGAAAGACCTTCTCATAGGCAGCTTGCCTAAGAATTCCCAGCGTTTGTCTTTAATCGGCTTATCGGGTTCGCCCTCGAGATTGAAACGTGTCCAGAAGCTGGCCTGTTCCGCGCCGTAATTGAAATTTGTCGGCTCATAAAGCGTGGCGTAATCGTGGTTGCCCAATACGCACCATTTGGTCTTGTTGAGGACCAGGTCTAAGCATTCCCTCGGGTTTGCGCCATAGCCAATAACGTCGCCGAGGCAGTAAATGGTTTTTATGCCGCGGTTTTCGATGTCCGCCAGGACGGTCGTCAGCGCCTCGATATTCGAATGTATATCACTTATAATTGCAAACATATCTCACTCACGGATTGCCTTTATACCATCAAATTGCCTAACGTAAACGTAACTTAATAGCAGAAAAACCGCAAAAAGGCCAGTGTATTTGTTGGTTTTTCGCGATTGTTTACGGCCTGCTTCAAAATGCCGGGACGGGTTCTATTTGGTTGCTTTGGATAACGGCGGTGATATAATACCCCAAAATAACATGTTATTTCGATAAGGGGATTACCTTGGCTGATACGAATTTGCTCGAAGCAAGCGGATTAGTGAAAAAGTATTCGGGAAGGGCGGTCGTCAACGGCGTCTCAATCTCAATCGCCCACCGCAGT
>Ga0187882_1002681_pt1 | contig 16026 bp, 12 predicted proteins | sample June2016WEW_19_1_3_FD_132991 | JGI IMG/M metagenome (GOLD analysis project Ga0187882, IMG submission 132991) | Peatland microbial communities from SPRUCE experiment site at the Marcell Experimental Forest, Minnesota, USA - June2016WEW_19_150 | ecosystem: Environmental > Terrestrial > Soil >... | reverse complement strand
CCATAATGGTGCAACTTCTTTCAACATTGGGGGAGCGCAAACAACAATCAGTGGTCTCTACCAGCAATTAAAAGTAAAGCTGACCACTTTCAACATGCTGGATACCACCACCATGACGATCAAACCAAATAAATATGCACAGGCTGATCTTGCCGTATTCTGGAATTTCATGCTAATAGATGCTGACCGCAGTATGGGTGTTCACAATTATCAGTATACCCACGATTTGCTGCAGGCCGGAATTGATCATTTTATTACAAAAGGTTATTAATCGTTTTTTATATGGATGAAAAGGCTTCAGAATTTCCCTGAAGCCTTTTTTTCGGTATTTAACGTAAATATCTTATTTTTACTTTTGATATTATTATTGTCAATTAAAAAAACTTTTCATCATGCAAAAGAAAATCTTTGGTGGTTTGTTGGTATTCCTGATTGGAGTGTTGATTATTACATCTTGTGCTAAAGACACTGTCGTACATGCACAAATCAATCCCAACCTGAAAATCAGCTTTAAAGATACTATTCAGCCGATCTTCACAGCCGGTTGTACGGCTTCATTCTGTCATTCGGGAACTGTAACCCCAAACTTGCAAACAGGACAAGCTTACAACAGTCTTAAATCGGGAAACTATATCAACACTGGTTCACCGGCTCAAAGTATAATTTATACAGAAATGGCGCCCGGAGGAGGGATGTCAAGTCATTGCACAGCCAATCAGGCCGACCTTGTTCTTGAGTGGATCAAGCAAGGTGCATTGGACAATTGATCTGGTCATTCATTTTTAATAAATTTTAATCAATATGCATAAATTTATACCTGTTTTTATGAAAAAATTTCTTTTTGGTTTGATCTTTTTTTTCACGAGCGTTGGCACTGTTTTTGCCCAAGATTCCATCCCTGCAATAACAAAAAAAACCTTGGTAAAAGCCCCATTTGAAAGTGGTTATTTTATTGATGATCAAACGGTTGCACTACCTCCGGCTCATTCACTGCAGTTGATAATACAGCATCGGTTCGGGACGATCCAGAACGGGTGGACCGACTTGGCTGGTATTTGGGGCGTTTCCAATATCCGTTTCGGACTCGATTTTACCATCAATAAAAATGTATTGATTGGATTGGGCACAACAAAGAATAAAAGGATCCAGGACCTCCAACTAAAATATACCTTTCTGCGTCAGCGCAAAGGTGGGTTTCCATTTACCATGGCAGTTTATGGTAACATGGCAATTAATTGTTTGAATAAATCGAGTTTTGGTATTGATTTTAAATCGCGAGACCGTTTTTCTTATTATGGCGAGTTAATGATTGCAAGAAGATTCTTCAAAATGTTTTCCGTCCAGGTCGGAATTGCATGGGTTCATTATAATATTGTGGATTCGGCCATTACCAAGCAGGATTGGCACGTTAACTCAATGTACAACGACAATCTCCAGATATCCGGGATCGGTCGCCTGAAGATCAGTCCGCAGACGTCCATCATTGCCACTTATTCTCAATCTGTTCTGACCTATTTGAACAGGAGACCCTGGCCGAATGCCGGACTGGGAATTGAGATTTCAACAAGTACCCATACATTCCAGGTCTACTTTGCTGCCGCACAAGGTATTATTCCGCAGGAAGTAGCTTTTTACAATGATAATAACCCCTATAACGGAGTGATCCTGATTGGATTTAATATTACTCGTTTGTGGACTTTTTAATTAATATCAAATGTTTAACTTTAAAACATTCAAATCAATGAAAAAAACACAGAAAATGATTACTCTACTCGTGATGATGATTACCGCAGTAGTATTTGTGCTTGGGAATATGGTTAACGCTCAACAGGCAAAAGCAAAACCATGGCCTGTTCCTGATAAGAATAAAATGATAAAAGCAGCTGTTAACCTGAAAGACGCCTCCGTGATCAGCAACGGAAAAGATCTTTGGGCGAAGAACTGCAGAGCCTGCCATGGCGCCAAAGGTTTAGGTGACGGCCCCAGGGGAGCTTCATTGAAAACTTTCCCGGGAGATTTCTCCGGAGCGGCTTTCCAAGGCATGACTGATGGCGAAATATTCTACAAAACTTCAACCGGGCGTGATGAAATGCCAGTCTATGAAAAGAACCTTCCCGACGCAAATGACCGTTGGGCGCTCGTGGCTTTCATGCGCACATTGAAAAAATAAGATTTTATAATCATAATTTACATTATTTTTCCCCTGGAAATTTAATCGCCCGAAATGGTAAATTGTGCTTTCTAAAATCCTTTCTAAAATGAAAATGCCAAAATCAGTTTCCAATTGGATTAGTATTATTGGAGCTATTCTTGCCATTAATAGCTTTATACTTATTATCATTCTTTTTATAGAGTCGCTGTTCACCAGTCATGATAATCCGTATAACGGGATGTTTACCTATATTATACTTCCTACCGTCCTGTTGATCGGATTGATCCTGATTCTCATCGGAATGTTTGTGAAACGCCGCAGGAAAAGCAAGGAAGGCGAATCCAGGTGGCCGGTACTGGATATGAACAGCAGCAGGCAGCGTCACCAGTTATTAATATTTTCGATTTTCACATTCCTTTTCCTGATTGTTTCGGCAGTAGGAAGTTACGAGACTTTTAACTTTACCGAATCTGTTACTTTTTGCGGCAAGCTTTGCCATAAAGTCATGGAACCGGAATATGTAACTTATCTTCATTCACCCCACGCACGCGTGGCCTGCGTGGAATGCCATGTGGGAGAAGGCGCCGACTGGTACGTAAAATCAAAGCTGTCAGGTCTTTACCAGGTCTACTCTGTCTTATTTCATAAATATTCACAACCGATCGGAACGCCAATTAAAAATTTGCGTCCTGCACGCGAAACTTGCGAACGCTGTCATTGGCCTGAAAAATTTTATGCCCCGAAACTGGATAATAGAAGGACCTATCTCACCGACAGTCTGAATACCGAATGGAATGTTTCCATGTTGATGAAGATCAGCCCAAATTACAATACCATGGGACTGTCCGGTGGTATTCACTGGCACATCAACAAAAATATGCGGATTGAGTATGTTTCATCTTCAAAAGATAGAGAATCCATCCCCTGGGTGAAGTTCACCAACCTGAAAACCGGTGAGGTCCAGATCTTCCGGGATACAGAGAATCTGCTTACACAAAAAGCGCTCGATACTCTCGAGCACAGAATTATGGACTGTATGGATTGTCATAACCGACCCTCTCATTCTTACAAATCAGCCCCGGTTTTTGTTGACGAGGGGATTATGAAGGAGGAAATACCGGCAGAACTGCCTTTCATAAAAAAAGTCGCGATGAACGTCCTGAAAGGCCCATTTACAGATAAGGATTCTTCTTTACGTTATATCCGCGACAGTATTTATAATTTTTACAAAATGAAATTCCCCGTCATCTTTGCAGGCAAAAAATCTTTGATCGACAAAGCCATCGCAGGCATTACGAACGAATTTTCACTCAATGTCTTTCCTTATATGCGTGTGACTTCAAACAAATACCTCAACCATATCGGGCACCTCGAATCAGATGGCTGTTTTCGTTGCCATTCAGACCGTCATACGTCAAAAAAGGGGAAAATGATATCCAAAGACTGCAAATTATGCCATTCCTTCGTTTCCCTGGGGCCTTCAAACAATATTCAATACAGTTCTTTCGATAAAACAATGGAATTTATACATCCGGTGGATGTGAAAAACAACTGGAAAACATACTTCTGTACTGAATGTCACCGTAAACTTTATCCATAATTATTCTAAATTTGATCTCTTGGTAAGAATATATCACCCAGAAATTTGTGTAGCTTTGTTGAATGAAAACGAAAAAAATTCCCTTAAAGGCAAGAAAGGCGCTTGCAGAAGGTAACATCCTGGAGGCAAATGCGATTTTAGGTGATTATTATTCTTTACAAGGGACGGTAATTAAAGGTAGCCAATTGGGAAAAACCCTTGGTTTCCCAACAGCCAATCTTAAACTGAAGGAGATTTCACCTTTGTTTCTTGCGAATGGAGTTTATGCTGTCAGAATTCAACATCATACGGGACTTTATAACGGAATGGTCAACATCGGGATACGTCCAACCTTTGAACAACACGAATTAACAATAGAAGTAAATCTGTTTGATTTTTCTGATGATCTCTATGGGCAGGATTTAATCTTGTTTTTCGTTGCCCGGATCAGGGATGAAAAGAAGTTCCCCAACCCCGAGGCATTAAAAACCCAGATCTCCATTGATAAACAACGAATACAGGAATTACTGACCGGTAGGTACCAGGCGGATTCCAACTCCAAGTAATGCATTGAGCTGCAAACGGGGCACGAGAGTTTCGATTTCGATCCGTAACATTCCTTTTTTTTCCATTCGCAGCTTCTTTTTAAGGGTAATGATGGCTGTGCAGGAATCCTGACAACAGTTCCCGGTAAACCCTCCTGTTTTATTCTTCAATAAAAATTTATACTCTTTGATCCTTTCTTCCCCGGAGGGCGTGGTCATGATCATATTGAACTCAAGATTATCAAACTCATAGTTTTTCGTATGATTGGCAAAAAAATAAACATCATAGGGTTTGTCAATATCTATGATCGGGATATCAAACCTGAGTTTTTCGAACCGGTTCCATGTCTGGTCTTTAAATTTATGATACTGGATAATTTCATTGCTCTTTTTACACCCTGAAAAGAGAAGAAGAATAAGTAATCCGTAAATTAAAGTCTTTTTGTTCATCGTTATTCTATGTCATTGTAAATACTGTTCTGATCCCGCCTGGAATTGGATCTTGTTCTCATTGAGACTCCATTTTTTTTGGTTCATGGCTTTTCTTCTTTTTTCATCGCTTCCAGTGCCGGGAAAATGAGGATAAATGTCGTTCCGGAACCTTCTTTTGATACAAAGCTGATCTCTCCTCCCAGGCTATGAATAATGCTTTTTACAATGGCAAGACCTAATCCCATTCCCCCGGATTTTGTTGTAAAATTTGGTTGAAAAATCCGGTCTGATTGCTCTGTTGAGATTCCACCGCCACTATCCGATATTTTTAAACTGTATTTTGTATCTTCAGATTCAAGTTCAATGCTGATTATTCCTTCTTCTTTGTTTCCGATCGCCTGAACGGCATTATTAGTCAGGTTGGTGAATACTCTCAGGAGTTGTTTTCTGTCGCCCAAGATTGTATGCGGGACGCGGCTATCATATCGGAATTCGAACCGGATTCGTGAAGTGTCCTGGTAAAGTTCTTTGACATTTTCAAGGATTTCATTGAGATCAATGTTTTCCGGTTGTGTGACCGGCATCTTGGCAAAATCAGAAAATTCAGAGGCAATAGCTGACAAGGATTCAATTTGTTCCGTCATGGTTTTTATGAACCGTTTCAGTCTTTCATCCCAATCTGAGGAATGATCTTTCCATGCTCTCTCAAGATGCTGAACGCTAAGTTTCATGGGGGTAAGCGGATTTTTAATTTCATGCGCGACCTGTCTTGCCATTTCTCTCCATGCCGTTTCTCGTTCAGATCTGGCCAATAAATCGGCGCTTTTTACAAGTTCATCAATCATCTGGTTGTATTCATCCACTAGTTGTCCAATTTCGTCTCTGCGTTTCCATTCGATCTTTTCGTTGTGTTTTCCAAACGACAACATGCTGATGCGTGATGCCAGGATTCTTAGAGGTCGGCTGATATAATTTGAAACGAACAGGGCGAGAAATATTCCAACAATAATAAGAAAGACATACACATTGATGAAGGCGACGAGAAACGCAGAAATTTCCTTTTTCAGGTCATCCTGACGGGCAAAATAGGGTAGATTAAGATATGCAAGCAGTTGATTCTTTTCATTGAAGAATGGCATATAGGCTGAATTGTAGCCATTTTCACCTATCTTTTCCCTATGAAAGTAATACGAATTGTGCAAATATTTTAGGTGAGAAAAGGCTTCCCCGTTCATAAGCTCAGAAGACAATCCCTCCTCGAAAATCTCCGGTCGCGAGGTGGCAATTAGTCTTCCTTGTGGGTTATAGAGGTTAACATCAACGAAAAAGATATTAGAAAATTCCGTCATTATTTCGTTTAATTCCTCCTTCCCCAGTTCTGAAAAATCAGTTGAACTCCCTATTTTATGTTGCAATTCAACAAGCAGGGAATGCGTACGTTCACTAAGATTTTCCTGGTTTTTAGCCGTATTCAGGTTGATGATATAATAAACAATAAGCCCTCCGGTGATCAACAAGGATATGCCCAGTATACCCGACATGGATAGTTGCAACCGGTCGCCCAACCGAAGGAAAGAAATATTCATCACATCTGAAAACCGGATGATCATGAAAAAAAGTATTGAAAAGAGTGTGAAGAAGAAAAAAAGATAAGAAAATGGTGCAATCCTGTCCAGAAGAGAGCTTTCTTTTCTGCTGATAATGAGTATATTATTCTTGTCGATTGGATAGCAATAGTGGTTGTAACCTTCCATGGAATAATAATGTGCCACTGTATGATTCTGATCTACGACATGATCGAGTTCCAGGCTGTATTGGACCTTCCCAACCCGGTGAGTCAGTTTTCCATTTCTGTAATATGCATAAGAATAATCGGAAAGATCAAGAGTTTGTCCTTCTTTTCTATCGATCAATAATTCAGGATATCCTATATCTTTAAAAATCAATTTAGAACTTATTTCGATGTAAGCATTTTTAATAATTTTTGATTTTTTTTGACCGGTCGTAACCGGGAACACGGCAAGGTAATTTTTATACCCATATCCATAGTCGAGGAAATACATTGACTTGCTCATGGTTGGCTTGCCAAATTCATTGATAATATTTTGAAAATAAGTTTTACAATTGATGATATAGTTATGCGGTTGTACTCTTAAAGTCTTTTTCTCTGAACAGATTGTTGCCTGAAACGTATAGTTGTTCCAGTATCCTCTGAAATAATTGCTTTGTAGGTACCGTTCAACGCTATCTTCGATTTCTTCTGAATTTTGCCGGGTACTGTCGGAAATGATGTTCATGAACAGGGAATCGTCCAGGATTTTTTGTTCAGTTCTAGAGAACATTGACTCTGCCAAAGCATCTCGGGTTGTACCCAATTTCAAGGCTAAAAGCTTTCGTTTTTCTTTTTCTATGGAACTATTAAACTGATTCATTACGATTGTTCCAGTCACCGAAAAGAAAATAAGATATAGAACTATCCTGGAAAGGGAGGTATTGGTTATTTTTTTTCTTTTGTTGTTATGAATATTCCTGATTCCTATAAGGTCGAAAAAGGATTGAAATAAACGAATTCCAACCAGGAAAAATGAAAGGAAGACTGCTGAAATGATGAAGCAACCTACGATGCTCGAAATATCCAGGCTTGAAATATCCTGGAGGTTAAACGGAATTGTTGAATTTACAACCAGGTCATGAATAATTTCAATGATTGCAAAATATCCGGCAAGGATCAGGAGAAGCAAGAAAACTGCAACTGTTATTCGTATGTTTTTTTTACGGTTTTGGGTTTTCATAAACCCAGGGTAATGCCTGAAAAACACATAAGAAAGGAAGAGGAGCAGAATGCTGTTCACCAGTAAATCACCCAGGGATGGAAGAAGAAGGGATGAAGAAAAGGATTCTGGCCCAAACAGTTTTGAATCGTATAAAACCTTTGGCAAATGAAAATAAAACTGAATTACGCGGATAAGGATGACATCTACGGTAAAACTCAGTAGAAAAAGTACCATTGAGGGAAAGAGATATTCCAGCCGGTAATATAACGTATAAAGTGAAACCAGCAGCAGGATAAAACCAGCAAGGTAGAGCAGGAAGAGGACAAATATCTGTGTTCGCGGGAGGTCGGGGTTCGTGGGGATCTTCAAACAGAATAGAAACCTGCCATCGGCTGTGAGAATTGAATTCCGGCCATACCGGATATCAAGGTCAGTTCCTTCCGGAACTTTAAATTCTTTTTCGAAATTATTTTTTAGGTACTCATTCTCAAAAAGATATTGATTCTTAATCAGGATTTGTCCGATATATATTTTTGAAGAATCATTTTTCCTGATCACCTCATACCAGCCATTTTTCTGTTTTTCAAAATAACCTGTATCTTGAATGAATTTTCCGGATAATTTTTCCAGGCAGGAAACAGAATTTGCCGACCAGTAAACCAATGAGTCATTTTCATAGACAAATAAAAGTATCCCTTTCTTATTATATAACTCCTGAAATTTATGTTCCAGTTCAACCTGGTTTTGATCTTTCTGTTGAAATGAAATTCCCTTCAATTTTTCAATTGCTTCTGAAAGTAATTTTTCTTTTTGATGAAGAACATGGGTAAATTTTTTCGTGACATTTTCCGGACGTTCCTGAATAGAAAAAAATCCTCTCAAGATCACTGCCAGAAAAATCAGAAGCATCCCAGCGAAAAAATAACCGAAAAGTTTTCTATTATCGATTCCTTTATGATGGATCATTTCATTTTATGAAAAATCAGTATAAAAAAGTTCTTTTATTTTACTTATAAAGAACGATTTCCCGAATTTATACTGCCATGAACTATTCCATTTGTATTTTATATCATGATTTTCAGATTTTCGCTTTCTTCAGGACAAAAATCAAGCTTGAATAATTTTTGTCGTTCTTTTTTGCAAATTTATTTGACCTTATCCCATTTATAACTGCTTTGAAATAATTTTTTTTTTCTTTTGCATTTTTTTCACTCAGGAGGGAAATGTAAAATGCGTCGAATTTCATAGGAATTATCTTATCAATTTGTAATGCATGGTCTTGGGCAAGAATTTGCAAAGTTCCCCGGGAAAAATGATAAAGATGTCTTGGAAGGTCATAGGCTGCCCAGAATTTTCCATAGTACCGGGCATCCCAGGAATTACTGTTTGGAACGGCAATAATAAGTGTTCCATCGGGTTTCATGATTTCCACGATTTTATTCATCCGTTCATGAAGAAGATGAACGTGCTCTAAAACATGCCACAGGGTAATGACATCAAATTCGGGATGGGATAAATTGTCGAGGTATGCTTCTTCGTGAATATCCAGTTTGTATTCTGTTTGCGCAAAAAACCTAGGGATTTCACCAGGTTCGATCCCTGTTACATCGAAACCATTTTTTTTACAGAAAAAAATAAATTCACCGGTACCGCATCCAATATCCAGTAATTTTTTCCCCTTGGAATATTCTTTTACAAGTCTATATTTCTTCTTTATTAAGAAATTCCGTACCTGCTTGTAAAGAAAATTCAAACCGCTCTTTTTACCGGCATCATGCGAAATATAATCAGGCGATTCATAATATTTACTGATCTCATTTGCTTCCGGTCGAGGGTTTATAAATTTCATTCCACAACTGTTGCAGATTACGATCGTGTATTCTTCTTTCGTCAGAAAAAAATCACTGCTTTGCAAAAATGGAGTAAAATTTGATTTTCCACATACCGGGCAGGAGATTAGTTTTTCCATTTTTATCGTTTGCGTTTCACGTGAAACAATTTTATCTGCCAAGATAAACAATTAATACGGAAATGTCGGCAGGAGAGACCCCGCTAATTCTTGATGCCTGTCCGATGGTTTCCGGTCTTATCTTGGAAAGTTTTTCCCGTGCCTCCATTGATAATGAATTCAACCCATGATAATCAAAATCAATCCGAAGCGGGATATCTTCAAATTTTAATAACTTATCTACAATTTCTTGTTCTTTTTCGATGTAATTTTCATATTTCACCAGGATTTCGGCTTCTTCCATTTCTTCGTCCATAAAGGACCCTGAATCGCGGAATTCCGACAAAGTCTTACTTCCCTTGGAGAGATCAAAAATACTTAGTTGAGGTCTCAATAACAATGTAGCTAATTTCGCTTTTTGAGAAATGACCTGTGTATTATTTTGTTCCAGGACAGAATTTATTTCTTCAGGAATAATGTTTTCTTTTTTGAGGAAGTCGATAATCTTATTAACATTTTTTAATTTTTCTTCTACTATTTCCATACGTTCTTTTGAGGCAAGTCCGATTTTATAGGACAATGGCGTGAGCCGGTGGTCGGCATTATCCTGCCGAAGTAATAATCGGTATTCTGCCCGCGATGTGAACATCCTGTAAGGCTCATCTGTTCCTTTTGTGATAAGGTCGTCGATCAATACACCGATATATGCCTGTGAGCGGGTGAGTATAAAAGGAGGTTTGCTGGTAATTTTAAGATGTGCGTTGATGCCAGCGATTAATCCTTGTGCAGCGGCTTCTTCATAACCTGTGGTACCATTGATCTGCCCTGCAAAAAATAAATTTTCTATGATTTTGGTTTCAAGGTTAAGCCTTAGCTGATATGGTGGGAAATAATCATATTCGATAGCATAACCCGGTCTGAAAAATTTTACATTTTCAAATCCCGGGACTCTTTGTAATGCTTCAAACTGAATCTCTTCAGGAAGAGACGACGAAAATCCATTTACATAGTATTCAATTGTATTCCATCCTTCCGGTTCAATAAAGAGCTGATGTCGTTCTTTGGTCGAAAAGCGTTCAATTTTATCCTCAATGGAAGGACAATACCTGGGTCCCCTGCCGGAAATTCTGCCCGTAAATAAGGGTGACCGGTTAAATCCTTTCCGCAGGATATTATGTACTTCAAGGCTCGTATAAGCCAGGAAACAACTTCTTTGTTTGGTTAAATGAGTTGTCCCTGTAAAAGAAAATTTTCCCGGGATGTTATCTCCTTTTTGTTCTTCCATTTTTGAAAAATCCAGTGACCTTCCATCTACACGCACCGGTGTGCCGGTTTTCATTCTTTTTGATTCGAACCCTAGTTGTACCAGATTTTCGGTCAGGTCAATGGAGGCGTTTTCGCCAATTCTTCCTCCTTCAAAACTTTTTTCCCCGATATGAATGATGCCATTGAGAAAAGTGCCGTTTGAAAGGATTACCGCTTTTGAACGAAACTCAAGTCCTAATCCTGTTCTGACACCCACTGTTTTCCCTCCTTCAACCAAAACTTCATGAACCATATCCTGCCAGAAATCAACATTCCTGGTTTGCTCCAGCATTGATCTCCATTCTTCTGAAAACCGGAACCGGTCGTTTTGAGAACGCGGACTCCACATGGCAGGCCCTTTTGATTTATTCAGCATCCGGAATTGTATCATCGTACGGTCAGAAACGATACCTGTATAGCCACCCAATGCATCAATTTCACGAACGATCTGACCTTTGGCGATTCCACCAATTGAAGGATTGCATGACATCTGTGCCATGTTCGTCATATTCATCGTAATCAGCAAGACTTTCGATCCAAGATTGGCAGCCGCTGCTGTTGCTTCACATCCTGCATGGCCTGCGCCTACAATAATGACATCATATTTGGGAAATTTATACATGTTCCACGTGAAACATTCGTTCATTAAACAGGTTGCAAAGATACGAAATGCTAACTAAATCGAGACTTTCCAAGGGTCTAAGATTGACGGGCGTGGTGAATGCGCATCAAAATCAAAAGAATTACGAAAAAACACATTATTTGAATTATAAAACGCTGATATTATGCGTCTTAATATGTTTTTTCTTAAATTCATAGGAAGTATCCGGCTATTCTGACGACTTAGAGTTTTTCCAGGAAATGATCTTCCCGTTCTGTCATGATTTCCTTCTTCTTCTTTCCATGATCAGAATAGCCGATGAGGTGGAGAACACCATGAACCATGACCCTTTGCAATTCTTTTTCAAAATCCTGCCGGAATTTGGCGGCATTTTCTTTTACCCTGTCGATGCTGATAAAAATATCGCCGGAAATAGTATCGGTGTCGTCCTGGTATGGAAAAGTGAGAATATCGGTAAGCGTTTCGTGCTGCAGGTAGGTTCTATTTAACTCAAATAAGTATTCGTCGCCACAGAAGATGAAGTTGATGTACCAGGGTTTTTTCTTTTCTTCCCGAATAACAACATTCAACCATTTACGAATGCCTGTTTTATTCTTCAGAGTAAACGGAATGCCCTCACTGAAAAACTGGATCGAGAAACTCACATCCTTTTTATTAAGCCAGGGATTTTTGTTTATTGAAATATCGGTGTATCTGTGATATCCTGTTCAGGGTGGTTTCCTGATTTATGCTGGAAATAAAAAATACGATCTCTACAACATTTCCTTTAGAATTATAGGATACCTTATCAGCCAGCGAGCGGATCAGGAAAATGCCCTTTCCAACATTTTCCGTTAAACCATTACCGGTTTCAATAGGGTTCGGTACATTCCTGAAATCAAATCCATCTCCCTGGTCTTTTATCGAAAAGCAGAGTCCGTTGGGCACGCTTTTAAAAGAAATTTTCACTTGTTTGTCCGGGTTGTTTTTATTTCCGTGCAGGATGGCATTTTTAACAGCTTCGAGGATAGCCATCAGGATGTTGGCATAATAAGAATTAGTAATGTAATATGCCTCGCAGATCTCGTCTACGAAATTTTCCACCCTTGTTAGGTTTTTGTTACTGGAAGGAATTTTTAATTCTTTAAAAATCCGGTTCATAAAACTATTCAAATTTCAAAAAATAACTATTTATTTTATTTTTGTAATAATAATTATAAGACGGTTGAACAGTTTTTAACAAATCTGTTGCAGCATTTTTTATACTGTTATACTTTAAATTTGAAAAAGGGTTACTTATTTGTGGGGTTTTTGCCTCTGTAGATTGTCTTTTTTCTTCTTCACCTCTTTTCATTTCTGCTTTTTCTGATTCCAGCATGTGCGTCAGGATTTCCTGCTGTCTGTTGATGGTCTCTTGAATGATTTTCTTATTGACAAGGTCCTTTTGCGTTTCTTCCATTTTTTTCATCATATCGCTTATAGATCCTGCGTCCTTGATGCCTTCTTCATTGAGCTGGTCTGCATATTTGCTCATTTCGTTCCGGATCGCTTCCTGCTGGGCGGCCAGTCTTGCCAGTTTTTCACTCATTCCATTCTGGCCTGAACTGCCTGGTTTTTGTTGTCCGTTTTTCATCGATTCTATTTCCTTCTTCAACCCCTCCATCTGCTTATTAAGTCTTTCCTGCATTCCCCGCATAGATTTCATCGACATTTTATTCCTTTTTCCGCCAGGTTTGTTGCATTTTCCTGAACCTTGCTGTGAACTCATCATGTTTTGGTTCGCTTCCATTTGTTTCATCACATCCGATAGCATCAGAGCCAGGTTATTTACAGAAGTCATTATGAATTGCTGTTTTACAGCTGCAACAGACACATTTCGGTCGTTAAGGTTTTTCACGGCATCGCTGATATTTTTGTTGATGGAAGAAATCTCACGGAGAATGAACGGCTTAATCATTATTTCCCTTTTCCCCAGTTGGTATAGAGAATCTTCTACTGACGCCAGGTCTTCCTTCAGGTTATTCTGATCCTGGATCAGCTTAAGATACTTAGGATCGCTTTTATTGATGGTTTCGGTATGGTTCATTTGATCTTCCTGGTCAAAAGATATTCTGACAAGATTTTCGAGGATCTGTCGCAGCATAGCAAGGTCTTCTTCGTTTTGCATGGACTCCATTTCATTTTGCGCCTCCCGTAGTTTCTGCGACATGGCGTTCATCTTTTTTGCAGCATTCTTTTGCGATTTGCTGGCGGCTGTTTTATCGTTTTTATCCATTGACTCCATCGAATTGCTTAACTCATTGTCGATTTCCTGTTCATCCTTGCTCAGGTCAGGTAATTCGTTGGGTTCCTGAAGTTCTTTGTTTTTTTCCTGTAGTTCATCCAGTTGTTTCTTTGTATCGTCAAATTCCTTGTTGATCTCTTTTTGCTGGTTTTGAAGCTGGTTTTTGTCGGTTTTTTTATCCTGCGTCGATTCGGACAGTTTATCTTGTTTTTCTGAAAGTTCTTTCAGTTTATCGATCGATTCGTTGAGTTTTTTTTCAAATTCCGCTTGTTTCAGGAGTTCCAGGTTCCGGTCGAGTTCTTTTTCAACATCTTTATTGCTTATCTTCAGTTTTTCAAGCATCTGGCTGACTTGGTTTTTGTCAATTTTATCGAGCATCTTCCTCAATTCCTCGGTTAGTTTCTTTGTGTTCTCGTCCATTACCTCATTAAACAGTTCGTTCAGCTGATTTTGTTTATCGATGATCGATTGATCAACGTTTTTGAATTGCTCCTCCAGATTGTTTTTCTGCTCGTATTGCTGCTGAATTTTTTGCAGGTTTTCTTTGATCTGTTTTTGTTTATCCAGAAGCTCCTGGATCTGTTTTTTGTCCTGCCAGGTGAGTGTGTTTTTTTCCACCAGTTTCTTGTTCAGTTCATCGATCTTTTTCTGCAGATCTTTTGCTTCTTTTGCCGAATTCTGGATGCTACTGGCAATATTTTGTTCTTGCTGTGATGTGGTTTTTTCGATCTCTTCCAGTGTTGGCGCTTTATATTTCAGCAAACCCGAGCGTGCGCATTTCGGTCCGTGTAATCCATCGTTATCACAAACTTCAAAATAATAATCCAGTTCGTCTCCCGGGTTTTTCACCCATTCATTGATATCAAGTGAATAATAAAACGATTGCTGGTTTAGTGTTTTATTGAACTGCAGGTTCGTTGTTTTAGTTTCCTTGAATGAAGTATCACTCCCGTGGATCAGTGTACAAGTGAATGCCAGCCGCGAAAAACCATAATCATCTCTGATCACGCCCTGGAAAAACATTCGCGATAATAATACTGAGTCTTTCTGCTGATCGACCGTGATCATAGGATAGCCATCAGGTATTACAGTTATCGTATAGGAAAGCGAATCCTGCTGCCGTTTGTAGGAATTTCCTGTTTTCATCGAATAGAAGGTGTTTCTGGAAAAAGCAGCACTATATTCGAAGGTATTGCTTTCCTTCTTATTCAGATATTTTGTTTCATTGTCGAAACGCACCAGGATAAGATCGACATCTTTTGTAAAAAATTTCCAGTTCACCCGGGTACCTTCCGGTATGATCAGGTCGCCTGTATTTTCAAGGATTTCATTTTTCCGGTTCAGATAGGGCGGATAGGCTAATTCTGTTTCGAAACTTAAAATTGTTGGTTTCGGATAAACCTTCAGTTCAAATTCTTCCGATTTATATTTACCGGTTTCCAAACGAAATTTTTCTGATTTCTGAAGCGTTTTAAATGTATATGAAAAGAGGATCCGGTTTATTTTGTTCAGTTTATAGGAAACTCCTTCATTTTCAATGAAAACCTCATCCGGAAGTTTATCGCCGGTAACCTTGACATTCAGGGTAAAATCTTCCTGTTGGAATGCTTCCAGACTTTTATTCAGGATCAGCAGGTGGTAAGGCATTTCTTCGACAAATACTTTTGAATGGTGAAGAATCCTTACAGATGGTTTCATGAGCATGGAAGGAGCGATAAGCAGAAGGAGCAGGAAGATTAAAAAAGGTGGAAGTGCATATTTCAGGAATTTTTTGTTTTTTGAAAGGTCGATAGCGCGAATGAATGGGATCGGCCTGAGTTGGATGATTTTTTGGTTGATGCCTGCTTTAAGTAGTTCAATGTTTTCTTCACCTGATTCTGCAAGTTTCTTCAGTTGCAGTGTGTTTAGAAGTTTGTCTTTGATCTCTCCGAAATGCTTTCCAATGATCATTGCCGCCTGGTCGTGGGAGATAATTTTTCCGATTTTTCGGATTTTCAGTAGCGGATCTACAACAAAAATTAGTACTGTGGAGCTATTCAGGAAGACAAAGAGGTAAAACAGTATTGATCTGGAAACTGTTCCAAAGTGCCAGAAATACTCAAGGATAACAAAGAGTAGATACGAAACAAACAGGATCGCAAGAAACAGTAGTGATCCTCTGATAAGCTGGTTTCTGTAATATTTCCTGATGAATTCATCAAGTTTTCGGATCAGTATCTGATAATTATCTGTCATGATATTTTATACTTCCTTAAGAACGGGAATTTTTGCCATTTTATTTTCGTTACAAAGGTATTTCATTCCTGAATTTTCTTATTTGAATCGCTGAAAAATTAAGCTAATTTTGCTTATTTAACTAACATATCATCGGATTAATGTTACTTTTTTTTTCGGATAATAAACTGG
>Ga0187882_1002677_pt1 | contig 16040 bp, 15 predicted proteins | sample June2016WEW_19_1_3_FD_132991 | JGI IMG/M metagenome (GOLD analysis project Ga0187882, IMG submission 132991) | Peatland microbial communities from SPRUCE experiment site at the Marcell Experimental Forest, Minnesota, USA - June2016WEW_19_150 | ecosystem: Environmental > Terrestrial > Soil >... | reverse complement strand
TTGCGCTCGGGAGATCGGGCCAATCAACTCCTGATGGACCGGCTGAATGGCAGTGGAGACCTGTACCTCACTCACACCAAGCTCGATGGCAAACTCACCCTCCGGCTCTGCGTCGGCCAAACCAACACGCAAGCCCGCCATGTGGAACGCGCCTGGCAGCGAATCCAGCAAGAGACTGGAAAGCTGGGGAATTCCTGATACCGTGTCGGCTAAGATGAGCGCTATGGCGCGGGAAATTTCAGCGGGCGGCGTTGTGCTTCGGCAGATTTCTGGAGTCTGGCACGTCGCCCTGATTGAGCCGCAGAAAGATGAGCCGCAGAAAGAAGCTCCCAAGCCTGCTCCCAAACTGGCAAAGACGCTGCGCCAGCGCAGCCCCGCCGTGTTCGCCCTCCCCAAGGGGCTGGTGGACGCGGGCGAAAAACCGCAGGCTGCCGCAGTACGGGAAGTGCGCGAAGAGACCGGCATCGTGGCCGAGCCGGTCACCAAACTCTCCGATAACAAATACGTCTACGTCCGCACCTGGGGCGATGGCAAACGAGTCTTCAAAGTCGTGAGTTTCTATCTGATGCGTTATGTGTCCGGAGAAATCGACAACCTCACTCCCGACATGCGGATCGAAGTCAAGCGAGCGCTCTGGGTGCCTCTCGCCGACGCAGCCAGCCAGCTTGCCTACAGCAACGAGCGCAAGGTGCTTCGCCAGGCACAGGATTACCTTGAAACACGAGGGTTCTAGTACCGTGAAATAGCTCATTTCTGGCGGAAATTTGGCGCCCAGATTCTTTCTCGGCCTGACTGTAATAATCCGGCCTGGCCTACGTCTTTACTTATGAAAGAGATGTACAGGAGGCGTAGCCTGTTGAACGTACTGGAGGAACCGGCAATCGCGATTCCGGACGAACTCGAGCGAGCTTTTCGGGTTCACCACGGCCTTGTGTTCCGGACGGCCTACCGGATCACGGGCAATGCCGGGGACGCGGAAGATGTGTTGCAGACCATTTTTCTGCGACTGCTGCGCCGGGGCCGGAACGCCGATACGCTCGAAAACCCCGAAAGTTACCTGCGCCGGGCCGCGATCAACGCGGCTCTGGACGTGGTCCGATCGCGACAAGCCGACCATACGGTCCCATTGCCTGAAGAGCCTTCCGGCCTGATGCAGACCGAACCGGCGCCAGCCGATGTCTCCGGCCTCCGGCAGGCCTTGACCCGTGCCCTGGCTCAGTTAAAGCCGCGGCCGGCGGAGATCTTTGCGCTGCGCTTCCTCGAGGGCCTCAGCAATCCGCAGATTGCGCAAACCCTCGGCATTTCACAAGTGCTGGTGGCGGTTATCGTACATCGCACTCGTCAACAGCTCCGCAAGGAGCTTCGTCCGTACCTAGGAGACAGATCATGAAGGATCAGAAATTCGACCGGCTACTCTCTGAGATTCGAAACGAACACGTGGACGACCAGGTGGTTTCCCAGGCTGGCGAGCGCGTCTGGAGTTCGATCGCTGGTTCTGCAACTGCCGAACTCAACATGCACAAGCTGCGGAGCTGTGAGGATTTCCAGACGCTCATCCCGGCGTATTTTGGCGGGAATCTGCCCGAGGCTCGCAGGTTGCTGTTCGAAGATCACGTGCACCAGTGTGTCGCGTGCCGGCACTCCGTCGAACAGGCCCGCAAAGGCGAACTGCGGCCGGCGTGGCAACCGAGAATGGCGCCTCGCGGTTTTCCGGTGCGGCGGTGGGCTATGGGTGCAGCCGCGGTCATCGTCGTAGGAGTTGCGGCGCTCGCGCTGCTCAACGGTCTTTTCCCGGGCCAGCACGCCATCCGCGGGGCTGTCCAGAATGTGGACGGCTCATTGTATGCCGTTTCTGACCAGCAAGTGCGCGTGATCCCGGCAGGCTACCAGATCCGGAATGGAGATGAGATCCGTACGGCAAAGGGTTCGAATGCAGTGCTTCGGCTGCTCGATGGATCGCTGGTTGAGATGGATGAACGCTCCGACATTTCGGTGTCTCGCGAATGGAGAGGAACCACGATCCATTTGGACGGTGGCCATATCATCGTGCAGGCCGCGAAGCAGCGTACTGGCCGCCTTTATGTCGCCACCGACGATTGCCTGGTATCGGTAAAAGGGACAATCTTTTCCGTCAACCACGGGACCAAGGGGTCTCGCGTGGCGGTAATCGAAGGCGTGGTTCGAGTGGCCTATGGCGAGCGGACCACCGAATTGCGCGCCGGCGACGAAGAGACCTCCAGCTCCAGCGTCTCCAAAGTCCCCATCCAAAACGAGATTGCCTGGAGCCGCAATTCCGCGAAATACCTTGCACTCCTGGGAGATTTTGCAGTCCTGCAAAAGCAGTTTGAGGCGATTCCGGGACCGGGGTTGCGTTACAGCTCCGACCTTCTGCCCTACGTTCCAGATCATACGGTCGTCTATGCCGCGATTCCCAATCTGGCGGCCACTCTCGGCGAAGCCAGCCAGCTTTTTCAGGAACGGTTGCAGCAAAGCCCGGCGCTGCACAGCTGGTGGCGAGAGCAGCAGGGCGGAAAGACGCCGAAACTCGACGACGTGATCGACCAGTTGAAAACCTTCAGCAGCTATCTGGGAGACGAGATCGTATTCGCGGTGGCGAAAGATGGCCCGGCGTACAGTGCGCCCGTCGTGCTCGCCAGGGTCCGGCAGCCCGGGCTGGAGACCTTCCTGCAAAGTGAGACAAGACAGCTCAATACAAATCGTACCCAAGCTGCACTTCAGGTTGTGCGGGACCCCTGGGCTGTATCGTCCTCGCCGGGCCGGCCTTTCTTGGTTTATCTGAACAACGACATGCTCGTCGCGAGTCCGGATGTCGCAGAGCTGCAGCGCGCAGCGACGCGAATGCAACAGTCCAGTGCCAGTCATTTCACCGAAACGCCGCTCTATCAGCAGGTGGTCCGGTCCTACCAACAGGGTGCAGGCTGGCTCTTCTGTGCGGATATGGAACAAATTGTCGCGCAAAACGTACATGATGGCAGTAACAACCAGCTACCTCCGGGAATAGGGGACGTCCGATACCTGATGATGGAACGTCGCGAAGTCGGAGGTAAGACGGAAAATCGCGCCGCGCTGACGTTCGCATCTGAGCGGCGTGGCGTGGCGTCCTGGCTGGCCGCACCCGCTTCCATGGGTGCGTTGGAGTTCATTTCGCCCGACGCGAGCATGGTGACTTCGGTGGTCATCAAGAGCCCCAGGAGTATCGTGGAAGAGCTGTTCCAGACGATCGGCAGCAGCGACTCGAACTTCCCTCGGGAGCTGTCGGAGTTCGAAGCGAAGACCGGTGTGAGCGTGCTCGATGACATCACCGCGCCCCTTGGCGGTGAGGTAACTATCGCGTTCGATGGCCCGGTGCTGCCAACGCCAAGGTGGAAGGTAGCTTTCGAAGTGTATGACCCAGCGACCTTGCAGTCGACCATCGCCAAACTGGTCGACAGTTTCAATCGAGAGACAACCCAGCCGGATGGCTCGCTCCAGCTCACGAAGCAGCAGATTGGTTCCCAGACCTATTTCATCCTGCGCAACCAGAAACAACCGAATTCTGAGATCGACTACACTTTCGTGGACAGTTACCTCATTGCGGCGCCAGACATTGGCACGCTCTCCCGAGCCATTCAGGACCGCCAGGCTGGCTATACTCTGACGCATTCACCAACCTTTCAGGCGCTTCTGCCCAGTGACGGATACACGAATTTCTCGGCGATCTTCTATCACAACATAGGTCCGGTTGTGGGCCCGTTAGTAGAACAGATCAAAGCAGTCGGAACGCTCACACCGCAGCAACAACAGTCCATTGCTGCGCTTCAGGCAAACACTGCGCCGGGCTTGATCTACGTCTATGGCGAGCCCGACAGAATCGTGGTCGCAAGTAACACTGGCTTCATGGGCTTCGACCTCGGTACTCTTATGACGATGGGCCACGGCGGCCCATTTCTACCGCAGATGTTTCTGGGGGGAGCCATAAGTCATCCCGGCTCGACCCAGTAGTCCATGAGTACGGCGATCCAACGCGGAGCGGCAGCTGGGACGAATCAGCAGACCGCTGCTGCTCCGCAAACGCCGATCATTGAGCTGCAGGGACTCTCCGTCCGGTTCGGCAGCCGAGAAATCCTGACGAAACTGACCTGTTCTCTGCACGGGCGCGCGATTGGCTTGCTTGGTCCAAACGGCGCTGGCAAGTCCACCCTGATCAATACCCTTCTGGGCTTCTACACGCCTTTTTCCGGGTCTGCCCGCGTACTGGGACACGACATCCGGACGGATACCAGGGGAATCCGCAGTCTGGCCGGCTACATGCCCGAGAATGAGGCCTTCATCTCGAAAATGAGCGCGGTTTCCTTTGTTCAAATGATGGCGGAGCTTTCCGGCTTGCCTCCGTCGGCGGCACTCGAACGCGCGCACGAAGCCCTGTTCTCTGTCGGATTGGCCGAGGCGCGGTATCGTGAGCTGGGAACCTATTCGCTCGGCATGAGACAGTTGGCGAAGTTGGCCCAGGCGATCGTCCACGGACCCAAGCTGTTGATTCTTGACGAGCCCACCAACGGTCTCGATCCGTCCGCACGGCAACGTATGATCCGCATGATCCGCGACATCCGCGACAGCAAGCAGTCGCAGATCGTGCTGTGCTCGCATCTTCTGCGCGATGTCGAAGATACCTGCGAAGAGGTGTTGATCCTCAACCAGGGCCGGATTGCGCATTACTCGAACCTGGAGGAAGAGCGCAAGGCAAACAAGAGATTCCTGGAGCTGGAAGTTTACGGCGCCAACGGCGATTTCACCGAAGCAGTCGAAAAGCTTGGCTGCGAGTGTGCCACGACAGCGAATCGGCTGAAAATGATCCTTGCCGACGGGGTCGAGATTCGTGACATTTATCGCATCGCCGCGGAACGCGATGTGCGGATCCGCCGGCTCAATTTTCGCCGCGATACTTTGGAGGACATTTTCCTGAAAGCGATGGAGAGTTGATATGCAGTATCTGAAATCGAGGCGTTTGGAGAGCTATCGTGGCGGTTTATAGGCGCAGTTACACGTCGTACTCTGGCGCGCTTACTCCGGCGTGGTCGCGTTGCCTGGTTCTCTTTCGCTATTCCAGGAGAAATTTGTTCCGCTCGAAGCTTCAGACCGGACTCTTCGTACTCTGTTTTTTCTATCCCTTGTTTTGTCTCCTCACAATCTACCTTGCTCATAACCTGAGCTTTCTTGAGAGATTCGGCGTCGGCAATCAACTCGTCAGAATCGACAACAAGTTTTTTTCCTTTTCATGGACGTGCAGGGGGTGCTGGCGTTTGTGCTTACCGCGTTCACCGGGCCTGGCCTGATTTCGCCTGACATCGCCAATGGCGCGCTCCCTTTGTACTTCTGCCGCCCGTTCTCCCGTGCAGAATACGTGCTCGGCAAGACCTCCGTCTTGGCGATCTTGCTATCGCAGATTACGTGGATTCCTGGGTTGGTTCTGTTCGTCGTCCAGGCGAGCCTCGCCGGTTCTGCTTGGACTTGGGGTCATCTTTGGATCGCCGGCAGCCTCATCCTTTCTTCATTGATATGGATCGCGATTCTGTCGCTTCTCGCCATGGCCCTCTCGGCTTGGGTAAAGTGGAGAATCGTCGCTGGCGCACTGCTGCTTGCGGTCTTGTTCTTCGGAGCCGGCTTCGCACAAGCCATCAATGCCGTGATGCGCACCCAGTCGGGCCGCTTTCTCGACATCGCATATCTCATGGCGACGGTCTGGGCCTCGCTATTCCGAATTGATACCGATCGTTCGATTTCTTCCGCGGAAGCGTGGATCGCTTTGCTCACTTATTGCGGAATCTGCCTCGCGCTCCTCGTGCGAAAGGTACGGGCCTACGAGGTGATCAAGTGAACGATCGCATCGTTTTCGAAGACGTCTCGAAGTTCTACGGCGAGATTCTCGGCGTAAACCGCGTCAATCTCTCGATTCTTCCGGGCGTGAGCAGCTTGGTGGGTCCCAACGGTTCGGGCAAGACTACTTTGATGAACTTAATGACCGGTTTGGTGCGTCCCACACGCGGGCGAATCCACGTCCTGGGCCACCACCCGGACGAACCGGAGAAACTCTTCAGAATCCTTGGCTACAGCACGCAATTCGACTCCTTCCCCAAGGGATTGACGGGATTTCAGTTTGTTTATTCCTATCTTCGACTTGGAGGCAGCGATTCCCAAACTGCGGACCAACTCGCCTGGCGTGCTATTGAGCGCATGAATCTTACCGACGATGCAGGCCGCAACATCGCAGGTTACAGCAAAGGGATGCGCCAGCGCGTCAGGCTCGCTCAAGCCTTGTGTCACAACCCGCGAGTTCTGGTCCTGGACGAGCCTCTGAACGGCCTCGACCCGCTGGCTCGTACGGAGATGATCGCGCTCTTTCGCGCGGCGGCGGCAGACGGTTGTTACGTGATTATTTCGAGCCACATTCTTCACGAAGTCGACGCCATCTCGGACCAGGTCATCCTGCTGAGCAATGGGTATGTTGTGGCTGAGGGTCCAATCCACAGCGTACGCAACGAAATCCGGGAGCATCCCGCGCAGATTCTCATCCGCTGCGATCGGCCGCGAGATCTTGCCTCCAAGATGATGGAGTCCGAGCACATCATCGAAGCCCGCATCCACAACGACGAGCGTGGCCTGTTGATCAAAACACAAGATGCGGACCGGTTCTATCTCATGCTGAATCGCATCGCGTTGAACGGGATTGAAATCGAATCCGTCGCCCCCGCCGACGACGATGTGAATTCCGTTTACGAATATCTGATCGGCAACGACGAGGTGGTGCGATGACGGAGCTCTGGTGGGCGCAGATCAAGTCTGTCATCCGCCTGGAAATGAAGAAAACATTCTTCGCGCGGCGCGGCCTTTGGATTTACATCCTCGCGCTGCTGCCGCTGCTGCTCTTCATTGCTCATGCCGCCATAGCCTCCCGCGAGCGAGAGCGAAGCAGTCACATCGCCAGTCAGAGTGAGAAAAAGTTGACTTACCAGGACCTGCTCGCCGTCAGATCGGGCATGACGAGCCAAGAGGTGATCGCGCTGCTGGGGAAGCCGCCGATACGTTTTCGTTGGAACCAACGAACGCCAAATCTGGCGATAAGCGCAGCTACCGGCACAGGCGGCTCCGGAACGCCGGTGAATCTGTCCTCGGCATACAACCTGAACGGCATCTACACCGACACCACAACCTTCACGACCGGCGGTCTGGACGGTGAAGGTTTCGCGTACTCGTCGAACCTGCTGACCGCGAATCGAATTCTCAATGGCGTTCAGTTCAACTTTGGGCCCGCGAATCAACTCGATGCCGTCTCTAGTACCGGCCAGCCGATTGGCCTGCCCTCGGGCCAATTCACCGCACTGCAACTGCTCGCCACCGCCGCCCATGGACCCGTGTTGTCTCAGACCATCACCGTAACCTATACCGACAGCTCCACCAGTACATTCACGCAAAGCTTCAGCGATTGGTGCAGTTGTAGTACCAACCCCGGGCAACAACCCGGCGAATCTCTCGCGGTGGTGATGCCCTATCGCGATTTAAGCGATGGCACGCAAGACGGCCAGCCGTTCAACTTGTACGGCTACACCTTTGTTCTGAACAGCGCCAAGACTGTGCAGAGTCTTACCTTGCCCAACAACCAAGACGTCGTTGTTCTCGCGGCCACTTTGACGAAGCAGAGCCTGGGAACGCAGGTCAGCCTCTCGGGGCCGGGTTCATTCGTGAATGTCCCTCACGAACGGTACCATTACTCGGACGGAGTCAACGATCTAACCCTGGATCTGTCAGATGGCAGGGTTGAGGGCATCGAAATCCGGACCGCGGTATACAGTCTGGGCGAGGATTCCATCGTTTTCGCCGGGGTATTCCAGTTTTTCTATCTGCGCCTCGCGATCTTCTTCGGCTGCCTGGGAATCTTCATGAATCTGTTTCGCGGCGAAATCCTCGACAAGAGTCTCCATTTTTACTTTCTCGCGCCGATCCGCCGCGAAGTGCTGATGGTGGGAAAGTTCCTGGCCGGATTGCTGGCCACTTGCGTCATTTTCGTGACCAGCGAGTTGCTCCAGATCGTTGTCTTCACCTGGCAGTTCAGTCCGAATACGCGGGACCTCTACCTCTATCACAATCATGGTCTGGCGCAGGCTGCGGCGTATTTGGGTATCACCGCCCTGGCCTGCCTCGGTTACGGGGCTTTCTTTCTGGCCGCTGGAATGTTGTTCCGGAATCCGATTCTGCCGGCAGCGGCGATCTTGGTTTGGGAGGCAGTGAATCCGTTCCTGCCGGCATTGCTCAAGAAGTTCAGCGTCATCTACTACCTGAAATCGCTGTGCCCGGTGGACATCCCCAGCCCTCGGGGTACGCCGCCGCTGCTGGCGCTGCTGGTTTCCAATCCCGATCCGGTCTCTGCCCCCGTCGCGATCCTTGGTATCGTGATCGTGGCGCTGCTGGTCTTGTACGTGTCCAGCTTTCAAGTCCGACGTATGGAAATCAATTACACAAGCGAGTGACGTTCCCCTGCGGCGATCGATTCGAAATCCCCCGACTTCTGACTGGCCGAGCGGCTCAAAGTCAAACCGTGATACACCACTCCCTTTCTAACGCGGGTCTTCCGAATGCCCCGCCGCAGCAAGTCGTTGGTGTTACGCTTATAAAGCTACGTTCCTGAACTCTGCTTTTCTGTGCCCGGAGACTGCCATGCGCGCGCTGTTTTGCATCCTCCTCATTGCTGCTGAAATGGCATTTGCGATTTCCATGAACGCCCAAACATTGTCCGCCACAGGTACGGCTCCCAATATTGCCAACCCTGCCGCTAAGGCGGAGATGGCGAACCGCGTCCGCCTTGAATTCCTGCATGCCTGGAGCGGCTACAAGCAATACGCCTGGGGCCATGATGAGCTGAAGCCACTGAGCAAGAGCTTCCACGATTGGTATAAGAAGCCGCTGCTCATCACCCCTGTAGATGCGCTCGACACGATGCTTTTAATGGGATTGAAAGAACAAGCCAATGAGGATCGAGAACTCATCGCAACAAAGCTTTCATTTGACCAGGATATCTATGTCAAGAACTTCGAGATCACTATCCGCATGCTCGGGGGGTTGCTCAGCAGCTATCAACTCAGCGGTGACAAGCGACTGTTGGCGCTGGCAGAAGATTTGGCAAATCGCCTGCTGCCTGCGTTCAATTCTCCGACTGGCATGTCTTATGTGTACGTGAACCTCAAAACTGGCGCGGTACGAGGAGAGGAAAGCAATCCGGCGGAGGTCGGCAGCCTGCTCATCGAATTTGGCGCGCTTAGTAAGATCACAGGTAAGCAGATCTACTACGACAAAGCAAAACATGCCCTTGTCGAAGTCTACAATCGTCGTTCTCCGATCGGCCTTGTGGGTTCGGGCATCAATGTCAAAACGGGTCAATGGACCGATACCACGAGCCACGTCGGCGGCGGCATCGACTCGTATTACGAATATCTGCTGAAATCGTACCTTCTATTCGGCGATAAAGACTGCCAAAAAATGTGGGAGAGCAGCATCAAAGCACTGAACACATATATTGCCGACCAAGCGCCCACCGGGTTCTGGTACGAGCAAGTGGACATGAATACGGGCAAGCGCGTGAGCACGGACTTTGGCGCTCTGGATGCATTTTTCCCCGGCGAACTGACGCTTGCCGGCGATCTCGTCCGTGCGCGCCGGCTGGAAGACTCCGCTTATAAGATGTGGACTCTGTTCGGCATTGAGCCGGAGGAGATCGACTATTCGAAGATGAGCATCGTGTACAACGGTTATGCTCTTCGCCCGGAGATCGTCGAATCCGCGTTTTACCTCTACCGCGCTACCGGCGATCCGCGTTACTTGGAAATGGGACATACGTTCTACGACAGCTTGGTGAAGTACTGCCGGACCGATGTTGCCTACGCTGCGCTCAAGGATGTTCAGGCGAAGACCCAGGACGATGAAATGGAGAGCTTTTTTCTGGCCGAGACTTTGAAGTATCTTTACCTGCTCTTCGCCCCTGCCGATACGGTCGACTTGAAGGTAGTGGTATTCAATACTGAGGCGCATCCGATCCGCAGGACATGGTAATTTTTCGTCAAAGTGCCGCCCCAGATCAGCGGCGAAACAATGAGCCAGGCGACAACTCATGCATGGTGAAGCACCGCGATCAGGGCCAACATCCCTCCGATGGTGTTTAGCAGGATGTGTGTATAGATACCCACCCGAACGTTCTTGGTTTTCCAAACTCCAAACACGATAGGCAAAGAGACAAAAAACAACGTGGGCAAATTGTAGGGTTGCCAGAAGTGGTAGACCGCGAATAAAGCGCAATTGAGGAAGGGCGCTGCCCACCCAAAGCGTGACATTCGAGGCAGCAGATAGCCACGAAAATACAGCTCTTCGACGATGGGACCCAGAAATCCATCCAGTAACAGTCGAGCAGAAAACACGATGATAAGCACGGAGCGGCTGAACTGCGCATATTGCCGAACGTCTGAAAAGACAAACCAGGCGGGTAACCAGGAGAACGCGGCGTGTTGCCAAAAGCGGTCGAGGGGCGCAGACAACGCGAATCCTGCAATAGACAAGATGCATAGCCCGGGAACCGTCAGGAGATAACGCGAGCCACGCCAATCCTGCTGGTAGAGCACAATTCCCTCAAGCGACCAGCGACCGTTGCGCCTCTTCCCCTGTAGCAGAAGGTGCCCCATTTCCAGTGGAAGGAGCGCGATGGCGACAGCAAGCAGCAAAGCCGAGAAGGTGGGGAGATGCAGGCGGACGGCGAGGGGGACTAAAGCAAGATAGACGAGGAAGCACAGCGCTCCCGGAGCCAAGTGCAGCATCAGCAACTTGAGGAAGCCGTACTGGGGAACGTCGATAGGATCAATTCGTTGCGAAGTTACTGATGAGGCAGATGGAACGTTCGTAGCATCGTTTTCGCGAGACGGCAGTTCAGGCGTGAGCGATGGTTGTGACGTCGTATTCCTCCTCCGAGCACATTTTCCGAGCACATCAGATTGCTTGTAGCGCAGCCTTCAAGAGCGCGGCCGCAGGCCCTAAATTTACTTCCGGGTTCATGACTTTCTGCAGCTCAAACCCGCTAATCACAGCCACGAGAAAACGGGCGATTGTTTGCCCCTGCTTGCGTGTACGTTTTGGCGGTGCATTGATTACGATTTGAGAGAGCGCGTCCAAAAGCGTGGCTTCGGATTGCCGAAAAAGTGCCGCGAGTACGGGGGTGTGAATTGCTTCAGCCCAGAGCCTGACATCCAGTCGGAAGACGGGCAGAGCCTCGGGTCGGTTTAATTGCTGAAGCATTTGGGCAATGACCTCCGACAGGTTCTTACCCCTGCAGTGGCTGAGCCATTCTGCCGTCTGGCTTCGGCCAGCTTTGGCCAAGGCCTCTACTATGCTTTCCTTGCTCGCGAAATAGAGGTATACGGCGCCGGGACTAAGCTTGGCCTCGCGGCAGATGTCGTGCATCGAAGTCCCGTGAAAACCGCTACGCGCGAAACAATGAAGCGCGGCCTGCAGGATTTGGCGGCGGCGGCCGGTGCGGTGGGTGGCGCTCACTTTTGGCATACAAAACGAATATTCGTTCTTTTTTATGGGGTTGTCAAGCCGATGGAGTCGCGCCCGCCGGACGCGCGTCAGGCGCAAAGTTAGCCACACCCGCCCGGCCGCGCGGAAGAATAACTGAGAACGCAATTCGGCGTCCGGCTGTGGTCCGGCCCATTGCCGAATGCGAGGGATCGGCTGTCGTCGTAGGTCGTAACGACGCCCCTTACTGTTCCGCCCAAGTGACGGCAACTCGGAAGCCATTTTGTTGCGCGCGAAGCAGAACTGTGCAAGCCATCTACCCGCAGCGGACCTTGGTTGCCTGGCCGGTGAATCCTAGCAGCAACCCATCTTCACTTCGCCGGCATCGGTGAGCGGAGGACCGAAGGCCTCCTGCGGCGCGGGAGCGCCGTTCAGCACCAGGTACCAGCGTCGCACCGCGTCGCATACGACGAGAACCACGCCCACAATGAAGATGGCCATAAGGGCCGAATCCAGGTAGCCGGTAAATATCTGACCGGGCTTGGAGGTCAATGGCCAAAAGATGTTCTTGATCGACAGCACTCCCGCCGTAAGCGTAATGCCTCCCACCAGGCACATCGGAACCGCCGTAATCCAGGCATATTTCTGCTTGCCCATGTTGATGAGGAAGGTGGTCGTCACCGCCAGCGCAATGGTCGCCAGCAACTGGTTGCCGGCTCCGAATAACGGCCATATCGTCGAAATACTTCCGGTGTAGATCAGGTATCCCCAGCCCAGAACCACGAAGAAACTGGTGATCAGATTTCCGGGCAGCCAGGCAGTGTTGCCGAAGGGCTTGTGCACTTTGCCCATGAGTTCCTGCAGGACATAGCGGGCGACGCGTGTTCCGGCGTCCACTGTCGTCAGGATGAAAAGAGCTTCAAACATGATGGCGTAGTGATACCAGTAGCCCATCAAGCGATCCATACCGGGGATGCCGCGGAAAATTTGTGCCATGCCGATAGCGAGCGAGACCGCGCCTCCCGTCCGCCCCGCGAGTTTCTCCCCGACTTCACGGGAGAACATATCCAGATTGACCGTGGTCAGCCCCAGATGGCTGAAGACCTGGGGCGTGGTGTTGATCGCAAAGTAGTCGCCCGGATACAAGGAGCAGGCCGCAATTAAAGCCAGGATACCGACCAGCGATTCCGCGATCATGGCGCCATATCCGATGAAGCGAGCGTCACTTTCCTTGTCCAGCATCTTGGGCGTGGTGCCGGAGGCGATCAGCGAGTGAAAGCCCGAGATCGCGCCGCAAGCAATGGTCACGAAAAGAAATGGGAACACGTTTCCTTTGATGATCGGGCCGCCACCATGAACGAACTGCGTGAAGTTCGGAAATCTAATATTGGGATGAACCACGAAGACGCCTACGATCAGAACGGCAATCGTGCCCAGCTTAACGTAAGTCGAGAGGTAGTCGCGCGGCGCCAGTACCAGCCAGACGGGAAGAACCGAAGCCACCAGACCATAGACGGCCATGAGGATCGTGATCTGGTGGGGAGTGAAAGTAAGCGCCATGCAGCTCCGCTCTGAGCCACCCAGTGTCCGGCAATCACGCTGCCGATCAAAAAGAGGACGCCAAAGATACTGGGGCCGGTGACCGTAATCTTTCCGGCATGGCTTTTGAACATCCACAAGCCCATGACGACGGCGATGGGGATGGTCATGCCGATGGTGAAGACCCCCCACGGGCTATTCGAAAGCGCATTGACCACTACGATACCGAGGCCGGCGAGCGTGACCAGAAGAATAAAGAGCACGGCGACCATCGCCACCAGGCCGCCAAAGGGACTGATTTCGGTGCGGGCAATATCCGCTAAGGAGCGGCCGCGGTGACGCACAGAAGCCACCAGCACGGTGAAGTCCTGTACACACCCGGCCAGGACCGCGCCGATCAGCAGCCAAAGAAAACCCGGCGCAAATCCGAACTGCGCTGCCAGAGTCGGCCCCACCAGCGGCCCAGCTCCCGCGATGGCCGCGAAGTGATGTCCAAAGAGCACCCATCGCGGCGAAGCGACATAGTTATGCCCGTCTGCGTAAGTGTGCGCGGGAGTTATGCGGCGATCGTCGAGCGCCAGAGCTTTCGCGGCAATGAACGCACTGTAGTAACGGTAGGCAAGGGCGTACACGCACAATGCACCCAACAATACCGGGAGGGTGTTCATGACGCGCTCCGGAACAAGCAAGTAGTGGCCGACCCTGCCAGCCCAATCGAACGCATCCTACACCCATGACAAAAACGAGCACAACAACTTCCCTTGCGCGAAACACGCGCTAGAATGTCGAGCACAGACCGGCAAGCCCAACTGTCTTCCGCGAAGGTGAGAACCTTTCACTTCGCAGCGGCGGCCCGATGTTGTGGAGTCGTTTCGCAGGAGATTAGGGGGTCGGGATTACACTCTGGGCTTCATTGGAATACCCACTCTCCATTCCGTTCCCATCGACTGTCGTGGCCACGTAGTAATAGGTCTGCCCGGCTAGGATCGAGTTGTCGCTATACGCAGCAGTCGCATCCAACGCCGAATTGATCCTGGTGTATGGCCCTCCCGAGACGCTGCCACGGTAGACGTTGTAGCCTACAATCCCGGAACCAGCATCTGCCCAGGAAAGAGAGACACTGTGCTGTGCCGGCGCCACGCCAACCCCACTCATACTCTGGGCGGGAGCATTCGACGCATTGCTGGTGACGGAGAGGATAGCACTGGCGGTGCCGGAAGCCTGCGGAGCAAACGTCAGGGTAACTGGCATGCTGTGTCCGGCGGCAATCGTCACCGGGAAGGAAACCCCGGTTAGCGAGAATTCGGAACTACTCGGGCTTGCAGACGAAACCGTTACGCTTGCACCGCCAGCACTGAGGCTGCTGGTCTGACTGACGTTGGTGCCCACCGTCGCATTGCCAAAATTCAACGCCGTAGGAGCGAGCGTAAGCTGACCCTGAGCAGTGCCTGTGCCAGAGAGCGAGACGGTCAAAGCTGGGTTAGAGGCGTTGGAACCTACGGTGATGCCACCGTTTGCGTTGACAGCCGATTGCGGCGCAAACACCGCGTTAAAGGTCACACTTGCACCGGGATTGAGTACAAGCGGAAGGTTCAGCCCACTGATGCTAAATCCCGCCCCTGTAACTGTGGCCTGCGAGATGGTCACGCTAGACCCACCCGTGTTCGTGAGCGAGTCCATCAACGTCACGTTACCCCTGACCTGGACGCTGCCAAAAGCAAGACTCGCAGGATTGGCGGTGAGTTGACCGGGAGCTGTACCCGTACCGGTGAGAGGTATGACCAGCCCGGGACTAGAAACGAACAGGCGTCCCCCGGTCATGCCCGCCGACTGTGGGGCGAAGGTGACGTTCAATGTAACGCTTTGCCCTGCGCCCAGAGTCAAAGGGATCGTGGGCCCGCTCACCGAGAATCCGCTGCCCCTTGTCCGGAGTGCCGACAGGGTTACGTTCCAGGAACGAGCGTTCGTAAGCACGACTGGCAGGGTGGAGCTGCTTCCTATTGCCACTTGGCCAAACGACACAATCGGGGGACTGGCGGTTACGGACTCGGTGCTCACGCCTTCGCCCCCAACCTCAAGCCAAAGGTTAGGGTTCGATGCATTGCTGGAGAATTTGATCGTGGCTCCCGTCCATCCCACCGCCGTGGGAGTGAAGCTTACATTCACATCGACACTCTGTCCCGCAGGCAAGACCAGCGGCAGGTTTAAGTTGGACGTGGTGAATTCGGAGTTGTCCACAGTGATTCCGGAGACCGTCACACTCGATTGCCCATTATTCGTCACGGCGACAAGCAAGGTCTCGGTCTGACCGACCACGACAATGCCGAATCCAACTCTCGTGGGTGTACACGCGAGTTGTGACGTAGCTGCGCCGGCGCTCACGGGCGCCATTCCGAGGAGCAGGATCGCCATGCCGATTGTTAGAAAGTGGACTGTGCGAACGAAGAGAGAATGGATGATGGACTGGGGGAGTCGCATATCATCCAGTCTGGAAGCTTTTCGGCTAGGGGAATAGATGCCGGCAGTGCATCAAGTCACAGGCCGATAGGCCAATACATAGCTGTCCACATGGCCCGATTCCGGCCGAGTGGCCGGGCAATCCGGGAACTCTCACTCCGGCTGGTACAGCGAACGGGGACACGTCACCTGGTTCCACGTCGCACACAACCCACAACCCGGTGTGCTTTTGAAAGACGATTTCCGAATACTCGGACACACTACTAGGCAACGGAGGAGGCAGGGTAGTCATTACGAGCTAGAAGCAATACCCTGGGAGCACTTGAAAAAAAGTGATAAATGACAACTTACATCCGTGACAATTTATATCCTGTTGTTAACAAGTTAAAATGTCCGGTTTTTGTAGCAAGTGAAATGTCCGGTTTTGTTAATCTCCCGTAGCCGCCGCCGAGGCGGTGGGAAAGTGGGAATCCCGCGTACTTGGCGGGATTTCC
>Ga0187882_1002671_pt1 | contig 16053 bp, 20 predicted proteins | sample June2016WEW_19_1_3_FD_132991 | JGI IMG/M metagenome (GOLD analysis project Ga0187882, IMG submission 132991) | Peatland microbial communities from SPRUCE experiment site at the Marcell Experimental Forest, Minnesota, USA - June2016WEW_19_150 | ecosystem: Environmental > Terrestrial > Soil >... | reverse complement strand
TGTGCCGCTGGAAAAAGGTATTGGCTCCAACGCTCAGGGCATGGCGAGTTAAGAATCCCGCAACCTATTTGGTGTTTGGAAGGGCGAACGACACACCGGAGGACAACTCCTCCGTAAGGGCAAGGACGCCGCCGAGCGTTCGGGGATGAAGCGGAGCAAATTCAAACTCCATCGGCTGCGGCTGCGGTATAATTTTCCCCGCTTGCAAGAACTTAACACCGAGGGCGCTCCTAAACAGAGCGCCCCTTTTTATTTTCCACAGGTAACTCGCGCCACACCGTCTGGCTCAACGTCGAAGGGGTAATAGGGGCAACGCCTCTAGTGAGATTTGGAATCTGTCAGGCTAGTTCATGTTCGAGCTAGCACCCCATCGGCCGGTTTCCGAGCTTTCTTCTTTCCCTTCTTCTCCAATGCTCTCTTTCCCGCTACCATTTCTTTGTCGATGGAGGCTTCGACGGAACGAACTCGATCCCGCACTCCGGTCCAGAAAATCGCTTCCGTAAGTGCCTGAAGTCCTTTCTTCTTTCCCTTCTTCTCCGTTGTGCTCTTTCCCGAAACCTTTTCCTTATCCATGAAGGCTTCGACTTCTTTGTCCATGGAGGCTTCGGTGGAACGAACTCGATCCCGTGCTTTGGCCCAGAAGATAGCCTGCGTAAGCGCGTCAAGTTGTTTGCCGTCGAGATTTTTCCCAGCTTCAATCAATTCGCTCCACTCTGTCGGGTGGCGAAGGATTGTGTCAACCACTAGCGGTGTGACCCTGCCCGCTTTCGCAAACAGTGTCTCCACATGCTGCTCACCAAGGACCTCAGCTAAGCTCTGAAGTTTTTCATCACTGGGCGGGCCGCAGGCGTCCCGCTCGATGAGACTTAAGTACATCGGAGCGATCCCCGCCTTTGCGGCCGCCGCCCGGACGCTTAACCCTCTGCTCACGCGATGCTGCTTTAGCGAGGCTCCGAGTGTGATCTCGTTCACTTTGACCATTCGCCAGTCCCGTAAAAAAGTATTTTACACAAAACCGTTTTTGGTGTACAACACAATTTTACACTCGTGCAAGGCGAAAGCGACCCCAAGCGTGAGTGCAATCAGGTGGGCAGGCGCGGTGTGGAACTGCGTAAACCACTCGGATTCCGAACGGAAGTGCTATGAACATCGGAGAAGGACAATGAATCGACTGAAAAGCTCACTTCTGCCGGAGCCCCGACTCCGCAATACACCCGGAGCAGCCCTCGTCCTTATCTCAATTGCGCAGTTCGCTGGACGGAAGTGGTGGTTTCTTCCCTATGCAGCCGAGTATTTTCGCAAGCATCCGTGCAAAACGCTATTTGAGCCATTCGGTGGCTCAGGCATCGTCGGAATGTCGCTCTTGTATGCAGGCATAATTGAACGCCTCGTGCTGGTCGAACGAGACGAACGAGTGTCGTGCATGCTCGACGGCATTCTCAACGACCCAGCAATCGCAGACAGGTATGCATCGTTTGAGTGCACCCACGAAAATGTTCAGCGATTGTTCCGTACTGAGCACAGCGCCTTCCGCTATCTCGTGCAAAGCAGAGTCTCCAATCGGGCCAAGTTTGATGGTGGGCTACGGACGACTATTGATGAGCGTTGGTGCAGAAAGATGGTTGCCGACAACATTCGCCGTATTCAAACGAAACGCGACCGCATTACTCTCATTCATGGCGACGGGCTGAAGGTGATAGAGCCGCACACGGATGATCCAAGCGCCGGATGCTTTGCAGACCCACCGTATCCGGAAAAAGGATCAATGCTTTATAGGTATGCGGTTAATCATCCAGAACTGTTTTCGTTGCTTGCGAGATGGCGCGGTCCATCTTTGCTAACCGAGGATACCTCCGTTCTTGTGCGCCGCTTGGTGCGCTGCTACGGGTTCTCGGCTAAACCAGTTCTAATGAACACATCGGACAACGAGAAAAAGCACGAACTGATGATTTGGCACAAACGAAAGCTGACCTGAAGACTGATGCAAGACATGCATGAGTTGGGACCCTGTGGGGAGGAACAATGACTGCCAAAAAGAAGTTGGGGGAAGGTCCGGCCACACTAGCAAAAATCAGCGCGATAAAGCTCGACATCGCGCCGATTGAGTTCACGGATGCCACGGAACTCCGGGCTGTTTATGATGCAACGGACGCAGAAGTGAAGAGAGCCGTCGAAACCTCCGTTGACGGGCAGGCGGACGCAATCATTGCTCTTGCGAAGATGCGCAGCCTGCTAAGTCAGCGCGGCGGTGAAAAACTGCGGAAGGAAGCCGGGATCAAGTGGGGATGGTTGCAATACTTCGCATGGTTTAAGAAAACCTATGACCTGAAAATGTGCCTCCGAACGGTAGTCAGCAAAATTGATCAGCTTGATGGGAAGAAGCTGTGCCCGGAGTGCCGCAAGACTGGGGGACACACGCCCTCGTGTTCCAAGTACAAGAAACCCCAGAAATATCTGAGTTCACTTGAGGCGCGGCTGATAGGCACTGCCGCCGCTGGCAACAATCTGTGCAAAGCCTGTGAGCAGGGAGGCAACATTAACGAAGCGATCCACGAATTTAGAAAACGTGCGCCCACACAGGAGCGACTAGACGAGTACTGCCAGAGGCAATCCGCTCCATACGAACCCCAGTGCGGTGATCTGATCGTAGTCGGTAGGCAAACCTACACTTTGGTCGATACGCCCACCGAGATTACAAACGCGGAGAACGGCGTGCTGACTCTCACTCTGAAGGTGACTAAAGAAAGCAAAGCTGCGCAGTCTGAGCGAACCGCAACACCGTTGGCAAAGTCCGCTTGAATTCCGATGTTGTGCGGCGACGAAGCACGCAAAATCGAGGGGGTGGGATCGAAATGTAGCCGGGAGTTGAAAGTCGGCATGACCGAATAACTCATGGAGGCGACACTCCCAAGGCCCCAAAGCCGAAATTAAACCCAACATCCAAACGGCTCCATGGCGCGCTTGGAGTCCTGCAATTATTGCTAAAGAAAGTGTTGCAGCAAACGCCACCGCAACTGGCCGAAAAGCTGGAAGAAGGAATAAAGAGCGGCCGGAATCTCCGTCTGATTATTGGTGAAAGTGCTGCTGGCCGTTTCAAGAAGTGCGCCTTCCAGTGGGGGTTTCATGATGACCAAGAGTGGCGGGGGTTGCCGAATACGAAGGGCACTGCTTAGAACAGCCGCAGGTTTTCCCAAATCGACCAGCGGAGGAGCCAGAAACGGGGAACCATGAAGCTTACCAGCAAGTTCGAACCCGGAGCCGACACGAGCGACATCTTTCGGCAACTGCTAGAGGCGATGGTTGATCGTGTGCGCCGTGATCTCACCATCAGCTACACGAAGTTTCGCAACCGGGTAATTAAACGGAAATCCTACAACGTGTATACACTCAGAAAAACGTTCTGGAACTGGAGGGAAAAAGAGGGCAGCGAAGCGGATTACAAGGCGGCTCTGCGTTTTCTGGTGGAAGAAAACATCACCGACGACGGCAGGAGCAAAGATTCGGCAACCCGCATCGCTTCCGACAGGGCGTACAACGCGATGTGCCGGGCCACAAAAACCTACGGCAAAGAAAGCCGAGAAGGGCGAATCGCCACCCGAAAGTGGAAACAGGCAGACAAGAAAGCCGGAGACGCAAGAACCCGCCACTCCATGCGTAAGTACTACCCCCCGCCAATCGAGCAAAGCAACCAAATCATCACGGCCATTGTGGAGGAACGCATCAAGCATCTGTTCGAGACTTTCATCGAAAAACAGACGGGGAAAATCAACGACATCATCAAAAGCCGTGCGGGATCGGTTGCTGGCACGGTCGAGGATTCGGTGTGGGAAGCGTACCTGACCTTTGATCTGGCCGATGGGTCGCACTTTGAAATGAAGATGCAGATCAAGAGCGTGGTCAGTTGTTGCGGCACGCCGTTTTTCCAGTTTCCAACCACTTTTCACAATGCCAAGACGGGTTCTGGCGAAAAATGCTGGGCGTCGGAATACGCTCTGAAGCAGTCGCTATGAGCAGCAATCTCCAGCATTCGTCTCGATGGGTGCTCTGGGATGTCTTTGGGTTTGAATACTTCCCAGAAACATACATCCGGGCCGAAATCGGCCCTTGAGACAGCACAAGCATCAAATGTGACGTAGCGACATTCTGAATCTACGGGGTGGTGACCTGTTCCCCCCTTGGCCGCACCAGCAGCCTTTGTCTGGTGGCAGCCGGGGAGAACCCCGTGCAAGTAACACCCGCGATCGTTGAATCCACGACAGCGCCACAAGGCATGGCAGCCGAAACTGCCCAAGCCGTCGCAGGCGCAAAGTTATCAGCCAATACACCGCAAGCCATCACTGCGTTCACTGCTATAGCGCCTGCGGTTCCAACGGCAGATAATCCCCTGCAATTATTTCATGGCGACTGTTTGACTGTTCTACCCTCCCTACCTGAAAAGAGCATTGACCTCGTATTGACAGATTTGCCATACGGGGTCACTGCTTGTAAATGGGATTCAGTCATTCCATTGGATAAATTGTGGCACGAATACCGGAGGGTGGCAAAAGATACAACGGCTTTTGTTTTTACAGCCACCCAACCCTTTCACTACCAGACTTATCAGCAGTTGCATGGAGTGGTTTAGGTACGAACTCATCTGGGAAAAGCCACAAGGAACAAATCCGTTGAATGCCAAGAAGATGCCTCTCAAATCACATGAAAACATCGTTGTGTTTTATAAGAAACAGCCAACTTATAACCCCCAAATGGAGAAGGGCCTTCCGTACTCAGGATTCGTTACCAAGAACGGGGCGACTATCGGAGAGGTTTATGGCGGTTCCAAAAGCATCCATGCGGCCAACCTCGGTACGCGCTACCCCAAATCTATATTGAAATTCAAGCAAGAAAGAGGGGGCTTGCACCCCACGCAAAAACCAATTCCTCTTATGGAATACCTGATTCGTACATATACAAATGAAGGCGACATAGTGCTGGATAATTGTATGGGTTCGGGCACCACGGGGGTCGCTGCCATGAATACGAAACGAAAATTTATCGGGATAGAACTTGACCCTGAATATTTCTCAATCGCAGAAAAGCGACTTGACCCGCTCGCTAACCGGGATTGATTTTGGAGCCTGGCCCATTTCTCGTCTGGATCGACCCTCCCGAGGGTTGGGACTAATCAAAAAAACACGCTGCCGAAGGACGCTCCGCGAGGGAGGGCTATTTTATTGAAGGTATGCGTGGAGAATGGTCGGCTCTAGGTAAGCTCAACCGTGAAGCTCCCGCCACCGGAGTTCTTGATCCGCAGGATTGTCCCGCTCGCGCCAACGCACGACTGCGTATTTCCCCGGATACAGTTTCTCCACATAGCTTCTTGCGCAGAGGTCGCCTAGTATGTCATGGGCCTCATCCTCCGACACGTTAAATTCCTCAGCTAATGTCGCGTCGTTACCGCCCCAGAGGCCGTCGGGTCGGCGTGTCGCCAGATGAAAGCGAGAATGGATTCCCAATCGAAATGTTTCTTCCTCATAGTGTTTGGGCCTTTCTGGTGTGGCATCGGCTCAGGGCCGTCCTCCACAAAAAGGCAGCGGTATTCGCAAAACTGGGTTCATTTGCGGACACCCTGCCCGGCCATCGGCAGCAACCTCGCACAAACTATCGAAAGAAAGACCCAAAACGGGACGGCAGCGAGTACTCTACCGAGTGACTGATCCAAAAGAAGATTTGTCAAAGTTGAGGTCCAAACCCAGCCACCCCTCTATCGCATCTCTAAATTATCAGTAACACAAGGATTTTCGATGTATCGATCTTCGTTTTCACCCATACTGCTTACCCAGCCAACCCAGGTTATCCAGCACCCGCTCTTCATGGGCCGTAAGTTGTTGATTCTCGGTAAGAGGTTCTAACTGTAGATTTACCGACATTTTCGTGAAATTCACTACGTACATGAGGGGTGTGTGGGTTGCTTATCTGACCCCCTTGCCACATTAAACATAAGATCAAAACATATAACCTTAAGGAGATTGTTAAGAGGTTAGTAGCTTTCAGCCCAATGCTTGCTCTCAAAAAATAAAATGTCAAAACTTTTGCGGGCCTACCAAAAACAGCGTATCAAACAGAAGCGGTCACAGATTGGTTAGGGGGTCGCCTCCAAGCGGCTCCCTCTCGCTAATCATGAATCGCTAGCGAACCGCCAGTCTCCTACCTGACCGGAAACTTCCGTTCATTGTTCCAAGGTAAAACTGCGTTTGCAGAAAGGTTTTACTCTTTATGTCTCTCGAAAACGACGAGACTCTCGATTTGACTCCGCTCACTCCTCTTCAACCCCAACCTCTCAATGGCGCAGAAATCCATGCACAGCCGCACCTGACGCCAAGTAATCCGCCTCCAAAAAACGACCTGACACCCGATTACGGAAGGAAGTTGAAAAACAAAAAAGCCAAGGAAAAAGCGGGCGGGTCCAGAGCCACGAAGGTTCAGACCGTCATCCCGGTTCGCACACCTGATCGGCAGTGGTATTTCCGGGCACACCCTGATCCTGAAATGTCATTGCCGATTGACATCGTAGACATCAAGAACGTCACCGACGAGGGGGTTTGGTACCTTGACCCGGATGTCGCTTTTCCCAACGAACTTGAGTCGTTCATAATCCCCGCCCAGATCACACGCTGCATTACTTCGGACGGCGCGGAATTCTTCTACCTCGCCAAGCAGTCCGCCAAGAGTCCCAAGGAATCCACGCGCCGCTGCATTCGGGAAGCCAAATACAAATGGATCAAACAAAACTGGAATGGGACGATCAAGGCTTACGAGTTCCAGCAGGCTTCGCAATTGCGCAGGGAACCAAAGTGGTCGGACACACCGTTGAACGAATTGCTCGACCGCGCGCTCGGCGACAGGTTCATCACCCGTCCCGACCACGAAGTCATCAACCGTCTGTTGTTCCCGGACGACGAGGATGGCGAGCAACCCAGAGATCCCGAGTCCGAGGAGTAGCCGGGATGGATCGCCTGTTGCGTCGTTTCGAAACCGTGTGGGTCTGGGACAGCGAGTATGTCACTGTCCCGGGCTGGCACGTCAAGCCCGTGTGCATGTGCGCTGTCGAATTGCACACGGGTGCCACTTTGTCCCGCGCGTGGCGTGAAGGCGAGTCGATCAGCAACCCGCTGCCCTTTGGTCCCAACGCACTGCACATCGTCTACACGGCTACAGCCGATCTCAGTTTCGCGTTGGCCGCCGGCTGGGGGCTTCCGTTCAATGTGCTGGACTTGTACGTCGAGTATCGGAATCTCACGAACGGTCTGTTGGATAACCAAGGCGAGAAGTTCGAAACCAGCCTGCTCGAAGCGTGCCATTATTACGGCGTCTGGGACACGACACCCGCGGCAGAGAAGGAAGCGAACCGTGCGCGCATCATTGCCGGCTTCCCGTTCAGTCACGATGAAATGAACCATGCTGTCGCCTACTGTCACGGCGATGTTCGCATGACAAAGGATCTGGCTCACCGGCTCGTGCCAGACGTAGAGAACCTGGATCAAGCCTTCCATCGGGGTCGTTGCATGAAGGCGGTCGCCTGCTTGGAATGGAACGGCACCCCTGTGGACACCGCCGTGTACGAGCGGCTGTGCCGCAACTCCCAAAGTCTCCAGTCGCAAGTGGTTCATAGTTTCGAAGATGAGTACCGCCTTGGTCTTTTCACTTTCGACAAGAGTGGCCAACCTCACCTGCCGAAGAAGAATTTTACGGACTGGGTACGCCGGATCGGATTCACGGAAGATACGTGGACGTTCAACGGAGCTTATGCGAGTCAAGATGACAAGGAGGTCGTTGAGCGCATGGCACTGCTGCACGCAGAACGCTTCCCGGAGATTGAGCAATACCGACAGTTGAAGAAGTTTCTCTCGATTGCGAAAGCCGAATTCAAGTTTCCCATAGGTCCGGACGGCAGGAACCGCAGCGCGATGATGCCCTTCGTCGGCTCCGCTTCCCGCAGTCAGCCCCCGACAAGCCAGAACATCGGCAACGCCACGAAAGCCATCCGGTCGTTGCTCGCCCCGCACCGGGGTGAAGTGCTGATGCATCGGGACCTTGGCAACGCCGAGTATGGAATCTCTGCGGCTCTGTCTGGCGACAAGAAACGTTGGGAAAATTATCTGTACCGGGATGCGTATCTGGTGAAGGCTGCCGACATGGGTTTCTGTGATTACACGGCAACCAAATCAACACACCGCGAGTTGCGCAACCGATTCAAACCTGTCTCACTCGCCGGTCAGTACGGCCAAACCGCGAAAGGTCTGTCTGATGTGCTTGGCATTTCGGTATCGCAAGCCGAAAGGTTCATGGAGCGGGAACGACGCCAGTACCCAGTCTATCAAGCCTGGTTGGAATCCAATGACGAGGATCGCTCGTTCAACGGGTATGTCGAGACGGAACTCGGCTTCCGCGTGCGCATACCGTTGAACCCCCTGAAGAGCGTGCGGTCGGGGAACAACGGACACCTGTTGCGCCGTGCGATGAATCATCCGATGCAAGGGAACTGCGCCGAGATTCTGCGCTATTGGTGTTGCTTGCTCACGGAGCGTCGAGTGGACGTTTGTAACTCCGTTCATGACGCTCTGTTCTACGTGGCGCCGCCTGATTGTTGGCAGGACGTCGACGCGCTGGTTGTTAGGTGCATGGAAGAAGCGTGCGAGTTCGTATTGGGCGACGGGTACATCTTGAAATCAGATCGTGACGTTGTGCTCTACAGTACCGATGGCTACCGCTACGATCCGGAGGTCAAGATTCATTACGGACATTATCAGCACGAAGACGGCAAGAAGATGTGGGACAAAATCGAAGCAGCCTTGGTCGAGTTAGAAGGGGCCGCTCGTAATTTAGCGGAGGTGGTTCCAGATGCCAAAACGAAAGCTCAGTGAAGTAATCGCGGCGATTACACATGTGCCAGCGGTTACAAAACCGGCGTTCACACAGGAAGGGTTCTTGGACGACTTCCCATTCAGCACGAACCCGGATGGAGTTGCTGCGATCATCAAGGACGGCAAGATGCGGAAACTTACGCGCGAGGAATTGGTGGAACTGATTGAGAAGGCAACGATCGGCGGTGTGTGATGTCACGATCGCATTTTGACTGTCGTGCAGTTGGAGTTTCGGGTGAGTTTGCTGAGCACAAGGGAGGGTCGTGGCTCAGCGCCCTGTCGAAAGACGGTGGGTTTTCTCCACGTCTCTCGTTGGTTTTGTTCCATAACCAACCATCACAAAATGACACGCAGCGCCGGCGCACGGTGTCTGGGTCCGGTCGTGCCAACGGCGCGGACCCATAAATTACTTTAGGAAACGGCAAGAGGCGAGATTGCGGACAAAGGAAGGGGAGTCAGAGTGACAATCGTGAGACTTTTGGATGCCTAGATTAGAAGCCGGCCACCGTGGCTTCGGCCGACAGGCTGTCCAGGGTGGCCAGCCCAGAATCGGAAGGTCGTCCATGCCTCACGTCACCACGTACAGCGTACTCGAATCATCAAACATTACCCCAGTACGGATCCAACCTCCGGACGCATGTCCGGCGATCCGGCCAACGCCCCCATTGACGGACTCCGAGAAACGAAAGCACGCAGAAAACATGGCCGACCATGAACTCGTCCGCCATGTAGAAACCTCGCTGAGGCCCGTTGGCAAGAGTTTGAAGCACATTACCCCTTACCTCGAAGAAGCACGATCCCGTTTTGCTCACCCCGGTCGGCGTGTGCCCGTTCCCGGCCAACCTTCATACACAGAATGGATCCATCAGACTCTCGGCTGCTCGGATCGCCACGTTCGGCGCCTGCTCGCGGCGGCGAAAGAACCGACTGATAGCTCCCGTGAAGACGTGTTGGAACAAAGTCCAAGGCAGGCTAAGCATGACGAGGCGATGCGACAGGCATGCAGGCTTGCCCACGCCGTATTGGGCATGGAAGAGCCGGCTGAGTGCGACCCGTCAGGAGTCCAGCGCAAGCCGGCGCTCGCGGCGATGGCATACCAGTTTCTACGTGCAGCCCACCGCAAGCCCATCTCAGTGATAGTTCGCGTAAAAAAGCTTCAGCAGGCCGATGTCCGTGGGCTGTGCAAAATCATTCTGATGTGTTTAGAAGTGCAGGTAGACCAGGTTTTCAAAACTCTCGCCGACGAAGACCGCCGGGAGGCCCTGTGCCTGTTCACGCAAGAGATCGCAAGCCGCTACGACCGCTGATTTGCGAGATACCCGGTAGCACTAGCTTGTGTCTGTTGAGTGATGCGTATCCGGGCAAAGTGCGCCCAGTCTTTGGCCTTTCTCGTCAGTCGTGCCTTTGCACCGCGAATTGTCGGCCCGGGCGGCCGATCCAGTACTAGATGGCATGACTAAAAAAAGAGTTCCTTCGCAGTCTGATGCCGATGCTCTTCAGCGCAAGAAAATACGCGACAGCAAGCCAGTCAGGGAATGGACGACGGCAGAACGCTGTGAGGCTTTCCGTGAAGGATGCAGGATTGAACGCGAGCGAGCCGAGGCGGGCATCGTGGAAGAATGGGAACTGTGCGAAAGCTGCCATGAGTACAAATACGAATCGGATTCTACCTATTGCAAACGATGTATCGAGCGGGCACGCGAGTACGAACAGTGACTCGATGCCAACGCGGCCGGGTCTCACCTATCGTCAAGTCGATTCGCGAGATTTGGCTGACCATAGGGCCTTTAGGTCAGAAGCGCTTCTCAGAAGCGATTTACCGAAGCAGATCGCAACTGCAGTGAGGACAACGTGAAAGGCTTGGCCTGACCGAACTATCGGTGTGAGGCCCATCCACACTGCTCATCGATAGGGATGGCTTGGTGACGATCAATGAGACTGCCCGGGAGTTGTGCTTGCAACACTCACTGACAGTTGCTAGGTTTGGCACTATTGAATCTAAAAAGGATTACACCGAAATTGAAAGCACTCTACAAATCCACAATCGTAATCTGGACACAGTACGACCCTTCGGCGCTCGAGGTTGAGTTGACGGGACTGGAGCGAGCCAAGCTGACAGCGAGGACGCCTATTGATCCAGCGCTCCAGCATGACTTCTGCGCTCATCGCTAAGCCTGAAAAGGACCCGGCATCGGACAGAACAGAATTCTTCATTCTTCGATTTATGGAGCGCAACTTCCGTTTACATGCCTTACTAGCGCCCGCAAGCGCAGCTAACATTTCTGAGCACATGCCCACCAGACAAATGTACTAGTCACTTGACTCGATAATTACGGCCTTTCACTAGGCCTCGGTATTAGCTTCCATGCGTAAAGAAGCCAGTACCTTACAGCAGCCTTATTACGATCCGTGGTTACTTACAGCCCGAAATGTTTCACTGTTGGGCTTCACCTACTCCGGTGGCAAGATGACACTTGCAAAGCACATCCTGCCGTATATGACACCCTCCGGTCGCATCTACTGCGAGCCATTCGCTGGGCTTGCGAACCTTTACTGGAAAGCAGCATTAGCCTTGCAGTTCGACGAGTGGCGGCTGAATGACATTCGGACCGCTCCTTTTTTCCGTGCCCTCTCCACCCACGGCGACAGTTTGGAAGTGACAGCTCGGAGCCACGATGAGTTCAAGCGCCAGAACGCAGCATTCAAACTGGGCGACCCGGCTGCGATTCTGCTGGGGCCTTACCTCACCCGCAATGGCGGCTTTTATGACAAGGGAGAGCGTCAGGAACAAGGCAGCGTGTCCGCGGCTACGTATGAGGCAAGGTTGCGCATGTGTCATTCCATTGTGACTCTGACGCAACCAGAAATCACCGCTTTTGATTGGAAAAAGGTAGTTGCTGACTTGGGAGTCGGTGATTTCGTCTATTTCGATCCGCCGTATGCGGGTTGCCACGTTGGCAGCTATCGGGCGGATGACATCAACCACGAGGGATTGGTGGAGGAATTGCTAAAGGCACCGTACAACTGGCTCCTCAGCGAGTACGAGCACCCGGTCTACGCCCGCTTGGGCAAGCCGTTTTGGCGGAAAGAAGTTCAGTTGCGCACGACCAACTTTCGGGACGACGGCGGAAAAGGACGGCGGGTGGAATGCCTCTGGCGTAACTACTAACCGAATCGCCGAGGCCCGAACGGGCTTGGGCTGAGAGTTCACCAAAACAAGTTTGGGGCGGTCAGGACAGGGATGTTGTGGTGGCGTAGTTCGCAGAATGGAATCTCATCTCTGAGACCGCAGGCTGTTCGCTAGGAACACCGCCCCAAGTTTTTCAAATCGGAGGAAGAAGAAATCATGGAAACATTTAGAATCACGCACCCGGGCCAACCGTACGAGGGACCACACATCGGGCGCCTACTCGCTAAGAAATTAGATACACACCGCTGGCATGTCCTCAGGATCGAATTTCTCGACGAACCACAGTGTCGGACGCAGCCGTGCACGCTCAACAATGCGAACTATGGAGAAGTTGTGGGGGACCGCGATTCTAAGCAGCCGAAGCTGCAGCAACTCCGCAGGTGAACGCTCGATATACCAAGCTAGGAGCGCCGCTTCTTTGTGACCCTAATCACCTGATCCCGTACCCATATGCACGGAGTTTTCCTCGCGTCTGAGGCATCCTGCACAAAACTAGAGGTGTCCTATGTCCCTACAGAGTGGAGAGCACGCATACCGAGTAGCAGCGTGGTGGACTTCCGGACGGTGTGGCCTAGCCAAGTCGGATTCCGCGCCCAACGCCATTCACTTCACCGCCCCCAAAGAGTTTGGTGGACTCGAAGGTCGCTGGACTCCAGAAGAACTCTTGTTGTCTGCCCTCGCCGGGTGCTTCACGACCACTCTACGTGCCGTGGCGGGTGGTGGGCGGTTCGACTTCACCGACTTGCAGGTGAACGCCAGCGGCACGATACGCAAGACCGCGTGCGGCTATGATTTCAGCGAAATTGTGATCCGCCCGAATCTCAGGATTGCCTCCTCCAAGGAGCGGGAACATGCCCTCGACCTTCTGAAGAGGGCGGAAAGACTATGCCTCGTCTCCCGTGCCATCGACGTACCTTTGAGGTTCGAGCCCAAAATCGAAGTCACCGAAGCTGTGGTTTTGGTCTGATCTTTTCGGACAGTCTGGAATCACGATAGCTTCACGCTTGATCTCGAGTGCAATACTGCCAAATCAGATCGGCGAGTTTGCAAGGAAAGATCGCGAGCCCAGTGGTTTGTGCGCAAGTCGGTGTGTGCAGGAGCAGCCGCTATGATTCAACGTCGCAAGTCGCAGGATCAGGATTCAGTTCCGGGTCGTCAACCGCCATGGGGTCGATGATTAACAAGTGGCCGACCGGTTAGATAAGCCGCTAGTAGGCCCCCACAGAAGGTCAGGAAGTGTTCGAACCGGCGAGTTCTGACGGAAAATCCGGCGAGAGGCTGCGGGCGGCGACTTCCGGCGGCAACGGGTTGTAGAAGAAACCCGAAGCCCACTCAAATCCAGTAATACGAGACGTTTGGGGCAGGATTTCTATATGCCAATGGAAGTCCTCCTCGATTGTTTTCCAGTAGTTCCCTCTTGGACGCAGAAACGGGCGGTCGTGAAGCGACAAGTTGTAGGGCGGCCCACCTACCTTTTGATCCAACTTCTGCAACACATCACGGAGTATGAGAGCCAAGTTCTTGCCTTGGGTTGCCCCGAGTCGACTGAATGCGCTGCTGTGAAACTTCGGGAGGATGCACATCTCGAACGGAAAGCGTGACGCGAACGGAGCAAACGCCACAAAATCCTCATTTTCACTAATCAATCGCGTTCGGCCCTTTAACTCCTGTTGGAGCACGTCGCAATATATGCAGCGTTCCTTCAAAGCAAAGTAGTCACGAGCAATCATGAGTTTCGTCTTAACTGCTCGTGGCGTTATCGGGAGTGCGATTAGCTGCGAGATTGAATGACTAATAGTGTGAGCCCCGGCTCCCTCTCCATGATTCTTGAAGATCAAAACGTAGCGCACACGCTTATCCCCTTCAAGATCGACGATGCGAGCTATGTAAGCTCTGATAACGTCAGAGATTTCATCGATTTCTAACTCATGAAGGCTACGGTCGTGCCGCGATGTTTCCACAATGATTTCGTGTGCCCCCACACCGTTCATCAGGTCGTGCAGCGCTTCGGCCCGTCGTGCCAGTTCGCCTTCTATCCGTAGCCGTGGTAGAGAATTTGGTACCACTCTTACTGTCCACCCCGGCCTGTTAGGTGAAGATGGGCCGTTTCGGATGGCGAACACTTCCCCCGGCGTTGCGGCCTCATTGTTCTCGCAGAATGGGCAGAAGGCCGTCTGCCTTGCGAACTTCTTGAAATGAAACCCTGTTGGCTGCAAACCGTCGCCATCCGCCACAATTATCCAGCGGTCAGTGAAGATGTCCTTGCGCATTTGGGACATACGAACCTATCAAGGTGAGGGTGAAAGAGGCCTTCCTCGCTGCGACGCAGTATATATCACGGATTACAGGGGCGAACAAATGTCTCGAGCCGCTCACAGGAGTCATGGCATGGCACAGTCATCGGGGTCCGTTCCCGAATCTCACGCGTCTCATTGCTTTTGCTGACGCTGCCCCAAAGGAACCAGCGTAAACGACGATTACAGAAAGCTCTGCACCAAATTGCTCTGGCGACGGCTCTGGATGAGAGCGTGCCAGTTCCGCGCAGGGCCGCATAGGAACGATGAGGAATTCATTTTGGGCATAAAGCATAAGAGCCGTTCGGATTGTTCCTCTGCACTCCACTTGAACATTCGGTAGCTAGATACCTCAGCACGGATTTACAACACGATCAATTCTGACCAGTTTTACGAAACACGAAGTTCGACACTGGAGATTCACAGGGTTCTGACGATAGAGGGACCTTTCGTAAACAAGCGTGGTTTTGTGGGCATTTTGATACAAGGGAAGGTTTGATGAACGTAAATCTTTTGGATCCGAACTTTGTTGTGCTCGCGCCGTGGTGATTCTGATCATCGCAGCGCTTGCTTGGCTGTACGTGCGAAAACGTAGGGGTACGACCGCAGGCTTTGATTCGCAAATGTTCTCTGCAGTGATTGCGATCACAATGAGGCGTGATGCGTGCTATGAACCCAACTTGCTGCTTGTGATCTAGTTGAACAAGGCGTGAGGCAAGCTGCCATGGAACTACGCAACTGGTCGAAATCCGAATTTGAATACGGCCGAAGGATTCTGAATTCTGCGCTCGATGGAGCGCGTGGCGGTCGAGAAGCATTCCTCAACGGAAGATCCCTTACTCCATTTCTTCGCGAAGGAATTCGAAGTGCCCTGAAGCCTGCGGTCGTTGGAGCGTGTATCGGTGTGTTGGGCAGTTATCCCGGAGACCGTCATAGATCTATCAGCAGAGCGTTGGCATGCGGCTTCGCGGGCTGGGCTATTGGACTCGGAGCTGGTGTCGCTTGGGAAACCCGCGGTTTGACCGCGCGCGTCACTAGTAGTGCTTTGAGGAACATTGGCAGGATGCGTGACGAGCACTGGCTGGAGAGGAATCCCATCGACTACGCGTAGTTAGGAACACGAACGGTTGTGCCCAGCGATCAAGTTGTCCCACTTCGTGATCGCGGGAACTGGGGAAATAAGAATTAAGCATGCTTCTCCGTAGGTAATGGGCCCCTCGCATATATTCCTCAATTAAGGAGGCAGCGATGATCGCAAGCGAAGCAGTTCAGGAACGGGTGCAGATCCCGCTTACCGCTGAAAGCCTGAGTGGAGAACGGATTGCCTACCTGGAAAGACTAGTCAATCAAGCCAGAACCGCCGCTGCCGTCTTTACCCAATTCTCTCAAGAGGACGTTGACCGCATCGTCAAGCCGATGGTCCTGGCTGGCCTGGAGCAAGCTCAACATCTCGCTCGCCTGGCGGTTGAAGAAACCAAGCTCGGTGTCGTGGAAGACAAGGTCCTCAAGAACATGTGCGCCACGGAGTTTACTTACAATTACATCAAGGATAAACGTACGGTCGGCATCATTCGCGAGTTTCCGGAGCGCAACCTCGTGGAGATGGCGGAACCGATCGGGGTCATCTTCTCAATCACGCCGATCACGAACCCTACGTCCACCGTGC
>Ga0187882_1002665_pt1 | contig 16070 bp, 10 predicted proteins | sample June2016WEW_19_1_3_FD_132991 | JGI IMG/M metagenome (GOLD analysis project Ga0187882, IMG submission 132991) | Peatland microbial communities from SPRUCE experiment site at the Marcell Experimental Forest, Minnesota, USA - June2016WEW_19_150 | ecosystem: Environmental > Terrestrial > Soil >... | reverse complement strand
TAAAATATAACTGACATGAGAGAAAAGCAGAGGATAAACTGTATCAACCGAAGTCGGGCAACGCTCATCAGGGGTAAAGCGCTCGCCAGTGACTACGTTGACAGGCCTGCCGCAGAATGCGTTGCTATGGTCTGGGAGCTCACACAGGAATTATGGTCTATTTCGGGCCGAAAAGATGCTCAACGACGACTACAAAGAAATGTTGCAGCTCTTAAAAAGCAATGAGGTGCAATTCCTTGTTGTCGGGGCATACGCGATGGGAGCTTACGGATATCCTCGGGCTACCGGGGGTATGGATATCTGGATTATGGCTTCGGGTGAAAATTAGCAGAGGGTATTCCGTGCGTTAAAAGAATTTGGCGCACCTCTGACGCAGATTGATGAGACCACTTTTGCCGCTCATGACATAATTTTCCAGATAGGAGTTGCACCCAGACGGATTGATATTATTACATCCATAGATGGGGTTGATTTTGAGCAGGCCTGGCAGCGCAAGGTCGAGGTTGATATTGATGGGCTGAATGTGCCGTTCATTTCAAAGCCGGACCTGATAAAAAACAAGGAATCGACCGGCAGGGACAAAGACCTGCTTGATGTCAAATATCTCAAATCTGTTAATTAAGCCAAGGAGTGAATTTGTAAAGCCAATGCTTCGGCCAGGTGTTTCAGCAGGTAATTTTTTTCCGGGCCGCCGAGGCGCTCCCAGGGTAAAATTTCATCGGTTGCGAATCGTTTTTGTGCGGCTGTATTGAGATTCATTCCGTGTTTTGCAAACGCCTCTTCCCAGATTTCCGGCTTAAATGTCTCGCTCCACAAATCGAACTTTGCGCCGCTGCGCCAGGCGTATTCAATAACATCCGCCAAGCGCCTGTCGCTTCGTCCGATAGCTGATTCGAGAATCGACTGGTCTATCTGGTGGAATTTGAACTGGAGGTATTTGGCGTTGAGTTTCCTTTTCTCGGAGATGATTAGAATTTTGGCGTTCTCGAAATACTCACGCGGCTGCTGCGCAAGCCAGCCGAATGGCGTATGCGGCTTGGGGACAAGCCAGCTCACTGCGACGTTTACCGAGGCGGTTTTGCCGTCAAAATCCCTGCGGAGTTTCGCAAGTTTATCCGCGAGGTGAACGATTTGTTTTATGTCGTCCTCGGTCTCGCCGGGCAGTCCCGTCATAAAGTAAAGTTTGATTTTCTGCCAGCCCGCCAGATACGCTGCTGACGCTGCGGCGAAAAGGTCCTCGTCTTTCAAAGGTTTATTGATTATTTGTCTCAGCCGTTCAGATGCCGCCTCGACCGCGATGGTCAGGCCCGATTTTCGCACCTTGTTTGCGAGCGTGGGCAATAATTTCAACTGCTGGTCAACCCGCAAACTGGGCAGCGACAGCCCCACGTATTTATCCGTAAAATAACTGTGCAGCAGGTCAATCAGCTTTTCGATATCGGGATAATCCGCGGTCGATAAGCTCAATAAGCTGATTGTATCGAAACCCGTCGCCTCATAAGCGGCTTTGGCTATTTCGAAAATTTTGTCGGTGCTGCGGTAACGTATCGGCCTTCTGCAGAAACTCGCCTGGCAAAACCTGCACCTGCCGGGACAGCCGCGCATAATCTCGATACTGACCCGCTCGTGAATCGCTTCGGCGAAAGGCACAATCGGCTTTTGAGGCACGGGCGCGTTATCGAGGTCGTCAACAATCGCATTTTTGAATCGCGTCGGCAGGTTTTCTTTGACGGAGGCAAACGATTTTATTTTGTCGCCATCGTATTCGAATTTATAAAGCGCGGGGACATAAGCCCAGTCGAATTTCTCCGCAGCGGCAAGCAGGATATCTTTTTTCGGTTTACCGGATTTTTTCAATTCGATAATCAATCGAGCCAAATAGGGGACGGCGTTTTCCGCCTCGCCGATAACGAAAAGGTCGATAAACGGCGCAATCGGCTCGCAGCAGTTCGCCATACCGCCACCCGCGATAATAATCGGGTCAGTTTCGCTTCGATTTTCGCTGCGGACAGGTATTCCCGCCAAATCCAGCATATTCAGTACGTTGGTATAGCACAATTCGTTGGTCAAGCTGAAACCGATGACATCGAAGGAGCTTATGGCGGCCCTCGATTCGAGCGAATAGAGAGGGATACCCTTTTCACGCAGGATTTGCTCGGCGTCTAACCACGGCGCGAAAACACGTTCGGCGGCGACGTCGGGCATTCTGTTGAGGACTTCGTAAACCACCGCCATTCCCGTATAGCTCATCCCGACCTCGTAAGTATCGGGAAAACACAACGCGACGGTTAATGCACAATCGGCGAGGTCTTTTTTGATTTGGTTGATTTCGCCGCCTATGTACCTGCTGGGTCGGCGCGCAAAGGGCAGGAATTCGCGGTCAACTCGCGCAGTCAGTATTGTCGGTTCTTTTCTTTTCACCCGCGCATTATAACGTATAATCAGCGTTTAGCGTATAGCGTGTAGCGTATAGGAAAGCAGATTTTATGGAAAATGACAGCAGGCGAATGGCGTTCAAGTTTTTTATCACCGCGTGCGTGATATCCGGGATGTATTATTTCGTGATGGAAAATATTATGCCTGCTGTCGAGGTTGACGGCGGGTCCCGCGAGATTATGGGGACATTCAACAGAGTCGTCGCGGTTGCCAAAAGCGAGACCAAAGCCAATCGCGCCATCAAGGCGGGCTTCGATGAGCTGATGCGAATCGACGCAATGATGAGCGATTACAAGGCCGACTCGGAATTGAGCAGGGTCAACCGCGAGGCATTCGCAAAAGCGGTCAAAGTCAGCCCGGAGCTTTTTGAAATCCTGCAAATCAGCGTAAATTACAGCCGGGCAAGTTCCGGGGCGTTCGATGTTACAGTCGGGCCTTTAGTTGACCTCTGGAAAAGAGCGGGCGAGACAAATTCAATGCCCGATGCCAATACGATTGCCGCAACCAAAGCGAAAGTCGGTTATGAAAAATTGATACTCGATACAAAAGCTCAAACGGTGCGATTTGCGGTTGAGGGTATGCGGCTGGATTTGGGCGGGATTGGCAAGGGTTACGCTGTCGATAAGGCGGTCGAGGCGATGAAACGCAAAGGCGCAATCGGCGGTATGGTCGATTCGGGCGGAAATATACGATGCTTCGGCAGGCCCGCCGGTAGGCGAGGTCTCGCCAGGGGCGGACCCGCACATAAAGGCAATTGGCTGATTGGGATACAGGACCCCAAAGAAGTAAAAAGTGAAAATGCAAAAGGTAAAAGTGCGGAAGAAGATATTGATAGTCAGCCGATGATGGTTCTGAAATTGGCGGATTGTGCCGTTGCGACCAGCGGGGATTACAGGCGGTTTGTAATGGTGGGGGGTAAAAAGGTCAGTCATATTATCGATACCAATACCGCAACGGGCGCAAGTAAAATGGCAAGCGATACAATCATCGCCCCGAAAGCCGTGGATGCCGATGCCCTTTCGACTGCCGTGAATGTTTTGGGGGCCGAAAAGGGGCTGGACCTTGTTGATTCACTGCTTGGCGTTGAGGCGATTATTGTTACGCGGGAGGGGAAGATTATTAAGAGTAACGGGGCGGATGGTTATATTCAATAGAGTTTTGAATTTTTAGTGTTGAGTTTTGAGTTGAGGGAAAAAGGGCCTTGGAAGGGTCAAAAAACGCGAAAAACGCAAAAAAAGAGTCAAAAAAAGTCCCGATTTTTCGAAAAAGAGCCTCATTTTTAGCCCGTTAATGCGGTTTTTATTTCACCACTAAGGCCCGAAGACACAAAGAAATAACTTAGCGCCTTGGTGACTTTGTGGCAAAAAGGTTGCCCAGGTTAACGCATAGCAGCGGACAGTGTATTGCGTCCTGCGTACTGCGTACTGCGTTCTGCGGACAGTTTTTCGAAATCCTAAGCACTAAACCCTAAATCCGCCGTCGCTAAAGCTATGGCGGACAGGTCCTAAGCCCTTCGATTAAACTCAGGACAGGCAAATTCAAAGCATCAAATAGCGAAATTTCCAAACAAAGGAGTTGGCCGAAATTACTATCCGCGCAGAAAATATACGCAGCTTAAACCCCTACAATTAAAGGCGTTCCCATTCCCAAGGATGCCTCACGGCAAAGGGATGGATTTTAATTTGACGGGAAGAACGTGAGGATTTATAGCCACGAAAAAACGCAAGAATCACAAAACCAGAGATTACGCAGAAAAGCAACAATATCATGTCTGCATTATTCTTGCAGTCTCCTCACGAATCAATTCTAAAGCATGCTCCTTTATGCGAATGAACTGGGGTGTTGTTACATGCTGATACTTTCTTGGACGTTCTAAGTCCACCTGAATTTCTTCCTTGACCTGTCCCGGACGCGATGTCAACACAATGATCCGATCTGCTAGGAGGATGGCTTCATCTACATCATGAGTAACAAAAACCACCGTTTTACTTGACTTCTCCCAGACCCCCAGGAGCAATTCCTGCATCATCATTCGCGTTTGGGCATCCAAAGACCCAAAAGGCTCATCCATCAACAGGACCAGCGGATCGACAGCAAGAGCTCTTGCTATACCCACTCGCTGCTCCATACCCCCCGAGAGTTCGGCTGGATATCGTTTCTCAAAACCTCTCAAGCCAACCAGATCTATATACTGTTGAGCTACTCGCCGTACTTCAGCCTGCTCTAAACCCTTCATCTTCAGACCAAAAGCTATATTCCCAAAGACTGTTTTCCACGGAAACAACGCATGCTTCTGGAAAACCATTCCTCGGTCCGGGCTTGGAGAGTCAACGGGTTTCCCGTCCAAAAGAACATTGCCTGACGTCGCGGGAACAAAGCCCGCTAGAGTATTAAGGATTGTTGACTTTCCACAACCAGAGGTTCCTAATAAACAAAGAAACTCGCCAGGAGCCACGGAGAATGAAAGATCATGAATCGCGACTACCTCCCTAAGATTGGCTCCAAAAACAACCGACAAATTGCGTACTTCAATTTGACCGCAATTGCTATTTTTTCTTACGTTAGGCATAATCACTATTTTTCCTATACCATGGCAGCAGCCAATTCACTATCCCTACAAATAACATATCAGCTACTGCTCCCATAAGACCTAGAGTGATAATACCAACCATCATTTTATCCACTCTAAAGACTAAGTGTGAGACGTAGACGCGATAGCCAACTCCACCGTAAGCCCCAGCCATTTCTGCCGCAACTAGACAGATAAAGGCTATAGCAATTCCAGTTCTCATGCCCGCTATAATGAATGGGGCCGCAGCGGGAAAAATTACTTCATACAAAACCCTGCTACCTTTGGCACCAAGACTTCGTGCTACCCAAAGAAAATTCTTTTGAACATTTGAAGCACCTATATGTGTATTAATCCAAACTGGGAAAAATACACCCCAGAACACAAGAAAGTACTTTGACATTTCCCCCAGACCAAACCAGACAATCGCAAGCGGAACTATAGCAATAGATGGAATAGGACGCAAGAGTTGAACTAACGGGCCAATTGACCTATCAATAATCCTATTTCTGCCTGTTGCGATACCCAATAAAATGCCCAGCAGAGAACCAAAGAAGAAGCCAATTAATGCTCGCTGAAGGCTCACAAAAATATCTTGCAGCAATTCTCCTGTTCCTACCATCGTAACGGCTGTCCGCAACACTTTTGTGGGGGGCGGGATAAGTGCTGAGTTAATCAGACTCGATGTCGATACAATCTGCCAGATAAATAAGAAAGCTGAAACTGAAATCATCGCCATTATGGCGTTCTTATAGCTGTATGTTTTCATGGTCTTGCTTCACTCTCCTCTGGCCCTCACATCGCGCTTCACTACATAGCGGTAAACAAAATATACAGAGATTATTACAGTTACTACAAGGATATATGGAAAGTATACTTCAAAATGTGATGTTTCCGCTACCTTCTTAAAAAACACTTCTTTAGAGATCTCTGATCCGTAGAGTTCTCGCGCCTTATCTAAGCATTTTAGTTTCCGCTGTTTTTCTTCCCAATAAACAATGCACAAAAGTATAACGCCCAGTAAATTCGTTCCGCCAACAGGAGTGAGCAGTTCATTCAATATTGCCTGAATCAGCGTTTCATACCATGACTTTGTACCCGACATATTTCCTTACCTCCTTTTTGTCTTCTTCACATCTCTTGTTAGATACAGCGACAATAGTGCGGTCAAAAGCAAAGTGATGCATGCAACCATTGCCAGAAGAGAAAGAAGTGGATCAAACAGAACATATTGTTTTGTCGTACACAACAAACACGACGTTAGAAAGAAAATTGCTGCTGCAAGCAACACACATACCGCAGCCCACTCTACACTGTTGCTTAACTGCGTTCTTTGGATTAAAGCCCCTTCATGAGTTTTGCTGCGTGACTGCGCGACTGTTTTTACACATTCCAGAATCTGTTGAATATCATATTCACCTTTGATGAGGGGGGGCGTTACAGCTTTTGCGCCTAAATCCGAATATTTTTCGAGTAGCGACTTATGAGCAGTAATTATGATAAACGCAAATTCGCCAAGAATTTCTTTAAGTTTGAGAAAGGTTTCATAACCATTCATGCGTGGCATAAGCAAATCAAGAGTAACAAGATCGAAGGGACCGCTTTGGGCTGCTTTGAGAGCAGCAAATCCGCTCTTCGCGGTAACCACCTCCACTCCCTCTGCTTCGAGGTGCCTCCTGATGCTATCGAGACTACTAGGGTCATCGTCAACTTGTAGCACCCTTACTCTTGGATTACCTTGCACTTGACACCTTCCTTTCCCTGTTTTTTTGGCAAACAGATCTTAACAGTGGTACCCTTGCCAACTTCGCTATCGACGGTAATATTTCCCTGATGCGCTTTAATAATGGCCTGAACGATTAACAAGCCAATTCCGATTCCTTTCTCATTCTTCTTGCTGACATTGGGAAGAAATATCTTGTGTATGTCCTCTTTTTCGATGCCGCTTCCTGTATCAGCAATTTCGATACATATGCGTTCGCCAAGATCTTCACCAACAAACTTGATTTCTTTCTGGCTCCCTTGCATACCTTCGAAACTGTTACAAGCATTATTAACCAGATTGATGAAGACCCTTGCCATCCGATCTGAGTCCAGTTGTACTTTCAATGTGGGATCTATATTCTTCACTATCTTAATATCACCTGCAATACGCAGATGGGACAAACTATTCTCTATAACGTTGCGTAAGGCCACTTCTTTAATTACCAGTTTTTCTTTGAGGTCCTTTCCCACATAATAGTCCAGGATATCCCATGCAACTTTTAGCGAAAAATACAATTGACGTTCCGCATTACTTAAGCTATTCTCAATTTCGGGAGTTTTAGGATGAACCTGTTTTTTTAGAAAAACCAGTTCGTTCTTTATGTCTTGGAGCGGACCTCGTAAATCATGGCCAACCCCTGCCGCTAATAGTGCCCTCAGAATTAGTTTTTCTGTTTCTGACTCAAAACGTTTTTCGCTTGCCCATTGTGCAAGCAAGGCGGTTTCTACCCCCGCAGAAGCTTCCCATGCTAGGTCAAACATGTGTTTCCGCAAGTCATGCGGAATAGGGTCTGCCGTGGTACAATGCATAGCTACAAGCAGGGCGGGTTCTTTACCACAGTTATAAGCTACAAGGATAGGAACAATGTACGTATGAAGAGGTGCCTCCGAAAGATCAAACATTTTTAGGAGAAGCTGCTTCTGACGTTTCGAATCGTACTTGGTAATTGTGTCTGTTCGGTCAGGCTCTTTCATCAATAATGTCCAGCGATCATCAAGATGCATATTAGGTAGATAAATCGGGTTTTTAGTATTCATGATGTACCCGTTCAATCCCCCCCTCTGATATGGATATGTCCAAAGGTGTTCAAAATCTTCTATACTAAGGCGACGCTTAGATAACAACGTTTCTACCTGCTCTGTAGTAAAAAAGTAGGAAAGATGATCATCGCTGGGAAGGCGGTAGGAAAAATAGATGGCAACGCGTAGTCCAAATTGCATCAATAGGTTAGAGAAAACCTTATCAAGCGGTCCAAAATATTTGTGATAATCTTCGACAAAAGTATTTTTATCAAAATCTTGTTGGCGAGAATAATGCGTCTTAATAAAGTCAAGTTTTCTCGACCTAACAGACGATAATATATTGAGTTCCTCTGTGTTATCTTTACTCTCTCTTGCTCTCCTTTTCGTATTGTCTAAGACTTCTGACAAAACACAGCAGAGTCCTTTCACAAAATCCGATTGTATGTCTTTTCTTATCTGCTTTAGCATCTCTGCAGCAGATCCATCTCTTTTTATAACATCCTGTCCATCCGACGCATAGTAGATTTCTATTGTCCCCACCGGTATAGATGCTCTCCCTTCAACTACTTCTCGAAATGGAAGGACGATAAGCGAGTCAATAAATCTAATAGTTCTGTTACCTGCTCCTATCGGTTTTTCCAAAATCCTCCATGTAGTCTTATCAGACATTAAACATTGTCGTCTTAGAGTAACCGGATCAAATGCAGACTCTAAAATAGCATAATCTTCATCTATGATGTTCATACCTGGGGCAAAAAACTCACAACTCAAGATGTTGCTTTTTGGGGCAAGGTTGGGGTTACCATTAATCCGAACGATAATTATATCAAGAAGAAACGCTATCTCTTCAATCAACAAGCCTAATAATCTTTCTTTTTTGAAACTAGCGGAGTCTATCTTCCGCATTACACGAAAGTAAGTCTCCAGAAGAGCGTACTTCTGTTCTTCTGGGATGTTGAGACTCTCGATTAATGTATAATTCACACGACCATAGCCCAAAGTTTCGCTCAACTTACTTGCTCCTTAGTGTTCTTCTCCGAGAAACTGTGTTTTCCCATGGTAAGCAGACATACATGATATCGTCCTCCACGTCTTCAATCGAACAAAAAGAGGATTTTCTGTCGAACTCTCATACTACGCGTACCGGAGCACTCAATATAATTAATATAATTGCTCTTGGGCGATCCATACGTCAATTAGGGCTTGTTAGGAAACCTTTATATACAAGTAACCTATAGTCAGGTTCCTTGGCTTCTGGGGCAACAATACCAGCTTTTTTCGCCCATTGTCCTTCCTTTTCTAATGAATCTGCCATAGAAGGGCTAAGACCTACTTTGAATGAGTAGTCATCCCAAATAGAGGCTACGTCTCTTGCATCAATTTCTATTCTTTTTGCTACTATGTCAATCGATTCCTCCTTGTTCACCCGCATAAATTCTTCTGCCTTCTTAAGACCATTTATCAATTTCTGTAATTCTTCTTTTCCTATGGTAAGATAATCTTCCATTACAACCACCATAAAGGGCTGATTATAGATCCCCTCACTCGATAAGACTACCGCGTTGTCACCTAATTGTTTCCGAGCGTTAGCGATATGTGGCTGCCAAGCAAAAATAACGTCCACGTCGCCTCGGATAATTGCCGCAACTGTATCAGGAGGATTTAAAGAAATAATTGTAACATCTTTGCGATCTATTTCATAGCGTTCCAGAAGCATATCCATAAAAAATTCTGCGTTTGTACCCGAGGAAACAGCTATTTTTTTCCCTCGTAGATCTTGCGCTTTTAGTACGCCTCTATCCTTTCGAGCCAACATATTAACATGCTTTTCGGAATTTGAGAAAACAGTAATAATTCGTACTTTCTGTTGTTGAAAGGCAGCAAACACTACCGGGACATCCGCTACTGTTGCTGCATCCGCCACCTTTCCAACAAGTGCATCAAGAGCAAGCCTGCCAGAAGCAAATGGCTTGATCTCGACATCCAAATTCTCTTGTTTCCAAAAGCCTTTTGCATCCGCAACAAAAACTGGAGCAGCAGCCATTGTGTGAACATCTACAGCGAAAATTAATTTAGATGGTTTTGTAGGTTCCCGCTTTCCACATCCCGCCAGAAGCAAGGCTATCAATATTGGCACAAGAAATAATTTTCTACACATCATAATCCTGTCTCCTTTTACTTTCCATATATTAGTCATATGGATATAACACTTCTGCAGGTGGCGTGCAAGTAAAAACCAAGCTAATTTGGGGATGGGAAAGGAATATCATATCCGTCTGTTCCGCTTAATCTGAAAACCCGGGAATGACATGTTCTGTCACTATATGGGTAAACATTTACAATCGGGCACATCGAAATTTTGTCGGTTATGCCAGTGTGTTGGATAAAATAAATTATATGCTTAATTGCAAATCTCCTTTAAAGTGTTTCATATTCTAACCTCTTCAAACAGCCATAATTAGAACCGATTTTCCGGCAAATACAAGCTAAATTTTTGGCTAAAACCTGGGTCCCCTGTTCTTGGCCAAGTAAACAGCACTCGGGGATGACGCCTGAATTTCGGTTGCTATCTGGCGTCAAAAGTAGTATAAACTATGGTCTCATTTAGTCCTGCGTATGGCGTACTGCGTACTGAGTGTTTTTTCGCACGACGCAGCACTCACTCCCGTAAGGGACGCCTTACGGCGGACGCACGACGGGGCGAATAACGCATAACAAGTAGTCGTAATACATATTCCGCCATAGGCGGATGGATTTTGAAAGGTTAGGCAATTATGGCACGAAGAATGGTAACGATAGACGGGAATACGGCGGCGGCACATGTGGCGCACGCGACGAATGAGGTAATAGCGATATATCCGATAACGCCGAGTTCGCCGATGGGCGAGATTTCGGATGATAAGACATCGAAGGGCGAACGCAATATATGGGGCACGATTCCGTCGGTAACGGAAATGCAGTCGGAAGGCGGAGCGGCAGGGGCGGTTCACGGTGCGCTTACGGCAGGGGCATTGACGACGACCTTTACGGCGTCGCAGGGGCTTCTGCTGATGATACCGGATATGTATAAAATCGCGGGCGAATTGCTGCCCACGGTGTTTCATATAACGGCAAGGTCGCTGGCGGCGCATGCGCTCTCCATATTCGGCGACCAGGCGGACGTGATGGCGTGCAGGCAGACGGGATGGGGGATGATTTGCTCTTCAAATGTGCAGGAGGTAATGGATTTCGCGTTGATAACGCAATTGGCGACCTTAGAAAGCCGAGTGCCGTTTTTGCATTTCTTCGACGGGTTCAGGACGAGCCATGAGATTCAGAAGGTCGAAGAGCTGAGCTTCGATGATATGCGGGCGATGATTCCGGATGAGCTGGTTGCGGCGGTGAAGGCAAGGGCGCTATCGCCGGATAGGCCGATGATTGCGGGAACGGCGCAGAACCCGGATGTGTATTTCCAGGGCAGGGAGGCGGCGAACAAGTTTTATGCGGCGACGCCGGCGATTGTGCAGAAGGCGATGGATAAGTTCGCGAAGATTGTCGGACGTCAGTATCATTTGTTCGATTACGTCGGGGCGGCGGACGCGGAGAAGGTAATTATTATTATGGGTTCGGGCGCGGATACCTGCCACGAAACCGTTGAGTATCTCAATGGTAAGGGACAAAAAATCGGCGTATTAAAAGTACGGCTTTTCAGGCCTTTCAGCGTGCAGGATTTCATCAATGCGATTCCAAAAACGGTTAAAAAGATTGCGGTACTGGACAGGACGAAGGAGCCGGGAGCGATTGGCGAGCCGTTATATATGGATGTTCGCACGGCAGTCGGCGAGGCGATGGGCAGGAAGCAAAGCCCCTTCAAAGAATACCCGGTGATTGTGGGCGGCAGATACGGGCTTGGCTCGAAGGAATTTACGCCCGCGATGGTCAAGGCGGTGTTCGATAATCTTGACGCGTCCCGTGAGGGATCTTACGGAAAAGAGCCGAAGAACGGGTTTACGGTGGGCATCATCGACGACGTTGCCAAAACGAGTTTGGATTTTGATGAGTCGTTTGTGCTGCCGATGGAGGGGATTTATACGGCGATGTTCTACGGGCTGGGCTCGGACGGCACGGTCGGCGCGAACCACAACTCGATACAGATTATCGGCAAGAATACCGACAACAACGCGCAGGGGTATTTCGTTTACGATTCGAAGAAGGCGGGCGCGATTACAATATCGCATCTGCGGTTCGGCAAAAAGACGATTCGCAGACCATACCTGATTACCAAGGCGGATTTCGTCGCGTGCCATAACGCCAGCTTCCTCGAAAAATACGATATGCTCTCGACGGCTAAAGAAGGCGCGACGTTTTTGATGACGAGTATGCACCCGGCGGACAAGGTTTGGGACACGCTGCCTCAGGAAGTGCAAAAGCAGATAATCGATAAGAAGCTGAAATTCTACGTCATCGACGCGATAACGCTCGCTAAGGAAATTGGTCTTGGTGCGAGAATCAATACGATTATGCAGGTGGCGTTCTTCAAAATCAGCAACATTATCCCGATTGAGAAAGCGATTGAGGCAATCAAGGCGGCGATACTGAAGAGTTACGGCAAGAAGGGCGAGAGGATTGTCGCGATGAATAACGCGGCAGTTGACGGCGCGCTGGCGAGGGTGTTCGAGGTTAAGGTGCCGGGCAAGGTTACGAGCAAACTGACCAAGCCGCCGGTTGTGGCTAAGGAGGCGCCGGCGTTTGTGCAGGAAGTAACGGCGGAGATTATGAATTTGCGCGGGGACAAATTGCCCGTGAGCGCATTTCCGAATGACGGCAAGTGGCCTGTGGGGACAACGAAATTTGAGAAGCGCAATATCGCGGTTGATATACCGGTTTGGGAGCCGTCGCTTTGTATTCAGTGTGGGACGTGCTCGTTTGTATGTCCCCACGCGACAATCCGGCTCAAGGCCTACGACAAGAAGTATCTCGACAAGGCGCCGAAGACGTTCAAACACGCCGAGGCGAAGGGCAAGGAATTTGCCGGGATGGCGGCGACGGTTCAAGTGGCCGCTGAGGACTGCACGGGATGCGGCGATTGTGTGCAGATGTGTCCAGCGCTGGAGAAGGACGCTACAAAGGTGCCCACCGGGCGCAAGGCGATAAATATGTCGCTGCAGGAGCCGTTGAGGATGCAGGAAAGGGAAAATTATAACTATTTCCTGTCGATACCGAATACGGACCCGAAACTGTTCAAGCGCGAGAGCGTCAAGGGCAGCCAGTTGATTATGCCGTTGTTCGAATATTCGGGCGCGTGCGCGGGCTGCGGCGAGACGCCTTATGTGAAGCTTTTGACGCAGTTGTTTGGTGACAGGGCGATGATAGGCAACGCCACGGGCTGCTCATCGATTTACGGAGGCAATCTGCCGACGACGCCATACACGACGCGGGAAGACGGTCGCGGGCCGATATGGAGCAACAGCCTGTTCGAGGACAACGCGGAATTTTCGATGGGTATGCGGCTGACGGTTGACAAGTTCAAACAGCAGGCGGTCGAACTGGTCGATGTAGTTGCCAAGAAGGGCTGCATCGACGTGGCATTCGCGGGCGAGATAACCGCCGCCGTGATTGCCAACGACCCGTCGCAGGACGCGATTGAGCAGCAAAGAGGCCGGGTGGTGAAACTCAAAGAATTGTGCAAGAAGAGCGATTGCGCCGAATACAAACGATTGTTGACGCTGGCGGATTATCTTGTTCGCAAATCGGTGTGGGCGCTGGGCGGCGACGGCTGGGCTTATGATATCGGTTATGGCGGGCTTGACCACGTGCTGGCAAGCGGCGTTGATGTTAACGTGCTTGTTCTTGATACCGAGGTTTACTCGAATACGGGCGGGCAGATGTCGAAATCGACTCCTCGCGGGGCGGTTGCGAAATTCGCGGCGGGCGGAAAGCCGGGGCCGAAGAAAGATATGGGATTGCTGGCGATGACTTATGGCAATATTTACGTCGCCAAGGTCGCGATGGGCGCAAACACCAGTCAGACAGTAAAAGCGTTCATCGAGGCGGAGGCATACCCGGGGCCGTCGCTGATTATCGCTTACGCACAGTGCATCAATCACGGCATCGATATGGTAACGGGCTACGACCAGCAGAAAAAAGCGGTCGCCAGCGGGCACTGGCCTTTGTATCGATTTGACCCGCGGCTAAAGAGCGAGGGCAAGAACCCGTTGCAGCTTGACTCGAAGGCGCCGACAATCAGGTTCGACGAGTATGCCTATAACGAGAACCGTTATAAATCGCTGCTGAAGTCGAAACCAGAGGCGGCGGAACGACTGATGAAGCTTGCAAACGGCGACGCGGCGCAGCGTTATTCACTTATGGAGCAGCTCGCGAAAATCCAGTGCGAAAAAAGTTAGAATTACGAATGAAGAATTTAGAATTATTCAGTGTTATTGTTGTTTCTAAATTCTTAGTTCTAAATTCTCAATTCAATCAGGAATTGGTATGAGCAACGTTAAAGCAATCGTATTACGTGCGGCGGGGATTAACTGCGACCTTGAGACGCAGAATACATTCGAAATGGCCGGTGCGGCGGCGGACCGCGTTCACATAAACAGAATCATCGAGGATAAATCGCTGCTCGACAGCTACCAGATACTCGCTATCCCAGGCGGGTTCAGTTACGGCGACGACGTCGCGGCGGGCAAAATCCTGGCCAATCAGATAAAACATCACCTCTACGAGCAGGTGCGGAAGTTCATCGACGCGGGCAAATTAGTCCTCGGTATCTGCAACGGCTTTCAGGTCCTCGTAAAAGCCGGCATTTTGCCGGGTGACGGGCAGCAATCTCTCACCATTACTTATAACGACAGCAACAAATACGAAGACAGGTGGGTATATCTGGCGCCGCAGACCGACAGGTGCGTATTTATCGAAAAAGGCAGACAGATTTACCTTCCTGTTGCGCACGGCGAAGGCAAGATTGTTACTAAAGACCAGCCGACCCTCGAAAAACTTCAGTCGGGCGGTTTTGTTGCTTTCAAATACGTCGATGAAAACGGCAACGAGGACGGTTACCCTGTAAATCCCAACGGCTCAATGGCGTCGATTGCGGGACTAACCGATTCTACCGGACGAGTCCTTGGCCTTATGCCTCACCCTGAAAGACATGTCAGGCATACCCAGCATCCGCGATGGACAAGAATCAAGACACCGGACACCAGACACCGGACACCGGACGCTGATGGGATGACAATTTTCAATAACGCCGTAAAATACGCCAAGGCAAATCTGTAATTCAGAAGACTATTTTTAGTTTTGAGTTTTTAGTGTTGAGTTTTGAGTTAAGAGAGGAGTTTTCGATTTTTGAATCCGTCAGAGGTGGATAAATTTCTATTCCCTGCAATAAAATAGAAATCTCCTGAAAATAAGAACAAGCAACAGTCCCACTTCAATGTCACTGCCGTAAGATTGCCAAAGAGTTGACCAGTAGATTTGCTGCCAAAGAAGATAAATATTGTTGTGAGCTACGGCCAAGATAAAAATAAGCCAACAAATTGGGAAGAACCATTGCCCAAAAGTTTGATACCTTCGCTGCATAGTTATTCTCTCCTGAAAATCTCGATTTTGAAGAACCGTATTTTCTTTCGACTTTTCGGCGGTAAGGATTAAGCAAAAAAGTTGTCCTTTAGGCCATTGTTCGCTATTATGGGACTATATTGTTAAAATCGGGACGACCGGCTTGCAACCAGTTAAGCGATTTGAGTGGTAAAAGATTTTGGTTCTGTAAGCAGTCAATCGGAGCTGTCGAGGATACTCATAAAGGCATCCTGAGGGATTTGGACGGCGACGGCATCACCATTTTCACAAACGCAGTAAAATACGCGAAAAGCAGCGTATAGCGGGTAGCGGGCAGCGTGCAAGGCGGGAATCAGGTCCTTTTCCTTAAAAGCACCGCACCGAGGCCGAGAAGCAGGAGCGTGGCGGGTTCGGGAGTGATTGTGATATTGTCAATAACGATGTGGTGATTGCCGGGATCGTTTATGGGTTTAAACCATAGCGTATCAATATCCTGAAAATTAAAAGCGAACCAGTAAGGTCCGTTCGTCGAAGTGTGAAGGTTTTCGGTATAAAGGCAAGTTCCCCCTCGCCAACCCTCCACAGTAAAAGGTTCGTTATCAAGCCATGCCGCCGTGATATAAGCGCCGACAAAATTAAACGTTGTAAGATCCTCGCTTGTCATGGAAATATCGCGGTGATTTGAAGTATATGCAGACATGTGGCCGATAGTGCCGTACTCGTATCCGGTTCC
>Ga0187882_1002664_pt1 | contig 16085 bp, 13 predicted proteins | sample June2016WEW_19_1_3_FD_132991 | JGI IMG/M metagenome (GOLD analysis project Ga0187882, IMG submission 132991) | Peatland microbial communities from SPRUCE experiment site at the Marcell Experimental Forest, Minnesota, USA - June2016WEW_19_150 | ecosystem: Environmental > Terrestrial > Soil >... | reverse complement strand
GCCACGTCTCCCCACCAGCAATGTTCATGGTAAGTCGCCACGCCTCCTGATGTTCCATGGATGATATAATTGCGTCAGCAACATCCCCTCTTGTCACAAACTCAATCCTCTGATCGGCAGTGAACTGCAAGACTTCCGGGAGCTCGAAGAACTCCGTAGCAGTCACGCCTGAGATTCTTACTATGACGTATTTCTTCAGGGCTTTCCGGATTATTTGTTCACAGCGTATCTTGCTCCTGGAGTAGTAGTCGGTTGCTTCTAGGGCATGTTCCTCAGAGACGTACTGTTCGTCACTACCTGGAAGTCCGTATACGCAGACCGACGAAGCAAATACAAGCACAGCTTCTTCGTTTTCGGATCGCAGAGCTTTGACAACATTTTCAGTGCCACCAACGTTAACGGTCTGCGTTCTCCCTTCGCTTAACTCGCTCGCCGGTGGCAGTAAGGCCGCAAGATGAACGACCCGATCGACACCTCTCACCGCATCCCTCACATCTGAGTAGATGGTAATGTCCCCCTCGAATATCTCAACGTCTTTCAAGGAGTGGACCCTATCGTAGTCAACATTTGGCAAATCGAAGATCCGAGTCCGAGTTCTCTTTCTTGAGAGTTTATGAGCCAATTCTAATCCCAAGGCGCCAGCCCCTCCGGTAATTAGCACGCTCATTTTTGATTCAACCGCCAAATGTCATGATCCCAACTTATTATTCTGTCTCCCGCTTACAGCTCAGGGTACGTCGCGGGTAACTGCCTTCTAGGCATAATGGCCTTCCTAGAGGCACCACGATCCTTCTAACGAGTTCGAAGTTCGAACACCCGTCCAACTTCGCTGCTTCCGCGAGCTCGCGCGGAAGGCCGGCGAGGAAGCCGCTAAGCATGAAGAGCGCAAATGGTACGTTCGTCGAAACATTGTGTAGGATCAATCCCAGATAGGTATTGCCTATTCGGAGTACCACTAATTCATAGAAGAGACGAATCATCAGTACCTCTGTAGGTGTAGCCAGACATATCAAGATAGGCCAATACAGCACTTATATCGGGTTCGCATTCCTTAGGGGCGCCAAGGCGCTAATTGCAATGCAAATCAACGAGGCAGTTTGTATCGGTTGTGTTGCATGCATCCCATACTGCCCGATGCATGCGATTTCAATGGTTCCAGGAAACAAGGCCAAGGTCGACTTGGAGAAGTGTACTGAATGCTATGCTTGTCTTAGAGCTTCTGTATGCCCCACCGACGCAATCGTAGAAACACCGTTAACGTGGCCCAGATCTCTTAGGGTCGTCTTTGGATCCGTTCAGACAGAGCATAAGGAGACAAGGGTTCCAGGAAGAGGAACGGAAGAGATGAAGACAAACGACGTAACAGGCCGTTTCGGCGATGGTGAAGTGGGCTTCTCAGTGGACATAGGCCGACCCGGCGTAGGGACAACCTTCGCTGATGTCGAAATGATTACGATGGAGGTTGCCAGAGTTGGAGTCAGGTTTGAGCCGATGAACCCAGTAACATACCTGATGATCGACAAGAACACGGGTAGATTGCAGGAAGAAATCAAGAAAGAGAAAGTGCACTCATGCGTAATGGAATTCAAGACAGGTGTGGAGAAACTTCCGGAGGTCGTTCAAGCTCTTAATAAGGCAGCTGGGAAGGTCAACACGGTGTTCAGCGTCGGGTGCTGCTGCAGAGTTCGCGCAGACGGAGAGATACCGGCAAGGAGGTACCTCGATTCCTGTCGTATCTCCTACAGACCAAATGGGAAAACCAACATCGGCCTCGGGAGAACCACACTGGCCACGTGAGGAGGATCAACGATGACTCACACGCTACACAGAAGAGGGAGCCCGGAGTCGCTGAAGGGAGACTATGTGGTTCTGGTGATGGCTGCTAAGGGGTTCAACGATCAGGGTGCTTCCGAGAAACTGAAGAAAGCGCTTAGAGTCATGGCGAGTCACGACCCGGTGAACTTTGGAGATATGAAAACGGGTAACTTCTACCAGAAGGGCTCAGAAGCATATCGGAACGTCAAAGACACTTCGATTGTACATGGCGTCTTTAAGAGTCAACGGGACATGCAAAGATGCCTCGCTGAGCTGAAGAGTCTCAACCTTGGGATGTCTGTAGTCGTATCAGGTCTTTTTGACGAAGTCTTTCAGACACTAAGGACCCTTGGAATCAAACCGCATACAGTTCAGTATTCCTTGGGGACGTTCGGAAAAGTAGCTCTCTTGCCGAGCGAAGATACGCTTGAGATCACAACTATGTGCGGACATCATTTGGTGTCTCCTTTGCTCATACGGAAACAAGTCAGCGACATCAAGAAGGGCAAGACCGCTGTTCGCGAGGCAGCGAAGGCACTCGCGAGACAGTGCGTATGCGGCGTATTCAACCCGGACAGAGCAGAGGCTATCTTGCAATCAATGATCAGCTAGGCGCTCTAGTTGGACCGCCTGCTCGCTCCCCACAGGGCCTCTATCACATAGTCCAGACCGTACTTCCTTAGGGTCTCGGGAAGAGGCTTACTCGTCTCTTCATCCCATCCCATTTCCCTATAGTAGTTCCGGAGCATATCGTCCCAGTAAGTCATCATGCCTACTCCCTTCCAAGGACCGTCCGGAGGTGCAGAGCCATACCGAAGCGAAGGACGGTCCAAGTCGGCACCCAAGCCGTTTCGGATGTTGAACGCACGGAGCAGGTTTGCGATTCTGTATCCAAGGTTGACCGCTTCCTGCCAAGTGAAATTCCAGCCTGTGATTGCCGATACCGCTTGGGAGAGAAGCTCCAAGTTCATTCTAGTGTTGAATCGACAAGTCACCATCGAGTCCTCGACGAGCATCTGACTCTTGGTCTTTGCTTCCGTCGTCGAGAGCTCCCTCCACGCATCGGGTGTCGGACCAAGTCCAGGAAGCGAATTCTCCAATGTTCCAGTGTTTGAGATGCAAGTGTCAAACAGTTCCCATCTTCTAACCCGATGGTCATGGCTGCGGGGAGTGTTGCCTTTCATTGTGTGCACGGCAAAGCCTGGGGCTTCCCCTCCTATTCGCTGAGCCGCCCGCATCACCCCCTCTGCTAGAATGTCACCAAATCCTTCGCGTCTTGCAATCATGTTCAACATCGATTTCGTCGCCTGCGCGTTTCCCCAAGTCATCTCTAACCCGTTTGTGTCCTTCTTTGCAAGAAGCCCTTTCTCGTAGCATTCCATCACAAATCCTATGACCCACGACGCTTCGTTGGTCTCGATGCCAAGACGATCTACTTCCTTGCTCAGCATTATTGCTGCATCTACATCGGTTTGACCTATGGCTGGCCCCCACGATGCAAACTGCTCGTACTCAGGCTCCTCAGCAGTCAATCCCGCATAAGGACCATCAGGGATTCTTATCATGTGGCAGTGATGAACCTGACACGCCCAGCAGGGATGCGGTTTCGGTTCGAAGTGCCCTCGAATATACTCGGCGCTAAATTTCATCAGCTTCTCATTCTCGATGACCCATTCGTTTGTAGTGTAGTTCTTGACGGGTAGCCAATGGTCCTTGTAGGCTTCCATGTTTGCCCACAACGTTCCATAGTCAAATGTCTTCTTTGTGAGGTTCTTCACATCGTCGACAAACTTGTCGGCGATCGTTGCTAACCTATCCTTGTCTTTCACATCAATCGTTTTCTTGCCGCGTGTGACTGCAACTGCTTTGAGCCTCTTGGAACCTAGCACGGCGCCCACGCCGTTGTGAGAACCCGAGTGGCCAGTGTCAGAGAATATTCCAGCAAACTTAACAAGATTCTCCCCGGCGGGGCCTATGCAAGCTACACTCATTTCTCGTTCTTTCTTGGCTAGTTCCTCCTTGATGACTGCCTCGGTCTGGTAGGTATCCTTTCCGATGATGCCAGAAGCATCTCTAAGTTCAGCGAAGCCTTCGTCGACGTTAAGGTACACCCATTTCGGAGAAGCACCTTGAAGGATGATGCCATCGAATCCGCAGAACTTCAGATATGCTCCGAGGAAACCATTGGCTTGAACAGTCGCCGCCCCGTTCGTCAGAGGCCCCTTCGTGACTACTGCATAGCCTCCGGATCCAGGTATCCTTGTTCCGCCTAGAGGTCCGGACGCCAATATCAACCGGTTCTGTGGATCAGCCCATCGTACGTTCGGAGGCACTTCCTCGTACAGATACTTCGCACCTATTCCCGTTCCACCCAAATAGTTGCGAAGGGTCGTCTCGTCAACTACTTCGTCGACTATTCGCGCCCGAGTAAGATCTACCCTAATGAGTTTCCCCTTGTACCCTCCCAAATTGTGGGCTGACAGAACCATCACACTCTTCAGACTTTCCGGGAATACTTAATTCACACCTTATTAATTCGCGTGGAAGAGGTAGACGCTCTATGAACCGCCGGGATTCTGTCCCTTTGGATCATCAGAGGGAGCTCAGCTCAATAATCGAGATCTCTTGGAGCGTAAAGAGTACTAGCGAGGTTGAGTCGGCGAAGAAGAAGTTTGAAGAGTACACTCGTCAAGGCTGGCTGGCCTTTAAGCTTGCATCAGACAATAGGAAAGTCCAAGTCTACGAGTTCGACCCGTGCGTAGAGGAAATCTTCTTGGTCCCCCTCGCCGAGGGCGGCTGACCAAAGTGGTTGTTCTCATCTTTAATGTCAAATAGCCATACGTACTTCGGTCCTTCGTGTGTGATTTCCCGTTGTTATTTCACTAGGGGTCTGCTGTTTCGCTTCTCTCTCCTTTCGGTGGCTGTTTCCTCTGGAAGGCTTGGATGGGTGTTTCGAGGGCTTCGATGTTTAGGCTGAGATGCGGTTTGATCTCGTTGTACCATTGGACGCATTCGTCTATGATTTTCAATTGATGTTTCTTCTGCTCATTGATGTTTCTTCTGCTCGTAGACGCCGTAGAATCGCTCCAGCTTCGCATTGGTTTGAGGATGGTTTACTCGGGCCAGTATATGCTTGATTCCATGGTCGGCTAGGTAGGCTTCGAATTGGCTTATGCCCTTCTCTCTGCGTTCTCCTTCATTGGCGTAGAATTGGCTTCCACGATCGGTTAGGATCTCGCGTGGGCATCCATACTCGGCTATGGCTTGTTTCAAGACTTGGATCGTGTTCTCAGCTGTTGCTTCCTGGAAGATACCTACGAGTCTTGAGGCGTCGTCTTCTGCTCGATCCGCCAGCGGCCGTCCGAGAGCTGCTTCCAGTCCATATGCCAGAGGCTCATGCTATGCTCTCATTCGTAGCGTACCCACTTGCGTCTGCTCTGCTTGCTTGGTTGAGGCAATGCTCTACCTGCCTCCTTCAGGATCATGTGGATCTTGTTGTGGGAGAGGTTGAGTCCCTATGTGTCTCTGAGTACGTGTTCTAGGGTTAAGGCGTTAACCTCGAGTTCATCGTAGGCCTTAAAGACAAGCGCCGCGTCGTGTAGGTGGATTGGTTCTCGTCTATGTCTGCCTGGTGTTTTCAGTGTTGGAGTGACGCCTGCCAGATCTGTTCGACTTGCCTGTGGGAGACTCATTGGATCAGCGCTAATTCGCCTGCACCCCTCCCGCTCAGCTTCTCTTGGATGATCCAACGTATCATCCTCTCATTCACCTCAACCATAAACCGCCTAATGCGGGTAGTGAAATTATTTCGGGAAACGAGAGTCTGCGCTCTGCGCCAAAAAACCTTTGTATGCTTCTGAAGGTTAGCTGGTGAGACGTGCAACTGCCATGCTCCCGAAAATGGTCGAGATCATTCAAAAAGTGTCGTCAGAGCGAGTAGACGACCCCCGGTCTGCAGTTCGGACTGAGCTCGATAGGATAGGGCTTAGAAGACTAGTCAAGCCAGGTTCAAGAATAGCCGTTGCTGTAGGCAGCAGGGGAATAGCAAGCATTACAGAATGCATTTCCACCCTTGTCCAGGCGCTGAAAGAATTCGAGGTCTTACCATTCATAATACCGGCGATGGGAAGCCATGGCGGAGCAACGCCTGACGGACAAGTGGCGGTCCTGAGGGAGCTTGGAGTGACGGAAGAAAGCGTTGCGGCTCCCGTAGTGTCATCTCTTGAAGTTCAAGAAATAGGGAGAGTGAACGGCTCCTATCCCGTCTATTTGAGCAGGGATGCCCTATCCTCTGACGGGATCATCCTCGTCAATCGTGTGAAACCACACACGGACTTCAAGGATAGGATAGAGAGCGGACTCATGAAAATGGCAGTTATCGGGTTGGGAAAGCAGAAAGGTGCAGAAACTTTTCATTCGTATGGGATGGAAGGATACCATAGCTATCTTCCGAGAGTTGCCAGACACATCATCCATCACTCGCCGATAGTTCTTGGATTGGCCATAGTCGAGAACGCTCGCCATGAAATCACGTTGATCAAAGCCATTCCGCCCGGAGGAATAGAAGAGCAGGAGGCCAAGCTACTTGAAAAGGCCAAGCAGCTCATGCCGCGAATTCCTTTCCAAGAGATAGATGTTCTCATAGTAGATGAAATGGGAAAGAACATAAGCGGAGCGGGAATGGATCCCAACGTTACCGGGCGTTTTATGTTGCCTTCAGAGTGTCCTCCCGGGAGCCTCAATGCGAAGCTCATAGTGGTTTTGGACCTTACCAGAGAAGCCGAGGGAAACGCCGCTGGAATCGGATTAGCAGATCTTACAACTCGTCGCCTTTTCGACAAGATAGATTTCGAGAAGACTTTCATGAATGGTTTGACCAGTGGTTTCCCTGAATACTGCAATATACCTGTTTTCTTATCTAGCGACAGGGCTGCGATCGAAACGAGCCTTAAGATCATACGCCCGCCTGTCGACATCGACAAGGCCAGAGTCGTGAGAGTGAGAAACACTCTAGATCTAGAGCGCATGTGGGTTTCTGAGAATCTCCTCGAAGAATTGAGATCACGTCCGGACTTGATAGAAAGAATAACGGTAGTGGGGCAACCCCAGGACATCATGTTCGATGTTCTGGGAAATATCACCCGTTGAGTGATCTGCACTCTAGGGTTGGTCCAACCAGACTACTTCGTGCCTATTCGACCATACGCGTGGTCTCGCCTCGGAGCTGATTTATGGTTTAGGCACGCATGTGAGAATTGCAGCATTCGCACAAGCTTGTTTCTGCGTGCTTCACCGATGGCACTCTCATTCGGAGGCACTGGTATCGAGGAAAGGAGCGTCGAGAAGCGTCATTCGAAGGCGCTTAAGGTCAGATCCTACAGATGTGCATTGTAGGTGTAGCTGCCCTTGTAAGGTATCACGCCCGGCCTTCTGTTTGTTGAGTTGAATAACTTGGCAAAATCCTGAGGGTCTATCGTATCTCCACTCCAGAGGATGTAGTGGCACGGGATGACCACTTCCGGACTCAGCAGCTTGGCAAATATAACCGCATCTTCTGGCTTCCTTATTCCATGAGGCAGTAGGTCGGCAGTAGGTCGCTGAGTATGGGGAGCATCGCGATGTGCGGAGAAGCCTTCGCGACAGGCTCCATGAACAGCACTACATCAAGCACGCCTGGAGGGCGAGAATGGAGTCTCTGCAGAGGAAGTTGATTTTGATTTGTATCAATCCCTGCCGGAGATACTCAGCTCAGATGATAGTGCAAATCCGGCTGAGCTTTTTGGCACACCATCCATTACTGCTTAATGTCATGGCTGAGGTGCAGTGCGCTGGATAACGTTCTGGCCGTGAAGCAGATGGAGGAACTAGGGGGTGGACTATATCGTTGCGCGTCTAGGATACGATGAACATTGGCACCCTCGGATTGAGCGCTCTGACTTTATTAGAGATGTTTTGCAGGTTATTCCGGTTGGCCAGTCGTGAAGGTTTGCGCGGTCGGTTGTCCTTCGATTGATCAGGCATTTGACTCCTTGCGCAAAGTTGGTGGTCATTGACTCGCCGCTCATCATCCACGCCGATCGCTTGGCCGTAATGGAGGAGATTGAGACTGTCTTGGGCGATGTGGTGAGTCGCGTTGCGAGGTTCGAGAGGCATGATGACTGAACCTGCTCCAGTCTCATCGTCGATAATCTCGGGCATCCGATGTCCCAGAAGAGGTGAGGAATGAGGTTTCGTTCAAACTCTCCCTTGTGAAACAGGCCAAGGGCCAAGGTGTGCGTCAGTGTTCGACTTCCTTGACTGGTTCATCATACTCGATTGTAGGCGACCTCTCGAACAGTTCGATGGTAATACTGATTTGTGCTTCGTTTTGGAGGTAAGCGAACACGTTACCAGGTCGCTTCCCGCTCTGTGTCACTTCAAAGCCAAACCTGGCCAAGTAAAGAAATGTCTGGAAGTTATTCATTCGCAATCTACGCCGAACCTAAGGTGGTTGCAAGTTGATCTGAGCACCTTGTTGTCGAGACTAGATTTCTTGGTGGAAAATGGTCATCCCTTAACAGCGCCCAATGTCAGACCTCTGACAAGGTGCTTCTGGACCACTACACTGAAGATCAAGGGGACGACTATTTGGAGAGTTGCCGCAGCGGTCATCGGACCCCACGCTATACCCAAAACCTGTATGTATCCCATCAGGCTTACAGGGACCGTTTCTGCATTCTGCTGCGTAAGTATCAGAGCATAAAGAAATTCGTTCCAGGTGAATAGAAACACCATTATTCCCGTTGCACTCAGTCCCGGCCTTGTGAGAGGTAATAATACATTGACAAAAGCTCGAAATCTTGAGCAACCATCAGTCATCGCGGCATCATCCAGTTCATGTGGTATCTCATCGAAAAATCCCTTCATCATCCATATCGTGAAACCCAGGTTACTTGCGAGGTACAGTGCAACTAGAGCAAACTGAGTGTCCAGCAGGTGTAGCCTGGTGAAGATCATGTAGAATGGAATGATGTAGGCTATTGGAGGTCCCATACGTGTAGACAAAATCCAAAATGTTACGTCATTCTTACCTCTGAAATCGAATCTAGACAACGCAAAGGCAGCTGGGGTTCCGATCACTAGCGACAATGCTATTGTAGAGAGGCTTACCACGGCGCTATTTTGAACAAAGTGGAGATAGCTTCCAAAATACTGTCCAGCCGTGGTTCCTATCAGTATCTCCGAGTAGTTTGCTAGGGTTGGTTTGAAGATTATCGCGTAGGTGAAGATGTCGCGCGGCAGCTTAAAAGAAGATGTTATGACCCACCATATTGGAATCGAGCTTGCCAAGGTATATGTAATGAGAACAACGTATGACAAGGCATTTTCGATCAGCCTTCTGGAAGTTGGTCTCATATTCTCGCCGTTCTTATTTCCGAGTTAAGTATCTGACAAAGCCCATTGAAATTCCCGTTGTGATGATGATCATGATCACCGCGATTGCAGCCGAGTATCCTACATGATAGTTTAGGTAGAGATAGATGAAGGCAGTCACCGAAATGGTTTCGCTTACTCTTCCCGGGCCGCCCTGCGTCAGCATCCAAAGAATGTCAAACGCCCTGAGCGCGTCCATGAACCTTATCAGAACTGCTATTGCAATCGTCGATTTCATTTGGGGGAGAGTTATGCGTGTAAGCAATTGCCATGAAGAGGCGCCATCGATCCTCGCCGATTCATAAGGTTCCAATGGGATAGCCTGCATCCCAGCCAACAAAAGTAATATCATGAATGGCGTCCATTCCCATAGGTCAACAACAACGACTGAGAACAAGGCTAGTGAAGGGTTGGCTGTCCAGTCGGTTCTCGGGATTCCAATGTAACTCAAAAGCTGTGGAATCAAACCTATATCAGCGTTATAGAGAAACTTCCAGAATAATCCAGCGGCCACAGGCGCCATCATCAGGGGAAGTAGGAGAATTACTCTGAATATGGGTGTCCCCCTTAACTTTCTATTTAGGACTAGTGCCACTATGAGACCTATCAGAAAAGAAGCTCCGGTAGTTGAGAACGCGAAGGTGAATGTGTTAACGGCATTTCCTAAGAAACGGTCACCCAAGAGGTAATCGCTAAAGTTGCCCAGCCCAATAAACTTGTATATGCTTTTTGCAGGATCATACTGATAAAAACTCCATATTATAGATTGGGCGAAAGGATATAGGGTCAAGACGCAAAGAAAAGCTATAGCTGGCAATAAGTACAAGTACTTGGATAATTCTAGAGATCTTGTCCGCATAGGGTTATCCAGATTAGAAATCAGAGCTTATTGTTATTTGACCAATCTATGAAAAAAAAGGAAGAGATGAAATATCAAACCGGATATTTCATCTGAATGTTATAGCCTGCTTTCGTGAGGATATCGTAGATCTCTTTGGCCGCCTTGTCAAGTGCTACTTTGGCAGGAGTACCCGCAACGATAGATGACACAGCGTCGCCATGCGGTCCGGCTATTTCCATTACCTCTGGTATCTTTGGCATATATTCGTTTGTTGTCTGCTCCATGGCTTGCAGAAGTACAGGTGCCATCCAGTATTTTGCGGGTTGCGCAGCCGCACACGCAGTCCAAGCGGACTTGCTGGTGAGGCCTGTTCTAAAGAAGTTCCCTTCGATAACCGTTTTCTTCTGTGAATACCCGCTTGTGGCATACTCGCTCCACAATAAAGCTGCTTCCGCAACCGGGCTATGCGCGAATACTGGCCATGTGGTTGTATAACTAAACATTGGAGTTGTGTTGGCGGGGCCGTTTGGTAGAAGGGCATATCCAATCTTACCAGCTGTCTTGCTTGCTGTCGGGTCTTCGATAGATCCAGGCATGTCTGTGGCCTCTAGTATTGAAAAGACTGTTCCCTCCATAATTCCTCGCTGGACTTCGGGCCAGTGGAAAGTCGCTGATCCAGATGGGCCATAGCTTTGCAAGATTTTTCCGTAGTAGTCAAAAGCTTGTACACACTCGGGACTATTGGCAACAACGTTGTAGTCTGCGTCAAGTACCCTTCCTCCCCACGCCCATGGCCATCCGAAGTACATGTGGGGATTGTCAGCTCCACGTATTCCACGCATTGAGATACCGTAGAAGCTTGACCCAAATTCCTTCCGGCCCATTTCATGAGCGTTCTTGGTGACAGCCAAAAGATCATCCATTGTCTTAGGAGGAGTCAGACCCCACTTTTCAGCCAAGTCTTTTCTGTACATGTAGCAGCCTGCATGACCGTAGAATGGAAGTCCAGACAGTTTTCCATCGCTCGTTCTGCACCAGGAAGCAAATAATGGCACATAGTCGTTTAAGTCGAGTATTCCCTCCCATGGATGCGCGTTCACTAAGGGGTCCAAGTTAGTCAGCCAACCCGGTCTTTCGTAGCCCTCGAGTAACCACATGTGAACCATTCCCGAATCGTACGGTCCAGTCGCACCAGTGGAGAGTTGTGTGTATATCTTCTGCGTCAAAACGATGTCACCCATCATTTCGCTATCAATGGTTATACCCGTCAATGTTTGGAACTCCGGGGCGATCAACGCGCGGACCGCTCTGTGATCCGCTGTATCATGAGTTACAGCATGTACAGTTTGACCTGAGAATTGTTTGTAGTATGGGGTTGCCGCCGTTGTAACTGGCGGCGGTGCCATCGTCCCAGTTACAGTGACCGTCTCCGTCTCAGTGCTCGTGATGGGCGGCGCCGTCACCGTCGGTTTTGCGACGTATCCCAACACTCCGCCGACGACCAGCCCAGCGACAGCTGCTCCAGTCATTCCGAGGTACCTTCGTCTAGACATGTCCTTTTCTTCAGGTTTCTTTTCTGACATAGACATCTTCCTCGTGGAACAACATAGGCCTTGAGGACAGCTAATAACGCTTGCGGACGGCTTATAGTCTGTGTCAAGTTGACACAAACTAAAGATCTGTCAGAACGTTCTTGGCTGTGCCTGTTCTTGTTCGTGGAATCAGGATTCCCTTTTTGATTACAAACTATTGGACGACCAGTTTACGAGAAGCACATGCATCGATTAGTCCTGTGAGCTGAACATCGGGTTGGACTTCCTAAACATATAGCCTGCAGGATCGCCTCTAAACCATTTCGAGTGTGTCGGAGCCTTATTAGAGTAGCTTAGGCTTCTCACTCCCTTCTCAGTCCTCAGATTATCCCAAGGATATTTGCAGTATCCGGTTCCGATTTGCCCTATGTATATATTGTGAGTTGGCTCTCTATAGGCTCCATCTGGGGGTTCGAAGTAAGCTGCAAACACGTGTCCTACGAGCCGGTCCTTTGTCCAATCGTAATACCTACCATACAGTTTCGAAATGCAGATCGATTGCAGCAGCGAGCATTCGACATGCGCTCGTGACCCGCAGTCCCCCTTGATTGTGTGTGCGTTCTTTGTGTCCTCCCACAAGCTCTCGATCGCATTTCTCTTAGCAGCACCAAGGTCCAGACTTGGATCGGATCCGTCTCCAGCGGGCACAATACCATCTACGTCGTTTGCAAGTTTGGGTAGATCATTCTCCCGAAGAAGACCCTTGCCAATGAGCCATTGCTGCATATCGCGGAGTGTGTCGAGGCCGATGAATGTGCTTTCGAACTCCTCGAGGGTCATCTGTCTCGAAAGGTACACCTTGAGCCATGGGTAGACGTAGGGCTGCTCAGGTCTCGCTCCGAGAAGAATAATCTGCTCTCCTTCGGCTCCGTAGATCAGTCCGATGCTTGCTTCCAGAGAGTAGTGTTTTGCTTGCCAGACACATCCGCGTTCCTCGAGAATCCTATCGGTCTCAATTGCAAAAGCTAAGAGTTGGCCAACGTATTTCCTTGTTTCTTGTCTAACCTGTTCGTTGCCTATTGTCAGTAGTGTGCCGTAGGCCATCGCGGCGCTTAATGCGAGTGTATGGTACTCTTCTGGGATAGTCTGATCTTGAATTAGCCAAACGAGAACTTGCAGCTGCGTATTGAAGTGTGGGATCTTGTAGTCGAACATGCCCTGGCCAGGAATGCCATATTCGTCGATGAGGCATACCGCCTTCCTAACCTGGTAATCAGTCGCTGAGGTCCATACTATTGATGCAATCTGATCCTCGACTTCACTAGGGATATCCGACAGACTCTGTAGATCGTCTTCCAGGTAGCCGAGCGATCCATCTTGCAGAGGCTTAAGTGACCGAGCTCTCTCATAATCACCATCCTGTACTACGGTTTGGGACACAAGGGTCCTCAACAAGTCGGGTCTGTCCAAGCTTTCCTTGAGGAATATCTCAGCCTTGGTCGGGAATATGTCGTCGTTTAGGAATAGGCCGGTCTCTAGAATCCACTGAGCTGCACCCGTGTACTTGACACTCACTTCTCGGACAGACTGCAGATATCTCAACACATCGCCAATGGGCACCTGTCTCGTGTAGATCTCCGGGATCCTAACTGCATACGGCGCCAAATCACCCATCTGTGCTGCTGCCAGGATAATTCGAGTCGAATAGTCGTCCAAGTTCTCCTTGAACTGTGAGTAGTACAGATTGCTTCTTGACAACCAAAGTGCGAAGTCGTGATTGATTGGGAAGACATCATCTCTCAGAAACCGATCCTCAATGAGTTCCAATAGATGGGCGCAAGGAAAGAACGATGAGGCTGTCTTCCAGGTCTTTCAGTCTCTTGTAGATAGCAAACGTTAAGAATCATCGATTCTCAGCTAGATCAGGGGACGGAATAGAGCAGCATGTATGGATACTGGGGAAAGATCCTAAGGGTAGACTTGACGAGTGGCCGTTCACAGTTTAGGGAGGTCGATGAAAGCTTCTTCAGGAAGTACCTCGGCGGCGCAGGCCTAGGTGCTAAGCTGATCTACGATGAGATGCAACCTGGGGACGATCCCCTTGGTCCAGGCAATATCATCGTATTCGGACTTGGGCCTTTTAACGGGCTGAAAATTGCCGGAGCTGGCAAGGGTTCCCTCGTATCGAGATCGCCGTTGACGGGACTGCAGCATTGCACTAGCATGGGCGGAGAGTGGGCCCACGAGCTGAAAAACACGGGTTGCGATTCGTTATATGTAACGGGAAAGTCGCAAAACCCAGTGTACCTTTGGATAAGAGACGAGGAAGTCGAAATACGAGATGCTCGATTTGCGTGGGGCAAATCTACCTCCGAAGCAAGACAAGATATATTGGCGGACCTCGATGACAAGAAGGCAAAGATTATCACGATAGGCCCTGCGGGAGAGAGACTCGTGAGGTTCGCTTGTACAAACGAGCGGTGGGGCTTCGGAGGAAGAGGCGGCGTAGGTGCAGTTTTCGGATCAAAGAACTTGAAAGCTGTGGCAATCAGGGGGACGGGTGGACCTGTCGAGGTCGCAGACCGCGGAAGACTGGACGAAGTTAGCAAGAGTGTCTTTCAGAAGATCTACAAGACAAGCAAGGAAAACTTGATGCAGAAATATGGTACCCAGAATGCCCTTGCCGATTATCACGACCGCCTGGGATACGGGCTCTACAAGTATTGGAGCGAGGGAAAATTCGAAATTGCAGGCAAAGGACCGGTCGGCAAGTTCCTTAATGGAGACGCTATGCTCGAACTCCGTGTTGGAGAAAGCCGCTGCAGTTATTGTCCCATCGGCTGCAAGAAGGAAACGGCGGTCAAAGAACCTCACAAGTGGGCTTTTCCGGGAGGATACGGTCCCGAATATGAGACCATGGGTATGTTGGGCTGGCAACTTGGAATAGCCGATGCACCAGCAGTGTCGTATCTCAATAACCTGTGCAACGAATACGGCATTGATACGATTTCAACCGGATCTATGCTCGGGCTCGTTGCCTATTGTCTGGAGAAGAAATGGCTCACCAAAGAGGATGTGGATGGGGTTGAGATTGGTTGGGGTGAGACCGATCTAGCCGCAAAGTTGATCGAAAAGATAGCAAAACGGGAAGGATTCGGAAGGATACTAGGTGAGGGCATAGTTCGTGCCGCCAATCAGATAGGGCATGGGGCCCCGAAAAGTATTCTGCACAGCAAGGGCCTAGACTACGCTGCACATGACCCTAGGGCAGTTTACGCTCAGCTTCTGAATTATTCAACTGGTCCTAGCGGAGCAAATCATCAGCAAGGCTTCGCTTCGTGGGTTGCAGGGGGAGTAGTGATTCCGGAATGGGGTTACCCAAAGGTCACAGACTTTCACAGCATGGATGAGTCTGCTAGAATAGCGGCACTATATCAAGATTGGGCGAACCTCTTCAACAGCCTTGTACAATGTGAGTTTATGATTTTTGGAGATCTAAAGCTTGGTGACCAAATCGAGCTGCTAAATTGCGTCACGGGATGGGAGATGGATCAAGCCGCTGCTCACAAGGTCGCAGAAAGGATCTCAACGCTACAACGTCTGGTCAATGTGAAATTCGGTGTCACTAAAGAGGATGATGACCCACCCTCAAGGATAATGGAACCCCTAAAGAACGGCCCGAACGCTGGTAACGCCCCGTCGGATTTCCAGAAGGTGCTCGACGAGTATTACGATCTGAGAGGATGGGATTCCGAAGGAAGGCCAACAGCAACAAAGATCGCACAACTGGAACTGTAATCTTATGAATAGTGTAGTGATCTATTCTATTTGAGCAACAGCAGTTTTTCGTCGTGCGTCTTTGGAGATAGAGTAAAGCGCCTTTGTTCCCCCATTACTTCTCTACCTGCATTCCCGCAGACAGTTCACACCTCATGGCGAGCAACGAGGACACAGAGTTAGTCTCGTTGTCCAAATTGCGACGCCTGCATCAATGAAAATTCTCTTCTCCCGTTTCTCGTTTTGATGTGGGTTGGCTGACTCATGTGCTCTGTAGGCTTGAGTTTCTGATTCGCTGGAGCCCCCCTAATCTTGTTTTCGAAGAGTTCTGGCCTCAGGCCGCGGTATTGGCTGTGATGGTTGAGGACGTGGTAGATGGTGACGAGCATCTTGCGGGCGACGGCGACGACGGCTCGATTGTGTCCTCGACGGTTTGCGATTCGACGATAGAATTGGCTGAGTCTTGGGTCGTGTCGTGCGGCTTGGTGGGCGGCTTCGACGAGTATCCAGCGGATGTGGCTGTTTCCTTCTCTTGTGATCGGTCCATGTGTTGTGTGGTTGCCGGATTGACGTGTGCTGGGTGCGAGGCCTGCGTAGCTGACAAGCTTCTTCGGCGACGAGAATCTGGCTATCGGACCGATTTCGTTGATGAGGAGCATGGCGCTGTAGTAGTCGATGCCTGTGAATCCCATCAATAGCTTGACCTC
>Ga0187882_1002658_pt1 | contig 16111 bp, 18 predicted proteins | sample June2016WEW_19_1_3_FD_132991 | JGI IMG/M metagenome (GOLD analysis project Ga0187882, IMG submission 132991) | Peatland microbial communities from SPRUCE experiment site at the Marcell Experimental Forest, Minnesota, USA - June2016WEW_19_150 | ecosystem: Environmental > Terrestrial > Soil >... | reverse complement strand
TATCGCTACCTTCGGATCCAGCTTGTGCAGTACCTGCGTGATCGCCGATGTCAACGTCGTCTTCCCATGATCTATGTGCCCGATCGTCCCTATGTTCACGTGCGGCTTGCTGCGATCGAATTTTTCCTTCGCCATAGAAACCTCCAAACCTGCCTATCTGGTTACTGCTTTCCCGCGGACCCGCGATATGATCTCTTCACTTACGGTTTTGGGCGCTTCTTCGTAATGCGAGAAGTGCATGGAATAGGTAGCCCGTCCCTGGGTCATAGACCGCAAATCAGTCGAGTAGCCGAACATCTCGGAAAGCGGAACTTTACACTTGATGATGGTGGAACTCATGCGCGCATCCGTTGATTCGACACGGCCTCGACGCGCGTGCAGGTCGCCCGTAACAGCGCCCATGAACTCCTCCGGCACGACGACCTCGACATCCATCATCGGCTCCAGCAATACGGGCTTTGCGTGTCTGACCGCTTCCTTCAGAGCCATGGAGCCGGCGATCTTGAATGCCATTTCCGAAGAATCAACCTCGTGATAGGTGCCGTCGAGGAGCGTGACTTTTAAGTCCACCATTTCGTATCCGGCCAAAACACCGGTTTCGAGAGCTTCCCGTATCCCCTGCTCCGTAGGCGCAATATATTCACGAGGGATGGCGCCGCCGACGATCTCGTTCTCGAATACAAAGCCCGCCCCCGGCGCATTCGGTTCAATCGCAATCTTGACGTGCCCGTACTGTCCGTGCCCGCCGGTCTGGCGAATGAACTTGCCTTCCGCCGCGGCGCGTTGCCGGATAGTCTCCCGGTATGCGACCTGCGGTTTCCCCACATTGGCAGCCACTCCGAACTCCCGCACCATTCGGTCGACGAGAATCTCGAGGTGGAGCTCGCCCATACCTTCAATGATCGTCTGGCCGGTATCGGGATCCGTATGCACCTTGAAAGTCGGGTCCTCGCGGATCAGCTTGCCAAGAGCGATCGCCAGTTTCTCCTGATCCGCTTTGGTTTTGGGCTCGATGGCAACGGCAATCACGGGGGCTGAAAACTCAATCCCTTCGAGCACGATCGGGTGTCGCTTATCGCAGATGGTATCGCCGGTGCTGACATTCTTGAGGCCCACCGCCGCCGCGATGTCTCCGGCATATACTTCCTTGATCTCCTCGCGCTTATTCGCGTGCATTTTCAAAAGCCGCCCCACGCGCTCAGAGTAATCCTTGGTAGAGTTGTATATCGTCGCCCCCGTCTGCGCCTGCCCGGAATAGACTCGGAAGAAGGCCAGTTGCCCGACGAAGGGATCGGTCATGATCTTGAAGACCAATCCGGCGAAGGGCTCGTCGTCCGAAGCATGGCGCACGGGAGGTTCTTTATCCCCTTTCACAATGCCTCGTACAGCGGGAACGTCGAGCGGGGACGGAAGAAAATGGACGATCGCATCGAGCAACTGCTGAATGCCCTTGTTCTTGAACGCCGCACCGCAGAGGACCGGCACGAATTTCAGTCCAATGGTTCCCTCTCGCAGGGCGGCAACGATCTCCTGTTCGGAAAGCGCGGCGCCGGCGACATATTTCCCCATGAGGCGATCATCGACGTCCGAAATCACTTCAATCATCTGCTCGCGGTATCGGGCTACCTCTTCGCGGTATTCTTCCGGAATCTCTTCCACGGCGAAATCCGCACCCAGCGTTTCCTCTCTAAAGACAATTGCCTTTTGGAGGATAATATCGATGACGCCGCGGAACTGATCTTCAATGCCGAATGGGATCTGTACCGCAACGGGAACGGTCCCCAGGCGGCTTTTCATCATGCTCAGCACGCGCGGGAAGTCCGCTCCGGGACGGTCCATCTTATTGACAAAGCCGATGCGCGGTACATGATACTTATCCGCCTGCCGCCAAACGGTTTCCGATTGCGGCTCGACCCCTTCCACAGCCCCGAAAAGCGCAACGGCGCCGTCGAGCACCCGCAGGCTGCGTTCCACCTCGGCAGTGAAGTCCACGTGTCCGGGTGTATCAATAATGTTGACGCGGTAGTCTCCCCAGAAGCATGTGGTCGCAGCGGATGTGATGGTTATGCCACGTTCCTGTTCCTGCTCCATCCAGTCCATCGTGGCAGTACCTTCGTGCACTTCACCGAGCTTATGTGTGATGCCGGTGTAATAGAGGATTCGTTCGGTCGCAGTTGTCTTACCCGCATCGATATGCGCCATGATTCCGATATTTCGGGTCCGCTCCAGCGGTACTAGACGTGCCACCTTAGTCAAACCTCACTACCACCGATAATGGGCGAATGCCTTATTGGCCTCGGCCATGCGATGCGTATCTTCCCTCTTCTTGATTGCGCCACCGCGATTGTTCGAGGCATCCAGAATTTCAGCAGCGAGTCTTTCCTGCATCGTTTTTTCGCTGCGCGAGCGTGCGTTTCCGATAATCCAACGAATCGCCAGGGATGTGCGCCGGTCCTGCGAGACCTCGATCGGCACCTGATACGTGGCGCCTCCGACTCGCCGGGATTTCACCTCGAGGACCGGTTTGACGGCATCCATCGCTTTCTTGAACACCTTGACCGGATCCTCTTTCGCACGCTCTTTGATCGAATCCAACGCCCCGTAAAAAATGCCCTCGGCCACACTCTTCTTCCCCGCGAGCATCATACAGTTGACAAACTTGGTGATCAGGGTGCTGCTGTACACTGGATCCGGGAAGGTTTCCCGCTTCGGTACCTCTCTACGCCTCGGCATACCTGAAGATCTCCCGCTACCTCTATCTCATTTTCGTTTTTTCCCATCCGTCACGGGATGAGAAATGCTACCCCAGAGAGCAAAATGCGTCGGCTCTGGCAAATGCCTTCCGAAGATTCCCGCAAGGCGCAAGTCCGTCACGAGGACGGCTTTTTGAAGGAGTGTTTAGCTTTTGGGCCGCTTGGCGCCATACTTGGAACGGGACTGCTTTCGCTCCTGGACTCCAACGGAATCCAAGGTCCCCCGCACCACATGGTAGCGAACCCCAGGAAGGTCCTTGACACGTCCACCGCGGATCAGAACGATGGAGTGTTCCTGCAGGTTGTGTCCGACACCCGGGATGTAGGTAGTTACCTCAATCCCGTTCGTGAGCCGGACACGAGCAACTTTGCGAAGAGCTGAGTTTGGTTTCTTGGGTGTTGATGTATACACCCTGGTACAGACTCCTCGCCGCTGCGGGCTCCCCTGTAAAGCCGGACTCTTCGTCTTGTAACGAATCTTCTTTCGGCCAGATCGAACCAGCTGATTGAAGGTCGGCAAACCTTTTTCTCCTTTACCTTCCAACGGCTAAACGCTCCTCTAGTCCTACCTCGGACAGAGCGCCAGAGCCATAGGGAAAAACCGAACAAATGTAGCAAACAGGGTCATAGCTGTCAAGCAAATAGCCGGATCAAATACGGCGGATGCGAGATCACGATTCTCCGCAATCCGGAAACACCCGCCCGGAGCGCCAGATTTCTTCGCTCAAGCAGCGGTCCGGCCGTTAGATAAGTTAGCTCCTGCGGGGGCCGTCGCCGCAGCGCAATGAAGCGCTGCAAGAGGGCCTTCAAGGGCAACTGGAGGACATATGGGCAGTATCAACAAAGTGATTCTCATCGGACGTCTGGGGAGAGAACCGGACGATCGCGTCACCGCCGGCGGCACTCGAGTGTCGAACTTCAGCCTGGCCACGGATCAGTTCCATCCCGGCAACGGCAACGGCCCGGCAGAGAAAACGACCGAATGGCATCGCATTGTCGCCTTCGGCAAGATTGCGGAACAATGCAATCAGTATCTGCATAAGGGCAAGCTGGTCTGCGTCGAAGGGTCGCTGCAAACTCGCTCCTGGGAAAAACCGCCTGGCGAGAAACATTACACGACCGAGATCATTGCGGCCCGCGTGACTTTTCTTGATTCGAAAGCCGCTGAATCCTCACAACACGAAGCGGCCAATGCCGAGGCGGGAGAGTTTTGAAGCGCGCCCCGTGACGCGAGACGTGTGACGTGTCTTCGAGTTACCTCTCACGCGCTGCAACTGTTTAGCAGCAAAAGGGTACAGTGTTTTCGGATCGACGACCGAATTAACCGCCAAGTCTCAGAAAAATGCTCAACAGTTACCACGCGTCACCCGCCCATCGTCGTGCATCATTCGCGTTGGTGCTATAATTCGCTCCGTCATGGCTTCGGCAAATGGAATTCAGCGCAAACGGCGCAAGCTGCCGCGGTGGCTCTGGCTCTTGTACGGAGTGGTCGTATTGTTTTTTGCTCTGGCAGGGGTGGCATTCGGCGTCTTGATCGGATATCAGTACAATTTGCCGAAGATCCAGAGTCTCGAAGACTTTCGGCCTGACGTCATCACGGATCTTTTCTCCGACGATGACAAAGTGATAGGTGAGTTCGCCATCGAGCGGCGCATCGTCGTCCCCTACGAGGAAATCCCAGCTTACCTGCAGCTTGCGATCCTGGCCGCCGAGGACGATAAGTTCTATAACCACTCTGGCATCAACTACCTGTCGACGCTCCGGGCCCTTGTCAAAGACGTCGTCTCAATGAGGCGGGCGGAAGGCGCCAGCACGATCACTCAGCAGCTGGCACGCATGCTCATGGGAAATACCGAGAAGACATTCGACCGCAAGGTCAAGGAGTTGCTGGTCGCCTGGCAGATCGAAAAGCGCTACTCCAAGCAGCAGATCCTCACGCTCTACTGCAACCAGCACTATTTCGGGCACGGCACGTTTGGTGTCGCCGCCGCCGCAGACAATTACTTCGGGAAACAACTGAAAGATCTCACATTGGATGAATGCGCTTTGATTGCCGGGTTGCCGAGAAACGCCGCAATGTATTCTCCGATCCTTCATCCGGACGCCGCGCTGTCACGCCGCAATTACATCCTGGATCGGATGGTCGCCGAGCAAATGATCTCGCGGCAAACCGCTGCGGAAGCCAAGGCCAGGCCCATCCTATTGAAGCCACACACCAGAAATACGGATTTTGCGCCCTATTTCGTCGAATGGGTCCGCCAATCCCTGGCAGACCGTTATACGACGGATACCATCTGGCGGCAGGGCCTGCGCGTCCATACGACATTAAACATCGAAATGCAGACCGCCGCGAACAAAGCGCTGCATGAAGGGTTGCGAGCTTATGATAAACAGCGCGGCTGGCGGGGCCCGGTCGACAACGTGCTCAAGGATCCTTCTGTCTCACTCGATGCGTACACCAATCCGGATTGGCGCGCGACTCTGAGGCCGGGAGACCTTGTCATCGGACTCGTCGAAAGCGTCGACGACCCGGAGATAAAGATACGTTTCGGCAAGTATCGCACTACTCTGGGCCCGAAGGAAATCGCCTGGACCAAGGCAAAAGTGCCTTCCACGATTCTCAAACCCGGCGACCTTGCGACCATCCAGATCACATCCCTCGACGACATCCATAAGACCGCAACAGCCGTATTGGATCAGATTCCCCAAGTACAGGGCGCATTGATCACGCTGGACAATGCAACCGGGGAGATCAAAGCCATGGTCGGCGGCTACGACTTCGAGACAAGTGAATTCAACCGTACGACGCAGGCCATGCGTCAAGTCGGCTCGACATTCAAACCGATTGTATATTCGACCGCATTGGAAAAAGGATGGTCGGCCGAGAGTACGATTCTTGATGCTCCGATCAGCTTTACGGATTCTCTGGGACGAGTCTATCAGCCAGTCAATTACGACGGAAAGTACGAGGGTCAGATCACTCTGCGACAGGCTTTGATCGAATCGCGCAACGTGCCTACCATCCGGCTGGCCTCTTTGCTGGGGATCAAGAATGTTCTGGTAATGGCGAGGCGCTTCGGACTTTCAGGCCAGATGGAGCCGTATTTGCCTCTGGCAATCGGCGCCTGCGAAGCCACTCCGCTGGAGATGGCCACAGCCTTCACGGTCTTTCCGAACCTCGGGCGCCAGCCCAAGCCTTACTTCATCCGGAAGATCGAAGATTACGAACATGTCAAGAAAGAGCAGACGGAACCGCAAACCCACCAGGTGCTCGACCCGGAAATCGCGCAGCGCATGCTCGGCTTGCTTCAAGATGTTGTCCAGAACGGCACAGCCAAGGCGGCCCGAGCCCTGAATCGCCCCCTCGGAGGAAAGACCGGCACCACCAATGACTTCGCTGATGCCTGGTTCGTCGGCTTCAGCCCCTCGATCACGACCGCCATCTGGGTTGGATTCGACTCTAAGAGGACGCTTGGGGACAAGGAAGCCGGAGCGGTGGTCTCCCTGCCAATCTGGATGCAGTTCATGCAGGAGGTACTCAAAAACAAGGCGGTGGAATCGTTCGCTACCCTGGAGGTCCTCACGGAACAGTCCTCCGATAGCACCTCAATCAACCCCACCCAGCCGAGGAAACTGGTCATACAGGATCTCCCCGGATCTACGCCCGTGAGCAAAAAATAGGGCAGCCCAAGCGCCCATCAGCGGTTCTTTCCCGGAAAGTTTATTGCTGCGGCTGTGGCGTCACCGGTCACGCGCCACGATGTAATCGGGTATGGAGAGAAGCGCATCGCGAGCCGCGCAGTCGGGGAAACCGGCTAAATGATTCTTGGCCTGGAGGGCGAAATCATGGGCCATCCCAAGAACCCGATCCGCCGTTTTGTACTCCCGCACCAGCGCTACGATCTGATCCCGGTTCGAGCCGCCATATCCATCTTCGCGAATGATAGTCCGAATCAGTTCGCGATGTTCCGGCTTTCCTTCGCGCATCAGATAGATGAGAGGCAGAGTGAGCTTGCCTTCTTTCAGGTCGCTGCAAACGGGCTTCCCCAGTGTTGTTTCGTCCGATGTGATGTCGAGAACGTCATCCACTAACTGAAACGCCATTCCCACGTGAACGCCGTACAGCCGGAGCGCTTCGGCCTGAGCCTCGGTCACGGAAGCCAATACGCCTCCCATCTGAGTGCAGGCCGAAAAGAGGAATGCCGTCTTGCGCATCGAAATGTCGAGGTGCTGCTCCTCGGTAACGTCGGGATTGTGGCTCACGCTAAGCTGAATCAGTTCTCCTTCGATCATCTTTCGCGTGACTTCCGTAAGAATGTCCAGAATCTTGAAGCGCCGCTCGCCGAGGGCGACCTGGAAAGAAGTCATGTAGAGCCAATCGCCCATCAGCACGGTGATTTCGTTTCCCCAATGTGCATTGACCGAGGCGCGGCCGCGGCGCACTTTGGCGTCGTCAATGATATCGTCGTGCACGAGCGTGGCAGAGTGGATCATTTCCACTACGGCGCCCAGACGATAACAGGCAGGTCCCTCGTAGCCGCACATGCGGGCGCTCAGCAGCAGCATGGCCGGGCGGATTCGCTTGCCGCCACTGTCGTGTATATAGCGGCCGATCCTGTCGATGAGCTGCACGTTGGAGTTAGAGTGGTGATGAAGTTCCTGCTCCACCAGCGCCAAATCTTCTTCCACGAGCTTATAGAACTCTTTTGGATCCAATTTTCACTCTTTGCAGCTGTGGTTGTCGCGTTTCTCTAAAGGGCCCGCACTGATCTTATCACAGGTCAGCAGTTTACTCATGGAGAAGGCATCTCCCTAGAAATTGGTGACAGTCACCGTTTTGCGCCGTGAGCATCTCAGAGGATTCGCTACGGAAATGCGCAAAAAGGTGACTGTCACCAATTTCTCATTTGAGCGGCGACCCGTTGGGCACATCCTCAGCGAACGTCGCCAGAACAGCCTGGTCGCCAGTGGCGGCAGCAAGAACCATGCCGTCGGAGACGATGCCCATAAGCTTTGCCGGCTTCAAGTTGGCAACCAGGATTATCTTGCGGTTCACCAGACTTTCCGGCTGGTAGGAGCCGGCAATACCGGCCACGACTTGCCGGATCTCGGTGCCGATATCCACGCGCATGCGAATCAGCTTTCGTGAGCCTTCGACTTTCTCGGCTTCCAGGACCTGTCCGACCCTCATCTGGACTTTGGCAAACTCTTCAATGCTGATCTTGGGTTCTTCAGCCGGCGGAGGCGAGGGTGCAGCCGGTTCTTGTTTTGGTATGATTTCATCAGGCATCTGTTTTCTCCAATCAACAGAACCGCCCAATACACGAGATTTCCGCACCGGATGATGGCGTACGGTGTGCATCAAGCGGATGATCTAACGATCCAATTCCAGAAAAGCACGCGAAGCAGCAGCCATGACCTCCTTTAGTGACACGCCCCTTTGCTCTGCCAGTCTTCGGCAGCATTCAAATTCGGGCGCAAAATTCATACGGCGGCCGCCTAAAGACGAAATCTTGACCGTGACGGCACCGAATTCAGTTTGAACTTCCAGGAACTCGCGCGCGAGCGTCTTCCGATACGCGAGCGTGTGGCGTACGCCGATTGTCGTTGTTTCGGCAAAAACGAGAGCGGCCATGTCATCCAGCCGGTCAGGAGCGCAGACTACCGTGAGCAGCATGCCTGGTCTGTTCTTTTTCATTTGTGCCGACACCGCAAACACGTCAAGCGCGCCGGCGGACAAGGCCTTCTCCTGGAAATAGCCGTACATTTGGGGATTCATGTCATCCAGGGTGGCTTCGATCACCGCGACCTGCCCGGCGGCTGCGTCAGTCGCATCCAGCTCCGCTTCCTCGCCCAAGGTCATACGCAGCACATTGGCGGCGCCCGGAATCTCACGATCGCCGGCGCCATAGCCGATGCGGCCGACTTTCATCAGCGGTCGTGATCCGAACTTCTCCGCAAGAGTCATGAGGAGCGTGGCACCCGTGGGGGTCGTGAGCTCACCCGGAATTTCATTGGAATAAATCGGAGCTCCCTTGAGAAGTTCGACAGTCGCCGGGCCCGGCGCGGGATATATTCCGTGGCGGCACGTTAGCATTCCCTGTCCAACATTGATGGGTGCGGAAACCATTCGGACCGGCAACAACTCCTCAATGAGCACGACGGCGCCGACAATGTCGATAATGGAATCCATCGCGCCGACTTCGTGGAAATGGACTTCCTCGGGAGGCAGGTTATGGATTTTGCCCTCGGCTTCTGCCAGCCTCCGAAAGGCCTCAATCGCCTTTTGCTTTGCCCAGTCCGACAGGCCGCTCGAGTCAATCAGAGCTCGGATTTCCCGAAAGCTGCGATGCCCGTGGCCGTGAGCATCATGTTCATGCTGAGAGGACAGCACATGAAACTTGGCGGCGTGGATACCCGACCGCTCACAGCGCGTCACGGAGAGGTCGTATCCAGTCAGGGGAAGCAGGCCGAGTTTTTCCTGCAGCCGCGCCGGATCCAATCCAAGATCCAACAGCGCGCCCACCAGCATATCCCCGCTGATGCCTGAAAAAGGCTCGACGTACAGGATCTTCTCTGAAGCGTGAGACCCATCAGAACTCCTGTGGACGGCATCCGATATCATAAGGCTCGCGTCCCCCCAACAGCCGCCATATGGCAACCCGCGGAACCACTTGAGTCTAGGTACCGTGGTGGTGGAAGTCAAGGTCAGTCGGCACTCGACAGCTACCTCGGAACATTGTGCTCGTTGATACGCCTAATCTCCGCGAATGAGGCTTACAAGGAGCGCAGCCGGAATCTGGAAAGGATCCCATTCGATCAGGCCGCCGCCTTCCGCACACGCAACTCCGCCCGGTGTCCGGTGCCAGAAAGAACGCGGATCAAGAGATCGGTCGAGATCCCTTGCGTGTTGCCATTCGCAACGGCCGTCACGCGCGTGCGGGACGTTCAGGCGCGATTGGCAATCTCTGCGTGAGTCAGGTTTCCTTCGCGGATGATCTTGGTCAGAACGCAGGTAAGATCCGAGCGAAACTCCATTTCGGCAGTCTCGACCGGCGACAATCCCAGCGCCTGGCCCAGATCTCTTGCCGTCCTGACCCTGATGGGTCTCTCAGGACTCGATTTTCGCATTGATGACCTCCTTCAGCCGGCGCCCCGCCAAATCAATCTCACGCGCCGGCGTTTTCTGGGCTTTCTTCTAAGCCTATCTCCTCGTACGTGAAAGAGAATTACACCAGGTATGCAAGAACCTAAGATTCAGAAAAGGGCCTCAAAAAATGGCGCTAAGCCCCGGTTTATAAAGACCGATGCAACAAAAATTCAATTATTTCAAAAATAAGCGTGGTCCGACCCCATTCCGGCCATAGCGACCCAGGGCCATGCCTTGCTTTGTGCCAGGTCGCTTTCCCCTCAATGATGACAGTCCCGATGCCGTTGCACCTTTTAGACTTGCATCTTTTTTCTTATTTGCGATAGGCTGTTTCGACAATTCAAAGCCTCTGAGAGGCCTCTTAATCGCAACTCCCCCCGTCTCACAGGGACAATTTGGGGTCTTTTGTGTGGTGCACGTCACCTTGCCGCGTGACTGTCACGGGCGCCGCAAGACTCAAGGAACGGGAAATTAGCGCATCCGGTTTCGCCCCGAGCAAGAGCAAAGGAGAAGCGAATGCTGATCGAGTGTCCAGAATGCAAAAGCCAGATATCTGATAAGGCTTCAACGTGCCCGAGTTGCGGCCACCCTCTCACAGTACGGGCCAGCGTTGGGGCTCCCGTTGAGCAGAGCTATAAGCCTATCCTGCCGCCGCGCCAGCTCCGACCGTTCGGCCTGCTCGTGGGCCTGGGCCTGATTGCGTTGGGGCTCTTCCTGGCGCTCTCTTGGATTCCCGACCATACGCCTCCTGCCGTCAGCATGCAACGGGGCATCGAAGGCGTGTTGTTGGATGCGATCCAAACACAGGGTTCGTCATATCTGCGGCCCGATAGCGTGCCGATCGCCAAAACCCTTGCGTGGTTCTTGGTCCTCGCCGGTGTCATCAACATCGTGGTTGGAGGAACCAAACGCGCCGGCAGACTGGGGTTCTGCAAGAAATGCAACATGCAGGTAGTTGCAATGAGACGTGGGTTTAGGTATCTGTGCGAAAGGTGTGATTCTGTCGTCAAATAGAGCCGAAGGGGGCACCAACAGCATAGCCGCTCGGCTCGGCGTTGTTGTCGATCGAAAGCATGGGCTATACTGCCGCAGTTCGCGGTTTTGCTCACCCAAATATCAGGGGAGAAGCCATGAGGCGAGACTTGGAGCTTATTCGAAAAATAGTCCTGTCTGTCGAGGATGCCCCTACCGGGTACGCGCCGGATCTGAAGTTCGAAGATTACACACCAGAACAGGTTGGATACCACGCCTATCTGCTCGTTGATGCCGGCCTTGCTAAAGGTTGTAACATGACATCCCTTGGTAGTGATGGGCCGGATTACTCGATTGAGTGCCTAACCTGGGCCGGGCATGAGTTTGCGCAGGAGGCGCGTGATGATACTCGCTGGAAGAAAGCCATGGGCATCGTCAAAGAAAAAGGTGGAACTATCACGCTCGAAATTCTGAAACTGGTCCTTGGCGGTCTTATGAAGGCGGGATTCGGTCTTCAATAGCGGAGTCCAATATCGTGCTCCTGCGACCACAGAAGCGGCAACCTCGAAGTATTGGGAAATCGACACGATGAGTGAAAACGTCCTATATTACGGCGACAACCTGGAAGTGCTTCGGCGCCACATCAAGGATGAGACGGTCGATCTCGTCTACCTGGACCCGCCTTTCAACAGCAGCCAGGATTACAACGTTCTCTTTGCAGAGCACAACGGCGCCCAGTCTGCTGCCCAGATCAAGGCTTTTGAGGATACGTGGCGTTGGGACCAGGGGGCGGCCGAAGCCTATGAGGAGGTTGTAGAGTTGGGCGGGCGAGCTGCGGAGGCGATGCGCGCCTTCAGGGCGTTTCTCGGAGAGAGTGACATGATGGCCTATTTGGCTATGATGGCGCCTCGCCTCGCGGAATTGCGGCGCGTCCTAAAGGGTACCGGCAGCATTTATCTGCACTGCGACCCGACTGCGAGCCATTATCTGAAGATCCTATTAGACGCCATATTTGATCCCCGAAACTTCCAGAATGAAATCGTTTGGCAGCGCACTCCTGCAAAAGCTCTAATGAGCCTGCAGTTGCCCAACAATCACGATGTTCTTTTGGCATATCGAAAAGGCGACAGGTCGACCTGGAACGAGGATGCGATTTTCCGGCCCTATGACCCGACAAACCTTGACGAGAAGACAGCCGGCAAGTATCGTCACTCTGACTCAGACGGCCGCATTTATCGTCTCGATAACCTCATCAATCCAAATCCAGACCGACCAAACCTGACTTATGAGTTTTTGGGCGTGACTAAGGTTTGGCGTTGGACCAAAGAACGCATGACAAAAGCCCTTAAGGCAGGCCTTGTTGTGCAAACCAAACCTGGGGCAGTTCCACAGTTGAAGCGCTACCTTGACGAACAGCGCGGTCGCCCATTAGGCGATGTGTGGGCCGATATAGCCCCCATCAACTCTCAGGCGAAGGAACGTCTTGGTTATCCAACGCAAAAGCCTGAAGCTCTATTGGAACGGATCATAAGAGCCAGCAGCAACGAGGGCGATATCGTTCTCGATCCGTTCTGTGGTTGCGGCACCGCGATCGCGGCTTCCGAGAAATTGAAACGGCAGTGGATCGGCATCGACATCACCCACCTTGCAATCACTCTCATCAAACACAGGCTTAAAGATGCATTCGGGGACGAGGTGTCGAGAGCCTATCGTGTAGTTGGCGAACCCGTTTCATTGCCCGATGCGCAGCAGCTCGCAGTGGATGACCCTTACCAGTTCCAATGGTGGGCGCTCGGCCTGGTCGGCGCTCGGCCCGTTGAACAGAAGAAAGGCGCGGACAAGGGAATTGATGGCCGGCTCTATTTTCACGATGAGCCGGGCGGAAAGACGAAACAGATAATCCTCTCCGTGAAAGCAGGCCACGTGAGCGCGCCACACCTGCGCGACCTTCGCGGCGTGGTGGACCGCGAGAAAGCCGAAATTGGCGTGCTGCTCTGCATGGAGGAGCCCACCAGGCCGATGCGCGTCGAGGCGACCGGGTCCGGCTTCTACAAAACGCCCTACGGCAACCATCCAAAACTGCAGATTCTCACGGTCGGGCAGCTCCTTGAGGGCGCTCGCATCGACTACCCGCCGCAGTACGCCAGGGAAGACAAGACATTCAAGAAGGCGCCCAAGGCGAAGAAGGAAGGACCCGCGCAGGGAGAGCTTCCGATTGCTGCTGAGTCAGAAGACCATTACGGTGATTAAGCTCTGGATCAGAGATCGGGAAAGCTTCAATGGAGGATGATAATCGTATTTGGGGCGAGGTTCACAGAGTGGACTGGTTGACGAGCGCAAGGGGGGCGCCATAGTGCGCCGCAAATCCGCCGAACATCGGCCGCAGGATCGTCGGCAGACGGCGCGCTAGCATCGTCTTTCCAGATCCCGGAGAACCAATCAGAATAAGGTGACACGATGGCGACTGGCATTATCCAGGAGCTCGAAAAGTTCTTATCCACGAATCTCGGTCAAACGGAGCTGGAGACGTGGATGATCAATCTGGCTTCTGACCAATATGCGGAATGCGCGCTGTATCTTGTGGATCGCGGGCCGACCACTTTCGCTCGGGTGTTCAGTCCTGTTCACGCGTTCCCCAATGTAGACTCGCTGAGTGATAACGAACTGTTTGAGAAACTCTGTGAAGCAGTCAGCGACGTTACCGATACGAGCAGCGGAAAAATCGGAATGGTCAATCCTCGAAAAAACCCAGAACCAATCAGTCGGTTTGCTTCCTTATATAACGAAGCGGTTCGACGCGGGTTTCAACGAGATGACATTGGTTTCGGCATGAAGCCGTACCTTGATAAATGCGACAAGCTCACGGGGTTCGGCGATCCGGATTGGAAGAGGTTTGAGAAGCTCGTAGCTCGCATTCACGTTGCGCTTTGTCGTGATGCGGATGTGAAGTGGTCTGAAAAGCTTGCCGATAAGTCCGGCACTGAACGTCAGTTGGACGTGACGGTTCGAACCCGCACTGGCCCGCATGAAGTGCTCGGAATTATCCAGTGCAAATACGAAAAGAGATCCGTTAGCATCGCTGACGTGGAGTCGTTCATAAGCACGAAGCAACAAAAACGTGGACACCCACTGTTTTTTACATGTTTGATGCGTGTCCACATTTTCGTAAGGCAGCCAAAGACGATGGTCAAAGCGACAAAGAAGATTGTCTTCGCGTAAGACCTGGACACCCGCTGACTGATCACAGCACTCTCAGATATTTCTGCGTTCGGCTGATTTTTGGACGCCTGTGCGCGATGGTTATCACTGTCCGAGTGCCTCAGCAGTGGCGTCCACTCGCTCTAGGATCCTGGAAGGAATGGTGACGACAGGGCGAGACAGTTTTGTTTGGGGCAGACCGATAGGATTCTCGGCGCGGGGGTATCGACAACCCTGTTTAACCAGGTGCCGAAAGTCGTGAGACGAATTGACGATAGCTGCAGATCTTAGAAAGACTCCGCTTTCGGATTCGCTTCTTGTCAGGCCAATTGCGGCCGTGTGGGTCCAAAGGCAATGCGAGCCGTCGCGGCGCCCTGGAACCAGCGCCTGCCGAGTCGTTCTGCGAAACTGCGCAGATTGGAAGCCAGCCCTGCGGCGAGCCGGAATTTCGGGCCTGGTGTCAGGTCTGGAATATTTAGTTTTTCGGTGCGTGTCATCAGCCGGTTGCTCCCGCAAGGGGGGCAGGTCTGGAAAATGTGATTTCGAATGGGAGAAAATGTGGACACCCACTTTTTCTGCATCCTTGATGGGTGTCCACGTTTTTCCACGTTTTTATTTCATCCCCGACCCACAAAACCCTGGCAAAGCGCTGCACGCGGATCCGAATTACTTTCCCGGCGACATGAATCTTAGCTGGCCCGGCCGGCCTGACTGCAAAGGCCCAACTGGATCAAGAAAAAAATAATGGATAGGCAATTCGGTAAAGGAAACTCGTTGAGGGTCGTGTAACAGGCATCCCGGACAGGACGCATTTTGTGACGAGGCGTTCTTTCGAGCAAGGATGTTCAGAGACTGGTGGTGGAATGTAGCTTTGGCGTCGTTCGGAGTTCTAAAGAAGCGCTTCGAATTCTTCGTTGCTCATGTCGCAATCACGGAGGATCTTCACCATAAGGCCGGGGCCGATGGTCTCTCCGGGATGCACAGGAACAACGGTTACGCGACCGTCCGCATGTTGAAAAAAGTAGTGGCTTCCCTTCACTCGGGCAACCTCAAATCCGGCTGTTCCAAGAGCGCGAATGATTTCCTTTCCAGTTATTCTCGGCAGGCGGCTCATGATGCTACGCTGATCGTCTGCACGCCGACGAAATCGAGGGGTTCCAGGCTGTCGCCCTGTGCTTCGAGACACACCTCTACAGCCTCTCGAATCCGGATCATCAGTTCGTCTAAAGAGCGCGCTTGCGAATGGCATCCACGCAATACCGGAACAGTGCCCACATAATACCCTTCGGTATCACGCTCGATAATCACGCTGAATTCTCTCGTCATTGAATGCGCCTCCGGCAACCATTGTACCTCGGTTCCCAGAAAATTGCCGATGAATCCTCATCAGAATGCAGCATGTGCCAGCATCGCGGGCGGATTACGGGCTTCTCGTACACTTGGTTTTGACCACGGAAATATGGACACCCATTTTTCTACCATTCAATCAGAATTCAGGAGGCGTGGGATTCTGCAGATGACTGCAGCCGAATATTTCGATCTCGTGGACAAGTCGGGACGCATGATGCGGTCGGGCAAACGGCGCGCCATCGATGCCGATCTTGCCCCGATCCTGCTGCGTATCGGCACCAACACGGGGGCGATAGACTCTTGGCCACGGACATTATGGCCGGATCCGGCCATGGGTAAGGAGTGTGCAAACATCTTGTACCCTGCACCATCGTAATGCCCTATAATCTGCGTCAAGATATATGGTTCAAAGAGTGAAATTGACGTAACACGTGACATCGGAAGCTGCAGAACGATCGTCGTTCGGGCCCGCTGGACCGCAAAGGCAGCTTGTTTCGACGATTCTTCTTATCGTCGATCTTTTCGGAGGTGTTGTAATGATGGCTCGACTCACCCGGCGCACTGCCCTGTTGTGGTTTGCTCTCGCCTGCGTACTTTGCTTGGCTTCCGGCCTGGCTGCACAGGTCAGCCCCGACCTTTATTCCGGATTGCGGTGGCGCAACATCGGGCCCTTCCACGGCGGCCGGAT
>Ga0187882_1002654_pt1 | contig 16122 bp, 18 predicted proteins | sample June2016WEW_19_1_3_FD_132991 | JGI IMG/M metagenome (GOLD analysis project Ga0187882, IMG submission 132991) | Peatland microbial communities from SPRUCE experiment site at the Marcell Experimental Forest, Minnesota, USA - June2016WEW_19_150 | ecosystem: Environmental > Terrestrial > Soil >... | reverse complement strand
TCGAAGATTGAGGAGATACCTCTACGCTGTTTGCCTAGCCCAAACAAATCTATGTCATGGTATTCCCGCAGATGTGTGCCGTGTTGTCCGTGACAGTGAAACCGAATCGCCAATCCTCCGATTAGCCTCAACGTTACCTCGTTGTCCTCAGCGATTCTTACAATCCTCTCTGCTTCTTCAGCAGAGTCCGCTCGCTCCGCGTTACCCAAAGAACTTCCCCGAGGATTTGATGTTCATAATGTTCGTAAGTACAAACTACTCGCCCCCGAGGCTTGGCCACCTTCTTGGTCTCTCATGAGCCCAACTTCGGGAGCATACAACGTAGCCGCAAGGTCACATATGAGGCTTGGCGGCTTTCGGAATGAGGAAGGACAAATAACTCTCGCATCATGCTTGCCAACTGGTCCGTTATGGCGTCGTCATCATGGAAGGAACAACCGAGTTCTTGCCGGTCTCCTCTGCTGGTCACCTAACGAAGAACGTTTTTAACGCATGACCTGCGTCTAGCAGGCACCTAATAAGGTGAGAGAGAGTGAAAAGGGCGAGGGAAAGCGTGCGCCTCATCAGAGCCAGAGGGAAGCGAAAGCTGTCCAAGGAGAGCCTGACAGCCTTTCCCAAAGAGATCATCGGAGCCTTTGTCCGCCTTCCCAGAGTTTTCAAGAAAGTGGATCTTGACAGAGTTCTTGGCGACGAGATCTCGAGAAGCATGAAGTGGAGGTATGTCAGAAGGATGGAAAGGCTCGGTTTAGTGAGACATTCGACGAAGAAATACTACCAGAAGATCTATGACAGCGTGTCCGACTGGATGGAGAAAGACGCGGTTCCGAAGATCAAGCACATGGAATCAATTGCACTCATCGAAAGAATCTAGGCCCTTTTTGAATACTCGGCCAACAACTCTTTGGCCCTGTCGATTCTTATCTTCTTCTCTTCAATCATTTTCTCAGCTATCTTGTCGACAAGATCCCCGGTCGCCGCGGCTGCTGCCGCCACGTTTCTCGCATGAAGCCGCATATGGCCATGTTGGATTCCCTCTGCGGCTAGTGCGCGCAGGGCGGCAAGGTTCTGGCAGAGGCCGACTGCTGCGACTATCTCAGCTAGCTCACGAGCTGATTTCACTCCAAGAATCTTGACCGCGATCCTCGCGATCGGATGAACTGCCGTAGTCCCTCCAACCAATCCCACCGCCATTGGCAGTTCGATTTCGCCGACAAGGTCACCGTTGGCATCTTTGCTCCAGCGCGTCATCGGACTGTATCGTCCTGATCGAGACGCGTAAGCGTGTGCTCCAGCCTCAATTGCTCGCGTATCGTTTCCAGTAGCCAATACTACCGCAGTGACACCGTTCATCACGCCTTTGTTGTGTGTTGCACAACGGTATGGATCGGAGGCTGCGAAAGCGTAAGCATTGATTATTCCCTCCACCACCTCCGCACCACCAAGATCTTCCTTCGCAACTGTGACTCGAGCTCGAGCAAGCCTCCTGTCGGCTAGGTTCGATAGGATCCTGAGATAGACGCGGCCTCCGGCTACTCTTTCGACGATTGGCGCAACCGCTTCAGCCATTGTGTTGACAGCGTTGGCGCCCATTGCATCTCCACAATCCACCAAGAGCTCCGCGATGACCATAGGACCGACGATCGTCTGAATGACCTTCGCTTCCAACGCGATGGCCCCGCCCCCCATTGAGACGAGGATCAGATCCTGCTCGTTCGCTTTTCTGAGAATCTCTTCTGTAGACGCAAGAATGGACACTCGCGCCTTCTTTGGGTCGGCGCAACCTACCACTTGGATCTGCCCAATCATCACAGGTCGAGTGCTTGATGTCTGGAATCCACCTTTGAATCGAGCCATCTTGGCCGCGTGGCTTGCGCCGGCGACTACAGATGGCTCCTCGATCGCCATAGGTATCAGTCGGTCTTTCCCGTTGATCAGGAAATTCATCGCGATTCCTAAGGGCACCGGCATGACACCGATCGCATTCTCGATCATACGGTTTGCAGTGTCAATCTTCAATGCGCTGGATGTTGCGAGGATATCCAGCTCCGTCTTGTCCAGATGAGCAAACTCACCGACAAAACGAAGCCTCTCCTCCGGCGTCAGTTTGTAGAATCCGGCAAATTCAGAGGAAGTCAAGAAGATCCTCCCACAAAGGCGTGAAGGCGAGCTAATGCTGGCGAGCCTATATCAACCCAGAGGCTTAGGTTTATCCCGAACCATTGGTATACCCGGAAGATCATGGCGGAGAAGACATACCCGTGCATCCAGCGGACTGAGCTGCGCATCGGCAATGATGCATGGGAGTGGTGCGCGCTTTTCAACGCTAGAATCGATGAGCTAAACTGCCAGACGTGTGAGTATCGAACCTCGAGTCACAAACCTCTTGAGCTTCCGAAGGAAGCGTAATACTCACAAATTGTCGCTGGGAGACCTCTCTGGAGCTCGATTGGACGCCGGTGCGTCCTAAGATAGTAGTCCTCTCGCTACCAGCCATTCGCGTGTCTTTCCCGTGATTGCGACAGGACACTTGTGCAGTTGCTCTAGGTTCTTGGAACCTGTCAGAAACATCGCCGTTCTTAGCTCGTCGATCACCGACAGAAGGTTCTCTTTCGCTTCCTTGTCACCCTTGGAAACGGATTTCAGAAGTGGCATTGCTAGTCCCCCGTAGTGTCCGCCTAGCGCGATCGCCTTGGCGATGTGAAGCCCATTACGCACGCCTCCGGAAGCGATTAGCTTCACTTTCGTTGACCTAGCGACCTCTACGATGCTCGCAGCGGTCGGAATCCCCCAATCCCAGAACGCCAATCCTAGGTGAGCCTGACGTGTGCGGCGTTTCTCTCTTGCACGGTGATACTCCACGGCCGCCCAGCTTGTCCCTCCAAGGCCGGCGACATCGATACCTTTCACTCCAGCTCGCTCAACCGAGACGGCTATCTCTCGCGAAACCCCGGCACCAGTCTCCTTGGCCAACACTGGAACGCTCAATGTGGAGGATAGTTCTCGGATTCTTCCAAGCGCACCTCTGAAGCGTGTTTGGCCTTCAAACTGCACTGACTCCTGAAGCGCGTTCAAATGAATGAGCAGTGCATCAGCCTTGATCATGTCAACCGCAGCTTTCGCGCGATCAATTCCGTCTTCCTTGATGATCTGCGGGCAGCCCAAGTTCGCTAGGAGCAGAGCTGACGGCGCGTTCTCTCTAGCTACTTTGAACGTGTAGGCGAGTTTCGGATCATCGATTGCTGCTCTCTGGCTGCCGACGCCCATCGGGATCTGCAGTTCCTCCGCTATCCTGCCTAGGGTTGCGTTTATCTTGGCGGCGATCGGTGTGCCGCCAGTCATGGACTCGATAATGACGGGAGAACCAAGCTTATGGCCGAACAACTCACAGGCAAGATCGATTTCTTCGCGATCAAGCTCGGGAAGGGCATTGTGCACTAGTGATACGTCATCAAATCCCGTGCTCACATGCGCTTGAACATCACGGTTAAGCGCGGTCGTGATGTGGCTTCTTTTCCGTTCAGTTGTTTCACTTACCAAAGTGTTTCAGTCCCTTTAGGCTCCGACCCTTCTGTCTTCATCCATCAGTTTGAGTTGACGTTACTGATTCTTTTTGGTGACGGAGACTGTTCCTGCTGATGCGTCGACTATCAGATGGTCACCAGTGGAGATCTTCTCGACGGGAATCTGGTCAACGCATGGTATCCCGGCTAGTATGACGCCTGTTGCGACGATCGTTTCCGTTTCCTTGTTAACGATCGCTAGAGGTGCTTGATTGTTCTTAGCGAGTCCATAGATAACGTAGGATCCCACGGTTGAGCCTTTTCCGCAAGGGAAGACCAAGATCTTTCCTTTGACAGACTTGCCCTCAAGCTCGTGGCCCTTTTCGATGAAGATGCCTGTCTTTGCGTCGATGCCCCCGTAGAATCCGATCGGTTCCTTTGAGACCAACGTCTCTCCTTCCACTTTGCCCGGGCTGATCATCCTTCCTTTCAACACTTCCACACTCTACCACCTCGTGCTAGACTACGCGGTCACCTTCTCGAGTATGCTATCGAGCCTGCCGAAGATTACGCTCTGCTTACAGAAGCCGGGCAGGTAGTTTGCCGCCTTTCCCGAGTTCACCGCCGTTGTCTTGTATCCCATATCCTCTATCGGCGAAACGACCATGCAAGTGTCGGCCACAACCTTGCCGCCAGCAGCCTCGATTGTCTGGGTGAAGCCCATTCGGTTGGCGGCTTCTTTGACCATTCTCGAGGTGCAGATCCACAGAGGCTTCTTCAACTTCTTTCCCTCTAGCTTCCGTGAAACCATCATTATCTCCTTGAGCGACGAGTGAGGACAGCCAAGAATGACTATGTCTGGTTCCTTTCCCGTGGTAAGTTTGGAGAATGTCTCGTTCACGTCCTTGTCGCTGACCGACAGTCTCTCCAGACCTTTTGTCTCCATCAAGTGAGCTTCGGGGGTCATGTCTTCGACATGGTAGAGCGCAACTGCGCCTGAGGCTGCCATGGCAGCACCAAGCGCTTTCAGTTGGTCTGTATCGACGTCCTTGATGCCTCTGAAGTATGGTATTCTGTTCTTTACCTGTTTTCCGACGACGTATCCGAGCGCTCCGAAGTCCGCGCTGTCTCCTAGTTTGGCGTTCACTTCGACGAGCATCTGTGGCTTTCTGTTCTCGTCCAAGTGGAGGCCATAATTCGGTGTGACGCCGCATAGTGCGGCCGCGAGGGCGGATGGTCCTCCCTCTCTATTCGTTCTTGCCCCGATTACTGAGTTTGAGAATGAGATAGCTGATGATTCTGACCATGCGATGTGTTCTCTGAACCTCGGAAGATTTCCGGCCAAGTATGGCGTGCAGGTCGCGCTTACGACTATGCCCATCCTCTTGAATGCGTTCATGATGCGCAGTTGCTTTTCCGCGAAGCCTGGCGGTATGTTGAGTTTCTGCCAGTCTTCAATGTCCATCCCTGCCGGATTCAGGAATGTGACGACCTTCACCTTCGCATTCTTTGAAGCGTAGTCTTCGAGGAACTCGATGCCTGGATCGCCAATCGACTTGTACGAAACTCCGGCGACTTGGGATGAGTTGATCGGAATCATTCTGTCCGCGCCGTAGATCTCGCCGAGCCGGACGAGTAAGCGGAACATACGCTGCAGGACTTCACCGTTCTCGCCTGACAGCATTCGTTCTTCAAGATTCGTAAGATACATCGGTTGCTTCAGCTCCGGTTTACTTTTGCGGGACGTAGTCGTTCAAGTTCAGTTTCATCGGCAACGTGGGCCGCTTGAATTCCTTCTTTCCACCTTCAGGGATCGTGAGGTCGAACCCCGCCTTGCACGTCATCTGGGTATCCATATCTGAAGAAGGATCAAGGGACGAGCCCTTCTCCCTGAAGGTGATCATGTTCTTGTCGGCTTGAAAACGCGTAGCCATTGCCCATTCGATATCGGTGGGGTCGTGGATGTTTATGTCGTCGTCAACTACGAAAACATGTTTCATTGATTTGTGTCCTTTGAACGCCGCCTCGATGGCCTTCCGGCCGTCATCTGGATGCTTCTTATGTATGCTCACAGCTCCGTGAAGCCAAGAAGACCCGCCCGGCGTTACCAGCACGTCTTTGACGTCGCAGACCTTCGCGACTTCCCTGTAGATCGTGGGTTCACGTGGCATACCCATCAACACCTTGTGCTCAAGTCCGCCAGGGAGCAGAGCATGGTACATCGCATCCTTTCTCATGTAGATCTTCTTGACTTGGGCAACTCTCTGTTTTCGGATAATGTCAAATGTCTCAGTCAGATCGAGGAATGGCCCCTCGTCATGTAATTCCCCGGTCAGCTCTGCTGTGATCACGATGTCAGACGGCGGCACCAAGTGACCGTCAAGTCTTAGAAGCGGAGTCTCTTCCAACGCGTTGGCTATGTCAGCTTCACTGATCCCTGCCTCTACGGAGATGGCTGCACCTACTAGAACTTGGACCGGCGAAGAGATACATAGGGCGAATTCCTTCAACCCACGTTTTATGTATGTGTCGAAATGCCTCTGGAGGATCCGAAGAACGAGTTTGTCCTTCCCCAGAACTTCGGCTCGATGATAGGACAGATTGACGCCGTACTCCTTGTCGTTGCTGGCGGCTATTCCGGATGTGATGTAGGGGCCTGCATCCTTTGGGTAGTGCATCAGAATTGGCAGTTTGCTGAGGTCTGCTCCTATTTCCTCGTATCCCTGAGCATCTGTTATGCGCGCTTTCTTAGGGTGATCTATTGCGTCAGTTAGTTTTGCAATGAGCTCCTCTCTGCGGATTCCCAGTCCCGTGGCGACCAAGTCCCGCGTGGAACAGATGTTCGCGATCACCGGCATGGTGGACCCTTTCACGTGATCGAAGAGTACGACACGCCCGTCGAGCATCCTCATCAATGTCGAGACTTCATACTTCGGGTCGACAGGCTTGCTGATTCTGGTCAACATGCCTTTTGCGTCAAGCACCTTGACTAACTTCGCTAACTCCATTCTCATTCACCTAGAATGATGAGTCGTGTGCCTACTAGGCCTCAGACCCCAATTGTCGTACGTAGTGCTTGAAAACCCTTCTTTTCCATCGCCCTTGCCACACGCTCCTGCAGAACTTTGGTCGGAGTCAGGGCGACCATGTACCCGCCCTTACCTGTCCCCGTCAATTTGGCTCCCAGAGCTCCATTGTTGCGCGCCAAGTCTACGAGCAGGTCCAGTTCGGGACACGAGACTCCTATCTGCTGAAGCAGCGTGTGATTCTGATTCATGTATTCGCCTACTTTCTTGAGATTGAACGCCTCAAGCTCTTTCCTTGCCTCGTAAACAAGTTGCTCTGCGTCATGGAAGATTTGGCCGTATTTCTCCGGTTCATTTTCCTTTCGTTCCTTGACGCCGCCGACAATAACTTTCGTGTCCGCGACGAGCCCGGTGTTTCCCATGACGATCTCTACGGGTTTCTTCAGTCTCATACGTTCCATGAGATGCGATGCACGTTCTCGTTTGTACCAGATTAGGCCACCATATGTGGCGGCGGTGTTATCGATGCCTGAAGGTGTGCCATGGTATCCTTTCTCCCCTTCGTATGCAACATCGTTCACCTTGTCATCCGAGTAGTTGAGTTGAAGTTCTTCAGAGAATGCTCGAGCGATTGCCGCACACGAGGCAGCGCTTGCTCCAACCCCGCTCGCAGCGAGCAGGTCACCACCCAAGGTCACACGATACGCGTTCCTCATTGTGTCGATCTTCATAAACTTCAGCATGAGATCCAGAGACTCTTTCTGTTGGGCTGCCTTCTCGGCCTTGTATCCTTTGGTCTCAGGCCTTTCGTCCTCGATCTCGACTCCATAACCTGCACGTCGTTGAACGATCGCTGTCGTCTTTGCTCCGATTGCTGAGGCTATCGCGGGAAGACCGTAGACCACAAAGTGCTCGTTGAAGAGTATGACCTTCCCGAACCCTGTGCCTTTTCCCAAGAACGCCCGACCTTTGGTTAGCTACGATAGAGCTGACAGAAAAATCAACCGCCATACTACGATCAACCAGTATTAGGGTCAAGCAGCACACGCTTTCCGACTGAATTTCCTACTGCTGAACTGACGCGGCTAGGTATCCTACGACTTCGGTGCTGTCCCCTGTGATATCGCCACTGTTACTGTATCCTAGGAGCCGAGCAGTCTTCGCGTCGAGGATCTTCGAAGCAGCAATCATGCTTGCGACTGGGCCGTGACCGCACATGCTGATCCTATGTGACTCAACTGTCTCCTGCAATCTTGCGTCATCAAGCGCGAGGATGGCATCGATGGCGAGCTGATCCTTTCGTTTCGCAGACTCAGCTGACTCGTAATGAGTCATGTCCGAGGAAGCTATCACGAGCGCGCTCTTCCCCTTGAGCGCTTCCCCGACCGCCTTCCCGACCTCCTGGCTCGTCTCAAGATCTTGCATCATCATGCAGATAGGAACGAAGTCGAATCTCTTCTTGAGGACGTACTGTAGGAATGGAAGCTGAACTTCAATAGAATGTTCGTACAGGTGGGCCCGGTCATCTACATCAATAATGTCAGACGCTTTCGAGATCGCGATGGCTGTTTCCTTGTCGACTTCGACTTGTCCGAAAGGCGTCTCCCAGACGCCTTCAGACATCATTGAGACGCCACTTCCCTGGCCCGTGTGATTAGGTCCGATAATCACGATCTTGTCTGGTGTTCCATCGCGGGCGACTTCGAAGTAAGACTTCGCGGCGACAGGGCCTGAGTAGACGTAGCCAGCATGCGGGCACACCAGTCCCACTAGTCTCCTTTCACCTACCTGTGCGAGTGTCGGGAGCCGTCCTGGGCCTAGGCGGTGAGTGAAGCATCCCTCGATCTCGGTAGTGAGAGCCGCCTTAGTGCCTGAGTAGAATGAGCCTGCGACCTGAGCCCTTCTCAGTTTCAAAGCTCGCCGCCAACTCTTGGCGCGATCGCAGCTAGTTTCGTCTCGAAATCGTCCACGGTTGCTGTGATCGTCCCGTCGGCTGGGAGTTCTCCTCGTTCGCGGAGTACCTGCCTTGCCAAGAGCCAGTAGACCATCGCCAGAGCCCTTCGCCCCTTGTTGTTCACGGGGATCGCAAGGTCAACGCCAGTAAACCCGTTGTCGGTGTCGCAGAGCGCGATGACCGGAACGCCAGCATTGGTTGATTCCTTGATCGCTTGGAAGTCAGCCCTTGGGTCAGTGACCATTATGAGTTGGGGTTCCGAATGCTTTCGTTGCAACGGATTTGAAATCAAACCCGGCATGAATCGGCCGATCATCGACATAGTCCTCGTCAGCTCGCAGAACTTCTCGATCGGCGTCTTCCCGTAGATCCTCGATGAAACCGTAAGGACACGATCAGCGTCAAACTTCGCGATGAACTTCGCTGCCAGCCTGATCTTTTCGTCGGTCTTTCCAATGTTCAGAATGAAGAGCCCGTCGGGTCGAACACGGTATATGTACTGTTCCATGTCGCCTGTCTTGATGCGGGTCCCAATGTGTAGGCCAGCGGCAAGCATCTCCTCCAGAGGCAAGAGAAGGTTCTCTACCTTCGGCATTGCCTCCTTATCTTCGATCTCAGACACGCGCTATTCCTCTACGATGCTATAGTTCCAGATTCGGATTCACCGTACAAGCAGATAGCTCATTTAAGGATAGCACTCGCCAGCTTACCAAACGATCCAGAAGAAGCCTCAGAACGAGCCGCTTACTTGACCTCAAAATGCAGCCTGAAGCCCGCCTCGGCAGGCTCAGTTCTCCGAACCTCTATCGCTCCGATCTCTTTGAGGGTCCGCACATGTGTGCCCCCACAAGGAATCGGAAGCTGCCCCTGAATGGTCACAATCCGCAGTTTTTCGCTCTTCGGAAGCCTTGCAAGGTTGGGGGCATCCGCAATCAGACGCTCGGCGTCAGACCTGTCCATAGTCTTGATTTCGACATTCAGCCCTTGGTGGATGAAGCCGTTGCCAAGCTCTTCAAGCCGCTTGAGGTCGAGGCTAGAGGGAGCAGGTCCTCCGTAGCCGACGTAAGGATCATCCCCGAGCCAGGAATCCGTTGTCTCCACACGCAAGCCAGTGAGAGTGGCAAGGCAATGGTCTAGCAGATGAGCTGCCGTATGCCTTCTCATCAGCAGGAATCGATTCGCCCAATCGATCTTGCATGTCGCAGGGCCGGTTTCCAGCTTTCCTTCCACCTTCCCGAAATGGACGATAATCCCGCTCTGGTTCATCGCCCTCTTCACGTCAACGCGAAAAGAAGAGCCTTCTATTGTTCCACCATCAGACGGTTGCCCGCCTGATCTCGGATGAAAGATCGTTCGGTCCAACACCAGATATGCGCTATTCTTCTCCTGAACGATTCTCAGAACACTGCAGTCTGCTGATTCCGAGTACGAGTCCTCCAAGTAAACGCATACTGTTGGAGCAATCTCTAGAACGAACTTTGCCAGATCTACCAAAATCACGATCTCCTAGTCTAAGTCTTCCTAGCTCTTGCGTGCAGTTGATCGACCGTCAAAGGTCTGGAACTGACTTATATCTGCGCGATCTTAGACAAGAAGGACGTTCTGAATTTCCTTCTCACTTTCTCGATGGGTTCTCCAAGCACTTCTATTTGCTCCAGGTGGCATGTTCCGAGTCCGCACTCTTCTGCCAAGCTCAGATGTTTCACATATTCGAGGGGGATGCCCATCACGGTAGCGCCAACAGCGTCCACGGCAACAGGATCTGTTCCTGCGATAACCAGGTTCATCTCCACGGGATTACCGCTCGTTTCATGCCATTCGCCCGCGATTATCCCGTCAATGACTGCTATGCTTGGTTTGATGACCGAGGCCAAGTCAACTATGTTCTGACTCAAGTGCCCGTGCATCGATCCTTTCGGCGTCATGGCGCCCATCATGTTCTTCAGACTCAGAGTTGCGCCAGCCCATCTGTGTGGCTTCAGCTTGGGGACGCTGACAATCGTGCTTTCCAAGGCAGTCCTAGCTATCTTCACTTTCTTCAATGTTCGAGCATTCGGGGGATGAACCTCAACGAATTCGTCTTTGTTGAGGTCGACCATGAATACTTTCCATCTTCTTGCGACTTCATCGACGCCACCGATCTTGAAGGCGTCTAAGGTATCTGCCTCTCCGGCTCCTTCCCCGATGATGATTTCCTTCACATCATGTTTCTTCAGGAATGCAACGACTCCTTCGATGACCCTAGCATCTGTCGTGATTCCTGTTGAGGGATGGCTTGCGTTGATGTAGTTGGGCTTGATCAGGACCGGCTTGTCGGCAGAGACAGCCTTAGCGGCGTCTACCATCTCCAAGGCTCGAACGGCCATGTCAGGGGGATCTGTTCCCTTCACGATCGCGACTCTACTCATTAATCGATCCAGCAAGGTCAGGTCATACGGTTATTTGAAGAGAGACTGCCACATCGGAGGCCGAAAGCGCGCTCAGATGACTGCGGCAATCTAGGATGAAAGCGCTCATGTAAGCATAGCCTCATTCAGGTTCAAAGGACGAGACCAATCTGCACGTGCCGGCGAACTTATGAAAAGGCACATAACAGTCTCCCAACGTTTCAACGGCGTTCGCTTCTCTTTTCATGCATACAAGTCAGAGGAGGACTTATTGCGAGCAAACCGAACCCTTGAGGAGATACTCTCAAAGTGAGGACACGAGGATTGAGCGAATGAAAGTCGTCATATTCGGGCCGCCAGGATCCGGGAAAGGAACCTACGCCTCTAGGCTGAAGAACAAGCTTGGTAGTCCACACATATCTACCGGTGACCTTGTCCGGGAAGAAATACGCAACAAAACACCATTGGGGGCGAAAATCGAAAAGTACAGCAGCTCTGGCACACTGGTGCCAGACGAGATCATCACAGAGATTCTGAAGAAACGTCTGGCGTCCGAGCTGAGAGGGTTCATTCTCGAGGGCTACCCAAGGACGGTCGGGCAAGCCAGGGAGCTTGAGAAGATCACGAAAGTTGACGTTGTGGTGAACCTCAACGTTCCGGACAGCGTGATCGTGGACAGACTATCATCGAGACTACAATGTAAGACCTGCGGAGCGATATACAATGAGAAGACGATGCCGCCCAAAGTCGCTGGCAAATGCGACAAGGACGGCGGCGAATTGTTCAGACGCGTGGACGACCAGCCTGAAGTGATCCGTGAACGCCTGAAAGTCTACCAGGAAGCCTCCGCACCTGTCATCGACTTCTATCGGTCGAAGCATCTCCTCAAAGACATCAGAAACGAAGATCCGAACGTTGATCCCGAGAAAGTTGTGGAACAAATAGTGAAAACTATCAAGCAGTGATCAAGCCGAACAGCATGGGAACCGAGAGGACCTCCAGACACCGCACTGAATATCGCATGGCCTTCCCTTACTTTGGATGAAAGAGAGAATACCCAAAACCTGAAATGCTGAACAAGCACAAGAGACTAGTGGCTCTCTTAGACTCACCGTTTGCCTGCCGGACAGGAGATTGTCAAGCGCGTGAATAGATGGGCTGCACTATCTTTGGCATTCGTTGCACTCACAGCCTCACTATATCCGCTCTTCATCAAAGCGGGTTTCCCGAGCCCGTCACTGTGCGTGACCGGGGGCTATGATTACTGGGATCAACATTTTTCCGCATTTCTCCGTCAGTGCGCTCCACTATTCACGGCCCCGTATGGTAACCCGTACGGACTTCAGCTAATAGTGGACCGGCTCTACATGTGGGGTGTCCCTTGGCTCAACTCGCTACTAGCCGCGTCACTCTACTCTTTCTTCGGAGCCTTGCTACTCACGATTGTTCTCCAGTCCCAGTCTCAGATGCTTCTGCGGTTGAGCAAGCGGATTCACGCCGACACAGAACAATTCCACAGACGATAATGGAGAAGAGCATTTCCTTTCGTCACATTGTTGCCACGAGTCGTCCGTCGTTCCCCGGGCCATCTCTTGTGCGGGTCTCTTGGCACGCACACACGAAAATGTGATACGGATGTGCAACAATACTAGACAGGGAATTCGCGTTTCCGAGGGGAATTTGATGTATCTGAGTTACTGCGGGATAAGGGTCACCGATCTCGAGAGGTCACTGAGGTTCTATACCGAATTGTTTGGGTTGAAGGAAGTTGCCAGAGGTGACAGAACAAAGCATGGCGCTGGTATCTACGTGCTGCTTCGTGATCCAAAGTCTCACCAGAAATTGGAACTGAACTGGTATCCAGAGAGGTCACGGTATGGTGTGCCCTATATGCCCGGCGAAGGACTTGACCACATTGCCTTCAAGGTGGATGATGTCACCAAGGTCTTTGGAACGTTGGTAAGCAGAGGTGTGGAGGCCACCGAGATTGACCCCTCCGTAATGGGGGGCTGGAGCGCCTATGTGAAAGACCCAGATGGTAACTGGATTGAAATATACCAGCAAGGACCATCGACCGACAGTCCAATCCCAGAGGGCTACTAGAAAGCTCCTCGAACTATAGAAGCAAAGTTGACGTAATGAGAACTACTGTATCTGTATCAATCATATTGCCATAGGCAAATCTCGTTTCCATCTGGGTCTTCAAACGAGGTCAGTTTCCCATTTTCCACTTTCTGGATCTCGCCAGCATGTGTCCGCTTTGTCTTCAGGTATTCAACGGCTTGATTGATGTCCTCGACCTTGAGGCAAAGACGCGCGTTGTCGCCTACCTTTGTATTCCTCTTGTTTAGGCTGGGAACGAGTTCGAACAGAACGCCGTCAATGTCGAATCGGGCGACAACATCCCTAGAAGTCAGTCTCAAGCCGAGTACTTCAGAATAGAACGAGATCGCCCTTTCCATATCTGAGACATAATAGAAGACGCAATCGAAGTGAAATCTCATCAAGATTTGAGCCTGCTCTGTTCCAAGTTTGAATGATGCTCAGGATTTGAAGCATTGGCTTTGTGGAGAAGTAGTTGTGTGCACGCACCAGCCTAGCCACACACACAAATCAATCAAATGACGACGGACGACGGTCCAAATTCATGCGCTCGCACGAAAAGTGACACACACAACCAAAAACGGCGCATGACGCACGAAAAAGGGTCAACGAGCAGGCTTACTGTGGTGCTGTACCGCGTTTATCCAGCACTACGCTGAATGTTGAGATATGAAAGTTTTCAGACCCGTGGTTATCGGCGTCACGGTTTTGGCTGTCGTCTCTTTCCTGTTTGGGCTGACGCTCGATGCACTGGGCATCACGCTTACCTTCTCTGCAATGTTCTACCTGTTCTTGTGTTTCGCGCAGGTGCTTCACAGCCTCGAAGAGTACTTCACCCAATTCTGGATGCATATTGCAGAGACCCCTCTGCTCACGATGCGGACAAGTTCTCGGGATGCAAAGCCGATCATGGATCGGGTTTTCATCATCCTCTTCAACATAGTCTTGAACATGGTCATGCTTTCGTTCTACTGGCCCATTTCATTCGGAGCGTCATTGTCGTGGCTTTTCGGTCTGGGGATGGCCGCTGTTGGAGTAGGCAATGGTTTTCTTCACTGTGGGATGGCGATCAGGCAGGGGAGGTACTTCTCCGGGTGCATATCTGCAGGTCTCACGCTCATAACAGGAGGCTTAGTTTTCACGTCCCTTTCTGTCCGCATCTGACAAGAGATTCGTAGTTGCTGGCGGATTGTTAACTAACGATTGGAGGAGTCATGAGCGGCAGAGTGTGCGTGCGCACCAGGCTACCCACACACGCCAAGACGGCGGCGACCTGACGGGTTAGGGGAGGAATCCCCTAACAACCATCTTTCTCATGCGGCAGAACAGCGAAGAGGTTGCTAACCGAAACCAATGCGCTTTGACGTGCCCTTGTATTCAACGTGGTCCATAGCAATAGCGTACGCCAAGATCACGTAGGAATCGAGATCTGAACTCATGATCTCAACTCCATATGAGTCACGAACGCTGACCCATTTCTTGTTAATCTGAGCGAGCGGCGTGCCCGTGGGTGACTGGATTGCGAAATCATGTTCCGTTATGTTTCCCTTGATTCTCGCAACTTCCTGTCCAGAGGAGTTTTCCAGCCACCATTCCGAGCCTAGGAGCTTCATTATCTTCTTCTTGACCACGGCAAGTAACTGACCTTGAGTGTCGTAGATCTCGAAGGTTGGTCGTACTGCGATTACTTTTCCTTTCACTTCGCCAAGCCGAGCGCCGTTAGGCGATTCGAACCAGAAGTTTGGACCCACACTGACTATCTTCTTCTTCACATAGGCGAGCAGATTTCCACTCCTATCCTTGATGGCGAACGTATCACGCATCGCCACAATCTTCTGCTCGATAATGAACTCCGTGCCCGAGAAAGGAGAGCTGGAACTAGCCGTTTGACCAGTCGCAGCAGCCGGCGCCTGCGCAACGCCTAATCTAGCTCCACAACTAGCGCAGAATTGGGAATTCTCCGGCACAGTCTGACCGCAGGAAGGACAGAACAACACATGATCATCTCGATGGGACGATACTATGTCGTCGTCATATAAGACGTTAAGTTGATTTGATATCTCTTAACTACGAGTCTGATACACCATGCAATCTGTCATATTCTCTTGGAGCTACTATTCTGATTCGCGATGAAGACGCGAAAGTGAAATTCCTTTCTTGCTAGCCCGCTAGACGATCACCACTGACACGAGACTAACAGCCTGAGGAGGTGCTGTTCTTTGTCCGCAGCCGCCGGCATGAATGAATCATCCATTTGGTTTATGAGGGAACGTGCGCGTCGCCGCTGGTTGAAGAGGTGAGATGTTTGGGTTTTCTGGATTCGATAGTGTTGCAGACTCGGATGGCCCCGCTCCGCCCATTGTTCGGAGGTTTCATCCTCGAAGCAGCTTTCGCCGTGTCCGTCCTCATCGTCAGTATTGGTATCCTGTATGTACTGATCAAGCTCGGAAGCTACTTGGATGCAATGAAAGGGAAGAAGTAGACGTCTCTGCCGTGGACGTGGTTGCGATCTGAGCGCAAGTGGAGCCCGAGACGTCAGTAGTCCAGTCCAAGTGCCGAAGCTCTCGCGACCGCGTTTCTCCGTCTGGCATGAGAATACAGTTTTTTGGATGCTGCTATTTCGAGATTGCGCGGCGTCTGCTTTCCAATGACGTTCGATTTGTGCGTGTGCGCACGAAGATACCCACACCCATACGTGAACAAGGGTAGTCTGTGGCGAGTCTGGAGCTTCTGAGTGTTCCTCACATGCTACTTATCGCATCCAATCCTGTCGGTTAAGACGCGCCTCTCGCATCTGCAACCAACGACGGGGATTTCGAGGACCCACGAAGCCCGCTTCTCGTTTTAGCGCTTCCACCAGCATCCTTACGCCATGCGGATCTTGAATATTCTCGAAAGTCAGTATGATCTTTCCGTCGCTCATGATTGAGGCATCTCCAAAGACCTTGATGTTTCCTCGGCGTGGACCTCCGTAAGTTCCGAAACCGCCCAATCCGGGCAGTCCGAACATTCGCGGCGTCAGAAATACCCCTCCTCCGATTGAATTACTGACCCTGTGAAGGTTCATGACGACGACTTCAGGCCGATGGTCTATTCCAATTTGTGCAACTATTTGGCGATTCTTAACATCATACTTTATGCAGCGTTGATTG
>Ga0187882_1002650_pt1 | contig 16141 bp, 12 predicted proteins | sample June2016WEW_19_1_3_FD_132991 | JGI IMG/M metagenome (GOLD analysis project Ga0187882, IMG submission 132991) | Peatland microbial communities from SPRUCE experiment site at the Marcell Experimental Forest, Minnesota, USA - June2016WEW_19_150 | ecosystem: Environmental > Terrestrial > Soil >... | reverse complement strand
CGGCGAAGAGCCTTCCTCAGCAAGCTTTGGAGTATCATGGTCACCGCTCACAGCCAATATCTCAACGCCGAGGTCGTGAACGGCCTTGAGGTCCTCCATCACTCTGGCGCGAATCTGGTTACCGGGCCTGATAGTATCGAACACATCACCACCTAGCAGAACAAAGTCAGGCCTGTTCCGTTTCGCGAACTCGATGGCTTCTTCGAAGCATCTTAGATGATCCCGCCGGCGCTCGAAACGTTTCGGTCCGAAGGAAAAAGCCGGTGGGTCAAGATGGTTGTCCGCTGTCAGAAGTATCTGAACACTCACAACGCCCACTCCTTAAGCTGGCCCATCAGTACTCGCTCCGCTCCGAGAGCGTTAAGCATTGCAGGTATGAGCGAAGCACGTAGCTGCAGGTGCAGAATGCTTTCTATTCGGGCGGGTAGATTCGTTTTCCAGTTTTCCTGTCGACGAGTGTGATGGCCTGCGTTGGGCAGGATTGAGCGGCCATCATGAGGTTCTCGAGATCTTTGCCCCCAGCTTCATCTAATACGTCCAGTTTCGCGCTGCTCTGGAAGACCCCTTTGCCGGGGCGCTCGTCTAATCTGAACACGTCTGGTGAGACAATGACGCAGCTCCCGAAGCCGAGGCATTTGTCGGCGTCCACCTCGACCTTTACTCCACCTCCGAGCTCTTCAGTGGTTGTCTGGCGTTCAGAAGGCATCTTGACGCCTAAGCCGTCGAAGATTCTGTTTAGGGCGTTGTTGATGCTGATTTTGGCTATGGTGCCTGCTTTGGTGTAGGCGACGGTTACGTCTTCGTCGAGTTTTCTGGTGGTTGTGTCAGTATCGCTTGTTATGAGCATTTGAAGTTGGTCGGTTTTTTTGTCGTACCTCATTCTCATTCGGATTCTACCTAGTTAGTGCCGGATGCATGGCTAGGTATGCCTTTCGGTGTACAGCTGGGGACGGAAAAAACAAGGCTTACACTCGCAACCAAGCCCACTACAGGATTCGCTCATGAGCCGTGGACTCGGCCCGTTGCAACTCTGGGTGGTGCGACAGCCACGAACAGCCTCGGCTACATGGGAGCCAAGTACGGTACGATCGGGAACAGGCTGTTGGGCTTGGAAGCTGTGCTTCCAAATGGAACACTGCTGAGGACCAGGCCAGCATTGGGACAGACCGCTGCCAGACTCGGATTTCCCCCCACCTGAAATCAATATTGCCATCGGGCAAAAATAGCCGATCAATTTAAGCAACGCAAATCGTATGGCTGGAACGCGATCAACTTGCCCAGTCTATTGAACGGTCTCCTTTTTCGAATTGCAAAACACTGGATAGCAGGTGAAACGTACGAAGAGGCTATGCTGCGCGCGCAACGATCAAACACGCACAAAGTGCTGGGCATTATCAACCTTCTCGGAGAAGAGACCACGGACCAAGAAGAGACTGCTGCTGCCACAACGGAGTACATTCAGATCCTCAATGAAGTCCGTGCGCGCAAGATCCAGAGCTGCGTTTCTGTCAAACCAACGGAGCTCGGTTTGGGGTTGGACATGCAACTATTCAGGGATAACTCGGACAAAATCCTTGCAACAGCAAAATCACTTGGCAGCTTTGTGTGGATGGACATGGAGGGATCACCGTACACTGCTGACACAGTTGACTCCTATCTGGAATTTCGAAAGAAGTTCAACAATGTTGGTGTGGCCATCCAAGCATACGCCAAAAGAAGCCAAGATGACGTGAATCGCATTCTGGACTCAGGCGGCATCATTAGACTTTGTAAAGGTGCGTACAATGAAAGCTCAGAGTTCGCATTCAAGGGCAGAGATCGCATCAACGACAACTTCTCAAAGCTAATGCAACTCATGTTCGAGCGTGGAAAGGGATTCGCTATCGCTACTCACGATGAGAAGTTGATTCAGAAAGCGATTGAACTGAGCAAAGACCACGACACGGATTTCGAGTTTGAGATGTTGATGGGAATCAGAGACAAGAAGAAGATTGAACTCGCTGAAATGGGCTATCGAGTAAGCGAGTATATCCCCTTCGGAAAAAGCTGGTGGGCCTACTCAGTGAGACGAATGACGGAACATAAGAGCAACATATTCCTCTTAGCCCGATCGCTCATCAGTGGCTAGGTTTGACGATGCCCTGCAAGTTGCGAAATTCTACGAAACTGAGCTGCAGAAGAAACTAGAGCAGAGTTTCCGATATCTACTTTCGCGGAGTGGCCCTCAGAAAGTACCACCGCACCGTTTTCGGCTCCATTAAGACCTGAAATCCATCCATGGCTTGGGTTTTGATGCCGCAAGAATACGCATATAGAGCCGAAAAACCAAGGCCCACTGACCAAGCAGGGAACCAAACCGGACAGGAAATGTGGAAGGTCTTGAGCGGTGCAGCTCGGGTGGATGTGCTTGTTGTTGGGGCTGGGGTGATTGGGCTCTCGGCGGCATATCACATTAAGATGGCTGAACCAAACCTGTCCATTCTTATCATCGACCGAGGTGCCGCGGCAGGTCAAGGTGACACCGCGAAAAGCATGGCTGGGGTTCGGGACATGTTCACGTCAGACGTAAACCGAGTCCTCGCCAGAAGTACGATTGACTTCTACAGACATGTTCAATCTGAGTTAGGGTTCAGCCTCAACTTGGAGATGATCGGGTACCTCTGGCTCGTAACTGAAGGTGAATTCAAACGATTCGAGACCCTGGTACTGGGAATGCGTGAGCAGGGAGTAAGGTTCCGCACACTGGAACGCATGGAGTTAACCGACCTACTCCCTGAACTAGTCTTGGATCCCTCATCTGACCAGAGTAAGATGATCGGGCTAGAGAGCGTGTACAGGGGTGTCCAAGGTTTGGATTGTGGCATTGTTTCGCCGGAGTTAGTTGCGAGATTCTACGAAACTGAGCTGCAGAAACTGGGCGTTGAGTTTCAATTTAGAACTAACGTGAAATCACTTCGCCTAGAAGCGAAGGCATCATTAGGGCTTCCCGGGGAGCCATACGTTTGGCAAGACAAGGTTTTCGGCGGCGTCCAAACGGCTAACGGCATCATAACCGCAGACACAATAGTCCTAGCCGCAGGGGCGCGAACACCAATGCTCCTCGACCCGATTGGAATCGATTGCCTAGTCAAACCAAAGAAGCGGCAAGTGTTCCAACTTCGCGGTGCCGCTTTGGAACAGCTCTTCAACAAAAGAGGCTTCAACGAGCAAAACACCGTACCATTCACGATTCTGCCGAAAGGTGGCGTCCTGCTGCGGCCCATGAGAGGGGAGAAAAGCTTCTGGGCAGTCTCAGCAGACGACCTGGGCCGACCATTCACATTCGAGGACGAACCCTCAGCTGAGGACGCTTATTACACATACAACATCGCCCCAATCCTTAGCGAGTACTTCCCCTGCTTCGCAAACCTGAGACCTGTAAACTCTTGGGCGGGGCTCTACGACATCAACTCGCTCGACTCAACACCCATCATCGACCGTATCAACAACTGCATCCTCGCCACGGGAATGAGTGGGAGCGGAATAATGAAAGCTGACGCGGTCGGGCGCATGGTCGCCGCAATCTACCAAGGGAAAGATGAGGCGGCGCTGTATGAAGACAGGAGAATTTCCACGACAGGGCTCCGGCTGACCAATAGGTCTGTGGGAAAGGAAGAATTCGTAATCTGACCGTTGGAGTTCATCCCGGGAAATACACTTTAAGACTGACAGGCCTTTCGCTAATTGCGGATGCCTCGGTGGCTCAGCCTGGTAGATTCCCGCGGTGCGGGCACTGGAGAGCGGCCGCCTCGTAACCGCTTCCAAGAAAGCGGCAGGTCGCGGGTCCAAACCCCGCCCGAGGCTCCAAAATCAGTGCTTTACTGCTTTCAGTTGTAGATTCTCACACTAGTCAATATCTCATAGTGGGTGTCATTCGTCTCAGACTATTTGTCAACATGGGGGTCTTGGAGTGGGGTTTCTCCTCGATCTGCCGATTGTTGGCCGTTTGTTTCCCGAACGTTTCCGATTTGGGCCAGTTGGTTTTTCGGTGCTGCGAGATTTCCTAATGGGTAGAAGCCCGCACAATTCGTAAGACACGTGATTGAAAAATCGGTCTTCAGAAGCGGAAAGGGGATTTCAGCCACAATTTACCGATACATATAGGCTGGGGCAATGTGTGAAAACGTAAGCATCGAATGGAACAGGCTGATTTGACCTCAATTGAATCGTCGTTGCTTTCTGGATAGGTGCTCACGGTTCGGCCGACTGAATTTAGATCGTAATTTCTTGTGTGCGGTACAGCTAGTACGAGCACCCAAAATTGAACCCTCGTCCGTCGTCGTTCACGTAATTTCGCATGTTTGTGCACCAGTCGACTCACACAGACGCAACCAATATTGAGTTCTACCAATGAGATATATCGCAGGTCTCAGTGATTGAGCCTAGAAACCGTTTCGGCGTGGATTGTGGTAAACTGGTTCACGGCATTCGTGGTCCTTACCACGATAGCAGCGTTAGTTTTGAGTTACCTACAACTTAGAAAATCTAGATGGAAGAAATACAGTTGTCGCAGACTTCCATATGACAGGATATTTAGAGGGAAAGAGTACGGCTATGACCCGCTTAGTTTTCTCACAAATGTCAGATCCGCCGAAATGGTCTTCAAAGAACTAGAGACTTGGTATCGAGCTGATGACAAACCGATCCTACTGAAGGGAGTGACAGGTGTAGGAAAATCTCGCTTAGTCACGGAGTTTCTCGGACGCTTGAGCCTCTGGCAACGTATCTGGAGGACCGTGATGGTCCCCACCTCGGATGACTTACGCAAATCACCCCCTATCTTCGCTGCAGGCTGTATCCTATTTCTAAACGACCTGCACGAATTCAGAGACGTCGTTGCGGACTCAAGGCTAATCTCGCTGGTGGGACAGAAGCAGTTCAAAGTCATCGCTACGATTCCGACTGAAAGGTATGATCCGTCTTGGAATGTTCTGTCGAATTTTGTTTGGAAAGAGATCAGCGTAGAGAAGTGGACGCCAGACAATGGCCGGAGACTCGCAGAAGCAAGAAAGACTCAATTTGATTCTGAGAGCTTCACCGGTACGCCTCTCTCCATCATCTCCCCCGCGGCTGAAATCAAGCAATCGTACGAGCTTCTCTCTGGGGAAAGTAAAGCGGTTCTTCAAGCACTGAAAATCGTCAAAACGCACTTGGGTTGCTATGCCGATTATAGACTCTGCTCGTCAATCCCTGGATTGATTTCCAAGTTTGATGAGTCCGCATTTACCGACACCATCTCCAAGCAGAACATCTGGTGTAAGACGAATGGAGGTTGGGCTATTCTTGCGGACGGCGTGGAGGATTTCATCAGATATGACGTGACCATCGAAGACGCATACAAGTTAGAAATTGTGCTTGAGCATGAAGAGAACCACTTCAAGAACAGCGAGTTGTTTCTCTATAACCTAGGCAATCGGTTCCACATGCTGAATGACAATTGGAGAGCGTTCAAGTGTTACAACAAGTCGTCAGAGATCAATCCTGACATCGCCTTAGTCTGGAACAACAGGGGTGCAGTGTTGGAGGAATTGGGTAGAGCAGAGGACGCGTTACACTCCTACCAACGGGCCGTCGTTAGTGATCCAGACTTCACCGAAGGTTGGATTAACCAAAGTTCTGCGCTGGAGGTGCTGGGCAGGAAATTAGAAGCACTCACCTGCCTCAATGTGGCACTAGAAATTGACTCTAAGGACGCCTTGGCTTGGAACAAGAGAGGTCTACTTCTATATGCGCTTGGCAGACGGGAAGAAGCACTCAAGTCACTTGAAAAAGCACTGGAGATCAATCCGAACGATGACGGGCCGTGGGTCAACCGAGTTGCTATCCTCCGAGACCTTGGCAGGAAGGAGGAAGCACTCAGATCGATCGAAAAAGCACTTGAAATCAATCCGAACAGCGGAACTGCGTGGATGAACCAAGGCGTAGTATTGGGCGAGCTGGGCAGAAATGACGAGGCATACAAATCCTTTCACAGAGCAGTCACGGTTGAGCCGAAGAACGCGAAAGCATGGTACGATCTGGGTGTTTTTCAGTGGAATTCTGATAGGCTTGAGGACGCACTCAGCTCTTACGAGCAAGCCTTGGCCATAAATCCGGAATTCCTTGATGCTTTGATCAACAAGACCTTGATTCTGCGTAGACTTGATCGGAATGAAGAAGCGTTAAGATCCATCGGAAAAGCACTCGAAATTGATCCAAGGAACAGGACCATTTGGGTCGCCAAAGGCCAAACGTTGACCGCGCTGGGTAGAAACCATGATGCACTGCGGTCTTTTGACATGGCAATTGAGTTGGATGCAAACGATGCTGACTGCTGGAACGACAGAGGCGTCATCTTGGGGGAACTTGGGAGAAATTCAGACGCGCTTTCCTCGTTCGACAAGGCTATTGACTTGGGTTTGAGAGCTTCTGCAACATGGTACAAAAGGGGAGAAGTCCTTCACAAACTGGGGAGAATCGAGGAGGCACTCGGTTCATTCGACAATGCTACTAAGCAAGACCCAAAGCATGCGGAAAGCTGGTGCTACCGAGGCGGGATTCTTCTTCTCCTCGATAGAAAAACGGAGAGTATCGAATGTTCTGAAAAAGCTCTCAGCATTAACCCGTCATTCGGGATAGCTTGGTTCAACAAAGGGGTTGCTCTTCATGAATTGGGCAGGAGCGACGAAGCGCTAGTCTGTGTCCAAAACGGTCTGAAGTATAGGGATAGTCTTGAGGACAAAGGCAAGGTGGGGTATCTAAATTGGGTCGAGATCCTGTTTGCACTGGGCGTTGAGGCGGTCTGCGGAGGCAATATGGATAAGGCACGGCAACTCGCCGAGAGTTTCAAGAGCGTGTACGGTGAATTCAGAGATGACTCCTTCAGGGTTCAATTGGACGATTCTGTGAACAAGGTGGAATCTTCGTCGAACGGAGTCAAGAAAGCTGCGTTCGCAACATTCAGGAGAATGTGCTACGAGTCACGTCTGATGTAGAGTCTGAGAATAAGACCTCAGGAGTCGTGAATTGAACTCCGGTTCTGCATGTGTGCACCGAATGACCCGACAGAAAAGAAACCAACGCAATCCAACCAAACTTACAACACCCAACCCGCTTCGGACTTGTCCAAGTGACCGAGTGATCCTTACTCGGAGATCGTTCACGAAATTCTTGGACGCTTGGAGGGCTTTCGACCCACGCGTTTACATCCAGACTGACAATGAGAAACGACCTATTCGCATAGGCAAATCTTCTCAGGGTCTGGGAAAATGCTAGTTGAGCGGAACCAGCTACGCGATGGCTGTGGCGATGCGCGAAAGTGGCAATTACGTTTTCGTGGCAGAAGTTACTGAAGCAATGTGCACTAAAGTTGAGGAAGAACTCATATGGCAACTGCGCGACCTACTCTATACAACGTTCAAGGAAAACTAAAGCACGACCAAATCGATGATCAGCTCAATCACCAAGGCGAGCTTCCTACCTTCACGAAGTCAGCTAATTCGCTTCTGGCTTGATGACCCCGCATTTTTCAGCATTCGAGGTGTTCAAGGACGGGGAAGGGGATTTCAGCCACAATTTTCCGGTAAATATGAGCAGCATTTTGGATGGAAAGTGAGAGGTTTCGAAGTGCAGTTCTTTGGTTGGTTAGTCTGAATCGTCGTGGATTCTTGAAGTACGCCAGCGTTACTGCGGCCGAGTCGTCTCCTTCTCGAGGAGCCTTAGTCTCGCACCTCTGAGTTGTTGTTCATCCAGCTTGTTGAAGTATTCTGTTAGCGCCTGTCTTATCGCCTCAGGCTTCGAGGCCAACTACACGGAAGCTGACAAAGAAACAGATGTGGGCACGCATCCCACATACAAGAACGCCTTCATCCTGCGCAGCACGAGGGGCTCCTTCTGGTATTATGGAAAGAATGCAAGAGACATTCCACGCGACAAATATCCAACACTAAATCGCCGACTCGATAGGCTGAATCAAGGCCACCGAGTCCGCCATTCCATGAAAGCGCATAAAGAGCTGAAGGGCATAATAGAGAAGCTCAAGCGAGAAAAACCTGGTGTTCACGCATCTCCAAGAGACCCTCCGAAGCAAATATCTCACGACGCGAAGTGTTCGAAACACCACGGAGTCTGCTGAATTCCGACGGTCAAAGTCCAACCTAAGTCTTCTATGCTGAACTGTCTCAACTAGAAACAGTCACTTGCTCGCGTTCAGACGCTATGCTTATCCCTCTCCCCTGTTCGCCGGTACGTAGCGGACCCAATGGACAATCTTCCCAAAGAGACTAGAAGCAGGGTTATGGCCAGCATCAAGGGCAGGAATACTTTGCCAGAAATTCTAGTGAGGAAGCTAATTTGGGCGCAAGGCAAGAGGTATAGAGTCCATGACAGGCGCGTTCCTGGCACGCCTGACATTTCAAATAGGCGTTGCAAAGTGGCAGTATTCATCGATGGTTGTTTCTGGCACGGCTGCTCTACATGCTATAAGGAGCCGACAACCAATGTACCCTTCTGGCGAAACAAGCTATATGCCAACCGGCAACGGAGGATTAAGGTCAGGCGCCAGCTTAGGTCAAATGGATGGGTTGTGCTTGAGTTCTGGGAACACGAAATCCTGTCGAGTCCCTCCACCGTAGCGCGCAAGATCAGACGGTATCTGTCGCCTCCATCCTCATAGAGTTCACCCAAAAGGCTAATACCAGGGCGTTCGGAGTGGGAATGAGTATACTTGCCATATGCCAATGTCTCCCAAGATAAAAGGGGGGCTCTTCATGCACATGGTAAGTTTCTTCGTAGATCACTTACGGCCATGGATCTCTTCTCAGGCGCAGGTGGTATGAGCATTGGCCTCGAAAAGGCAGGTTTCACGTTGATTTATGCGAACGAGGTCAACAAAGACGCGGCCGCGACATATAGCTACAATTTCCCTCACGTACATTTGGAAACGAGCGACATAAGGCAAGTTAACGTATCACGACTGAATACTGACCTAGAGCTACCGAAGGTAGACTTGATAGCGGCCGGGATTCCTTGTCAAGGTTTCTCAACCGCGGGGAAGAGAAACCCAAGAGATCACAGAAATCAACTCTACAAAGAGGTATTGAGATTCGTCAGGGAATTCAAGCCAAAGTTCGTAGTGATCGAGAACGTCGTAGGAATGATGTTTGCAGCGAAAGGCCTTTTCGTCAAGAGGATCGAGTCTGGCTTAAGGGAACTGGGCTACAGTGTCCATTGCCGTATCTTGTCTGCGTCAAGTTATGGCGTGCCGCAAAGGAGAAAGCGCCTCTTCATAATTGGCAGCTCGTGCAGGGTCTCCAGTAAGCAGCTTTTCCCACGCGCCGCAAAGACGAGATTGTCTGCCTCACAAGCCTTGTCCGATCTGTCATTTCTCGGAGTAGATGCCGCAGCTGAAAGGTATAAGCGTCCTCCGCGGTCGGCCTATCAGAAGCTCATGAGGGCTGACTCTTCCGTGCTCCGTAATCACAGGTCGCCGAAGCATTCCCAAAGGGTTCAAACTATGTTTGCAGCTATTCCTCCCGGCACCAATGCGCGGAGCGTGTTTGGGGAGAACTATTCTGGCAAAAGGGTCAGATTCAAGCTTCATCCAAGGAAACCCAGCAATACTCTTACGACCCTCCCAGAAGATCTCATACACTATTCCCAGAATCGCATCCTCACGGTCCGTGAGATGGCGAGACTACAGTCATTCCCAGACAGTTTCGTCTTTCTTGGACCAAGAACCACTGGGGGACCTCAGCGGCAGAACGCGTGCCCGCAGTACACCCAAGTTGGAAACGCGGTTCCGCCACTGCTGGCTGAAGCTGTTCTCACCAATTTGGCAGATATGGTTAGGCAAAACTATCCTCCGCATGATCCTGATGCCTAGGATAGGTGATAGTGGCGTTGTGGGCGCCTTCTTACTTTTCAAATGACAACGGGCTGCGGTTTCGAATTCCCTGTCAATACAATTATCTGGCCAAAACGTTTTAGATAGCTGACTAACTGAATGAACCCACATGTTAGAGAGATCTCTAAATTGACTGAACCCATCCCATTCAAGGTAAGCACTAGCATCAAGTCGATAATAGGGAGGGAACTTGTCACAAACCCCAGCATCGCGATATTTGAGCTGGTGAAGAATTCGTATGACGCTTTCGCGCCGCAAGCGTGGATAATATTCAAGGACGTAAAAGGAGGACAAGATCCTCGGCTAGTAGTGGTTGACGATGGAATCGGGATGTCGAAGAGGGATCTGGTTGACAAGTGGCTGTTCGTCGGATATTCCGACAAGCGTGACGAGACAAGACCAAAGAAAAGGCCACGAGGGCCACTCGGGAAGAGAAAACGACTGTTCGCCGGAGCGAAAGGCATTGGTCGATTCTCCTGCGACACCCTTGGAAAACAGCTAGTCTTGCTATCGAAGCAGAAAGGAAAGGAGGTAGTTCACAGACTCGAGGTAGACTGGACGAGGTTCGAAAGGGATCAGGAAGAGCAGTTTCAGAACATGAAAGCCGCCTACTCTCGCGACCAAGGGACTGTGATCGAGGGATTCGACCTGAGGAAAATGGGCGCAGGCACAATACTCGAAATCCGCCAACTCAGAGACACATGGGATGTCAAGAAACTCCGCGTATTGACGAGATATCTCCAAAGGCTAGTGAATCCAACCGCCATAGGAAGCCAGTCGCAGGAGTTCGTTATTGAGGTACGGGCGGAAGAATTCAAAGACGACGATGCGGAAGCAAGGACGTCGCCGAAGTCTGGGCCAGTGATAAACGGTCGAGTGCAAAATTTCATCTTTGAGAAGCTGGGCATCAAGACCACTTATGTCCACTCGAAGATCGAGGACGGCAAGATCTTCACCAGCCTTACTGACAAGGATAAGCTTGTGTTCGAGCTATCCGAGAAAAACGTCTATCCTCAGTTGGACAATGTTGAAGCGCGAGTCTTTTTTCTGAACAGAGCGGCAAAGGCGACTTTCAAAAGTGCGATGGGTATGAATCCGAAGGAATATGGATCGGTTTTCCTATATCGGAACGAATTCAGAATTCATCCATATGGCGATGATGGAGACGACTGGCTCCAGATTGAAGAACGAAAAGGTCAGGGATACAAGCGGTATCTCTCGAAGAGGGATATGATAGGAGCCGTAGTTTTGAGGGGTCCCCAGAAGATGTTCCGGGAGGTTTCGAGCCGGGATGGGGGGGTGATCCGGACTGAGGCGTTTTTCAATCTCACTAACTATCTGAAGGCCAAGGTCATCAGGAGACTTGAACGGTACGTTGAAGGAGTAATCAGGTTTGATATGGCGGCCGTGCAGGGATCCGAAGATCGTCGGGACATAGAAGCCAAGAGCCTGGAACTCGTCTCAAGACTTGTCGAAGGGACCAAGGGGCCGGGGACGACCATCAAAGTCGGCCCTGATCTGCTTCAAACTCTCGACGAATCACTCACGAGCCGATACCCGACAATCCTGAAGAATCTGATGATGCTACGGGAACACGTTCGGGGAACCAAAGAGCAAGAGATGCTCGAGACAGCCATAGCTGGGGTAAAGAGAACCTTGGCGAAAGCTGAGGCTGAAAAGAACAAGCTGGCCAATAGTCTCGCCGCTAAGGAGCAAGAAGTTCAATATCTTTCCAGAACACTTTCCCCCGAGAACGAATCCCTTCTGGGGCATCTTCACTGGATCAAAATCTCTTCCGGATTGATAGAGGACGATCTTACGAAGCTCCGTTCCTGGGCCATGCAGCCTGGAGCACCTGTGGAGGCTTTGGAAGCTATCGAGGACTGCTCTATTCAAGTAAAGAAGATCCTCAACCTTTCCAAGATGGCAACCTCAGCGAATTTCGATTTAGAGAAGGAAGAGATTGAAGGAGATATCGTTTCCTACGTAACGCAATATCTACAACGTTTCGGTGTATCAAGAAAAGACGTTTTGGGACCGACACAGTTTTTTGGAGAGAACCTGAAGTTCATCTCTGTGTTCAGGCCGATAAGCCTAGCAATTGTTCTGGATAACCTGCTGAACAACTCGAGGAAGAATGGGGCGAGCGCCGTGTCTATCAAGTTCGAGAAGGCGGGGTCCGAATTGCATATTCTGTTCGGAGATGATGGCCGAGGGATTTCAAACGAGGAAGCCAGGCACATATTTGAAATGGGATTCTCTACAACAGGCGGAACTGGACTCGGGCTGCATCAGGTAAAGAAGATCATAGAAGACTTTGGAGGAAGAATTAGATTCCTTGGAAACGACAAGAAGGGTCTGGGCTCAGGGGCTTGCTTCGAAGTGGTCATCCGTTGACGCAAGCGTCCCAACCACAACCAGTTGAATCCACGGACTTCTCGGTACTTTGGGTGGACAATAATCCCAAAGCCAACAAGCCGAGTCAGCAGGATGTGATAACCTGGTTCTCCTCGAACCACGGAACCATGAAGATGTCCATTACTGATGCAAAGACAGCTGACGAAGCGATTGTTGCCCTGCAGAGAGCATACTTCGACTTAATAGTGACAGACTGGGATCTGGGAAGGAACAAACCGGACGGTCTTTCTCTAGTCAAGCGAATCCGAGACATGAGCTATTTCACAGACATCATATTCTACACGAGGAAACCCACCTTACCCCCGGCTGTTGAACTTGATGTTTTCAAGGCTGGTTTCGCCTACTCAGTGCGCGATGACCAGCTAGTGTCCATGACTCAAGGCGTAATCCAGGAAAGGCTGGGGAGATTTGAAAAGGTCAGCTTTCTCAGAGGCATGGTAATATCGGCTTTCATAGTCTTCGAAACCAAGTTGAATGAACTACTATTGCGGTACTTTCAGGTTCACGATAGACTTGCGCCTAGTTTCAAGGCGTCAATCTTGGAAAACAGGAATATCTCGTTCGGTTCGAAGAGAGACGCTGTGCTCATGATCTTATTTGGCACGACCCGAATGGACAAAAAGCCGAAAACCCTTCCCCCGTTTGATAAACTGGATCAAAAAGCCATCCGGGGGGAGATCAACGGGTTGATGGGGGTGGAAAAGAGCCGCAATCTTCTGGCTCACTGCGTGGTTCTAGATGAAAATCATCTTCAGGTTATGACTATGGGAGAGATTCACGATTACAAGAGAGCAGACATCATTCGCATCATTGAGGGCATCCGAGAGTGTTCGGGGTTCATCGATACTCTCACTCAATGCATACGCTAAGAGCTCTGTACGGATGTTGAACCTCTGGTTCAGCTCCCTCTCCCGGCGCTTTCAGCCGGCCATTCTCCCAACAAGCCAGAGTCATTCTGGCTAGAAAATGGGAATTGGACATTTTTCTCGCTCCCATCCCCGGCTCCAAATAAAATGTCAAGCATCCCTCTGACAGGAACAGCATTCATCAGATTCCAGCCGGTTGAAGGAGCTACCAAAGTCTTCACGGAATGCGATTTCAGCGATTATCAGACCAAACTTGGGGACTTGCGTGCGTCCGCTGTGTTCAACTCGCCGTTTTTCTCAATGGTGCCATGAACTTTTCGTAGCGGCTCGCGGACACCTTGTGCCGCTTTGGCGTCGACAAAAATCCACGTAAGTGTATGAAATGCCAAATGGGCCCCAATCTCAGAAAACTGTGCATTGCTTCGCCATTGCTACGACAGGAACTATGAATTGCCAATCCGCATTGACATGTATTCGCTTAATTCCTTGATTGAATCCCTCCGGGCCCACCAGCGACTATCTCCAAAAGGAAAACTGGACCGGTGACAAGTAGTTTGAGAAAATAGTTCGATGGGAACGGTCGCGATGACAAGAACTGTGGGAAAAACACGGCTAATCGGCTTAACTTTCGTGACAATTAGTATGGCAATCGACATCAGTGCTCCTCGATGCGTGAGACATCTAGGATCCTTCGGGCGAAACGCAACATGAGTTCCTGATGTTCGATGCTCTTCTCCACCTGAGCAAATGAAGCAAGGTGACCCGCGTCGAACCAGTGGACCTCAATCTCCTTGCCTAATGCTTTCATTCTCATTTCATACATTTCGACGGGGGGCCCCGGGGTTCTAGTATCATTGCGTCCTTGAATTATGAGAACTGGAGACTCAACTTTGTCTGCGTAGGTTATGGGAGAGCTTACTTTGTACTGGTCCGGCCTCTCCCCTGGAGTACCACCGAGGAGAGCGACTGCCCATGCTTTCATCGTATCAGAGGCATGCTCGTACAAACCTCCCCAATCTGCAATTGCAACGCCAGCCATACCCCCAGCCCATAGGCCTGGTCGTTTTCCTAGTGCTTGCAACGTGAGGTAGCCGCCGTACGACCACCCCGTAACCAGAATCTTGTCCGGTCTAGCGATCCCAGCCTTGACCAGCCAGTCACGTGCGGCGACCATGTCTTCCACTTCCCAATACCCGGGGTTCCCGTAAATCTTGTCTTCAAACTCGCGTCCGAATGTGACAGAGCCGCGATAATTGATTGAAAAAAATGCGAATCCATTATCGATCCACGATTGGCTCCCCGGAGAGTATGCGAGCGATGTTACGGCCTTAGGGCCCCCATGTGTTTCCAGTACAGCAGGGAATGGACCCTCGCCATCTGGCATCCCAAGCCATCCCTGAATCTCCTGCCCATCCGACGAAGCAAAGGTTATGGACTTCAAATGATGGCCGCCGGGCACCTCGCCTGCGGCTAGCACCGAACGAGTCTGAATGCCGCTTTCGGCATCCAAAGCAATCAGGCATGGCGGATGTGTCGGGTCCTGCCAATGGGACCAAATTTCTCTATCGGTCCAGAAGTAAGGGCCTCCGTTTGAGCCTCCAGGCTGATTCAGTTTTGAGAGTGCCCCCCTGATGAGATCGTAAACATAGAGCTGTTGGACAGCGTGATTGAAAGTGCGAAACAGGATGCGTTCTCCATTCGGAGACCAGTCGAACGCTCTCATCGATCCCGTAACGTCGATGTCCAAGTCAACGCGTTCTCCAGAATGCGGATTCCAGATAAGCAACCTTTCGACGCCTGCTCTATTGGTGGCGGTTAGAATTCGATAGTCATCTTTGATTGGTGAAGTGATGGCGGATTGGTAGTCTAGGCCGCTATCTGGTCCGTCCCAAAGTTCGGCGATCTTCTCTCCCGTCTTCGTGTCAATCGCCAGAAGCCCGAATTGTTCCTTGCTGCTGCGCTCGCTCGAAGCCCAAAAGGCAATCTTACCATCATAGGACAACTGAGGCCCAGCAGCCAACCTTTTGCTGCTCCTAAGCAACCGAGGCTGACCAAACTTTCCATCAGCGGCCACATCAATGCAATACAGATGAAAACCCTCAGGGCTGTCCGCGGTGAACCCGACAATGTTCCCTGAACGACTATTCGCGAAACAGGGGTCGCCTGCAAGCGACGAATATTGCGGTAAGTCGGGCGTTAGGTCGATGAGGGTACCTCCTTCGAAAGGGATGCGAACATAATGTCCAATTTCGTTCCCTTGGTTGCCATTGAGGTAGTATACGAAGCGACCATCGGGAGACAGAAAGCAAGCGTACAGGCTTGTTCCTTCGGGTCGGTTGGTCAGCTGCCGCATTTCACCCTTGGAAATGTCCCAAGCATAGAACTGGTATGCGCCCGATTTGTTGTGTACTACTAGGCCGCGCGTCCTATCTTGAGCCGCAACCTGAGTGTTCCCTATGCTCGGGGCACGAAACCGCATCTTCCACAGACCACTTTTCTGTGATTGCAACTCTACGGACCCCCCTAGGGGGGGTATTTCTGGCAGTCGCAGGACATGAAGTCATTGATTGGATGGCAGTGTGGCACCTAAGATGTGGGCCAGGAACTTAAGGTAGAATTGATTATTCACAAGTTCAAAAGAAGGCAGAGGCGCAATATTGTTAAGCCGATTCTCTTTTTGCACACGCACGAAACCCGCGCCTCTCAGGACCGTTAGGATCCGCAGCGGTCATTTTCATCTTCTGGGCTGATGGAACCGTCTGAAATATGCGATTCATACGGAGTCAGCGGGAAGAGGGAATTAGCGAGTTGCTTCCACGAAAGGGCGTATATGAGGAGCGTACTCGGGCATCGCGTGCAATGTTCGAACGTGCATGTAAGGTTGAGCCGGCGGGTGTATCTTACAAGAACCGCTTTTTCGAGCCTTACCCATTCT
>Ga0187882_1002640_pt1 | contig 16170 bp, 16 predicted proteins | sample June2016WEW_19_1_3_FD_132991 | JGI IMG/M metagenome (GOLD analysis project Ga0187882, IMG submission 132991) | Peatland microbial communities from SPRUCE experiment site at the Marcell Experimental Forest, Minnesota, USA - June2016WEW_19_150 | ecosystem: Environmental > Terrestrial > Soil >... | reverse complement strand
GGCGCCGCTGGTAAACCTGGATACCCTCAACCTTCCCGATCGTACTTGCCGTGTACTGGACGGCGCCCGTTTCTTGGGGCAGCGTTTCGATTGTATTGAAACGTCGCGTGGCTGCACTATGGGCTGCAAGTTCTGCAGCATAGCCCATATGTACGGACGTTCCATCCGTTTTTTTGCTTTGGAGCGTGTCATTGCAGAGCTTAAAGGGCTTAAGCAGCGTGGTGTAGAGGGGGTCTTTTTTGTCGATGATAATATCACCCTGGATGTGCAGCGGCTGAAAAACTTATGCGATCTGATCGTCGGCGAGAAACTCGATTCTATGTCGTATGTCATCCAGGCCAGCGTTAAAGGGATCGCCTCGGACCCCGAATTGGCCAGTCGGCTGAAGAGCGCGGGATTCAGGTGGGTGTTTCTAGGCATCGAGAGCGGGATAGCGAGGAACTTGGAATCTATGGGCAAGGCTGGCGTATTTAATAACACACGGCGCGCTGTGTCGCTGCTGAAGGAGCAGGGAATAGGCGTTTTTGGAGGTTTCATCGTAGGCAATCCGGATGACAGACGTGAGGATATCCGCTCCACCTACCGGTTTGCGCTGGATTTGGGCGTAGACCATCCTATCATGCAGTGCATGACGCCTTATCCCAAGACGGAAATTCGTGAGCATCTTCTTTCTGAAAGCCTTATCACCAACCGCGACGATTTCAGCCTGTACAACGGGTTTATCTGCAATGTACGCACCAGACATATGAGCAGCCGGGAGCTTACGATGTCCATGTTCTGGGAAGGCCTGCGTTTATACTTTCATCCGCGCTACCTAGCCAAAAGCCGTTTCTGGCGGTACCGACCTTCACTCTGGCCTTCGCTGGTGGCTAATAATTTCAGTTATCTTATAGGAGCGGCCAGGGGCAGGATATTCGCTTCGCGCCATAGCTGGTAGTTTAAATCGGTTCCTTTGCGCGGCATCCGTTCAGCGGGCTATACTAATAAAGCACTTTTATTTATAGGATTGCTAGAAGGGGAGTTCCTATGAAGAAAATGGTCCGGTGTAAGGCATGCGGTTATATTATGGAGGAGGCCAAGCTGGGAGATGTTTGCCCGGCCTGCGGTGCGCCTCACGTTTCATTCGAGCCATATACTGATACAATGGGTGAAAGCCGGCGCAGGCTTCTCAATTTGGATCTTCACCCCATAGCAGTACATTTTCCAGTAGCGTTTACAGTGTCTATCCTGGTATTCACTTTGGCCACCCTCATTTTCACAGGCCAGGCAGAAGACCTTCTCGTCTACACCACTAAATTGCTGGTCCTTTTTTTGCCCCTTGTGGTGCTGTTGGCCTTTCTGGTGGGCCTGCTGGATGGGAAGACACGCTTCCGCAAAATCGGTAATTCACATATTCTCAAGACCAAGATAGTGCTGGGTATTATCCTGTTTGTACTATCGGTAGGCCTTGCACTGGTAGTCTGGTCCAAGGGGTTCGTTGATCCTGTATATACTGTATCATCCATCGTGATAGATGTCGCAGTGTTGGTCTGCATTGTAGTTTTGTCCTTATTGGGCACGAGCATATCCAATGCTGCTTTCCCGGGTAAATAGGCGATGGAAGCTGCTGCACTTGATTTAGCCCGTGCACAATTCGCCGTCACCACGATCTTTCACATGATATGGCCTCTGCTAAGCATAGGGCTCAGCCTGATGATGGTGATCATGGAGGTTTTATGGCTCAAAACCAACAATGAAATATATTACCGGCAGGTGCGCTTCTGGTCCATCATCTTTATCATGGCCTTCGGGATCGGCGTGGCCAGCGGCGTCCCCCTGGAACTGGAGTTCGGCACCAACTGGTCGCGTTTCTCCACGGTAGCCGGGGATATCTTCGGCACTATCCTGGCTTTCGAAGCATCGATGTCCTTCGCTCTGGAAGCCGCTTTCCTGGCTGTGTTTTTCTTCGGGTGGGACCGGGTACCCAGGGGAGTTCACCTGCTATCTAATATTATGGTAGCTTTCGGAGCTTCTCTTTCGGCTTTCTGGATCATGTCGGCCAACTCCTGGATGCAGACCCCCGCGGGCATACAGATGCAGGGAGGGAAAATGGTGATCACCAATTACCTGCAGGCCGTCTTTAATCCAGACCTACCCATTGCCTTTATACATATCTGGGTGGCCAGTGTAGAAACCACGCTTTTCTTTGTGGCCGGTATATGCGCCTGGTATATCCTGCGCAAGCAGAATATTGACTTCTTTCTTAAAGCCTTCAAGGTTATGGTTGTCATAGGCATCCTGGTTGCCCCTTTGCAGGTCTTCCTGGGCGATGCTTCGGGCCTGTCAGTGCTCAAGAACCAACCTGCCAAGGCGGCGGCTATGGAAGCGAACTGGATCACCAATCCGCCTGATACCAGCGCATCGTGGGTAGCCATAGCCTGGCCAGACCAGGCAGCGCAGAAAAACGTCTGGGAAGTTAAAGTGCCTTACATGTTGAGTTTGCTCAGCGATCGTTCAGTGACAGGGCAGGTTATAGGGCTGCAGGACTTCCCTCCAGGTGACCAGCCTCCGGTCACCCTGCCGTTCTATGCCTTCAGGGTCATGGTGGTGCTGGGTATTTTTATGGTCTTGCTGATATTGTGGTCGTTATGGAAATGGTACCGCAAGAAGCTGCGTACAGAGGTCGCCCCGCAAAACAGGATATTCTGGTTCTTCTGGCTCTATGCTCTCCCGGCGGGTTTCATAGCTACGGAGTGCGGCTGGATAGTGCGCGAGATGGGCAGGCAGCCCTGGATTATCTACGGTATCCTGCGCACCAGCGACGGCGTTTCCCCGATCGGCGTCGCCACGGTTGCCACCAGCCTGGCATTCTTCATCCTGATTTATCTTTTACTGCTGGGACTGTTCGTGTATTTCACACGTAAGATACTGATCAAGGGGCCGGATTTAACCAGCCCGTTGCCCGGCCAAAGAGCATCGAGTCCTCCGTCGGAATACGGCGCCGGTTACGGGGATAAATGATCTATGGAAGCCTTTCTGCCGTTGATCTGGTTCTTCATCATGGGAGTCACGCTGGTATTGTTCATCATACTGGATGGGGCCGACCTGGGCATCGGAGTGTTGTCCCTGGGAGCCACGGAAGCGCGACGTGCCACCCTGCTCGATGCTATTGGCCCCCTATGGTATGCCAATGAGACCTGGCTAGTAATTGCCGACGCCATCATGTTTGGTGCTTTCCCGCGAGCTTACAGCGTCATTTTCAGCTCGATGTATATCCCTGCCATGATGCTCATCTTCGGCCTCATGTTCAGGGCCGTTTCCATTGAATTCCTTGACCACTCGCAAAACAAACGGCTGTGGGGATACTGTCTGGGCGCAGGCAGCCTGCTGGCCATCGTGGGTCATGGGTTGCTTCTGGGAGGGCTGCTTACCAATATCAACGTAGCCGGCGGCTCATTTGCCGGCGGCCCCTGGGACTGGCTAAATCCCATGTCCATTTTAATTGCTATGGGGACTGTAGCGGGCTATATCATGCTGGGCGCATCGTTCTTGGTCAATAAAGTTAGTGGAGATACCGGGGCCGGCAATTGGCGCGTATTGCAGGCCAGCTCCTGGGTGGCGTACGGTTTTTTTGTTTTGGCGGTAATCTTGATTCCGCTGGTGCGTACCCCTACCTCCGAAATGTGGATTCGGCAGTTGTTACGCGCTATTATTTCCGGCCGATATCAGTACATCTACATTATTCCTGCTCTATTGCTGGTAGCCATATTCGGGTTCGTTATGATTTTCTTCAGCTCAGCCCGGCGGACCGATACAAAGGCACCCTATGTGTGGAGTATCGTGCTGCTTTTGAGCGTTGCTGCTGCTATCATAGCCGTGATATTTCCCTTTTTGATACCATTTTCGATCACCATAAACGATGCAGCCTCCTCCACGACATCCCTGATTTTCATGCTGTATGGAGCGGGCGCTGTGCTCCCAATAGTAATTATTTACAATTTATACGTACGCAAAGTTTTCGGCGGCAAGGTCAAGGGGAAAGAAAAACAGTCTGGATACTAGGTTTGGGGTCTATTTGCCGGTTACTGTACCGGCGCCATAGTTGTGCCGTCAACGCGTATCATCCAGTTCACCTTGCTTCTATCGGTATACCATACGGAGTTGGGGTAGAAATGTTCCATGGATATGATCGAAAGGTAGGGTGGTTTGCCCTGCGCCAGGTCTGAATGTTCGTTAACGATACTATCATCCACACCTATCTGAATCCCATGGTGCATACTCATGCTGGTATATAAATATATAAAGAATTTTCCGGTCAGGTCTATCGGTGGAACATCGAAGTCCACCCATTCAGGCGGGCGGTAGGGGAAAGCCCCCTCCACAGGGAATTTGGCGGCGTTATATGCAATGTTATAGAGTACAGACTTCATATTGCTACCAAGGATCGATATCTCGAAATTCTTGCCTTCCCAGGCAGTGCCGTAAATCCCGCCGCAGATCCGTACCTTATCGATGGTGAAGCCCTCATCAGGCGCAGTGAAGTCGATGAGGAAACCCCCGTTATTTCCGGCCCACAGGGCGTCTTTGGAGGTGCCGTTATCGTATTTAAGTTCCACCTCTTTTTCCGCTATGGCAGTGACGGTAAGCGGGCTGCTTGAACCCCCCAGTTTTACCGAGTATTTGCCCGGATCATTCAATGTAAAAATAAAGGTCGCCGTCTTGGTGGAGCCAGGCTGTATGGTGACGAGTTTGCCCTGTATTTGCTTGCTGTTTACCGTCAGCGGACCGGAAAAATTGCCCGGCATACTGCCTATATTGGTAACCTGGGCGGTAACTGTGACTTCCTCCCCCGTAAGTGCCTGCGAGGGCTGCACCGACATGGATATCACCTCGAAATTGGCCGGCGTTTCCGCCTGCTGAGGGGCGCAGGCCAGCAAGCATGTTGCTATGGCGGCGGCAATTAATGCAGGAGAACAGGTTTTAACTGAGCGACGCATAGTTAATCGACACCAATAAAAAGGCCGGGCCTCTGAATACGGCTATATTATAACACCGGCAGGTCGCTAGCCCCCGAAAATCCTCCTCGGATTTTCCACCATCATGAGGCCGATCTGCTCGTCGGTGATCCCCGCCTGCTTGAGCTGAGGGATGATATTTTGGAATAAATGGGTATACGACCAGTCTGCGATCATCTGGACTACAAAATCGGGCAAGTTATAAGGGCGCCCAAGCCATTTGGCTGAGAAGTCGTGCGAGAGCACAACACGGTCGGCAAAACCCAGGCCCAGCAGTCCCAGTAAAGTAGCCTTACGAAGATTATCGGGGAAAAGGAAATTTATGCCCCAGCGGTCAAAGCCCACAGAAACGCCCTTGTCTAAAACCGCCATATGATATTGAAGGTTGGCATTGCCGCACATGTGACCAATAACGATCTTCCCGGGGTCTACCCCTTCCCCGGTAAGCAATGCCGCCTGCTCCGGCCCCATAGTTCCCTGCTGTGTATGGGTTATTATGGGCACCCCGGTCTCTTTCTGCGCCCTGGCTGCGGCTTTGAGTACCCGATCCTCGTAGGGCGAGATATGGCCGTTGCCGGTTGCAACCTTGATGACGCCGGCTTTAATACCGGATTTTCCGATGCCGAAGGTGATCTCCTGCACAAAGGTCTCGTACAGCTCGGTCAGCGTGTCGTGGACCTGGGCACGGAACTTGATATAAGCGGGCATGCCCTCCTCTTCCATATACATCCCCGTCGAACAAATGATATTCAGTCCGGTTCTTTCCGAAACCAGCTTTATAAGGTCAACGTTACGATTGAGATCGTTAGGGGTGGCATCGACTATGGTTTTTATCCCGTATTGTTTGACCGCGCCCAGCGAATCCGCCACTATTTTTGCCAGGTCGTTCAATTCGATATGCTCGCATAAAGCGTCCTTGTCCCATCCAGCATAGGCCAGGACCATATGCTCATGCATGAGTGTGGGACCCATTTGATCGGCTGATATACTTCCCAGTACGGTATTGACTTTGGACATAGCAAAAGTACCTCCTCTCAACTTGTTGCCCTTGGATATGATGGCACTATATCACCCATAAAAATCAAAGTCAACGACTTTGATTTTATATATATCCAGCCTTTTTATACTCCTGCGCTATATCTACGTAGGCGTCGGCGCCCAAACGTATAACGGCCAGCATTTCATCGCTCAACTGCTCCTTTATACGGGCGGGCGAGCCGATGGCCAGCGATCTATCAGGTATCTTCATGTCCGGTGGTACCAGTGCCCCGGCCGCCACCAGGCAGGACCGTCCCACATCGGCATGTTGAAGCAGCACTGCGCCAATGCCTATCAAGCTGTCGTCACCGATACTGCGGCAGTGAACGGTCGCAGCATGGCCAATGATGACGTTGTCGCCGATAGTGATCTCGTCCGGCGTATGGACAACGCAGTTATCTTCAATGCTGGTATTTTTGCCTATTGTTATATGGCCGAAGTCACCTCTGACAACGGCTCCCGGCCAGATATTGGAGTTCTCGCCGATCTCCACGTCTCCCACAACATAGGCCGCCTCGCTGATAAAGGCTGTGGGGTGAATCCGAGGTGTTTTCCCCTTGAAACTTCTTATCATCGTAGTACCCTCGCTCGATTAATCTGCTCCAACATGTATTATAGCAGCGGCCAGCTGCTTTCCGGATTGACACGCGGATGGTCAGCACATACAATCGTCATCGTGAAAATACTCGTCATCCTCGCCCATCCCAGCCAGGTGAGCTTCAACCATGCCATTGCGGAGAGGGCCGTTCAAGCTCTAAATATCAATGGGCATAAAGTTATTTTCCACGACCTATACCGGGAAGCCTTCAGTCCTGAGCTGTCCTATCATGAAATTCTGGGAAATGAAAAAATACCTGCGGAGATCAAGGAATATTGCCGGGAGCTGGCTGAAGCCGAAGGGATCATTATCGTGCATCCCAACTGGTGGGGGCAGCCTCCGGCCATACTGAAAGGGTATGTCGACCGCATATTCCGCACGAACGTGGCCTACAGGTTCAAGGAGGGAGATAAGGGCGAGGGCATACCTCTTGGCCTGCTTAAGGCAAGGTCAGCCCTGGTCTTCAATACATCCAATACAGCCGGCAGCAGGGAGATGGAAATCTTTGGGGACCCCCTGGAAACGCTCTGGAAAAATTGCATCTTTGATCTGTGTGGGGTAAAAACGTTTTATCGCAGTACGTTCGGCGTGATAGTCACCAGCACGGCAGAGCAGCGCAGAGCATGGCTGGATGAAGTTCAGGATACTATAAACAGGTATTTCCCATCCCGTTAAAGCCAGAGGCGTAGACGTTTAATGGCTGCCATCTTCTCTTTATCCTCGACTTTAGCCCTTTCCAGCGCGTTGTGCAGTATTTCTATGCTCCTATCGTAGGTTTTCCTGTCCACCGGAAAGGGGATACCGGATCGCGGAAGCTTACCGGGACGCCGTAGATGATCTCAGAGATAAGGCTTAAAGCACGAAGAGTTTTAGCTCCCACGCCCTCCATACCCAGCAGCCTCTCGAAATTCTCAGGTTGTCTTTCATACGTCTTGACGAAGATTTTGTATAGGCGATCGGGATGAATATCTTGTGTCAATATAACGTGGCGTTTGGGTAACTCCAGATTCTTGAGACGTTGCAGATGGGCCATTATCTTGTCCGGATTTTCTTGGCGTGTTATATCCGCAATCGTATCTCTGGCGGCGGAGCTTTCCACGGCCACCAGGTTGAGCGTATTTGCCCCTGCTTCGGCGCATACGGCGCTGTGCGGCTCGCAAACGAAGTCTGTAACCTTCCCTCCCAGCCAGTGATAGCGGCGGGCAAAGCGGTTCTCCTCGTTCATCCCCTGTTGAATTACCGCCCAGGAGCCCGCTCCTGTGAAGCAAAATACGTGATGATATAGCTGATATCCGTCCTGCACGGCATTGCTGTCCACTTTGGCTGATATGCGGCTGGCATAAACCAGCTTATCGGCGTCAGCTTGGATCAGGTGCCCCACATTCTCTATCTCCGACGGGGTTTTGCGAGAGGTCCGGCCTTTGCCGCCGGCCACGTACAAACCCAGGTCGGATTGCATGTCTTTAATGCCCTCCTTAAGCGCTCCGCAAACGGTGGTCGTCACACCGCTGGAATGCCAGTCAAATCCCAGGACGCAGCCGAAAGCCTGGAACCAGTAGGGATCGGAAAGGCGGTTCAACATTTCCTCGGGTCCGAAATCCGAAACGATGGCGATGGTTATCTCCCTGGCCAGGTTGGTCATGCGCTTGAACAGCCAGGCGGGTGCCTTGCCACCATGCAGCGGAAGGTGGGCTATGCCTGTACGACGAGCGGGAAAATCCATATTTATTGGGCCACCCTTAGTAGTTTAATGATAGCAGAACAGGAAAGTGATAATATACGTAGTGAAGGGAGGTTATGATGAAGAAAAATCCTGTCGTATACAAAAACATGAAGGAGATAGTTGATCCGTCACATACCGCGCTGGTGCTGTGGGATGTGCAGGATGCGCTGGTAGGCATGATTTTTAACAGGCAAGAATTTCTCCTTAATTTGAAAACGCTGTCTGATGCCGCCAGAAAACGCGGAATTCCGCTAATTTATACTAAGATCACACCTTTGCCCTTAAATTGGGAGTCATCCTTCAGGCTGTATATGCAGATGAAAAGATCCCGTGTGGACTCCCTGGATAAGCTACGGCCTTTCCCGCAGCCGGGGAGTCCTGAAGCCGAGATAAACAGCGAAGTGAAGCCAATGGACGGCGACATTGTGCTCGACAAGCATACCGCAAGTATATTTACCGGCACGCATTTTGAAAACCTGATGAGAAATGCGGGCATAACCACAATTCTATTCACCGGCATATCCACTGAATTCGGCATCAGCTCGTCCGCCAGGGACGCCGCCAACCGGGGTTTCTACCCTGTGGTTGTGGAGGACTGCGTCTCGTCTTCGGTTAGAGAAATGCACGAAGCAGCGTTAAAGACAATGACAATTGTGAGCATCGTCATTCCGTCGGCTGAAATAATCAGAGAATGGGCATAGAAATTGGAGATGCTTCTTTTAAAGGAGATTATCGGAGGATGTTAAATATAGCTGTCGGTGCTTTTATTGAGGCCGCAGCAGTATGAGATAGCCTTGCTGGCCAGCCCTATGTACCTGTTCAGATAATAGTAGCGCTTTGTCTCTATGGTGATCAGTTCGCAGGATATATCATCCTCTACGGTCATAATTCCATAGCTGCGGTGCATGGCGGGGAACCTGCCTATAACACTGCCCGGATTGAAAAAGAGTATGCCGTCCTCGACAACATGCCTGCAGGCATGTGTGTGGCCGTAAAGTATGGCATCCAACTTGCCCTCGAACTGTGTCGTCAGCCCCCATTTGAAGCCAAAGGGGAAAACACAGCCGTGGCCGTGAATGATGCCTATGCGTTTGCCGTTAACTTCTATGAGGTCTTTCTCCGGAAGTCCCGGGATATGGCTGTCATGATTGCCTGCCACACCGTGAAAATCCGCGATCTCTTTGAGGTCGTTGACCAGGTCTTCCGAATGGAAATCTCCCAGATGCACCACCATATCCATACGGGTAAGTGCGTTTATAAGGGAGGATGGCAACTCGCTGATGCGGTGTACGTGGGTGTCAGAAATTACACCTATTTTCATGATATTTACTATTAAATCCGAACTATTCTCCTGATTGAGCGAACGTGGCACATGTTATCACGTTTTTCAAATAATGTCTACCCTTTTCCGGTATAAATTCGCTGGATCTCGATCGATTTTGCTTTTTTAAGCCGTCTGTATTATAGATGAAAAAGTTTAACATGGGGTTAACGCACTATTAAATGTTTGTGAAATTTTGTTCGCACAGCTAATTGCGGCGTCGAATAATTAAGAGGCCGGCGACCAGAGCGCCCAATAATACGAGTATAGCAAAATATAAAGCTGGATTTCTCCAGAAATCGTTTGCGGTTACCGTTATCACATCTGCATTTGCGGGTTGCCTGGGATTATATTCGTTGTCCGGTATGTAACTGCCTCCGTGATTCATTAGCCGCGAATCTTCTGAAATACTTAGTATCGCACTTGCGGTTGGCTTGCCGGGAGTTATACGCTTCAGGATATTGTTTATCTCAAATTTATCATCCGCTGTAGCCAGGCCCTCGAAACAACCGCATATCTGAAAAATGGGATAATTGGAGTTTTGCAGGGAAGCTGCTATCTGGTTGGATCTTGCTAGAGTAAGTTTGCTCAAAAATACCAGTATCTGCCTGCCTGCGTCACTGGCGGTAAAAATGGGCTGGTCCTCGACCCATTCCGTTACACTCCCTATCGTGCCGCCTTCTATAGAAATGGCGATTTTTGCGCCGGGCGCTACATTGCCTTTCAGACCTTCATCCACATCGATGAAAACCGATGTGTAAATACCAGCATGATTTGAGTCATAGCCGATGGTGACTTCCGTGATAGTCCCTATCACAATGGCATCAGCCTCCCGGGTTAGGTCCTCCATGGTGAGCGGTACCATGATCGCTTGTGCCGGGCTACTTACAGTCAATAGGAGAGCCATGCCTAAAAGAATGAAAGCTGCGGCTAATGTTAGCCTTTTCATCCGGAACATATGCCGCATCCCCAAAATGATCTAGACTGGAGGATATGACTTGATATAACGATGTACATCTAAGCTATATTATAGGCGGTTTGTCAATGCGGATTGATTGCCCTAAGTCCACCACAATACCCCTATCCGAGACTTAATCATGACAGCGGTAATGATTAAGAGGTATAATTCCAACGTTTTGCGTTTGTTTATAAGGGAGCCATGAACTGTGATTATCAAAAACCGTGAGGACCTGATATCTTCCAGCCTGCGGGCCAGGGCAGTGGAATTAATTGAAGCCGGTATCACCCGTGTTTTGCCGGCCAACCTGCTCAGGGCTGCTGTTCGCTATAATCGCGGCAGAAAAAGCCTGCGTGTCATGGGAGAAAGCTATGATTTATCACGGGGCAGGATATTCGTAGTTGGCGGCGGCAAGGCTTCGGGTCTAATGGCGGAGGAACTGGAAAGGATAATTGGCCCCGCCGATATTACTGCCGGCATTGTGAATTGCCATACCGGGGGTTATGAAACGAGGAAAATATCGGTCAGGCAGGCGGGACACCCGCTGCCCGATGAAGCAGGGGTGCACGGTGTTCAGGAGATGCTGGCCATGAAAGCCCGACATTCTATAGGTAAAGGGGATCTTGTTATATGTTTGATTTCAGGCGGGGGCTCAGCCCTTTTGCCCTGCCCGGCCGGCGGCCTAACTCTTCAAGGCCAGCAGGAGATAACGCTGCTTCTGTTGCGAAGCGGCGCCAATATCAAAGAAATTAATATCGTGCGCAAACACCTGTCGCTTATTAAAGGCGGCAGGCTGGGCGCTTTTTATGAGCCGGCCAAAATAGTGTCTCTTATTATTTCCGATGTTGTTGGCGATGATCTCAATACCATAGCCTCCGGCCCAACCGTTCCGGACCCATCCACGTTCAGCGATGCTCAGGCTGTTTTAAAGAAATACGGGCTTTTGACGAAGGCTCCTAAAAACGTGGTTGATTTTATAAACAGGGGTGTGGAAGGGCTTGAAGCCGAAACGCCCAAAGAAACCAGCAATTGCGACAACTATGTCATCGGTAATAACAGCATGTGCCTCGAAGCTATGGCGGAGAAGGCCAGGGACCTGGGCTTGAGGCCGAAAATTGTGACGGCTGAACTAAATGGAGATACGGCCACGATGGCCTTTGAAAAAGCCGAAGAAATCGCCGGCGCTAAATATAAGGGATTCGATGTTATCCTGCTGGGCGGCGAGACGACGCCTACCCTGCCTGAGAACTCAGGCAAGGGAGGCAGAAACCAGCATTATGTGGCAGTCTCGATGCTGGCTATGAAGAAACTGCCTTCTCCCTGGTTGGTGGCATCAGTGGGTACGGACGGTTCAGATTATCTGCCCGAGGTGGCCGGGGCTATGGTGGACGACCGCTGTCTATCCACGGCTACGGCAGCCAAGATCGATGTCGAGGACTATATCGCCAGATTCGATAGCTATTCGCTTTTCCGTAAGATGACCAGATCGCTGATAATTACCGGATCGACCGGCACCAACGTCAGCGATGTGATACTTTACCTGTTAGGCTGACAGGTCTTTCTCCATGAAGCAGACCAGGAAAGGCAGGTGTTCAAACTGTTTTGTACCAGTTTCCAGGAAACCGAACGATTTATACCAGTTTTTTAAGACCGTCTGGCTATTTACCATACCCAGCGCCACTTTGGTGCCTCCCTGCTTGCGTACATAGTCCAGCAAATATTCCACCAATTTCCGTCCATAGCCCTGGAGCCTGTAGGCGGGCATTATTGACAGCCGGTCCATATAGTAAACGCCGCCTTCACCTTTTTCCGCTGCTATGAAACCAACCTGGACCTCGTCAACATAAAGTCCCCAAAAAGTTGCCTTTTTATGCAGTTCCTGCAGCCTTTCCATAGTGTAAAATGCGGGATGGTCAGGGGTCTTTTCGCGCGTAACATTCATTTCTTCGGCAACCGTTCTGAAAGACTGCCTGATAATTTCCAGGCTCTTTGCAAGCTGTTCTTCAGTTATTATTTGCTTTATGTCCGGCATATTCCCTTTTCCTGATCTTATAGTTATCAGCCTTCTTATAAATCAGCCCCTACTCGATTCCGTTGAGCCTGTTGTAGCCCTGCCAGTATCTGCGGAAAAGATAGCCCGGCCTGGCCTCCGGCAATTGTGCAAGGTTTGATCCCCACTCCCCGACAATGCTTCTTGTTCGGGCAAAATACCTGTCTATAGTGGACTGATTGGGGGCCGTATCCGCCCCTTCAACGGTCTGCAGCATCTCACGTTCAAAGCTTTCGGTTTTCGAACGAATTTCTTTTAAAGCGGAAGGGAAAAGCAGTAGGGCTTGCCTGTGCAGTTTTTCACATTGCCACCAGTAAGAGTCGGGACTGTAATCGGCCTGGCCCTCCAGATAGCCGGCCGGGTTAGCTGTGCCGGGGCTGAATACTGGGTAGAAGGGGCTGAGGCAGGGGTTAGCCGCGCCGGTAACGAAGAACAGGCTCCTCTTTTCACTAACATTGCCGACCATCGAACCAACCGACTGACTGCGGCGAATAAGTTTGTCCGCTGCATGCATGCAAACCGTGCCGCCGTATTTATCGGGGCGGAAGTCTTGATGCGGGCCGTGGTCTCTCAATATGGCCATAAAGTCGGCGCTGGTCAGCGAGCCCTTCTTTTGTGCCAGAATACGCCTGGAACATTCGACCCTGTTATTGGCGGCGGCCGCCCACGTATAGAGAGGGTCTGAATAGCAGCGGGCAAAATCGAAGGCGGATTCGTTGCGGCACCAGCCTTTCTTGACGGCGTTCCGGATCAGCCCGGGGGAGACCGCATCGAAATCGCTGCCGATGGAGATTACGTTGGAAATGCTCCAGACATCCTGAATTTTCTTCCAAGCCCACCATGATTTAACCGCCTCCAGAACATATGCTTCATGAGCATCCGCTATCAGGTAGCTGTTCATATAGTGGAACTTCTGCCTGTAACCGCAGTTGCCGCCCTGTCCATGTGTCTCAAGAAGACGGATGATTACATCCAGCGCTTCCCTGGCCGTCCTGCTCCTCTCCAGCGCCAGCCGCAGCAGGTCCATGCCCGTCAGCCCTATCTTATCCGGTTTTTCTTTGGTGAAGAGCGCCTCGTTGCCTATCATTACGCCATATTCGTTGGCGCCCATCTCCGCTCCGAACATCCAGAACGGCTGACAGAGAAGTATCCTGGCGGTTTCCTCAACCTGCGGAATAGAAATATAAGTGCATTTAACCGTTTCTCCCGGCTTGTAGCGCTTACGCGGCTGTATAACGATATTCTGGACCTCGTCAGGTTCACGGTCGCTGTTCTTGCCGAAGAGCGTGTTTCCGCCGGCTGTGTCAGGTCCCAGGGCAACTATAGTATCGCACATGTATCTCTCCTTCCCCGGTCGTCCTTAGTGCATCTTAGCAGAATACAGGCCAGCTTGACAAAACACCCCCCGGCTTCATAAAGTGTGTTGATGGTTTGAACCAAAAAAGTTCGGGAGGATTATATTAAATGCCGAATTTGAAGCAGTTCTCACTGGAAGGGAAAGTTACAATGGTGACGGGCGCCAGCAGGGGCATCGGCCGTGCCACTGCCCTGGCATTCGCCCAAGCTGGTTCCGATTTGATATTAACCAGCCGCAAGGTTGAAGACCTGGAAAAAGTGGCGGCTGATATAAGAAACGAAGGCCGGAGGGCGCTGGTGATAGGTGCCCATTTGGGAAGAATGGAGGATGTAAAAAACGTGGCGGATACCGCCAAAGCGGCCTTCGGCCGGATAGATATATTGGTCAACAACGCGGGCACCAGCCCAATTTTCGCCTCTTTCCTGGAGTCCGACGAGAGGCTGTGGGAAGCGATCATGAACCTGAACCTCAAGGGACTGTTCTTCCTGAGCCAGTCCGTGGCCAAAATTATGAAGGAGCAGGGCGGGGGCTGCATCATTAATGTGGCCTCGATAGACGGCTTTCTACCGGAAACTGACAACGGCGTGTATGCCGTCAGCAAGGCCGGGGTGATCATGGCCACCAAGGTCATGGCGCAGGAGCTGGCGGCTTTCAATATCAGGGTAAATACGCTGGCGCCCGGATTCGTGCATACCAAGCTCCTCGATGCCAGCTTCCAGGCGCGGCCGGGACGTGAGGAAGAATGTAAAAGCTTCGTCCCGCAGGGGCGTATCGGTGAGCCGGAAGATATGGTAGGGACTATGATCTACCTGGCTTCGGATGCTTCGAAATACGTCACCGGGCACGTGGTGATCGCCGACGGCGGCATGCTCTATATTTAAGCTAAAGACCCAAGTTTATTTTGAGTTACTCTACTTGAGAGCGAGGGTCTTGCATATCGCCATGATCTGGTCTTTTTTGTCCTGGTCGCCGAGCGTGTAACCAGTAATAACAATCCCCACTCCATCCTTGTTGACACCAAGAGAATATCCCCACATGTTGACTATCATGATTTTAGCAGTGACTATCGCTTCAACTGCGAAAGTTTTGCCGTCTGCCAGTGTTGTCAATTTGGATGACTGAATATTCACAGTCACGCCTATGTTTTTCAGGCCCGGGCTCTCATCATAAGCAGCTTTAATGGCTTTGCCGAAATCTGCTTCCGGAGTGTTGCTAACACTTGCCGGAGCAACGCTGGCGTTCACGCTGTCAGCGCCCTGGAAGCTGCTCGCAGCTATTGCAAAAACCATGGCACCCGATTTGTCCGCTGTTATCCAATTACCGGGATACATGAAACTGAAGCCGTACTCGTCATTGGTGTATGTAGCATCGAACACTTCCTGCCTCCTTCACTAAAAATATTATCCATCGGGCAATCTACCACCGTATAATAACACCTTTCAACAACCCGATGTTCAAGCTCATAACCCGAAGGTCGCAGGTTCAAATCCCGCCCCGATCCTAGGTTTTCCGATGCCGGCGCTCGTTGTATTCTACTACTTTTCTTAGCGCCTCGGCACCGGCCGAAAAGCTGTAGTAGACCGCTTTTTTAGACGCCACCATTATCTGCACCAGCTCGAAAATCACTTTCTGGCGATCGGGGATGATGCCGTTTTCGCAGATATAGGCTACGGGCTTGTGCGATATATCGTAGGCCCGGCTGAGTGCATCGCCCCACATGAAGAGGGCGGCAAAGGCTTCCCGCGGCATCTGGCTGGGACGCATAAAACCGACGCAAAAATCTATCTTATCCCATGCGGTCAGCACATCCACTGCTTTCTCAAGGGAGCCGGAATCCATCATGCTCTGCGAGTAGTCTACCGGGTTGCCCAGCATATTGCCGGCAAGGCTGGTGAAGCCCATCAGCGTTTCCCTGATTTCAGCGGTCACACGCGGCAGCCTGAATCCCCTGCGCTCAAACTCATCGGTGAGCAAGACGCTGGCGCCCCCTCCCGGGCCGATCAGAAGCGCATTTCTGCCGCCCGGATCGGGTATGAAGGTAAGCGTGACCATAATATCCACCAGCTCTTCCACATTATTGACCATGATGGCGTTGGACTGCCGGCAGAGCGTTTCCCAGACGACGTGATTG
>Ga0187882_1002634_pt1 | contig 16194 bp, 12 predicted proteins | sample June2016WEW_19_1_3_FD_132991 | JGI IMG/M metagenome (GOLD analysis project Ga0187882, IMG submission 132991) | Peatland microbial communities from SPRUCE experiment site at the Marcell Experimental Forest, Minnesota, USA - June2016WEW_19_150 | ecosystem: Environmental > Terrestrial > Soil >... | reverse complement strand
GCTCGGCGAGCGGCAGTTCCGGCCCGAGCTGATGAAGCTGGCGTCGCTGGCGCGCGAGGCCCGCGAGCGGCTCGCGTACTGCGTGACCTTCCTCAAGAACTTCAACGACCGCACCTACAGCGAGTTGACCGCCCGGCCCCTGGTCGATATGGCCTGCGACGCGCTCGGGGGGCACCTGCTGCTGGTCCAGGCGGAGCGCGACCCGGTCCGCGAGACCCCGGCCGAGAAGTTCATCCGCGACGCGCTCCCCCGCATCCGCATGCAGGCCGACTACATCACCAGCGGCGACAAGCTCCTCATCGAGAAGCGCGAAGAACTGGTATAGCGGCTCGCTCGGGGCAACCGAGGGACTGCCTAGGCCGTCCGTAGGATAGGGCTCCAGCCCTGTCCCGGAGGTTGCCCTACGAGTTTGTGGGAAACAAAAAGCGTCCTGGAACGTCTTTAAGGGTGTGAGCGGAAGCAGATCCACAAGCCGAAGAAAGCGAATCGGCATCCTCCTGCTCGTCCTGGTAAGCCTGGCCGGGGCCGGCCGCACCGAGCCGGCCCGGCATTTTCTCGGTTCCGCGCACCAGTTCGTCCGCTACTACCGCGCGCTGGAGGAAACCAGCTTGCGCGCAAGTTTCTGGGACCGGGTGGCACTCAGCCTGGTGCTGGCGACGAGCGAGTGCCCCAAGGTCCCGCGCGCGAAAGTCACTTCTTCTTAGTGGCTTTGTGCGTCGCGGCCTTCTTCGCGGGAGCCGGCGCCGGCCAGCCGCTCAAGTCCTTCTTGTCAACCTCGAAGGTCAGCAGGAAAGGATGCTTGGTGAAGGCCGTCGCCACGCCGCGAAACTTGATGATGGTGCCGGGCTCGGCCGGCCTGGCCAGCGGCACTTCGAAAACCAGCTTGACTTCCGGCACTGAGGGGTTCTCGATCCCCACGGTCACCGTCTTGGGGTTGCGCGCCGGCTCGCAACTGATCACCGCGCCTTGCAGCGCCGGTTGGTCTGGCGGCGGGATCATGGCGTTCTTCACGTTGGATTCGAAAGTCTGAACGCCGTCGGCCGCCGTGAGCGGTTCCTTGATGGCCTTGACCCAGAAAGGCAGTGAAGGATTGTCCTTGCCTTTCTGCTGGAGCTTCTGTTCTTTGACCTCGTCCTCGCTGAGGACCTTGAAACCCGCCGGCGGGAGAGCCTGCGTCTTGGCCAGCGCCAGGAGTTGCCTCAAGCCATCCGCGTCCTGCCCGTGGAAACTCGTGTAAACTTTGGTGATGTACTCGAGCACCGTCTGTCTGGTCGTGGCATCCATGGCGCCGGGGCCGTCGTAGGCGGCGGCGCGCGCAAACTGGAACAGCGCTTCAGACATGCGCTCGGGTTTCTGCCGGATGATCGTCCCCAGCCAGTAGGACGCCTCGGCGTCGTTGGGGTTCAGCTTGAGGTCCTCGGTGATGTATTTCTCGGCCTCGGGCTGGTTCTTGCGCTCCTTGTTCACCCAGCCCAAGGTTCGATTCGCCAAGGCCGCCAAGTCGGTCCGGGCCTGCTTCCAGGCGGCGTCCGTGGCGGCAGCCGGCTTCTTGTCGGGGGCGAAGAACTCGTCGAGGTTGCTCACCAGCGTGTTGGCGGCCTTTTCCCCGATATCCAGCCGGGCTGGCGAGCCGTCCTTCGAGCTGACCACCAACAGGCAGGTCCAAAACAGCGCATTGATGTACTTGGGATCTTCCCTGAGCATCTCTTGCGCCGTGTCCAGCGAGTTGGCCGCGTCCTGCAGCGCCCGGTAGGTCGCCAGGTACTGATCCAGGCGCAGCATCTTGAAGTCGGTGTTGGGGTAGTCCTTTTTCCACTGATTGAGAAGGTCCAGCTTCTTCTTGGGATCCTGTTCCTTCTCCGCGGATTGTTCCAGGTCGTACTCGGCCCGGTCCTTCCATTCCGGCTTCTTTGGCTGCGGCGTCTGTCCCCAGGCCGCTCCAAGACCCAACCCGGAAGAGATTGCCACGGCTAAAATCGCGACTGACAGTTTGTTGCGCACTGACGCCTCCTGAATTTGCCCTTTACGCTGTCTGCTGCTGTATGGCTGCCCAAGCCGCACCGCTCCCGCTCCTGGCAGGAAGCAATGGCGGCTGCGGAACTTGCAATTGCGGAGTATAGCCGAATCAAAGTATAGGGCGCAACATCAAAGTACACGCTGATTGGACGCCGAAGGGCGGGAAGGGGTTCCCGGCGGGAGAACTCCCGGCTTCCGGAGGCCTCTCCCGCAAGGGCCTGGCCGGCAGCCGTTGTGGTACTGTGGTCGCTTGCGCTACGCCGATCTTGCGGTCATCGCCCTCTATCTGGCTGGCATCACGTGGTTCGGCGCTCGTTTCCGGCACACCCAAAAGAGCCTCAAAGACTACTACCTGGGCGGCCGGAGCGCCCCGTGGTGGGCCATCGCGCTGTCGATCGTCTCGGCGGAGACCAGCACGCTGACCATCATCGGCACCCCAACCCTGGCGTTTGCCGGCAACCTGGGCTTCCTGCAGGTGGTTTTCGGGTACCTGCTGGCCCGGGTGGTGATTTCGGCGCTGTTTCTGCCCCACTATTTCCGCGGCGAGATGTTCACCGCCTACGAGCTGATCGGGCGGCGTTTCGGAGGCCGCCTGCGCCGGCTTACGGCAGCCACGTTCCTGGTGGTGCGCGGCCTGGCCGAGGGGGTCCGGGTGTTTGCGATCTCCATCGTCATCTCGATCGTCCTGGGCACCGGAGAAATCGCTTCGATCAGCCTGATCCTGTGCCTCACGCTTTTCTACACCATCGAGGGCGGCATGACGGCCGTCATCTGGACCGACGTAGTGCAAATGTTCCTTTACGTTTTCGGGGCGGTGGTGAGCTTGTTCGTGATCCTGCACCACATTCCGGGCGGCTGGGGACACGTGGTGGCGGTGGCGGCGCCGGCCGGAAAGTTCCGCATCTTCGACTTCGGATTCGAGTTCACGCCGCAGTTTTTCTCGCGCACCTACACGTTCTGGGCGGGCGTCATCGGCGGCTGTTTTCTCACCACCGCCAGCCACGGCACCGAGCAGTTGATGGTGCAGAGGCTGCTGGCGGCGCGCAGCCAGGCCGAGAGCCGCCTGGCGCTGCTGGCCAGTTGGGTGGTCATCTTCGTCCAGTTCAGCCTGTTCCTGGTGATCGGGGTGATCCTGTACGTGTTCTACAAGGACGCGAACTTGCCGCCGCCCCAGCCGCCGGACCGGCTGTATCCCGGATTCGTCTGGCACTACTTGCCGCCGGGTCTGGCGGGCCTGGTGATTGCCGCGGTGCTGGCGGCCGCCATGTCCAATCTCAGCGCGGCCCTGAATTCGCTCTCCTCGACCACCATCATGGATTTCTACCGACCGCTCCGGCCGGGGCATTCCGAGCAGACCTATCTGCGGTTGGCGCGGGGCGCCACGGTGGTCTGGGGTTTGGCGCTGCTGGGCATCGGAGCGCTCGCCCGCCACTGGGGCCCAGTGCTCGAGGCCGGCCTGACGATTGCCTCGATCGCCTACGGCGGGTTGCTGGGGGTCTTTCTGCTGGGGGTGCTCACGAAGCGGGTGGGCGAGTTTGCCGCCATCGCCGGAATGATCTATGGCTTGTACGTGGTGGTCTGTGTGAGGCTCGGGACCTCCATTGCCTGGACCTGGTACGTGGCGATCGGGACCGGCGTCACTTTCCTGACCGGGTGGGTGGCATCCTTTTTGTGGAGGGAGCGCGCGCATGGCTGACGACAAAGCTGCGCTGCCCGGACTGAGGCGGGAGCTGGGGGTGTGGAGCGCCGCCTCGATCGTGGTGGGCACGGTTATCGGCAGCGGGATTTTCCTGGTGCCGAAGAAAATGATCGCGAACGTCGGCTCGCCCGAGGTTGTGTTCGCGGTCTGGATCTTCGGCGGGCTGCTCTCGCTCGCCGGCGCGCTGACCTACGCCGAACTGGCGGCGGCCATGCCGGAGGCCGGCGGCGAGTACGTGTACTTGCGCGAGGCCTACGGCCCGCTCTGGGGCTTCCTGTACGGCTGGACGCAGTTGCTGGTGGCCAAAAGCGGCTCGATCGCCACGCTGGCCACCGGTTTCTACCTGTTCGCGGCGAATTTCCGGCCCGAGCTCACGCAGGCTTTCTACACGCTCCGGCTGCCGATCGGGCCCAAAGGAGGACCGCTGGAGATGTGTTACGGCCAAGTGCTGGCCATTGCGCTCATCCTGGTCCTGGCCGTGGTGAACTACCTGGGCGTGAAATTCGGAGGCGGGGTTCAGGTGACTGTCACCGTGGTCAAGATGGGGCTGATCGCGGCGATTATCGCCATTGGGCTGGGGGGCGGGCACGGCACGGCGGCCAACTACGCTTCGTCGATTCCGGTAGCCGGGGGCGCGGCCGGCTTCTTCGCGGCACTGGTGGGCGCGCTGTGGGCCTATGATGGCTGGAACAACGTGAGCATGGTGAGCTCGGAGATCCGCAACCCGCAACGCAGCCTGCCGCGGGCGCTGATCGCCGGAACGGCGGTGGTCATCGCGATATACCTTCTGATCAACCTCGCGTATTTCTACGTCCTTTCCGCCCGTGAGGTCGCCTCCAGCGACCGCGTGGCGGCGGACATGATGGGCCGCATTTTTGGGGAGCGCGGCGCGGCGGCAGTGAGTATCGCCGCGATGGTATCGATCTTCGCGGCCCTGAATGGCTCGATCCTCTCGGGCGCCCGCGTCCCCTATGCCATGGCGCGCGACGGGCTGTTCTTTCGCTCGGTGGGGCGGGTGCACCCGGTTTACCGCACACCCGGGATCTCGATCCTGGCTCTGAACGCCTGGGCCGCGCTGCTGGTGCTGAGCGGCCGGTTCGAGGAACTATACACCTACGTGATCTTCGCCAGTTGGATCCTCTACGGGATGACGGCAGGGGCGGTGCTGGTGTTGCGGCGGAAGCGGCCGGAGCTGGCGCGGCCTTACCGGACGCTGGGGTATCCGTGGGTGCCGGTACTATTCGTACTGGGAGCGTTGTGCGTGGTGCTCTTCACTCTGCGCCACTCCCCGCGCGAATCGCTGCTGGGTCTGGGGCTGATTTTGGCGGGACTACCCTTTTATTTTCATTGGCGACGGCGATTTTCCGGGTAATCTGGGGGAAATCTCCCACGGGTGCGCGGGGAGGCGGCTGCCCAATCCCTTCCCGAGGGGCGGCGGAAGTTTTTGTTCTGAAATCAGAACAAACCTCTTGAAAACCTCCGTAAAGTGCGATAAAACACTAATAGCATTCTATGCATTACGAGTCTGGTGTTCCGATTTCAGAACGACGGGCGGAAAGCCCGGCGCCGGGACTCGTGGGAGCGAATCATGGACGTGACCAAAATCCTGGGCGAACTGCGCCAGGAGCGTGAACAGATTGAAGAAGCGATTATCAGTTTAGAGCGGCTGGCTCGGGGGCGCGGCAGGCGCCGCGGCCGGCCGCCCGCCTGGTTGGCGGTAGCCAAGAAACGTGGCCGCCCGCCGGGGAGCAAGAACAAGAGTAGCCTCGCCAAACCGGCGGTGGGCTGAGAGGAGATTCCCGCGGATGGGCCGGGCAGGGGTGCCAGCCGCCTGGCCCGTCTTACCTGTATAGCAGGTACTTCTCGCGGAGCTTCAGGAAGGCCCGCAGCGATTCTTCGCCTGCCTGCTGGATGAGGGAGGGGTCCTGACCCGCTTCGAGCATCCGGATGGCGCGCCGGGAGCCGATCAGTCCCTGGTTCTGGGCAAGGGTGATGCTGGAGGGGTACAGCTTCCGGATCGCCGCGGCGATCTCCAAGCCCAATCTGCCGCTGTCGAATGCCTCCCGGTCCGTCACGATGAAGCGTACGCCTTCAATCGGCTGGCCGAACAGGTTGGACGACGCCGGCTGGAACCGCGTAGGGTAGAAGCGGACGCCGGGGATGAACCGCGAGTTGAGACCGGCGACCAACTCCGCGCCACGGATCCATGGGGCGCCGATCTGCTCAAAAGGCGCGCCGGTTCCGCGCCCCACCGAATAGTCCTTCGCGGCCTCCAGCATGGCCACCCCAGGATAGAGCAGGGCCGCTGTCAGGCTGCGCAGATTGGGCGAGGGATCCCTCCAGGGCAGGCCGGTCGAATCGAACCAGTCGCCGCGCTGCCAGTTGCGCATCGGGACCACGCGCAACTCGGCGCCGAGCTTGTTTTCCGCGTTGAACATCCGCGCCAGCTCGCCGACGGTCATGCCGTGCCGCAAGGGCAGCGTCGCGAAGTAGCCGATGAAGGAGCGCAGATCGGCGTCCAGGAGGGGTCCCTCGACGTGCACGCCAGTGATGGGGTTCGGCCGGTCGAGGACCAGGAAGGGGATGCGGCGTTCGGCAGCCGCCTCCAGCGCATAGGCCATGGTGGTGGTGTAGGTGTAGAACCGCGCTCCGACGTCCTGGATGTCGAACACCAGCGCGTCGATCTCACGCAGCATTTCCGGGGTGGGGCGGCGGTTCTTGGCCGCATAGAGGCTCCAGATGGGGATGCCGGTGGCGGAGTCCTTGGTATTGCCAATGTCTTCGCGGTCCTCGCGGCCGGTGATACCGTGCTCGGGAGAGAACAGGGCCGTAACGCGGACGCCCGCCTCGAGCATACGGTCGAGGTTCCGCAGGCCCTGGCGATCGAGGCCGGTGTGGTTGGTGATCAGCCCGACGCGGCGGCGCAGCAGTCCCGCGAAGCGGTCCTCGGCGAGCACGTCGAGCCCGGTGCGCACGGCGGCGTTACGGGCCACCACGCGGTGCACCCCCGCCCCAGCCAGCGTCTCGTTGTATCCGGTCAGGCTGACGCCCGGCCCCCCGCTTCCCAGCGCGGCGGCAACCACGGTGGAGATCCGCGCGCGCAACGAGGTGATGGGCGGGCGGCGGCGCGGGTGCACGCTGTTCGCGAGCAGGATGACGTACGTCCGGGACGCAGGATCGATCCACAGCGAGGTGCCCGTGAAACCCGTGTGGCCGTAGGAGCCGATGGGGAACAATTCGCCGCGGTTTCCCGAAAAAGGAGAATCGATGTCCCAGCCCAGGCCGCGCAGGACCGGCTGATCGGCGGGTGACTGCGGGGTGATGGACTTCTCGATCGCCAGCCGGCTGAACACCCGTACGCCATTCGAGGTTCCCTGCCCCAGCATCATTTCGGCGAAGCGGCAGAGGTCGGCCGCGGTGGTGAACAGGCCCGCGTGGCCGGCGATTCCGCCCATGTAGCGCGCCGTGTCGTCATGGACGACGCCGCGCAGCACGCGCCCGTTCAGTTCCTCGGTCGGTGCGATGCGTGAGGCGAGCTCCGGAGGCGGCTGGAACATGCTCTCGGTCATCCCCAGCGGCGAGAGCACGTGACGGTGGACGTACTCGGCCAGCGTCATCCCGCCGGCCCTGCGGACAATTTCTCCCAGCAGGATGAAGTTGATGTCGCTGTAAATGAAGCGGCCGCCGGGGGGCGCCACCGGAACCTCAGCGAGCGCTTTGCGGACACCCGTCTCGTAGCCGCTCCAGACGGGCTCAATATCCAGGTCCGCCCGCAGGCCGGAGAAGTGCGTCAGCAGGTTCCGAACCGTGATGCCGCTCTTTCCGCCCTGAAAACCCGGCAGGTATTTCGTCACCACGTCGTTCAGCCGCAGTTTTCCGCGCTCGAACAGGTGCAGGATGGCCGGCGCGGTGGCGACGACTTTGGTGAGCGAGGCCGCGTCGAATATCGTGTCGAGCGTCATCGGCTCTTTCTGCGGGACCAGGGCGCGCCATCCATAGGCCTTGCGGTGCACGATTTCGCCTCGGTGTCCCACCACCAGCACCGCGCCCGGAATCTGGTCTTCGCGGATGGCCTCCTCGATGGCCGCGTCCAGGTCCGCCGCCCCGGAGAACGCCGGAGCCGCCTGGGGCGCCGCGCGCACGCCAGCGTGCAGTGCGGCCGGGCCCAGCCCCATTCCGGCCACCACGAATCGACGCGAGATTTTCATTGCAGCTTCCGAGCGATTTCCTCGAGCTTCAGGGCCAGTTCGATGTCTTTTGCCGTGACGCCGCCGGCGTCATGGGTGGTGAGGTCCACCGTGACCCGGCTGTAAACGTTCGACCATTCCGGGTGGTGTCCCAAGGCTTCGATCACCAGGGCCGCGGTGGCCATGAATCCGAAGGCGTGAACGAAATCGGCGAACCGGTATTCACGATGCAGCTTGTGGTTCACCAGGGTCCAGCCCGGCAGTCGCGCCAGGGCCGCCTCGATCTTTGGCGTGGGTAGTTTGGGAGGAGCCATAACTCATTGTAGGATAAGGCTCCAGCCTCGTCCTCGGACAGACCTGGAAGCCTATCCTACTCCGTAGATGGGGATGACGGCGCCGTTGACGTCCGCGGCGGCGTCGGAGGCGAGCCAAAGGATGAGGCTCGCGATCGACTGGGGCGTGACCCACCGGGAGAAATCGGCGGCTGGTTCGGCGGCGCGATTGGTGGGCGTGTCGATGACGCTCGGCAGAACCGCGTTGGCGGTGATGCCGGCGCCCTTCAGCTCGAGCGCAAGGGTGCGGACCAGGGCCACCAGCGCGGCTTTGGACACCCCATAAGCGCTCAGCTTCGCAACCGGCTCGACCGCGGTTTTCGAGCCCACCGCGACGATCCGTCCCCGACCCGCGGCCAGAAGCACGGGCAGCGCCGCGCGCATGGCGTAGAAAGCCGAGTTCAGATTCATGTCCAGCATGCGCTTCCAGGTGGCGTCATCGGTGGCGGCGACCGATTGGCCGCCCGCGAATCCGCCCACCAGGTGAATCAGGGCGTCGAGGCGGCCAGCCTGGCTCCTGGCACGCTCGACCGCGTGCGCGGCGTCCTCAGCGACGGCCAGATCGGCGTGGATGGAGAGGAAACGCTCGTGGCTGACGGGCGGCGCGCCCGACCGGAAAACCCCCGCGACGGTCGCTCCCGCGTCCAAGAACGCTTTGGTGACGGCGCTGCCCAGCCCCCCACTCGCGCCGGTGACGAGAATCACTCGATCGGTGAACTCCAGCATGCCTTCATGCTAGCGCGAACGGCGCTGATGTTCTGAAACCCACGCGGCATCCATGTGCCGCGACCCGACGCAGTCGCACCGCGAGCTCGCGTTGGGAACTCTTCCGTTTATTGGGGCGGCGAGCCTGGCCGGTGGACGGCCAGGTTGTGGCGCAGTCTCCGTGCCCAACTCATACAGTCGGCTACGCGCGAGCGCGTTTTCCAAGAAACGGCGAATCAGCTCCTCTTGCCGCGGTAAGCAGGAGTACAATCAAGGCGTTCCGGCAATGTCAGCACAGAAAAGAATCGGTGCGGTTTCTCGGTTCGTAAGCCGCGTTACCAGCCTCTGCGACGCATGGTCCAAGGAAGACGGTGAGCCGGTTAACCCATGGTTTAGAGGGCACACGGATGCAGATTGGCACTTGGTCCCAAAGTTGTATGGTTACCAAGACCGTGACGAAGACGAGATCCGATCCGAATTCAGGCGTCGTGCTTCTCAGTTGACGGGACCGGAGAGCCTCCCGGAAGGCAACGATCACTGGGCTTGGTATTTCTTGATGCAGCACCACGGTGCACCCACCAGGCTCCTTGATTGGACTGACGGCGCTCTTCTCGCGCTTCACTTTGCGCTGTGGGCGAACAAAGGAGACCGGGATGCCGCGGTGTGGGTGCTAGACCCTTGCTGGCTAAACGAACGTGCGATAGATAGAGCTGCCGTCCTGCTTACCAACTATCCGAAGGGTGTTGCCGACAGATGGCTTCGCCCACCTTATTCAAGAACGAAGCCCACGGAGCGTTGGCCGGTGGCGATTGACCCTCCCCACGTGTCTCGCCGGGTCGCCGTTCAGCACAGCCGGTTCACGATTCATGGCACCGATCGTGAGGGCCTCGGGCGACTCGCGGAAAGGCGCAAGAGCCGGGTCGTCAAGCTCACCATTGCGGGCAGGAACGTACAGGACATGAAGAACGATCTTTCAACGCTCGGCATCGTGGAGACCACGGTCTTCCCAGATCTCGACGGCTTGTGCCGCGAGTTGGAGGCCGACTATTGCAGTGAGCCGATCGAGCGGAAATAGAGCGTCTGGTCTCACTCGCGCTGGTGGTATCGGGTCGAAGCAGGCGCAAGAACAGAGAGCCTACAGAGCAGGATCAGATGGGGGGTGAGGTGGCGGGAACCAGCACTGGAGGGTCGATTTCAGCTTGACGAATGCTGGATCGATGCAGCGGTCCAGGGTGACTTTGGCCGCCAACTCCTGAAATATCGAACTGGACTTGCGTGTCTTGGTGAACTTCAGTGCCTTCTCATAGGCGTCCTTGGGCTTAGTGGGCTTCGCACCGGATTCCGGGACGAATCCTTTGCACTGAAGCCAGGTCCGCAGGGCGGGCATGCCGCCGGGCCACCTGATAGCCTGCGCCACGTGGGGAGAGTCAGCCCAGACCCAGACTTCGAGCTCCGGGTCGATGACGATGGCAGCGGCGCGGTCGCGCCAGTGATTCGCCAGCATGGTTTCGATTTCCGCCTCCAGGCGCTCCCGGGAAAGCTCGTCTTTCCCGCAGCCGTGACGGTCGCAAACCGCCAAGGCATACCGGTAACACCCGCTCGACGACTGGAGTATCTCGGACGCCGATCGCAGAACGGCCGGATCGCGATACGACGCCACAATGACCTGGCACGAGATCTCGCGGATCCTCAGCGATTCGTGCCGCTGGAGCAATTCCTGAAGCACCTTCTGCATGGATAGATCGGCGGCCAGGACAATGAGATCCTGTCGCGCCTCCGAAGGTGTCATCCGAGGATCCCCGAGGCTGCCAGTACACCCAGGCTAATCTCTCCCCGCCAATCCTTGAGCGCCGGGTGCTCGCTTCCGCGGACGATTGCCGTGCCCTTTGGCGTTTGCACGAAACACAACAACTGCTCCGGCTCAGCCATGCTCAGAAGTACCGGCGAGTGGCTGGCGATGAGCACCTGCCCTTCGTAAACCGAGGACAGGGACTCGTAGATAGCTTGGAGCGCCGTGGGGTGGACACCGTTTTCCGGCTCCTCGATGAGATACACGCGGTCAGAGTCGGGCATATAGGCGAGCAGCGTCAAGGCGAGCAGCCGCAAGGTACCGTCGGAAATCATCCACGAAGGCACCGCGATGCCGTTCTCATGATCGATCACGACGTAGCGGTGTCTGTCCTCATCGCGCACAACGGTACGGATATCCTTGACGTCGGGCAGCACGGTGCGCACATGCGCTAGCCAGGCTTGGAACTGGGTTGAGTCGCCGCTCCGAAGTTGCGCCACGGACCGCGCCAGGTACGAACCGCTCAGGTCCCCCACCCGAGTAGTGGCCGGCGGGCTGGGTTTCCGAAGCTCTCGGACATCCAGAGCCACGGGCATTATGCCTTCACGCAGGAACTATCTGAGCCACACCGTGGCGGGAAACTGCGTTTCCGAGGGCAGGTTGTTCAAACCTGAGTAGTTTCGATGGGGTGGTTCCCACGACCCGTAGCACTCGCGGTTCAGCTCGTTGGTGAATTGGAACACATCCGACCGACTCATCACCTCTACGCCGGATTGCGCCATGCCCCCGCTGCAAGAGAAGATAGTGGCGCTCTCTCTCGTGATGTGCAGCTTCTCGGTCAGTGTGTCCAAGCGAACTACGACCTCATACCGGATGGTGTCCAGGCAAAGATGAACCGGATCTTCGACGCGCCGGCTCGCGGGAATCGATGCCTCCAGTGCCAGTTCAAAGGAGTCTCCGACCCGCCCCCAGACCAAGTCGTGGAAATTCGATGTTCGCTGTTCCACGGCCGCTTCCAACCCTTCAGAGACCAACGTCCCTAGAAAGCGGGTGACATCTAGGAAGGTTGACTTGCCGCTCGCGTTAGAGCCGATCAGGATCTCGAAGGGACCAATCGGCTGCCGCACCGAACGGAGACAGCGGTACTCGGAGGCTTCAATCTGGCGGAGCATCTGAACTTCTCAATTTACCAGTATTCCTCCGGCACCGGGGTTTCCGTTTCGGCATCACGCGCCGCAGACAAACGCAGCGGGCCGGCGGGATACCATTGTCACGGGCGCCTACCAGCCCGTGGCAGAAGTGCCGGAAAGGCGCTACGCACAGGCTGAAGGCCTGTGCCACGACACAGACTCAGCAACTTGCGGGCGCACGTGGCACGGACTTTAGTCTGTGCGCACTTTTGCCACAGGCTGCTACGTCTGCTGGCATTGCGACGACCCACCTGCGCCGAGGTCTGCGCGGCCGCCGCGAGCGGCCAACGAACGTATTCCCCTTCGGCAACCAACGCGTTACGACCAGGGTGTACATGACGGCACCGCCGGAGCGGGATTCGGCGCCGGTGGATGTGGTGAACTATGTGTGGGAGGAGGCTGCTTTGGTGCGGCCGGAATGCAGAGCATGAATCCGACACGGCGGGAACTGATCCGGAGCGTGGGCGCGGCGCTCACGATGCTGCCGGCGGCGGCGCGGATGAAGCTGCAAGGCGAGCGCGCGCTCAAGCTCTGGTATCGCAGCCCGGCGAAGGTGTGGACGGAGGCGCTTCCGGTGGGTAACGGGCACCTGGGCGGGATGGTGTTCGGAGGGGTCGAGCGCGAGCGCATCCAGCTCAACGAGCACAGCCTGTGGAGTGGACATCACACGGAGATCGACAGCCCGCAGACGCTCGAATATCTGCCGAAGGTCCGGCAGTTGCTGTTCGAGGACCAGTACGCGGAGGCCAATCGAATGGCGAGCAAATTCCTGATGGTGAGGACGCCCGCCGCGGCCGCCGCCACGCGGCCTTCGTATCAGACGCTCGGCGATCTGCTGCTGGAGTTCCGCCACGGGGGCGCGGCGCCGGAGGAGTACCGGCGCGAGCTGGATCTGGACACAGGCATCGCGCGCGTGACCTATCGGGGGGGCTGCGCGCGGTTCACTCGCGAGACGTTCGCGTCGCAGCCGGACCAGGCCATCGTGGTACGCATCGACTGCGACAAGCCGGGAGGGATCTCCTTCACGGTGCAACTCAAGCGGGAAGCGGATGCGAAGGTGGAGGTCCTCGGTTCCAATCTAATCGCGATGCGCGGGGAGGCCGCCGACGGGGGCGTGGTTTTCCACGGCTACGTGGAGGTGCGGACCGAGGGCGGGCGCGCCGGCGTGACGGGGGAAGGGCTGAGCATCGAGGGCGCGAACGCCGTCACCCTGCTGGTGGTCGCGGCGACGAATTACGAAGGCCAGGAGCCTGGCGCGTCATGCCGCGAGCGCTTGGCGGCATTGGCGGGGAAGCGATACGGCGGCCTGAAGGAGGCGCACATCCGCGAGCACCGCAGGCTGTTCCGGCGGGTGGAGATCGACCTGGGCGGAGCGGACCTCGACGCCGTCCCCACCGACGAGCGTCTGGCGGCCATGCAGAACGGAGGGGACGACCCGCGGCTGATCGCGCTGTATTTCCAGTACGGCCGCTATCTGCTGATGTCCAGCTCGCGGCCGGGTACGCTTCCGGCGAATCTGCAAGGGATCTGGGCCGACGGGCTGCGGCCACCGTGGTCGGCCGACTACCACGTCAACATCAACATCCAGATGAACTACTGGCCCGCGGAGGTGTGCAGCCTGGCGGAATGCCACGAGCCGCTGTTCGATTTCACCGAAATGCTGCGGAAGCCCGGGCGGCGGACCGCGAAGATCGCCTACGGGTGCCGCGGATTCGTCGTGCACTACACCACCAACGTCTGGGGCCAGACCGCGCTGACCGGGAACACCGTGTACGGCCTCTGGCACGGAGCGGCGGGCTGGCTGGCGCGGCACTTCTGGGAGCACTACCTGTTCACCGGAGACCGCAAGTTTCTTAGCGAGCGCGCCTACCCGGTCATGAAAGAGGCGGCCGAGTTCTATCTGGACTTCCTAGTTGAAGACCCCCGCACGCGGCTGCTGGTGGCGGGCCCGTCGTCGTCGCCCGAGAACCGGTACAAGACGCCGGACGGGGGCAGCGCGGACGTGGATATCGCGCCGGCGATGGCCCAGGAGATCATCCATGACCTGTTCAGCAACCTGATTCGCGCGGGAGAGATTCTGGGCGCCGATGCGGAATTCCGAAAGAAGGTGGCGGAGACGCGGTCGCGGCTGGCGCCGCTCAAGATCGGCAAGTACGGGCAGATCCAGGAATGGTCGCAGGACTTCGAGGAGGTGGAGCCCGGCCACCGGCACGTGTCGCAGCTCTATGCGCTGCATCCGGGCGACCAGATCACGCTGCGCGGCACGCCGGAACTGGCGGCGGCGGCCAAGAAGACGCTGGAGCGGCGGCTGGCCCACGGCGGGGGTCATACCGGCTGGAGCCGTGCGTGGATCATCAACTTCTGGGCGCGGCTGGAGGAAGCCGAGCTGGCACACGAGAACGTGCTGGCGCTGCTTCGGAAGTCCACGCTCTCGAACCTGTTCGATACGCATCCTCCGTTCCAGATCGATGGCAACTTTGGCGGGACGGCGGGGATCGCCGAGATGCTGCTCGAAAGCCACGCGGGCGAGATCAGCCTTCTTCCGGCACTGCCGAAGGCCTGGGCGGACGGGCGCTTCACGGGCCTGCGGGCGCGCGGCGGGGTGGAAGTGGAACTCGCGTGGCGGGGTGGGAAACCCGTGTCGGGAACGCTCGCGGCGGCGCTCGATGGCACCCATCGCATCCGGCCGCCTCGCGGCGCACGCATCGACGAAGTGCGTTCCGGCGGCAAGCGGCTCGCGGTGGCGCCGGCGGCCGACGGCACGGTGACGGTGGAGGTGAAGAAGGGACAGAGCTATCGCCTCACGTTTGCGTGAGGTACAGAGACCGCTTGCTTGCGCGCGCGGCTCGGAAACGTAGCCCCTGGCTTCAGGTCTGCGGACTGGGCGGCATTTTGAAGCTGCCGACGGGGTCCGGGTGGGCCGGGTCGAACGGCGGCACATCTCTCACCAAAAACCTGGCGATGCCGAGCTTGTTGGCCTTGATGCCTTCCACGATGCATTTGGCCAGTTCGTAACTGCCGTAGCTGTTGTGGTGAGTGTTGTCAACGAACGCTTTCTTGGAATCCTCCGGGCCCAGGGCTTCGTAGAACGGCCTACTCATGGCATTCAGGTCGATGAGCGCCACGTTCTCTTCCCTGGCCGCCTGGCGCACCGCCTCGGGGTAGTCGCCCAGCGAGTTGGTAACCTTGCCTGCCGCATCGAAGGTGCGGCGATTCATGGGCGTGACCAGCACAGGGATGGCGCCGTGCTTGCGCGCTTCGGCGATGTAACGCTTGAGGTCCGCCTTGTAGGTGGTGAACGCCCCGACGCCTTCGCCTTTCTCCTTCTGGTCGTTATGCCCGAACTGGATGAACAGGTAGTCCCCGGCTTGGATGGCGCTCATGACCTTGTCCAGCCGGCGCTCGCCGAGGGAACTCCTCAAGGACTCTCCCGACTCCGCGTGATTGGCCACCGCCACGCCCGGCTTGAAGAACCGCGGCAGCATCTGCCCCCAGCTATTCCAAGGTTCGCCGGTCTGGTCAGTGACCGTGGAGTCGCCCATCAGGTAGACCGTGATGGCCTTGTTCACCTTGGTGATTTCGAGCGCGGCGAGCGAGGGGCGGACGTTGTTGAATTCCAGCGTCAGCTTGTCGTCCCAGTGGAGGACACCCAACTCGCGCGGTTTCAGCCGGACCTGTCCGCCGGTGGCGATCTTCGGGGTGCGGATGTTGACGGTGAACGTGCGGGTGGCAAACTTGCCGGGCGCCGTCTCGACTTTCTCGAGCATCAGCCGGCGCGATTCCGCTTTGACGGTGGTAGCGGTCGCGGCGGTCCGGTCCCCGAGCGTGACCTTGACGTTGTAGTTGCCCTCCGGCAGGGCGATGGAAAAGAAAAAGGGCTTGTCGCTGGTGCAGGAGCCCGCGCCGGCACAGTAGACCTTGGATCCCAGGTCGAACCCGTAGCCGAGTTCCTTGGTGTAGGTGGTGGATGCCAGGACTTGCGTGTAACCCTTGGCGACCTTCCCCGGACCGAAATCGAAGCGGAGAGTCTGCGCCCAAGACAGGCTCGTGGTCGCCGCCAGTCCCGCGATGAAGGTTGCGAGTCTCATTTGGGCAAGTAAACCCACTTTCGTTCTGACACTCAGGTCCGTGGCATACTCGGCTTCATACATAGGCGGGCAAGGCGTTGCGCGGCTCGCCAACCTCGGCCAGTACCGACGGCATGTGCGCGCCGATCAAAACTCAGCGGCTACTCGGGGCGGTACTGAATCTCTCCGTAGTTCTTCGACTGATCGAG
>Ga0187882_1002622_pt1 | contig 16257 bp, 17 predicted proteins | sample June2016WEW_19_1_3_FD_132991 | JGI IMG/M metagenome (GOLD analysis project Ga0187882, IMG submission 132991) | Peatland microbial communities from SPRUCE experiment site at the Marcell Experimental Forest, Minnesota, USA - June2016WEW_19_150 | ecosystem: Environmental > Terrestrial > Soil >... | reverse complement strand
CCCGCGCATTGGCTGGGCATATAATGACGGCGGGCTTTATGAAGTTAGTGCTGTTTGGTTGTGTCGCCGAGTCTGATTCTTGATGGGTCGCATAGACTCCGGAAGGTTTCTTGCGCTTTACTCCAGTCGTCAGGCGGCCTCGAGCTCAGGTGCATCCAGCGCGGTGGGGTCGGTGTGGAACGGAGTGTGTGGGCTTTTGGGGCTTTCAGGAAGAAGACCGCATACCTTTGAGCACGCCCTGGAATGGACACCAGCCGTACGGACCCGGTGACGATGGCGCCAGTGTCCCTGTATGGGAAGTCGGCTTCCAATAGCACACGAACCCGCAGGTTGACGCGCCGGTCGTCAGCCACGGTCTGCATAAACGGGGCTGGACCAAGGCAGTGGGTGACGTGCATGATCATCAGTTGGATTTGGTGGTCATCGGGGGGGCTTCCGGTTGGAGTTTGAAGGAACAAGCGCTCGCGAGCGCTCGTTGGGATGTTTTTCATGAACTGACCTTGATGTCAAGAAGGGCAGTCAAGGCTTAAGCTTTATGCTTGGTGCTTCAGAACTAGCACTCTGTCAGGTGGGGTTTCTCCGAGGAACCCTCCATATACCGGTCGTGTCAGAAGGTCTGCGCTCGTTTCCGTTAATTTGATGCTGTTTTCTGTGGAGGCAACGTCGATGCAACCTCGAGCTCTCAGGCTCTCTATCAGGTCCCCGATTTTGGAGTTGTTGAGGGGGCGACCGAACGGTGAAGAGGCGTAGTCGAGTTCTATTATGTGGTTGTACGCGTACTCGCTGTCAGAGATTTTCCTGAATATTGGGGGAGCATGGTTCTTGCAGCCTGCCGCAAGAATTCTGAGCAACCTTGAATATTCTGGCTCTTGAACGCTGGCAGGCGGCTCCCGCGCGGCGGATTGGCGGAATCTTAACTTCATCGTGACACACCACCTTTGAGCAGCAGAAGAAGAGGGAGAAAGCAGTACTTAATGATTGTGACACAAATGGTGAGAAGATGACATAACTTGGGTGAAAATGTCACAAAAGGTGAAAATGTCACAAAATGTATGTGCCGAAGTGGGTCAGGTTGAGGCGGTCTTAATTCTGATTAGTGGAGTTCCAAACTTCCGTCCGACAACCTCAATTACTCCACGCACTTTAAGATCCTCAACGAGTATGGCGGCATCAGCTTCGCTCAGAGCGAACCTGTCCATCAGGCTGCCGATCAAATGGGTTTCGAACGCTTTTGGAAACGGACCGTACTTCGAAACCACGTACTCGATCACATTCGCGTCAGCCAACATTGCAGTCCCTACCATTTAATCTTATAGGGGTCCGAGATAAATACTTGGCGGCTGAACTCGACCGACTGCGGCAGCATTTCTACGAGATTCAAAAGGTTTCTTGCACAAGTTTCGGATCGCGCTCATCATGGAGTCCTGCTAAAATTGAACGCAATAATCTATAGAACCTAGTAGCCGGCATCTTGAGGCTTCTATCTTTCGTCGAATATGTCCAGTACCGGTGGAGAAAGAAGTTACTGGCTCCGGAGACTCCGGTGGCCGCCCAGCTCGAGAAAAGATACCAGATGTGGCCGTAAGTCGTCAGGGAGTAAATCACGCAGGTCGCAACGAGGAGGCCGACCACCCACACGATCCAGTGGATCGCGAACTGCTTTCGGGTCCCATAGGCGGCCTTGCCTCTTGCGACCGTAAAAGCCCAATACTTGTAGCCGCAGAACGCGAACAGCTGCGCAATAATGGTGGCGACCCAGCTCGAGTACAGATACCAAAGATGCCAATACTCCGTAAGACCGAACACTACCACAGTTGCCAGTATCAGGCCAGTTACGCCTACCGCGCAGAACTTCAGTGACTGTGCTCCAAACTTGCTCCATAACTTTCGCGCGAAGTGGTCCTTGCCTTCAAAGCGAGGGGTAGGTATTGGTATGATATCTCACCATTTCTATTGCATTTTCCGCTGTTCTTACTTGGGTTTCGATTATACAGTTAGGCATCGTTTAAACGTTTCCCCTCTCACGTAATTGCAGGGCGTCACTGTTTGACCTCACAGTCAAGGACGCAATATCAGTGACACTCAACAGTTTCCAAACGTTTACCGGTCAGGTGCGGCAGGGCGCGGAGCGCTGAGCAGTGCACTATCTAGCTGGAGGGTGTCACTATGTGCTTAAATCGTAGAAACGGCATATTTGACAGTCGGGAAATTGGATGGTAATAGAACTCCGTGTACTTATAACCCGACTAAGCCACACAATGGACGAGATTCTGAAGGCTAAGGCTACGGCGTATTCGAACGTGAAACGAATGCGTTCGGTTGCAGACGAGTTAAAACTCAGAGGATTAGCGAGAAATGATCCACAGGACGTTTGCGGAAACCTGCTCGCTCTGGCCAGCACGCTTTCCGCCAATGCCGCCGAGCTGCGAGACAGGACGAAAAGCCGACGGGAGAAAGATGCAGCATTAGAAAATATTCGGAAGGTGGCCGACGTTTTGGAGATTTGGAGGGTAGAGTCGTCTAAGCGCAAGTGAGAGAAGTTATGAAAGAAATGGCCAATGAACGCTAAGCGCACTAGAATTGTCCATAGGGCATTGAATCTTCCAATAGAATCATGTAGAGCCTAAAGTCAGAAGATTTCGCCCGGGGGGGGCTTCGAGCCCCCGCCTCTCTCAGAATATTCTAAGCCTACTCGACTGGTTCGGGCCTTTCGGCGTACCATTTTCCGAGCGTAACCTGCCGGGTACCCACCCGGCCGGGGCGCTCCTGTATTGGTTAATCCATGATTTAATGTTTGTGTTTCGTCAACGTTGGCAATTATCAAGGTGAGCTGAAAGTCGGAGACTTCAATCAACTGAGGACGTCAAGGTTGCTAACCAACACAGGGAAAACTATTTATCGGCCCCGCGCCGACTTCGTTGTGATGCATATGCTTGACGGAATGAGAGAGAAACTCCTGACCTTGGGCGCGTCGAATCCAACCTTCACAATCCTACAGGGAGAAGACTGCGACCTGCACCTCGAGCACACGATTGTGGATACAGAATTCTACGGGGTAGCATCAAAAGAGAAACTCAGCAAACAATATGAGGCCAAGATGTGGTTGGTTGAAGCCGAACGCGTCGTCAAATACCGAGAAATCATCAAAGAGAAATCAAGCAACCTGGGATTTCTGTCCGCACCTAGGCTGAGCTTCCAAACGTCCAAATTCAAAGGCAAAGTGCTAACTCAGAAAGAAGTCGGCTTCGGTTTTGGGTTCAAGAAGCCAGCTGACCCATCCAGCTTTGGAAAGACCTACCAGTACGATTTTGACGTAACCAAGATTCGAGGACCAGTGAAGGATCTGGTAGAGGCCAACGGCTGGAGGTTCGAACAAATAATCATGGACTACAAACCCGGCGTCGCAACGGCAGGCGCGCCGTCTGGGGCTGTCTTTTGCAGTCAATGCGGCAGCAGACCCGAACCAGGCGCAATGTTCTGCACAAACTGCGGAAACAAAATCGGTTAGAGGCTCGCCTCTTGGTCTCAGACCAAACGGCTTAAATCGGCGTTGCGCCTCGTTTACATGGGAGTTGCGGGTATGAGGCTGCGGAGAGGCAAGGAGCAGTGAGCACCGAGAAGACGCTGTCGGAGGTGGCGCTCTACCTGCTTGGCTTGGTCATTAGACATTTCACGGCAATCGTAGTATCTTAGGCCCGCCTCGATAGGCCCGCCTCGACCTATTTCCCGCACCCGTAGAGACCGCTAACTATCTGTTATTCCGCCGTACAGGGAGTCTCATTTGCGGGGTCTCTCCTGATCACGTTTTTCCTCATGACCGCGTAGGGAGCGCAAGCAGTTCCGAACAGGATACATGACGTGCAGCATAAAGCATAATAGAAGGCGGGCGCGTATGGAGGTGTCGTCCAGTGAGTGATCGTTTGAAGATGAGCGGCGAACAGAGAAGACCGGCGGCAGTCATGTTCGCGGGCATTGTTGGTTACAGCGCCAGGAGTCCGGAGAGCGAGCGCTTGGCGCTGGAGCTGCTCGAGGGACAGAAGAGCATGATTCTCCCAATAGCAGCGCGCTACAGCGGGCAGGAAATCGAGGCGACAGGGGGGTCTTTTCTTTTCAGGTTCAGGAGTGCGCTTGAAGCGGCACAGTGCGCCATAGATGTGCAGAGGGGTCTTCAAAACCGTAACCGGCAGGGGGCTGCGGAAAGAAGCACCCACGTGCGAATCGGGATCCACCTGGAGGGCGTCTCGCAGGATGAAGTTCGTGGGGGCGCGGTCGAAATCGCATCAGGAATCGAGCGGCTGGCAGAGCCCGACGGCATCTGCGTGTCCCAACAGGTCTTCGACCAGATCGCGAACAAGATAGGCTGCCGCGTTGTGAGCATCGGACCACAACACTTGGAGAACGTCAAAGACCCGGTCAACGTCTACAAGATTTTGCTCATAGACGACCCGATGAACCTGTACAAGACCCTCCTGCATCAACAGAAGCGCGAAACCGCACAAGCCGACCTGGATATCAACTCCTCGGTTAGCCCGTCCGCGAAGTACGAGTCGTTCGGGTCGGGGCTGATGTTCACGAGCGGAAGGACCGCGATCCTCTTCCCATCCAGGATATCGACGATCGGCGGGCTGAAGGTGATCGCCCGCACCTCCATAATGCGGTTCAGGGGCACGACGAAGGGAGTGGGCGAGATAGGGAGAGAGCTGAGAGTCGGTGTGATCCTGGAGGGGAGCGTCCGCAAAGCGGCCGACAGGCTGCGGGTCGCCGTTCAGCTGGTCGACGTGGGCAGCGAGGAGCACCTGTGGGTGGAGAGCTACGACAGGCAGCTCGAGGACGTCTTCGCGATCCAGACCGAGGTCGCGAGCAGCGTGGCAGAGGCCCTGAAGATGCGACTGCTGAAAGGCGAAAAGGAGTAGCTCGAGAAGAAACCGACCGCAGACCTAGTGGCGTACACCCTCTACCTGAAGGGCAGACACTGCTGGAACGAACGATCCAAACACGCCCTCGCGGACGCGGTCAAATACTTCAAGGAGGCCGTGGAGAGGGATCCCGCATTCGCCCTAGCGTACTCCGGACTCGCCGACACCTACAGCGTGCTAGCGGACCACGGGTACATCCAAGCGGACGTGGGCTTTGCGAACGCTAAAGATGCGGCTAAGCGGGCGATCGAACTTGGCGACACACTTGCCGAAACGCACACGTCGATGGGTGTCATCCTGTTCCACGACTGGGACTGGCGAGGAACCGAGGCCGAATTCACGAAGGCAGTGAAGGCGAACCCGAACTACGCGACAGCCCACCAGTGGTACTCCCTGTACCTCGCAGCGCTCGGCCGATTGGACGAAGCGGTCAAGCAGGCGAAGCTCGCGGAGGACCTCGACCCCCTATCCCCCAGCATCCACTCCTGCCTGGGGGGGCACTACTACGCCGCCGGACAGTACAGCGAAGCCATCGAGGAGTTCAACAAAGCCCTGGAGCTTGAGCCGAACTTCGCCCCCGCACACGCACAGCGCTACTACGTGTATATGGTGAAATCCATGTTCGATGAGGCACTGGCCGACCTGCGCCACTGGCTCCCCGGAGTGCCACCAGCGATGGCGGCGATCATGGAGTCCCAGCACCAAAGCTACGTGTGCGCGGCGTCGGGAAGGCTCGAAGAGGCAAAATCGCTCCTCAAGGAGTGCGAAGAGAATGTGGCTGGAGAACGTGATCAGGACCTTGACAGGGGGGTCATGGCGAACTTCATGGTGCTCAACTACAAGCTCGGGAACAGGAGCCGCGCATTCGAATGGCTCTCCAAGTTCATCCAAATGCGCATGCTAACCCCGATCGAGGTAAAGTGCGACCCGTTCTTCTCCCAGGTCGCCTCCGATCCGAAGTTCGAGGAGCTAATCGGAACAAAGGGCTAGACCTACGGTTCGCTTCAGGGTGCTTGAGCTGAGGCGGCGCCCTCGCCGCGTCGAACACGGCTGATGTAGTTCCCGAGCCCCTCATGCCCAAGCTGGTCGAACCCCTTGCGGCTCTCCTGCAGCTCCAGTCGTGTCTCAGGAGGCAGGCCGTCGAACACCAGTTGTATTCTCCTAATGCCACCGCGCGTTATCTTGAAGTTCTCGTTTCTGCTCCCCTTCCGTCCATTCCGCGTTAGTAACTCGCCGCTTTCAAGAGACAGAAGAGTGTCGTTGATGACGCCGCTGAACACTCCGTTCCGTGTTGCCTCAAATGGGGGGACGTCCACAGGAAACATCATGCTGAGCAGGTGGACTTCTTGCATAACCATGTAGCGCCCCCACACGGGGTGAGCCGGCTGCGCGTAGAGCAGCAAAAGCACAGCATCACCTATTGAAAATCGTCCACGATGCTCCAACGCCTCCTTCCCCCACACGCCAATCATACGCCTTCGCTCGCCCCATACACTAGCGGTGTGACCTAAAAAATGCTTCCTTGATCACTCGGCACTCCTACCTTCCGCTCAAACTCATCTTCCCACCATCTCGCGTATTTTCTCAAACCACAACTTCTTCGCTCGAGAGCATCCAGTGCGAGTTCATGTGCGATCCTCGCGTGTTCGTGCGTCCACTTCCATCTCGGCCCCTTTGGCACGAAAAGGTAGTGTGGGGAGTCGTCGCTGAGCTTTGGTGGAAGGCGGGCGAGCGTGTAGATGTCTATCGCCCGCTCCCCTCCTGGAATTCCTCGCGAGTTGAACTGGGCCAGGTGCATCAGTTCGTGGGCAAGCGTCCCGTAGCCGGGATACTTCCAGGCGCCCGTCCCTATTCTTCGGACCCTGACGACCAGCCGGGCAAAACCCCTGTCGAACGAGAATGCCATGGCTTCGTACGAGCGAGAGTGGGTGATCCCGACCTTCAGCCTCAGGTACATCTCGGGAAAATAGCGGTGAAGCATGTTGACTCTTGACGACAGTTCCCCGCGGACGCTCGCGGGCAGGACGAGGGCCGTTCGCGTCCACTTAATCGTGAGAGTAGCACAGCCGTTTTTTTCAGTCATTTTTCATCCCCTTGGCATAGGTCGCGGGTAGCTTACGCGGCGGCCAAAATCATAGGTATGTCCTTGTCGGGAAGGTACTCGATGGCGAAGTGTCCGACCGCATTTCCGTACTCGCCCCGCAGGTGTGCGATCAGCTTTTCGAGGTCGGCGCCTGAGCCAACTACTTTCTGCTGGTAAACGGCGACAAACTTGTTTGCGTACCGTTTTCGAAGCGTCTCTCTATTCGCGTAAAACCAGCCGGTGTCACGCTGAAACTGCTTGAGGGATGACCTGATGGTCTCAAAATCGAGATGTGGAGGAGCCATGTTTGTTACCGGTAATATTCCATGTGGCGCTGTAATAAACATCTCGGTAGAAGCAATCGCCTCAACTATCCCTTTTGAGGATAGCATAAGAATGATGAGGAACACCTGGCCACGGGGTATGTTTTTGGACTGCCTCGACTGTAACTCGACTGTAAAAGGTAAGTGTTATCTCCCACAAGCATCCACTCATTCATGAGGAAATATCGCGGTTGGGTAAGGTTCGGACTGATACGGTCAAGAGGGTTTCCAGGGAACTGCTACGACGGTTTCCGGATCATTTTACTGGCGAGTGGGAAGCGGACAAGCAAGCCGTAAACCAGCTCGTTACTACCCCTTCCAAGGGACTGCGGAACAGGATCGCCGGTTACGTGGTTACGCTGAAGACAGCTGAGGCAGAACGCGCGAAACGCGGTGCAGCCGCACCGACCGAAACCGAGGCGCTCCCATACCTGACAGATGGCTCGGCCGCAGATGACCATATTGATTATCCCGGCTCGCCTCGCGGCCGAGGCCGACCTTCCGGCTCTGGTCGTCGCCGCCGTCGTAGAATTTAGCACGATGAGTTCGTCATAAATAGCCGGAGAATGGATGATGCGGACGGAAATTTAAGTACGAGGCTGCGCTTCATTGTGCCGGCTGTGAGATGATTATCATGCTGGGGCTGCTCGGGGTTGCTTGTTGTAGAGTGATTGAGAAGTGGTGGTTCTGTGACAGGTAGGGCTTCCCGACAGTTAGCTGGGAGGGTGAGTAGTTGATGCTTCCGATTTTGTATATGTTTATGAATGAGACGTACACGTTCGAGCCGCGTTTTTCGACGAGTACGTATTGGTAGGCTGCGCCCCAAACTACCTGTATGACGCGGGTGGTTGGTGAACCGGTCGCGTTTATCGTACCAGTGCCGTCGAGTGCGACCAGGGTTATTGGTGTGGCCGGCATCGCGTTTGCGTCGACCTTGTAGATCATCCCACCTGTAATCCATCCGAGCCGGATTCTGTTGAACGCTGAGAATTCGGCCAGGTTGGTTGGGGACCCCATTATGTCCTTGCCGTGCGTTGGATCGGGGCTTCTTCCTTCGGACATGTAGGGTAGCCCTAGCATCAGGCCGTATTCGAAGAGAAAGGTTCTCACGTTCTTTGTCTGCCCGATGAGCGCGTACCTGTTAGCTGTGTTCGCAAGGGGTCGTATGTTTCCGGAGAACACGTATATTTGGTAAACATTTCTACCCGCGTATTGCCAACCTGTTGCTCTGCGGGCATCCAACAGTAGTGTTCCGTAGGCCGGGTTGGATGCAGTAGACCATGACGGGTCAGTGAGCAGAGGCCCATAGGAGGCCATTGATTTTCCTAGCGTTGTCCAATGTTGTACGCCTCCGGTCAGCCAGGCTTTATGATAGCTCTCTTCGTAGAAGGTGGTGTTGAGCGAGTTGAATATTTTTGTCAAGGAGGTGAACGTCAGGTTGGGCTGCTGGTCACTGAAGGCGATCGGTATAATGGCTGTGGTTAGGGGACCACACGCGCAGAGCTGTGGGTACTCGGCCCCTTCGGCTCGAACTCCCACAGGAGAGGCAAGAAACGAGGCGATCAAAATCGCCAAAAAGACTATTCCGAACCACGTTTTTAGAAGTGTAAAAGACAACTGCGTTTCATCAACTGATAACATAAGCAACATCGAGTCGTATATTAACCTATTGAAGGTAAAGGGCTACTCGGATGCCAAGCGTCAATCTCACGAACCTCACCATCACAAAGCGGACAATATAGCTCAAGCAAAGCATCCGGTATGACGTTTATGCCAGCGAGCGGTTGATGGCACCAATCAAAGTGCAGCCGAGAGGAGCCTAACAGTCAGGTGAGGCCGCGGTCTCTGCGCTGAGCCAGACCTGGCCGACCGCGAAGACGACTAGAAACAGGTCGATCTGGGTCCAGTAACGAAGCCCCGTTATCACACCCAACAGCATGAACAACCCGGACGCCGCGATCACCGCCTGACCGGCCAGTAGGCGACCGCCTGAAAACATCCCAAACAGGAACGCCCCAAGCGCAAACAGTGTGATGGCCGCAACCGCGAGAGAGGACACCAAAAGCTCATTGGGCCTGAGAAGAGAAAACGACTGAAGAGGAAGCAGAATGCGGCCGACCGCAGCCTCAGCCATACACGCGCCCGCAGACAACGCACTGCCCAGAACCAAGAGAAAATACCCGAACCCGCCAGCAGCCCCGCACCTACCGCCATGAACAGCGTAAAGCGCGGTCCAACTGAAGATGGATAGGGCGAAAGCCAAAGCCAACATCAGGTTCGACAGCACCCATCCAGCTCGGAGAAGGGGTGAACCTCCAAAAATCAGGGCGTACCCTGCCCCGATAAACATCAATACGCCTGCGATAATCCCTGAAATGAAACCGCCCTCAACAAAGCTTCTGGACAGCACTATTTCGACCATTTCGATCAACCCAATGTCACGGGGTTTGCTTAATAATGTTTTCGCAGCACTGCCGATCGGGCAGCACGCTAACAACAACCATGTTGCCGCTACAGACCGGTGCTTTCGGAGACTCTTCTGCGGAGTTCGGGGTTTCTCGCGGCCTCCTCTGCCATGACCTGCCCGACCGCCTCGTCCGGGTCGAGCTCCCGCTTGACGAATATGCCGGTCCGTCCAACTCTGTCCCGCTTTCTGAGGACTCGGACGCGCTCCTGAACGGTCTGCGGGGACACCCCGAGCAGCTTGGCGACCGCCGACTCGACCCCCACCACGCTCGACTCCCGGTGCCCGCTCGGGGTGGGCTCGATCAGCATCAGCCGCTTATCGACGCCCGGGACGCGAACCCCGGCCAGCAGCTGGCGGTAGTCAGCCTGTCCCCCGAACGCGTAGAACTCGACCTCGTTCCTCTGCAACCTCACAAGCGGCGCCGAAACCTGAACCCTATCCTCGACTTCCCAGCAGATTTTAGGCGCATAGGACGGTGTAGCCTGCACTAGCAGCCTCCTCCTGGCGGGGGTACCTGCGCGCTCCAGCGCCAGCTCCACCTGCAGCGGTGTGGCGCTCTGCACGAAAACGTCGATGTCGCTTGTCGGCTTCACGTCGCCGCGCGCGATGCTTCCGTATATGGTAGTGTTTATCATGCTTGATTCGAGTGTTTTCGTCAGGTCCGCTGCCCTGCCTCTGAGTTCACGCAGGATGCGCCACTTCTCGTCGCTGTACCTGACCTCGAGCTCGTCAACTCTTAACGTAGGTTTGATCGCCAAATTAACCAATTAGCGTTCGTGTGCTAACTACCACAGCATCATGCATGGCGGCATATAGGTTTATGGTCGTTGCTTGATTTTCAGATATTTAGTGAAAAATAGGGTTATACCGGATTATTGATGGATCCCGGTGTTTATATAGTTTTACGATGAAAAAGGGGTGTATGGTGGTTGCGTTGAGTAGAAACCTGCAGCAAACCTACCAAACGGTTCTGACGCTGAGCCCGGCCGAAAACAGGGCGCGTATCAAGTGGCGCACGCACCCGCTGCTAAAGTTTGACACAGTCGGACGGTGGTTGAACGAGAAAGCGGACTGCAAGGACGAGTACAAGTACCGGTGCCTGACCGCTCTGGAGCACTACTGCGAATTCCGGGAACTTACACCCAAACAGATAATTGCCGAGTGCACTAGGGCGAGCCGGCTGGCGCCGCCCGCCAACCTGAAGCCCAAGGACATGCTGAGGCAGTGGCAGGCGTCGGTCACTGGGAACGGGGCTGAGAGGCTGTTCTGGGGCGCCAACCTGATCCGCAGGGTGCTGCCGTTCTTCGAGGCGAACGGGTACACGCTCAAGGTTAACCCGCACCTGCCGAAGTCACCGGCTCGAGAAACGACTTTTAGACTCAACCAGCAGGTATCCAGGCGAATGATATACGCGGCCGAGACGACCGAGCACAAGTGGGCGTTCATCTGCATGGCAGAGTCGGGTATGCGCCCGACCAGCGTCTGCGAGCTGCGCTACCGGCACATAGCAGAAGGGATAGAAGGCAAAATGAATCCGATGCCGATATACATACCTGGACGAATAACAAAGACTGGGCAGAGCTACGTTGCCTTCGTCCTCGAGGACGCCGTGAAGATTCTGAGGCGGATTCTGCCGAAGCATCCCGACCCTGACCGGAAGCTCGTTCACTTCGCGGCGGACCGGCTGATCCACCACGTAAGCGACATCGGCGTGGTGATAGGGGTGAACCCGCCGATCGGGCTAAAGCCGCTAACCTCCGGATCCTTCAGAGAGTATGTGCAGAACAGATTTGAGAGTGTGGGGATAACCCACAACCGTGTCTCGCTGCTCATGGGTGCCAGACCAACCGGACGGGATGCGTTCTATACGAACCCGCCACCTGAGGAGCTCGCCTTGGAGTACATGAAGGCAGCAGACCAGCTGAGGATTTACGCTCCGCCCATTGACAGCCAGGCTAAAAACCACTAGTTTAGCTGAGGGCAAAGACATCGACCGCAAAATTCTCAAGCATGGGACGCATCTTTGTCCGTATGTCCATCCGTGTCCATTTGGACATGGCTGGACAAGTGGACATAGCTAACTGCCCAAATACAACGGTACGTAGGCCATCTGTGTTCAGCTTCTTTTCCAGTGCTTGTGGGCTGGGCTAGAGCTGAAGAATCGGTTCGGGTTTTTCGCGCTACTCCAGCAGTTGATTACTCTGCGGGCGTCGTGAGGAGTTTCATTTGTGGTCTGGTCAGGGTTCGGGCATGAGCGTGATACGAGTGTTGATTTCGTGTAACATCGCGGGCGATTCTGTAGGTTGGATAGATCGCCGTCACATACCCTCCATCTGTTCTCATCAGTTCGGGGTCTCGGGTGTTTGGTTGCAGTCTCTTCCAGACTAGCTTTCTCCTTCTGATGCGTGGTTGGACTTCGAAGTACCCTTCCGAGGTCTTGAACCAGATGTATGGGCGCGGCCACCATGGGAGGCGGGTGTCGTGTCCGTGTACTCTAGGGTCTGCTATTGTAGCCCAGCGTATGAAGGGGCGGAAGCGTTGCCTGGATTTCGGTATCAAACCTGGGGGAAGGCGGGTGTACTGGTGCTGACGCATCAGCATGGGCAGGGTGACGAGTGTTTCGTAGCCGCAGTCCTGGCAGAAATAGTTGGCGTCGTATGCGCTGTCGTCGTGGCTCGAGCTGCCGGTGTCGTGCCTGGCTGATCCTCCGCATATGGGGCACGCGAACTTGACGTTGTAGATTCCGACGTAGTGGTACCTGTCTGCGGCGGTGGTGCAGAACGGACATTGGCCACCGTTGGCCTTTGCGCGGCGCATGGCGGTGAGCCATGTCGCTTCGGCGCGTCGAAGAAGCATTTTTCAGACCACGACATTTTTGTACTATCCGCCGCCGTCTATTTAGGCTTTGCTTTCGGTTTGAGTCGAAACGGATTTCGCGTAGCAGCTACGCCAAAATAGTCCGGTTCAGGGAAAGAAGTTCGCGCGCATGTGGCACGGATTATGTTTTCACTCAAGAAGTGAGCTTTGGAGAGGGACGGTGTTCTTTCTAGGGACCGTAGGTGAAGAGTGTCTGAATAGCAAAATTTTAGCACCGGCCCCGCCAGCAGCGTGCGTTGGCAGCCCGCCTTGGGTGGCTGGGGTTGCTGTATGCCTGGCTGCTCTGGCTGCCAATTGGAGGCAAAGTTTAAATCGACTGTGCCGGATCGTTGGCAATGGGTAAACATGAAGCGCAAAATCGGAAGAAGGACGCGCAATGAAGAGAGGGACATAACGCACCCTAAAGCGTACGGGTTCGCACCGACCGCCGCCGAGGCATGAGACTCCAGGTACAACGGGTGCAGTTCGTTTTAGCTGGTAAGGGACAGGATCAGCCCTGCCCGCACTGCGGATTCAAGAACGATAGAGTAGCTGCCATGACAAGAGTCAAGGTAAAGAATAAAAAGAAGTAAACACGACCAGCCTTAGTGCTTTTTGTTCATAATTGCCCAAGCAAGCAGTTTCGGCATTGGCCTGGTGACGCTTGAAGCATCTGGCGGGTCGAAATGTTTAAGAGTGGTCTTTGGCATGTTGGGATCCGAAGCTAATCAGGACGGTTAAGAGGGTGGTCAAAGTATTCAAGGTTGCGTGGTCTAACGGAGGAGAATCTGATGGCATTTACTTTGCGACTTATAATCCAGTGTTCAAGGTAGTTGACCATTCCAAATACGAAGACATAACCGAGCACGAAGCATCTGAGGAAGTGATCGAATTTCTCAGACAAACCGATCTGTTGCGAGAAGAAGAAAAGCAGCTCCAAGACTTGCAGATAGAGTGGGTTACAGGTGAAGGCGGGCGGAAAGAAAAGAGGTTAACTCTATCTCTCAACCAAGGATACGGAGAGTACAGGCAATCCTTCGACTTCAACGAAATCCCGGCTGACAAATCCGAAGAGCCCCATAAAGGTGCATGGTGGAGCATCACCCGACTTTAAGCCATGCCCCACAGCGCCAGTGTGATTACCCTACAGACGCCATTTCCCGTTATAGACATTTTGCTCATAGCAGGGCATCGCTAATTTGACGAGAAAGGTTAAATTCACCACGATCTCCGTATTGGTTGAGGAATGCATGTGATAGAACTGAACGTTGATCCGTCTCCGTATGTGGACAACTTCCTTATCGCTTTCCTCATGAACGACGACGTGACCGACATGGATTTCATGAAGCGCAACCGCGACTGGATCAAAGCGGTGTACGAGAGGCCTCCGCCAGTCACCGCGTTGGCTCGCCGATGAACTCACTGAGGCTGCAGGCGTGCGTACCTCTCTGTAGAAAGCCTCTATCCCTCGGGGGCTGGGATGCTTACGGCGGGTCCGAACGTTATCGTGGTAACGTATGAGCCTTCGTGCGGGTGTACCTCGGCGTTTGGCGGTGTGAACTTCCTGATGCACCGGTTGCAGATGGGGATGACGATTCTGATCTGGGGTGGGGCGTGGCTCCACTCGTCGTAGGTGTAGTTCCTCCTCTCGTCGAAGTTGTACTTCCTCCTCTGGCTGTGGGGTCTGAACCATGGGTCGTATATCTGGTCCATCGGGTCGACGTCGGTTAGGATGCTGTTGCCGGTGGGGGTCGTGTTCTGCTGGTGCAGGTGGTCCACGATCTCGAGGGGCAGCTCCTGCTCCTTGGCGCCGAGGAACTCGCATATCTGCCGGTAGTCCAGGAACCGTAGCACCATCAGCCTCTTCCACGCGCTCTTCTTGCAGGCTTGGCACTTGACTTTGAACTCGTCCGTGTAGCGTGGACCCGGAGTGTACAATTTTTCGTTCTCGGTCCAGACGAACTCGAGGGGCTGGCTGCTTGTGCCCCATCCTGGGAGGTGATCGCTGTAAGAGAGGATCGTTGCCTTGGTTAGGGTGGGCTCACGGATCTTGACGGTCTTGTTCCCGAGGTCGGTGGAGTCGTTGCAGGCAAGCACTGTGTACTCTCGGTTCGCGAGGGCTGTCCTGACGATGTCTGTCAGCCGTCTGCTCCTGACGAGCTTCTTCAAGTCTCCTATGACTCTGCTGGAGTTCTGCCTCCAGTCGTCGTACAGAGCCTTCTCTATGGTCTCGGCAGTGAGCTTCCGGTGCTGGTACCTGATGAGGTCGGTCACGTACTTCCTCGTCCCTATGACGGCGGGGAGGTTGTTCGTTTGCGGTGCCAGCGCCGTGACGCTGCTCCCGTATATCCTGACGAGGTAGCTGCTGGCGTCCCCCGTGCTCGCGCTCTCTATTCGGTCTGGTATGGGCTGCTCTGAGAGGTTCTCCAGCATCCTAACGGTGTTGGGGGTGACGCCCTCGGGGATGTCTGGGGTTTCCGTGAGGTAGTCCATGACCTGGAGGAGGAATATCTGCATCCACGCCGACAGTTCGGGGTGTTCGTTGAATATTTGCTTGAGTGACCCTCTCTTGAATACGCGTTGTCCCCTGACGGTTATGTCGTGGGAGCTCGGCTCCTTCTTTCCCTCGCCGTCGACTATTATGTCGAAGGGCAGCCAGACGTGCTCGAACCTCCTCTCTAGGTAGTGGTCGGGCCTGCGAGCCCCTGCAGGGTTATTGAGGTTGAGCCTCCTCTCGCTCGACTCGATCGCGTACAGCGCGTTCCTCCAGACGAGGAACATGAATATCGACTGCTTGAACCCGTACGCCTTGTTCCTTTGGAAGGTTAAGATGAGCTGGTTCTCCAGCGGTTGCTTCCTGCGCTTGAGGTACTCGGCGAGGGCTTCGGGGTTGTCTATCTCTAGAATCTCGTCGAAGAGGCCGACCCCGCCGTCAGGCATCGGCTTGGAGGGCATGTCGGCGAGCTTGAGGACTTGGAACTGGGTGTGCTGCCCCTCCCCGATCTTGACCTGCACTGCGTCGTAGACCGCGTCCAAGGTGTCACCTTTGGAGATTGGATCGAGCCACTCGGTGACGATCTTCTTCGCCCTCATCCCCTTGGCGATCACCGCGGTGACCTGAGTCTGCTGATCTGGTGGGAGGTCTTCGAGCCCGTTCAGGTCGACCTCCGTGCTGTAGTTCTTCGTCAGGTAGATCGCCTTGATGAGCGGCTCCCACGGCTTCCCCGCGCTTAGATCCAGCAGCTCCCTCATCTCGTCCATGGCCACCATCTGGCCGATGGTTCCCTTGAAGCGGTCCTTGCCCCTCCACTCGAAGTAGAGCCTGACGCCCTGCTGGTTGCGGAGCTGGTGGTACATGAGGAGGTCGTCGACTGCCTCCCGTACCTGTTCGGGGGCTGGGATGTAGTCCTTGATATGTAAGCTCAATTTCGATCGCCTTTCGGGTTGCACCTGCAGTAGCAATGCACCATCGCTCTTATTACTATTACTCCGCAAGCCCACGGCGGTCAGCATTGAGCGCAACTGTTATCTGTACGATCCTATATCAAAGAGGCTGTGGTGGATAGAGTTGGGATCCGGAATTGAGAACTACAATGTGGGCCTCCACCGTTG
>Ga0187882_1002621_pt1 | contig 16264 bp, 13 predicted proteins | sample June2016WEW_19_1_3_FD_132991 | JGI IMG/M metagenome (GOLD analysis project Ga0187882, IMG submission 132991) | Peatland microbial communities from SPRUCE experiment site at the Marcell Experimental Forest, Minnesota, USA - June2016WEW_19_150 | ecosystem: Environmental > Terrestrial > Soil >... | reverse complement strand
GTTAATACAGTGGCGTAGCCGCTCTTATCCCACCGCTTCAGATGTACTCCGCATTCTTCAGGCCGGGCTGTAAGCCCGGATGCGGAGAAAGCGGGGGTATTAGAGCGGGTAGTCATCTGTGATAAAGCAACATCTTTGAGCTTGGAATCAGCTTGCCTACCGGCTTGTACCCTGTATGGAAAATTTCGTGATCCCTGCAGGCGCCACTCGTCGTGACTGCGATAGAGCTGCATTTAGGGAGAGTTGCCATGAAGAGAGTCGAGATGCGAGGGAAGGTGTCAGATCCTGAAAGTCCTTGAAAAAGAGAATATTGCCATAGCCATCAGATCGTTCGAGGTGTCTTGTTCGATCCTGCTGCTGTCGGACCTGCGTATAGCTACCTGTTTTAGTCTTCGTCGTTATCTTTAAAAATCCTCTTTCAATATTTTTTTTATTCAATTTTTTGGTTCAGCCAGAAATTCCCTCTCTCCTTCTCCCCGAACCTTCCCGCTACTGCCACTTCAGCAGGCGGCGCTCAATTCTCTTGTTATCCCGATCAACAATGATTATGGGTAATGCCCCGTAACTCACGCTTATATATCCTCCACCGCATCCGGGCTTACGCCCGGCCTGGATGCGGTGAAAAGCCCGCCGGCACACCAGGAATGCGGCGCACAGGGACAACTCGCCCATCGGTGCCGATAGTGACCACACCCCAGGGGATCATCCTGCCGCTGTTGATGATGGCCTGCTTGACCGCATTGACGATACCGCCGCAGCAGGGCACTTCCATGCGCAGCACTTTGATGCTCCTGATCTCATGCGCCTTCAGAATCTCCGTCAGTTTCCCGGCGTAATCGGTGTCGTCCAGTTTGGGACAGCCGATCAGGGTTATCCTGCCGCGCATGAAATCGCTGTGAATGTTGGCGTGGGCATAGGCCGTGCAATCGGCCGCCACCAGCAAATCGGCGTTGTCGAGGTAGGGGGCGCTGACAGGCGCCAGCCTGATCTGGCATGGCCACTGGCGAAGCTGGGACTCCGGGGCAGGCGCCTGTTGCGGAGCAGCAGCGCCGTGCGCGCATTCTTCCCTCTCGATGAGCCTGGCACTGGTACCGGGGCAGCCGCAGGCAAGCTTCTCGGGTACATCCTCTGGTGCAGACGCGCTTTCATTCCCACCGCACCCGCATGATGCTTCCGAACCTGGCTGAACCGGAAGCCCCGCGCCAGCAAACTGCGGTGCCGGGTCCGGTGGACCGGGCGCGGCAACGATGTTCGCTTCGCTCACCCAACAAGGAAGTCGGACACCAGATGTCGGATGCAAGACTTGCATGCCTTCTATTTCGGATGTCGGAATGTTTTCCGCTATGTTTTCATCTTTTTTCCTGCCTCTGACCTCTTGCCTCTGACTTCTGATTTTCACAGCTTCTTCGTCAAAGTCAGCCGCCTCCCGCTCCTCGATAGTGATGGCGCCGTCCGGGCATTCGGGCAGGCAGTTCCCAAGGCCGTCGCAGTAAGATTCAGACATCAGCCTTGCCTTGCCATCCACCAACTGCAGGGCCCCTTCGTGGCAGGCGTCTACGCATAACCCGCAACCGGTGCACTTCTCTTCATCGATCCGCACAATCTTTCTCTTCATTGCAATAGCCTCCCCTCCGACCATCTTTAATTAAGACTATTATAGTCCTGTTTTTTTCACACGTCAACCTGTTCTAAAAAGGCATTCAGGGCAAGCACGCTATCAGAGGCTACTCAGGCGCCCTGCTGCCGAAGGGTGATCAGGGCCGCCCGCATATCATCAGGCAGTGCGGCAGTCAAGGTGATGGCGGACCCGGTCCGGGGATGGTTAAAGGTGATCTCGCCTGCATGCAGGGCCTGCCTGGCGATGAGCGGTGATGGCCGGCCATACAGCTCGTCGCCGCATACCGGGTGGCCTGCAAAGCTGAGGTGCACCCGGATCTGGTGGGCGCGGCCGGTCTCCGGGCGAAGCTGCAGCAGGGTATATTGCGGGTAGCGCTCCAGCACCGCGTAGTTGGTCGCTGCCGGCTGGCCGTGAGAGGCAACGATCCGCTTGCGCGACCGGTCCTCCAGGCGGGCGATGGGCTCTGCGATCCGGCCATGATCGGGCATGACCGCTCCTTCCACCAGGGCGTAATAGCAGCGCTCGACCCGCCGCTTCTGCTGCTGGCGGAAGATGCCCTGGTGCGCAAACTGGTTCTTGCCGATCAGGACCAGCCCCGAGGTGTCCTTGTCCAGGCGGTTGATCGGCCTGAACAGGGCGCTGTGGCCCGACTGCTGCCAATAGTAGGTAACCGCATTGGCCAGAGTTCCCGTCTGGCAGCGCTTGCCGGGATGGACCGGCATGCCCGCCGGCTTGTCAACCACCAGGATGTCCTCATCCTCGTAGACGATCTTCAGGGGGACCGCCTCCGGCAAGATCTCACTCCGCTCACCGAGATCCAGGTCCACGCTGATCAGGTCCCCATCTCTCAACCGGTAGTTGGTAAAAACCGGTATTCCGTTGACAGCGATCTTGTGCTGCTGTTTCAACTTCACCACCAGGGAATGGGACAACAGCAGCCGCGAGTACAGCAACTCTTTCAAACTCCTGCCGGCATCGATTGGCTCCACTATCCAGGTCAGCGGCATCTGCTTCATATATTCCATCCCCGCATCCGGTCCATGCCCCGGTGGCGTTTTGGCGCTTCATCGCCTCAACCGGCGCTTTCATTGTAGATGGAACTGGTCCTTTTTGTCCACCGCATCCGGGCGGCGCTACCGGCCCTTCTCTTGCGCGTACCGGCGGTGTTCCACCATGATGCAGCGGTCATGAACAACGCAGAGGCCCCTGTTGACCGCATCCCTCACGGCCTCGTCGCTGGTGCAATCGAGCTGGAACCAGATCACCGGGATTCCCCGCTCGGCCGTCTCCCGCACGATCTCCAGGGCGGCGCCGGCGGGGCGGAAAACATCCACCAGGTCTATCCGTCCCGGTATATCAGACAACCGATGATAAACCCGCTCGCTTAAAATCTTATCTGTTGCACTGGGGTTGACCGGAATGATCCGGTAGCCTGCATCCTGCAGGTAGCTGGCGATGCGGCGGCTGGTCTTGCCAGGGTCCTTGGAAAGCCCAACCACGGCAATGTGCTTGGCGTTGGCCAGAATGGCGTCGATCTCCGCCCCGGTGGCGGCCACACGTCCGGCTCGCTGTTCCACTGAAGTCCCTCCCATCACCTGCCGGCAGATTCACCACAGATGACTACCATTATGACACTATTCCTGTAGTGATTACAGTATGACAGGGTCAGTTGCGCTTTGATCCTTGTTGGAGTTTCGTTTAGAGATTGGAATTAATGGTTACAAAAACTCGATCATCCACATTCGAGGGGGATCTGTAATCACGAAAGCCCTCAGGCTATTTCCGGAGGGCTTCGTCACAATCAGGCCGCCTGGTTTCCGGAAGATCACCGCCGGTGAATATAGGAATGGCCGTCGAGCGGGATGTGCATCCTCAGCGGATAACCGATGCTGGTGGGAGAACCGTATGTATAGAAACTGTAATAACTGTTAGGGGCCAGGGAGACATTGGGAACGGTCAGGTAAGGACTGATGGTGGTACCGGCCGGGTACAGGTAGACAGTACGGATGCCGGGATAGATATAGGAGTAGCTGGTGGTCGTGCCATAGCCACAGCCGCTCCAGAGCAGGCTGTCCTCATCGTAGCAATCGAAGACCGGCAAGTCGTATGACAGTTGCACCAACCTCACCATGGGATTCAGCGCTGCTGAAAGCTCACAGGAATCTGACACCGGCAGCAGCGTCATACGGGGATACAGACCGGACAGGCCATAGGTGTAAATGCTGCCCAGGGGAATGCTCAGGGATGTGGAATAGATCGGATTGCCATACATGCCCGAATAATAGACCGACGCCGCATAATCCCCCGGCTCAATCTCCTCGTAGTCGGTAAACTGCCCGTGCCCCAGGTTAGACGCCACCATGTGGTCGTTAAAGTAGACGTCGACCGGCGGCCCCTCGGTAGATCCGTGGAAAAAACGAACGTGAGACATATTTTTTCAACCCCCTTGAATCGTTCACAATACTATTTGTGATTAACGGCTATTAATAGTGTATGAATATGGGATCCGCCTTGCCATCATGCTTGATGCAAAGTTAAGGCGTTTGCGATTACACTTTTCACGGATTGCCGCTGACACCCGCCTGAGCCAACAGGACAAATTATGGTGGCCTGCAGGATTTATTCTATTCTTGGCGAAGATTTTTAGGTTAGGAAACAATATCGCCTGGCGTAAATCCTGTAAACCGGCAGTTCAGCAGGAAGGGGGGTCGGCGATGTTTGAAAGCGAGAGAAAAAGAGATCAGTTCGTCAAAAAACTGGTAGAGATCAAGCGCCAGAACGTCGAGTTGAAAGCAGCGCTCGAAGAGGCACTGAAGAAGTCTGACGAGCGATACAGGACGCTGGCGGAGGGAATCAACGACGCCATTTTCAAGCTCGACGCCGCCGGGAATTTTACCAGCATCAGCCCGGCGATCGAACGCATCTCCGGCTATAAGCCGGATGAGATCATAGGAATCAATTATGCTCGCCTCGTGCATCCGGATGACCTTCCTGCCCTGATGAACCTGAGGCACGCCCAGACCGGCCAATATGGATCGCTCGAATTCAGGGCATTCAAGAAAGATGGCACCGTCGGCTACTTTAGAATAACCGGAAGCCTGGTCATGGAAGACGGGCAGCGGACCCTGATCGGGGTCATTACCGACATCACCGGGCCCAAGCTCGCCGAGCAAAACCTGCGCCAGAGGGCCTCAGAGGTGCAGGCCATCTTACAGGCCATGCCGGACCTCTACTTTCGCCTCGACTCTGAAGGAACCATCCTGGACCTGAAGGCGGGACACGCCGCTGACCTGTATTTTCCCCAGGAATCCCTGCTGGGCAAAAGAATCCAGGATATCCACCACAAGGTGGGCAAACAATTCAGGCAGGCAATCCAGCAGGTTCTGGAGACCAACTCCCTGTCCATCTTGGAATACTCCATCCCACACAAATCCGGCACCGAGTTTTACGAGGCCAGGTTCGCCCCGGCGCTCGACAACCAGATCATCGTGGTGGCGCGCAACATCACCGAACGCAAGAAGGCCCTGGAGGAGTTGGCCTTAAAGGCACAACTCCTGAATGCCGCCAACGATTCCATCGTTCTGCACGACTTCGAGGGCAACTTCGCTTTCGTCAATGAAGCGGCCTGCAGGTTATACGGCTATAGCCAGGAAGAGTTGATGCAAAAGAACGCCAATGAACTGAGCACGCCGGAATCGGCGAGGAATCAGGATGCCAGGCTGCAGGAGCTGAAAGAGAGCGGCCGTTCCATCTTCGAAGTCGTCAACGTGCATCAGGACGGTTCTCTCCTGCCGCTTGAAGTCAATGCCAGGCTCATCGAAGTTGGCGGCAGGATCCTGGTTTTGAGCGTGGCCCGTAATATCGCCGATCGCAGGCAGGCGAATGAAGAACTCAAGAAAGAGCGCGATTTTACCAGCGCGGTCCTGGACATAGTCGGAGCCCAGGTGGTGGTGCTGGACCGCGAGGGCCGCATCGTCGGTTTCAACCGTGCCTGTGAACTGTTATCCGGTTACTCGTTTCAAGAGGTGAGGGGCAAGCGCATCTGGGAGATCCTGACAGATGATGCCGCCCTTACCAGGTCCAGGGTCAAGAAGGAACTGGCAGGCGATTATCCGAGCACGCACGAAAGCTACTGGATTACCAGGACGGGGGAGCGCCGCCTGATCTCCTGGTCAACCACCGCCCTCCTCGACGACGACAACAATGTCGAGCACCTCATCGCTACCGGCGTCGACGTCACCGAGCGCAGGCAGGCGGAAAAAGGACTCCAGGATGCCAATAAGAAACTGGCGACCTGGGTAGACGACCTGGAAGAGCGGAGACGGGAGATGGCGCTGCTGAGCGAGATGAGCGAACTGCTGCAGAATTGCGAGGACTTCGAAGAGGCTTATGCGGTCAGCGCCCGGTACATTCAGAAGCTGTTCCCCTTCGATCACGGCGCCCTGTGCCTGACCAGCGCCTCCAGGGACATGGTCGAAGCCGTGGAGATGTGGGGCGATCCGGCGCCCACCGAGCGGGTATTCACACCCAGCGACTGCTGGGCGTTGCGGCGCGGCCGGTCGCACCTGGTCGACGATCCCCAGCCCGGGCTGATGTGCGCACACGTACTCAGTCCGCAGGCGGCCAAATACCTGTGCGTGCCCATGATGGCGCGCAGTGAGGCTCTGGGGATCCTGCATCTCCGCCATGCCACCGGAGAAGCAGGACAACAGGGAGCGTTGTGGCAACCGTCCAACGAGCACAAGCAGCAACTGGCCGTGGCGGTAGCCGATCAGATCGCCATGGCCCTGGCCAACCTGCGGCTTCGGGAAACGCTGCGCAACATGGCCATTCGCGACCCCCTGACCGACCTCTTCAACAGGCGCTACATGGAGGAGTCCCTGGAGCGCGAACTGCGGCGGGCGGAGCGCAGAAAAACCACGGTGGGAGTCATCATGTTCGACATCGACCATTTCAAGGACTTCAACGACATCTACGGCCACGACGGAGGAGATGCCCTGCTGCGGGAACTGGGTTCCATCATGAAAACCCGGACACGCGGCGAGGATATTGCCTGCCGCTACGGAGGGGAGGAGTTCGTCTACGTTCTTCCGGAGTCCTCGCTGGCGCATACGCAGAACCGGGCGGAACAGTTGCGCCAGGAGATGAAGCAGCTCAAGGTCTATCACCTGGGCAAGCCGCTCAACAACATCTCCATCTCGCTGGGAGTGTCCGCCTTCCCGGAGCACGGCCTTACCGCCGAGACTATTCTGAAGACGGCGGATACGGCGCTCTACCGGGCCAAGAACGAAGGCCGCGACCGGGTGGTTGTCGGCTGATTTTCGAAGTTCAAGGTGACGCCGAAGGTGTCGTGAGTGCCTAAAGTAAAAAGCCCCCCGCAGAGGACTTTACTTGAACAACAGCAGAGACTTTCACGTTCCCGCCTTATTTACCTGGGGCTATACTTATCCTTGCCCTCATCCCACACCCAATCCCTGACCTCATACAGGCCGCTGGGCGTGATGATGCACTCGATACCGGCGTTGATGATCAGGCGCTTGCACATCTCGCAGGGGACGCACGGAATCACCGTGGCGCCGGTCTCCACGTCGAATCCGTTAATGTACATGGTGGCATCGATCATCTCCCACCTGGCGGCGGAGATGATAGCGTTCATCTCCGCATGTACCGACCTGCAGAGTTCGTACCTCTCCCCCTGTGGAACGTTCAGCTCAATACGCTTGCATTTGCCCAGATCGCAGCAGTTGGCGCGCCCCCTGGGGGCGCCCGTGTAACCCGTGCTGACAATCTGGTTGTTTTTCACGATGATGGCGCCAAAATTGCGCCGCAGGCAGGTCCCCCTCCTGCTGCACTCCATCGCTATATTGAGGTAATAATCATTCTTGGAGATGCGCATGAGCTTCAATCCCTCGTAGGCAATCCGTAATCAGGCAAATTCATCCGTAATCTCTAAAACCTGATGATAGGCCCGTTCAACAGCAGGCACAGGACCCCCAGACCCAAGAAAAGAGAGACGATATCCCTGGTAATGATCGAATTGACCACTCCACCCAAGGTTATGATGATTGCCAATTTATACACTTTCTGCATCCGCCAGGGATTCACCCGGACATCCCCTCCCACATGAGTTTCCATATAGTTTATTCTGTTTTCTCCCTCATTTATCCTTTTTTTGCGCGGACTTTTTATGGAAGCAAGGGGACGGTCCTTTTGCTTCCGTGCTCTGTCAGACAACGTCCTTCAGCATAGATCAAAAAAACCACCCGCTCCCGGGTGGTCAATTGACATGGTGGGGAATGAGGGGATCGAACCCCCGACCTCAGGTATGTGAGACCTGCGCTCTAACCTGGCTGAGCTAATTCCCCGCTTATATGGGATGCGTGATGTGCGTCTCACTTCCGCGCCCGGTCCACCGGACCCGGCACCGCCACTTCTCGCTTCTAAAATGGTGGGCCCACCAGGATTCGAACCTGGAACCAATCGGTTATGAGCCGAGTGCTCTGCCGTTGAGCTATGGGCCCCCTGGCTCCCCGGGTAGGATTCGAACCTACAACATCCCGGTTAACAGCCGGACGCTCTACCGTTGAGCTACCGAGGAACGTTACTGATATTATATGTCAGTGGCCAGACGGCGTCAAGGACACCGGCAATTGAACTGCCGGCCAGGGAAAACATCCCTTGCCGGCAGCCCGATGCCGATCATAATGTGATGTGAGATGCCTCTCACCTCTCAATTATCAGGCATGATCGTAGGCGCGTTCGCCGTGGATTGGCAGGTCGAGGCCGGTGTTCTCGTCCGCGGCGTTGACCCTCAGCCTGGTGAACAGGCTGACCACTTTCAATAAAATAAAGCTCCCTATACCAGCCAGGCAGATGGTAGCCCCCGCCCCGATCAACTGGATCCAGAACTGGCCGGGGTTACCGAAGAACAGCCCATTGGCTCCAGCCGGGTTGACCGCCGTTGTGGCAAACAGGCCGGTAGCCAGCACACCCCAGGTACCGCCGATGCCATGGACCCCGAACACGTCCAGCGCATCGTCGTAGCGCAGCCGCGCTTTTAGTAAGCTGACGGCAAAGTGGCAGATGACCCCGGATACAACGCCGATCACGATGGCTGACAGCGGACTGACGAAACCGGAGGCCGGCGTGATCGCCCCCAGGCCGGCGATGCAGCCACTAGCCGCCCCCAGTATGGTGGGCTTGCCATTGTACAGCCACTCGGTGACTACCCAGGCCATGGTCCCAGCGGCGGCAGCGGTGTTGGTCACCAGGAAGGCATTGACAGCCACCCCGTTGGCCGCCAGGGCGCTCCCGGCATTGAAGCCGAACCAGCCGAACCAGAGCAGACCGGCGCCCAATACCGTCATCGGCAGGTCATGGGGAACCATGGATTCACTGCCCAGACCCAGGCGTCGGCCTAGCACCAGGGCCACCACCAGGCCGGAGATCCCGGCGCTGATGTGCACTACCGTCCCCCCGGCAAAATCGAGCAGCCCCAGGTTGTGCAGCCAGCCTCCGGCACCCCAGACCCAGTGGGCGAGAGGATCATAAATCAGGGTTGCCCACAGGATGGAGAAGAGCAGGAAAGCGGGAAAGCGCATCCGCTCCGCAAAGGAGCCGGTGATCAGGGCCACGGTGATGATGGCGAACATCATCTGAAAAGAGGCAAAGGCCAGGTGTGGTATGGTAGCGGCATAATTGGGGTTGGGTATGATCCCGACCCCGTGCATACCCAGCCAGGCCAGGTTTCCGAAAAGATGTAACTTGTCTGGACCGAAAGCGATGGTATAACCGAACAACACCCATTGGAGCGAGATCACGCCGATCAGGATGAAGGACTGCATCATGGTGCTCAGCACATTCTTGTGGCGCACCATGCCTCCATAAAATAGGGCCAACCCGGGTATCATCAAGAAGACCAGCGCCGTGGCGAACATCATGAAACCGGTGTCGCCGGCCGACACGGTTTGCTCCGCCGCCCAAGCCAATCCTGGTACGGCTAGCAACAATACGGCAAGAAAATAGGCTGTCAACAACAATCTGTTGCGCACGATGCACCCTCCCCGGCCATCTTTGGCCAAAAGTATTCGGTTGTCAAATTACCTGAGTCTGCCTAGACTCTGGTCGCAATGGATCCTTTTTTGACCTGACCGAACAGGTCTATTTAAGTACGCCTTTGTAGGGAATTACCGGTGCTTTTAGTGCTCTTGACCATTTTCAGATTTATGATTGTTATTTGAACCTGATCAACTGGAAGTCCCCCTGTCCACGCCGTGCCCTCCGGGCACGGAGGACCGGGCGCGGGCTGGGATGAATCGCAAACATCATGCTCTTCCGGGCGGCGCTCACTCCCCTCAAAAAGCAAAGCCTCAATCCTGGGAACTTCGTTGTTCCCAAATTGAGGCGCCACTGCCATGCCGGCCCCACAGCGCTGCGAGGTCAACGGCTGCTATCGATTGTCGTCAGGATGTTTGACCCGGCTAGCTTTTAGAACCCGTAAAACACCTGAAAATACCAAAACCCGCCGGTCGACGGGTTCCTTTCACATATGCGCAGAAAACATACGCGGAGTATGCACCTGAGCATACTTGGACTTCATTGTCCACAGACGGCGCCGTCGCCGTAAATCCAATCCGTAAATGTTCTTGCCGCTTGGTTCAACCCGTATTTACCCCGGGGAAACGGACGACCTTGCCCGCTATGCCCGGAAATTGATTAATAAATAGCAGATTCCCCGGTCTCCCCGGTGCGGATGCGCACAGCATCAGCCAGGGGATAGATGAAGATCTTGCCGTCGCCGACCTCACCGGTGCGGGCGGCCCGGCAGATGAGCTGCACCGCCTGATCGACGGTCTCGTCCCTGACGACCACCTCGATCTTCACCTTGGAGAGCAGTCTGATATTGGCCTCGACCCCCCGGTAGACCTCTTTCCATCCTCTCTGCAGCCCGCACCCCTTGACCTCGGAGGCGGTCATGCCGGGGATGCCGAACTGCCCAAGGGCATCAATCACCGCCTCCAGCTTTTCAGGTCTGATCACACACTCAATTTTGGTCACTGTCCTGCTCCTCCCTCGTTGTGATTAATAAGCATATCATCTGGAAATTTAGACAACCAGGATACTATTCGCCTCAGGTTTGTCCTTTTCCTTTTTTTAATAGACTGTGAAATGTTCACTCAAAACAAGAGGAGATCGAGGCGCAGTCAATTCAGGCGCCGCCTGTCCGGGCCATGAAAAAACCCGCCGGAACAGTATACCGGCGGGTGGAAACACCCTTCAAAACAAGCACAGTTTTGTCAAAGGGATGATTCCGGTGATCACGGTTGTCACAATTGTGACAGCCAGAACCGTCCCTGGTGTCACATCAGTAGATGGCCGACTCCCCGGTCTCCCCGGTCCTGATCCTGACACTGTTGGCCACCGGATAGATAAAGATCTTGCCGTCTCCGACCTCTCCGGTCCTGGCCGCCTGGCAGATGTGTTGGATCACCTGGTCAACCGACTCGTCCTTGACCACCACCTCGATCTTGACCTTGGGCAGCAGGTTGATCGAACTCTCCACGCCCCGGTATACTTCCTTCCAGCCCCGCTGCAGCCCACAGCCCTTGATTTCGGAAACGGTCATGCCAGGGTTTCCGGTCTTGGCCAGGGCATCCTTCACAGCGTCCAGTTTTTCAGGCCTGATGATGCATTCCAACTTGACCATCGGCTTCCCAATCATCCTGTATCAAAAGAATATGAGGTTAACCACTTCCCGCCTTAAAGTCAAAGCACCGCCTCACGAAATGAAGTCATAGGCGCGCTCGCTGTGCATCGTCAGGTCGAGCCCGGCCAACTCCTCCTCTTCACTGGCCCGGAGCGGTGTAATCAGGCCGACCACCTTCAGGATGATGAAGGTCACGGCTGCAGCGAAGACCCAACTGGCGACGATGCCGATCAGTTGCACCCCAAGCTGGCCAGGATTGCCGAAGAAGAGGCCGTTTCTGCCACTGGCGTTGATGGCGGTAGTGGCAAACAGGCCGGTGGCCAGTGCGCCCCAGGTGCCGCCGATACCGTGCACCCCGAAGGTGTCCAGAGCGTCGTCATAGCCCAGTCTGGCCTTCATGATGCTGACCGCCAGGTAGCAGATAATGCCAGCCACCAGGCCGATGATAATTGAACATACCGGGTTGACAAAGCCAGAGGCGGGGGTGATCGCCACCAGTCCGGCCACACAGCCGCTGGCCGCCCCCAGCATGGTCGGCTTGCCATTATGGATCCATTCGGTGAAGACCCAGGCCAAGGCCGCAGCAGCCGCTGCCGTGTTGGTCACCACAAAGGCGTTGGCAGCCAGACCGTTGGCAGCCAGGGCGCTGCCGGCATTGAAACCGAACCAGCCGAACCAGAGCAGGCCGGCGCCCAGCACCACAAACGGTATGTTGTGCGGCAGCATCGGTTCCTTGCCATGACCCCGGCGCTTGCCCAGCACCAACGCTGTGACCAGGCCGGAGACGCCGGAGCTGATGTGCACGACCGTCCCCCCGGCGAAGTCCAGCACGCCCAGTCTGTTGAGCCAGCCTCCGTAGCCCCAGACCCAGTGCGCCAGGGGATCATAAACGATGGTCGTCCAGAGCAGGGTGAAGATCAGGAAAGCCGGAAAGCGAAACCTTTCCGCAAAAGAGCCGGAGATCAGAGCTGCGGTGATAATGGCGAACATGAGTTGGAAAGCCATGAATGCCAGTTGAGGGATAGTCGGCCCGTAGTTCGGGTTGGGGGCAAAGCCGACCCCGCTCAAACCCAGCCACGACAGGCTGCCGATCAGGTGCAGCTTGTCAGGCCCGAAGGCTAGACTGTAGCCGAACACCACCCACTGGACTGACACAAGGCACATGATGATAAAGGAATGCATGATGGTGGAGAGCACGTTCTTGCGCCGCACCATGCCGCCGTAAAAGAACGCCAGGCCCGGGGTCATCAGCAGCACCAGTGCGGCGCCGATCAGCACGAAGGCCGTATCACCACTGTCGATCTTCGGAGCTGCGTCCGCCGCCCAGGCCATGCCAGAACTTGCCAGCCATAACAGGGGCAGCAGACAGCCTGCCCAAATCAATCTTTTCTTCATAATAGCAACAACCCCCAGTTTTATGATCCAGATTTGTTAGCAGCTACCCAAAATTTAGATTTCAAATCAGCTATCTCTATTCCAACTTTGAACCCCACCCCCTTTCCTTGATTGTGACCCAGCACTTGTACTCCGCATTCCCGGTGTGCCGGCGGGCTTTCAGCCAAGGCGGAGCCTTGAGCCGGCGTTCAGGCCAGGCCGAAGGCCTGGATGCGGAGGAAAGTGCTGGGGAACGAGGCCCACCCCGCGCCCCGCATGCATGCGCGGGGTTCCCCCGACAAAGACAAAACCCCCTCATCCTGGGAACGACCTTGTTCCCAAAACAGGGGGCAACACTGCCTTGCCGGAACCGCAGCATCGCGGCATACGGCCATATTCAAGATTTAATGCGGCACACCCGGATCAGAAAATAAAAACCCCGCTCTACTCGGACGGGGGATTCCCAATCAAATAACCACTATCACAGGGGCTCCCTCATCCCGGTCCTGATCCGGCTTCTTTGCCGAAGGAGAAACCAACCTATAAAATTATAAACAGAGGGCAGGGCGTTTTGTCAACCAGCTTCCGACAAGTATTATGTATACCTTAATCACCCCCGCCTTTCTGCTGTGCCGGCGGGCTTTCAGCCAAGGCGGAGCCTTGAGCCGGCGTTCAGGCCGGGCTGTAAGCCCGGATGCGCCTGTGCTCCGCATTCTTCAGGCCGGGCGTTAGCCCGGATGCGGAGGAGGAGAAGCGGGGGCATTAGAGCGGGTAGTCATCTGGTAAAAGAAAACCCCTCATGATTCCATAGGAATCACAGGGGAATGTCCGTGGTTGTTACTTGGCCTATATCCTACGAAATTTCGACGATCTGCCCTGTAGGATACCATTGAACATTTTTATTGAGCAGTTGGCTGATCGCTCTGAGGGGAACCATCATTCGTCCGTCGATGATCTGTGCCGGTGTGTCTAAACTATAAGAGTTGCCGTTAAGGCTGACTTGCTGGTCATTGTCGGTGATCAGGATCTGGTTCGACCCGTCGTTGATGGTAACAGTGCCGTCGGCACTCCAGGTGACGTCATTGTCGGACAGGCCCAGGGCATTGGCTATTTTTCGGATGGGGACGAGTACGCGGTCGTTCACGATCACCGGTTGCACATCAAAATTGACCTCGTTGCCGTTAACGAATACGCCGATACTGCTGCCTCCCTGCCGCTGGTAAATCTGCCCCAGTTGTGAATATGCCCAGCTAGGATTTTCAATATTGATGATTGTCTTCAGGATCGTTTCTGCGCTGTCCCACTTGCTGTTACTATAAGCATCAGTCAATTGCTCTTCGAGATTGGCAATAGTATCCTGGGCTTTCTCAAGGGTTTCAATCTGGTTCAGGATCTGCGTTGCCTGATCTATCTGGTTATAGCTCAGCGCTGTTGCAAATTCCTGTTGCAACTGGTCGATTTGATCGCTGCTACTGCCGGACTGCGCCGACGACTGGCTGCTGATCGTGAAACTCGCCACGGTCACGCTGCTCCAGCCTGATGTCGGGTCATGAACGGCTGCCTGCACCGTCTCGGACTGGCTCACGGTGAAAGCCGCGCTGTAGGCAATCGCTGTGCTGCTCGTCTCCGGGTTGGACCCGTCGGTGGTGTAGTAGGCGGTGTCCCCGCTGGGGATGTTGCTGATGGTCACGCTCTGGGCCGAGGTATAGGCGCCGCCGGCCGGATTGATAACAGGCCCGCCGGACTGTGTCGATTGGGTAGTCTGTGTGGATTGGGCTGACGTGGTAAAGCTGACCACGCTTCCATAGGTCGTGCCCTCCGGATTGGTGGCATAAGCCTTGAAATAATAGTCGGTATTTGTCGTAAGGCCTGTCAGGTTGTAGCTAAAAGAGCCATAATGGTTGTCTGTACCTGCGGTTGCCTCTGACCATTGATTCTGATCGGTGCTGTAATAGAATCCATATCCATTGATGGTATCACCGCCGTTACTGGTGATGTCTCCATTTAGAGTGGCATAATTGCCGGCGATCGAGGCAGCATTGCCGGTCTCCACGGTAGGCGCTGAAAGGAGCGTCACCCCTGAGCTTCCGCTGCCAATCGTAAAGGTGCCGACAGTCACGCCGCTCCAGCCTGTGGAGGTGTCATTGACGGCCTCCACCGTTTCGGACTGGCTTACCGTGAATGGCACGGTGTAGGCGATACGCGTGCTGCTGGTCTCCGGATTGGTGCCGTCGGTGGTGTAGTAGGTGGTGCCTACGATGTTGCCGATAGTCACGTTCTGGGCCGAGGTGTAGCTGCCGCCGTCAGGGCTGATGACCGGCGCCTGGTTAGAGCTTGAGCCGCTGAGATAGAACACGGCCGAGGTCACGGCGCTCCAGCCGGCGGAGCTGTAGTTGACGGCATTGATCGTCTCGGACTGATAAACGGTGAATGGCTCGCTATAGGCGATGTGTGTGCTGCTCGACTCCGGGTTCGACCCGTCGGTGGTGTAGTAGGCGGTACCGTAAATGTCGCCGATGGTCACGGTCTGGTCGGTGGTGAAGGTACCGCCGGCGGGGCTGATGATTGGCTGCAGAGCGGCAGCCGATGCTATCCCGGCTTGCATCAGCAGCATAACCACAAGGGCCGCAACAAAAACAGGCAGGAAAAAGCTTTTAAATCCCTCAGGCATTCTCAAGAACAAGTTTGCTCCCTCCCATGAAACGGGGCATCTTCGATTGTGTCCTCTCCGTAAAATCACGCTGCACAGTAATCGCCCCCTTCAGGGGGTGCAGAGGAAATGCCGGACTGGCCGCCTCAGCCCCTCGATGTGAAAATTCGATGTTCGATTTTTTATAGGTATCGGCCTTTAGCCAATTCCTTCTTTAATCTAACTTCGAACCTCGAAAAGGCCCTCTCCCTTGAGGGAGATAGATGGTTGACTGACTATTCTTTTGGCTTCAAACTTACCGAAGCATCCTTAAGAGTCGCCATCACACTGGCGATAGATTCATGTGCCTTCATGAACCGCCATGCTGTCACCAGGAAAAAGACCCAACCGGCCAGCACGATCAACATGAAAATCCAGTGTACAAACATAAAGGGCGAGAAATGGGGCTGCATCATGGGTAATCTCGGGTGCATACCTGACACCTCCTTCCTGTCATTGGGATCACAGTGTCGTCAATCACAACTGTTGTTACTATTCTATGCCTAAGTTTTACTGGAAACCTTAATTAAAAATAAGAAAAGTATTACATTTTTAAAAAGCACATGATCGGGTTTGGGAGCGCGGAGGGGGGCACAGGTTGGATCACCCGCGCCCTCACTCCTGATAGGGGTTGTTGCAAGTATCAAGGATCGAATCAGCCGGCGCAAACTTATAACGACTGCGGCATTCATGCCGCACAAAGTTTCAAAAGAATCTACCTTAAATGCCTCGGTCTTGATGCCCGAGGATCAGATTCAACAAGTTCTTGGCTTCAGTGGGGGATTGCCTTCCCCCCACTGAAGCTTATCAGTAAAACTTGGCTTGCGCCGAGCCGACCGGGGTACCCTCTGGGTCGGGTACCCCGCGAAGGCGGAAG